>MRWG01000628.1_pt1 | contig 33885 bp, 31 predicted proteins | sample 1013341 | NCBI WGS metagenome assembly MRWG01 (sample SAMN06117577, study PRJNA244670) | biofilm metagenome | biome: Water; feature: Cathode Biofilm; material: Biofilm; isolation source: microbial consortium enriched at the cathode of a solar microbial fuel cell | place: USA: District of Columbia ... | reverse complement strand
GCCTTCGGCAATCTTGCTGCGCCCGGACACCGCCTGCGACGCAGAAGAACGGATCAGGTGGTCGCATCGGGCGACTTGCCCATCGCGCACCAGGCCATTTCGGGAACGTCGCCGATAATGGCTGCGGCCAAGGGCGGCATTGGTGCGGCCAGCGGCGAGAAGGCGGTGGCGAGCGACAGTTCGGAGGCGCGCGCGTATTTCAGCGCCATGTTCCAGGCCACCTGGCCCAGCACGATGACCACGCCTGCATACAGCCAGATATACTGCCACAGCCGCCGCTCGGAAGGTGCTCGAGGACGGCGTGGCGTTCATTGAGCGGGTCAGGCTGGCTGTCGGCTACGAGGATACTACCTTCTTCCGACGGATATTCAGGCACCATGGCGGCCTATCGCAGCGGGCAGAGATCATTTCGGCTTGGAAGAGGCTTGTGCTCACGTTGCCCTGGACCCCGGCGGGGTCCAGGGGAACAACCGTCTCAGGCATGGGCGCCAGACGCCTCGAACAGGATCAGTTCGACCCGTTCATCACCCGCGACATAGGCATCGTGACCTGGCGGGATCTCGAAAAAGTCGCCCCTGGTGATCGGCGTCTCCTCTCCGCTTTCGATCATCCGCACGACGAGCCGGCCCGAGAGGCAGTAGCCGGTGTGATGCATCGGGCAGGTGTCGGGGGAGCCGAGAAGCGGTTTTTCATCCACCTCCCAGGTCCAGCCGGGCTCGAACACGGCGCGCATGCCGGTGGAGCCTTGTTCGGTCTTGATGATGTCGATGCCGCCACGCTCCTTCATGTCGAGCCGGTCATCGGGGGTCTCGAAGCGGCGAATTTCGATGGTAGCTGTCATGTGTTTTCTGCCTTTCTGTGGGCCGGACTCGAAGGGCCGGACCATTCATATATAGGTAATTTCGGAGTTCAGAGTGTAAAGCATCGTCTCGACCTTGATGCAGGTCTCCGAGTCGTAATTCCAAGAGGCCAGCGTCTTGCAGGATATCCTGCACGACGGCCTCGTCTTCGGCCTCGTCGATCTCCATGTCGCGATGGGTCGCGGTCATGCTCCGACCCCGGTAGCCGTCCGACCGCTGATACTGGCGGCGAGGATTTCGCAGATGTTCGGCGATCAGCCGGAAGCCGGTGGCGTCTCCAGGGCGGTCGGTGAGCGTCACGATCTCCAACTCCCTGGCGAGAGATTGGGGGATTGCTGTTCCTTTCGTCCTTGTCCGCGAGTTCGGTCAGGCGGGGTCGATTTGCGCCGACTTGACTGCCTCTGCGGTCATCGGCTCATCACCCCCGTTCTTGCTGTCAAGCGGCAAACAAGCCACGGCGTTGTGCTGAGCATTGGTCTGAGTTTCACAGGCTCACCACGATGCGGGTGCCAGTTCACCGATCGCCAGAGCATTCAATCGCTAGATCAGCCACCGCACGAGCACGGGCACGATGATGCTGGTGAGCAAGGCATTGAGCGCCATCGCGATGCCGGCATAGGCCCCGGCAGTCGGGTTCACCTGGAATGCGCGCGCCGTTCCGATGCCGTGTGATGCCAGCCCGACGGAGAACCCCCGCGCGCGCCAGTCCTTGATACGCAGCACTGTCATCAGGGGCGTGACGATCACGGCCCCGATGATCCCGGTCAGGATCACAAGCACGGCCGTCAAAGCGGGAAGGCCGCCGACCGCTTCGGATATCCCGAGCGCCACGGGCGCGGTCGTGGATTTGGGGGCGAGCGACAGGATCACCTCGGTCGAAAGACCGAACGCCTGCGCCAGCAGAATGGCCGAGCCTGCCGCCGTCACCGAGCCGGCCAGAAGCGCCAGCAGGATCGGCGCGACGGACTGGCTGATGGTCTCGCGGTTGTCCCATAGCGGCAGCGCCAGGGCGATCGTCGCGGGGCCCAGCAGGAAATGGATGAACTGTGCCCCCTCGAAATAGGTCGCATACTCTGTCTGCGTGAACCAGAGCACCGGCGTGATCATCAGGACCGCGAGGATCACCGGATTGGCCAATGGATTATTGTCCAGCCGTCGCGCCACCCCGTCAGCGGCAAGATACGCCAGAACGGTCGCGGTCAGCCACAGAAGGGGACTTGTGGACAGATAGCTCCAGAGGTTTGCCACGTCCGTCATGCCGAGCGCCCTTCGGTCAGGCGGCGCACACCAATAAAGGTGCCGACAGCCGCCAGCATGGCCAACAGCGTGGACAGCACAAGCACGACGAGGAGCGCAAACCAATCCTCCGATAGGACCTCCAGATTGCCGATCACACCGACGCCCGCCGGAACGAATAGCAGGGACAGGTTTGCCAGGATGACCGTGATGGTCGCCCGTAGCTGTTCGGCAAGTGCCGGCCTGAGGCGAAGGATGAGAATGAGCAGCGTCAGCCCGATGACGGGGCCGGGGATGGACAGGCCGATGCCGCGGACGATCACCTCTCCGATGAGTTGGCAGACAAGAAGCAGCCCGAGAGTTGGAAGCATGGGAAATACCTTTTCAGGAGCGTGCGCCTCATCTTGGTGACAGCTAAGTCTGCGTGCCACAATCGCATCGCGCAACCAGTAACACTGTTATGCCCGCCGCGCAGGCGTGGCCTGGTCTCAATTCAGCCTCTACCGGCCACGGTCAGGCCCAGCAGACGCCAGACCTGCATGCCGCCGCGGTAGTATGCGATCCGCTCGGCGGGGTAGCCGGCCGCGATCATGTTGCGGATCGCCGTCGGGGACTGCCCGCACCAGATCCCGTTGCAGAAGAGCGCGACCCGCTTGGCCTCCGCACAATCCCAGCCGTCGAAATCCGGCTGGCACCCGAGCCGGCCGAGCTCATCGACGACATACGTATAGGGAATGTTGATCGCGCCCGGGATCGTGCCGCCCTGAAACCAGTCAGACGTCCGGCTGTCCACGACAACGGCTTCAGGGTCCTGCAACATCTCGAGAAGCTCGAGTTCCCCGATCGTCGACACACCCGGAGCGGGGACCATCGGCTGTATGCAGAATTCCGGACATGGGCGCGAGGTGCGCGCCCACTCGCCGGTTAGCTCGTGCGACGGATCCTGTATGCGATTGATCACCTGTGGGCCATTCTCGGTCTGCACCGTCGCCTCGGGCATCGATTTCGTGATCCCCACTGTAGGGTCGGCCTGCGCCGACCCGGCGATGAATGCGGCAGCGAAAGCGGTGGCAAGTGTCTTCATTTTGTCCTCCGGTCTGTGCGTTTTTACGCGCGGCGCAAGGGTGTCGGAAATGGGCACGCCGATCCGGGCTGCGCGAGGCGCGCTCTGGCGTGTTTCCGCGTCTGTCGCCCGCGAGAAGCATAGGGCCACTACCCTGCACGCTCTTTGATCTTGCGCAATGGCCAAGACGGTCGTCCGGCATCTCGATCATCCGCGGGGGCGCTACCTGCTTCATCGGCCTCGGCTTCTCGACCGGTGGCCATGGCCCTGTCGATGGCGTCGAGGCCCCGTCAAGGCATTGTAACCCGGCGCCGCGCATGTAGGGTATGCCCGGGATGTGAAAGGGAGGCAGGCAGATGATCGCAGTGAACCCCGAGAGATTTCTGGCCGATCTGCACCGGCTGCGCGAGTTCGGCGCGGCGGGGGTGGGCAAGGGCGTGGTGCGCCCGGCCTATAGCGAGGCCGACATCGCGGCGCGGGACTGGCTGGCGGGACGGATGCGCGAGGCGGGGCTGGTGCCGCATCTCGATCCGGTGGGCAATCTCTTTGGCATGGCCGAGGGGCGTTCGATCCTGCTGGGCAGCCATAGCGACAGCCAGCCCGAGGGTGGCTGGCTCGACGGGGCGCTGGGCGTGATCGCGGCGCTGGAGGTTGCGCGCGCCGCGCAAGAGGCGGGTGGGCCGCCGGTTTCTGTCGTGTCCTTCCAGGACGAGGAAGGGCGGTTCGGCGTCACCACCGGCAGCGCGATCTGGTCGGGAAACCTGTCGTTGGAGGATGCCGACCGGCAGACCGACCGCGAGGGTGTGCGCTTTGCCGAGGCGCGGGCGGGGATCGCGGAGCGGGCCGGGGATTTCGTCGATCCGGGGCGTTTCACCGGCTTTGTCGAGATGCATATCGAGCAGGGTCCGTGGCTTTACGAGGCGGGCGAGGCGGCGGGCGTGGTCACCGATATCGTCGGCATCCGCGACATGCGGATCACCTACGACGGTGAGCAGAACCACGCGGGCACCACGCCGATGCACCGCCGCCGCGACGCGTTCCAGGGGCTGGCACGGTTCAACGCGCTGCTGAATGACCGGCTGCGCAACGTGGTCACGCCGCAGACGGTGTGGACCATCGGCCATGTCCGGCTGCACCCGGATGCCCATTCCATCGTGCCGGGGCGGGCGGTGTTTTCCATGCAGTGGCGCGACGGCGACGCGGACCGGCTGCGCCGGATGGAAGAGATCATCCGCGAGACGGCGCAGGAGGTGGCGCAGGACGCGGGGTTGAGCGTGAGCTTTGGCGACATGCTGGGGCTGGAGCCGATGCCGATGGACGAGACCTTGCGCGACGCGCTGTGCGACAGCGCCGAGGCGGTAGCGCCGGGGCGCTGGCGGCGGATGCAGTCGGGGGCGTTGCACGATGCGACCAACGTGGCGCGGCTGATGCCCGCCGCGATGCTGTTCGTGCCCTCGATCGACGGGATCAGCCACGCATTCGCCGAGGATACCGCCGAGGCCGACCTGGTGACCGGGCTGGAGGTATTGGCCGGGGCGGTGGGGCGTGCCGGGGGGTAATATCGTCACCGTCCGGTGTGACCGGCGGAAGTATGCCGGTCGCGCCGGGCGCGGCATTCAATAATCATCCTTCGTGCCCATCTGTCGGTCAGGACAAGATGGAGAGCGACATGGCACGCGAGCCGCAGCGCGACCGCGCCGAAGCCGAGATTCTCTACACCCATCACACGCCGCGCGACATTCGCGACAGGATCGCGTTGCGGGTGGTCAAGACCATGCGCGCCTTTGCCGACGCGTTCTTCTCTGCACGCTACGGGCACCGGGCCGTGGTACTGGAAACGGTGGCGGCGGTGCCGGGCATGGTCGGCGGCCTGTTGCGGCATCTAAAGGCGGTGCGCCATATCCGCGACGACCAGGGCTGGATCCGCGATCTGCTCGACGAGGCCGAGAACGAACGCATGCACCTGATGACCTTCATCCATGTCGCGCAGCCGACGCGGGTGGAGCGGCTGCTGATCATGGTGGCGCAGGTCGTGTTCTACAACGTGTTCTTCTTCACCTACCTGTTCGCCCCGCGGATCGCGCATCGCATCGTCGGCTATCTCGAGGAGGAAGCGGTGGTCAGCTACACGGAATACCTGGCCGAGATCGACGCCGGGCGACAGGAGAACGTGCCCGCCCCGCGGATCGCCATCGACTACTGGGGGCTGCCCGAGGAGGCCCGGCTGCGCGAGGTGGTGATCGGCGTGCGTGCCGACGAGGCACATCACCGCGACACCAACCACGGGTATGCCAACCAGATCATGGAGGGGACCGATCCGTGAGCAGGATCACCCCCAGCGCACATCGCCGAGGAAGATGTAGCCCGCGCCGTAGATCGTCTTGATCAGGCGCGGGTTGCGGGGGTCTTCGCGCAGCTTGGTGCGCAGGCGGGAGATGCGCACATCCATCGCGCGGTCGAAGCTTTCGCCCGCGGCGCCGCCAAGCGCCTCCTGCATCGCCTGACGGGAAATGAGCCGCTTGGGCCGTTCGAGGAACAGCCGCAGCACCTCGCCCTCGGCATGGGAAAAGGGGGTTTCCGCGCCACTGTCATCCTCGAGCACGTAGCGGTCGAAATGCGCGGCCCAACCGTTGAAGTGCGCCACCTCGCCGGTCTGGGTGCTGGGCGTGCCGCGGCGCAGGCGGGCGCGGATGCGGGCCACCACCTCGGCCGGGTCGAACGGTTTTATGATGTAGTCGTCGGCCCCAAGCTCCAGCCCGGTCACGCGGTCCTGCACCTGCGCGCGGCCCGAGATGATGATCACCGTCGCCCCCTGTTCCAGCGCCAGCCGGTGCACGAGGCCGAGCCCGTCGCGGTCGGGCAATGACAGGTCGACGAGGCAGACATCGGGGCTCGCCTGCCTGAGCGCCGCCTCGAACTCGGTCGCGCGGCCGAACGCCATGGTGCGAAAGCCTGCCTCCTCCAGCGCCTCGGCGAGCATGGTGCGGATCGCGGGCTCATCATCGAGGATCGTCACGAGGGGGGCGTTTGCGGGGGCGGTCATGGGCGGTCTCCGGTGGAAAGGGCGGCGTCGAGCTGCGCGGCGGTGAACGGCTTGCGCAGGACCGGGGCCACGTCTGCAGCGGCGCGGTGGAGCGGGTCGTCGGGCGGCAGCGAGGTCATCAGCACCAGCGGACAGTCGCCGGGACGGGGCAGGCGCGCGAGGTCGATGCCGGTGGCGCTGCCCTCCAGCACGATATCCGACAGGATGGCGGAAATTTCGGGCAGGTCGGCGAGAATGTCGGCGGCCTCGGCCACGCTCGCCGCCTCGATCACGCTGTGGCCCGCGCCGCGCAGCATGTCGCGCAAGGCCGAGCGCAGGTCGGGGCTGTCCTCGACCAGCAGCACGAGGCCGGGGGGGCGCGCGTCGCCCGCGGGCCGGAGCGGCAGGCGCAGGGTGACGCGCCCGCCGGCATCGGTGTTGCCCAGGATGATGCGCCCGCCGGCGAGCTTGGTCATGTCGTAGACCATCGACAGGCCGAGCCCCGAGCCCTCGCCGCCCTTGGTGGTGAAGAACGGGTCGAGCGCGTGGTCGAGCGCCTCGGGCGAGAAGCCGGGGCCGGTGTCGCCGACGGTGAATTCCAGCCATGTTTCCTGCACCGGGCGGACGGTGAGGGTGACCCGGCCACGGCTGCCGCAGGCATCGCGGGCGTTGAGCACGAGGTTCAGCAGCGAATCCTGCAACATGCCCGCGTCGAGCAGGTAGCGCCCCCCTGCCCCTTGCGTGTCGATGGCGAAGGCGATTCCCGAAGGCAGCGCCGAGCGCGCCAGCGTGTCGAGATCGGCGAGGAAGGCTGCGAGATCGGTGGGCACCGGCTCGTGCTCGCGCGGGCCGGTCATGTCGGCGATGCGCCCGAGCAATCCGCCGCCGCGCCGTGCCGCCGCCAGCGTGGCGTCGATCAGTTCCCGCGCCTCGGCAGGCACCCCCATCCGCGCCAGCCGCGACTGCATGCCAAGGATGATCGTCAGCAGGTTGGAGAAATCATGCGCGAGGCCGGAGGTGAGCTGCGCCGCCATCTCGCGCCGCTTGGTCTGTTGCAGCGCGGCGCGCGCCTGGCTCTCGCGGGTGATGTCCATCGACAGGATGTAGACGCCGCCCGAGATCGGGTCGGGCGTGAGCGCCACGCGGATGCGATGCGAGCTTGGCGGGTGGGTGAATTCGAACACCGCAGGCTCGCCTGCGTAGGCACGATCGAGGTGCGGGCCGATCACCGCCCATGTCCCGGGGTCGAACACATCGGCGGCGTCCACGCCGATCGGGTCGGTGCGCGTGCCCGGCATCACCGAGGTCAGCCTTCGGTTGGAATAGGTATAGCGGCGGTCGTGCCCGACATGGGCGATATGGGCGGGCATCATCTCGGCGGTCAGCCGCGTGCGCGCCTCGGCCTCGGTGATCTGGCGCTTGGCCTCTTCGAGCGCGGTGATGGTAGCCTGAAGCTCGCGGTTGGCGGTGGCGAGGTCCTCGGAATAGGCGAGTATCTGGTCCGACAGTTCCTCTGACCGGGCGCGCAGCAGCGCCTCCTGCCGCTTGGCGGGGGTGATGTCGGTATAGACCGTCACCCACCCGCCCTGCGGCAGCGGCGTGCCCTCGACGCTGATGGTGCGGCCATTGGCGCGGGTGCGCTCCATGTAATGCGGCTCGAAGGCGCGGGCGGTCTCGACCCGCTCGGCGACGAAATCCTCCACGCAGCCCACGTCGCCGTAATCTCCGCGCCGGGCGAGGTAGCGGATGGTGGCGGCGAAATCCGCGCCGGGCGTCACCAGCGCGTCGGGCAGGGCGAACATTTCCTGGAAGCGGCGGTTGCAGACGGCCAGCCGCAGGTCGCGGTCATAGATGGTGAGCGCCTGCTGGATGAGGTTCAGCCCGGCCATCGTCATGGCGTCGTAGTCGGTCGGCATGGGGGCTAGTCTCCGGGGTGCGGGGCGGGGGTGTTCCCCCGCGCGGAACAAGGCGAGCCTGCACGCCGCCGCGCGAGCGCCCGACCGCCCGGGCGGGCGGGCGCGCGGCTCATCGCCGGATACCAGGAGGTTTGCGTGCCCACCAAGCCATACCCCTCATCCTGTCCCTACCCCCTCTCCCCTAGCACCGCGCGCGGGGGGCGCAAAGACCGTTCCCGCGCGGTAACAATTCGTAAGGATTGCGACATGTTCAGGAAAAAGTTGACCGCCAGCAATATTCGCGCACCCTTGCGGCAAGAAGAATCGCGCACAGGGGCGCGGCCCGCATGGAGGATGCGGGTATAAGGGAGGAGAAAAATTTGGCACAGCCGTCACCAGCGGCGGATGGGGCGCGCTCCATTCCGGCGCTCTTGCAACGCAACGCCAGCCGTTTCGCGGGCCGCCACGCCTATCGCGAAAAGGAATACGGCATCTGGCAGACCTGGACCTGGGCCGAGGCCGAGAAGGAAATCGAGGCGCTGGCGCTGGGGCTGATAAACCTGGGCGTGGACGAGGGCGATTTCATCGCCATCATCGGGCGCAACCGGCCGCATTTCTACTGGTCCATGGTTGCCGCGCAATCGGTGGGCGCGATTCCCGTGCCGCTCTACCAGGATGCCGCTGCCGACGAGATGGCCTATGTCATGGACCATTGCGGCGCGCGTTTTGCGATCGTCGAGGACCAGGAGCAGGTCGACAAGCTGATCGAGGTGCAGGAACGCCTGCACCAGCTTGAGCACATCATCTATATCGACCCCAGGGGCCTGCGCAAATACGACCACCACAAGCTGCACCGCTTCATCGACATTCAGGAGCAGGGGCGCGCGGCCCATTACGAATTCATCGAGGATCTCAAGGCGCGGCGCGACAAGCTCGATTACGGCAGCGTGTGCGTGATGCTCTATACCTCGGGCACCACGGGCAAGCCCAAGGGCGTGGTGCTGAGCAATCGCAACATCATCGAGGCGTCGAAATCCTCGGCGGAATTCGACAACCTGAGCAAGGACGAAGAGGTGCTCGCCTACCTGCCGATGGCATGGGTGGGCGATTTCATCTTTTCCATCGGGCAGGCCTATTGGTGCGGGTTCTGCGTCAACTGCCCGGAATCGCCCGAAACCATGCAGACCGACCTGCGCGAGATCGGGCCGACCTATTACTTTGCCCCGCCGCGCGTGTTCGAGACGCAGCTTACCAACGTGATGATCCGCATGGAGGATGCCAGCCGGTTCAAGAAATGGCTGTTCGACCACTTCATGGCCGTCGCGCGCCGGGTGGGCCCCGACATCCTCGATGGCAAGCAGGTCGGCGGCATGGACCGGTTGCGCTATGCCTTGGGCAACCTGTTCGTCTATGGCCCGCTGAAGGACACGCTGGGCCTGGGCCGGGTGCGGGTGGGCTATACCGCGGGCGAGGCGATCGGGCCGGAAATCTTCGATTTCTACCGCTCGCTCGGCATCAACCTCAAGCAGCTCTACGGCCAGACCGAGGCCAGCGTTTTCATCACCCTGCAACCCGATGGCGAGGTGCGCAGCGACACGGTGGGCGTTCCGGCACCGGGTGTGGAGGTGCGCATCGGCGACAATGGCGAGGTCTATTATCGCGGGGCCGGCACGTTCGAGTATTACTACAAGAACGAGGAAAGCACGAAGAAGACCAAGGACGCGGAAGGCTGGGTCGCCACCGGCGACGCCGGCTTCTTCGAGGAGGGATCGGGCCACCTGCGGATCATCGACCGCGCCAAGGACGTCGGAAAAATGGCCGACGGCAAGCTGTTCGCGCCGAAATACGTGGAGAACAAGCTCAAGTTCTACCCCAACATCCTCGAGGCCGTGGTGTTCGGCAATGATCGCTCTGAATGCACCGCCTTCGTCAATATCGACCTGGCGGCGGTGGGCAACTGGGCCGAGCGCAACAATATCGGCTATGCCTCGTATCAAGAGCTGGCCGGGCACCCGCAGGTGCTCGATATGATCCGCGACCATGTCGAGGAGGTGAACCGCTCTCTCGCCGACGACCCGATGCTGTCGCATTGCCAGGTGCACCGCTTCCTCGTGCTGCACAAGGAGCTGGATGCCGACGATGGCGAGATGACCCGCACGCGCAAGGTGCGCCGCGGCGTGATTTCCGAGAAGTTCGAGGACCTGCTGGTGGCACTCTATGACGGGTCCGAGGAGGTCTACACCACCACCGAGGTGACCTACGAGGACGGGCGCAAGGGCAGCATCAGCGCGACACTGAAGATCGTGCCGGTGCAGGTCGCGGTGGAGCAGACAGCGAAGGTGGCGGCGGAATGAAGGACATGGACGCAGAGGGCTACACCACCGAGGACGGCCGCAAGATCGGCGGCGTGCTGATGGAGATGCGCAACATCACCCTGCGGTTCGGCGGGGTGGTGGCGATCGAGGATATCAGTTTCGATATCCGCGAGGGCGAGATCCGCGCGATCATCGGGCCCAACGGCGCGGGCAAGTCGTCGATGCTCAACGTGATCAGCGGCTTCTACAACCCGCAGGAGGGCGAGGTCTGGTACAAGGGGGCAAGGCGCCCGCAGATGAAGCCCTACCAGGTGGCGCAACAGGGCATCGCGCGCACCTTTCAGAATATCGCGCTGTTCGAGGGGATGACCGTGCTCGACAACGTCATGACCGGCCGCATCCGGCAGATGAGCGCGGGGCTGTTCGCGCAGGCGCTATGGAAGGGCCGCGCGGAAGCCGAGGAAACCGAGAACCGCGCGGCAGTGGAGAAGGTCATCGACTTTCTCGAAATCCAGCACATCCGCAAAACGCCGGTGGGCCGCCTGCCCTATGGCCTGAAAAAGCGGGTGGAGCTTGCCCGCGCGCTGGCCGCCGAGCCGTCGATCCTGTTGCTGGACGAGCCGATGGCGGGGATGAACGTCGAGGAAAAGGAGGACATGAGCCGCTTCATCCTCGACGTGAACGACGAGTTTGGCACAACGATCGCGCTGATCGAGCACGACATGGGCGTGGTGATGGACCTGTCCGACCGGGTCGTGGTGATGGATTACGGCAAGAAGATCGGCGACGGCTCGCCCGACGAGGTGCGCAAGAACCAGGCGGTGATCGACGCCTACCTGGGGGTGGCGCATGATTAGGGCGCTCGGCCTCGCGCTCCTGCTGCCCGCCGCGGCCCATGCCGGGGCGTGGGCGGATTTCGAGACGCGCTGCCTGTCGGCGCTGGAGAACCAGGTGCCGCCGGTGGTGGCCGGGCTGGGGACGGGCGCGCGTGACGGGGATGTCGTGCGCTACGCGCTGACCGAGGATCGAACCCTCGCGGTCGAAACCGCCCCCGCCGACGGGATGCGGGCCTGCGCGGTGCGCGACCCCGAGGGCGCGCCGGTGCCAGGGTTCGACACCTGGATCGCGGCGGCGGTGGAGGCGGGGCGCTATGTGCCCGTGGCCACGGGCCGCTGGCACAGCCACCTGTGGATCGAGCCGGTGCTCGAAGTGCAGAAAACCAATGCGGACCGGGGCATCACCCTGCGGATCGTGGAGACATACCTTGAAGCCTGACACGACGCGAGCGCGCGCAATGGGAGAGGAGGCAGACCATGCCTGACCAGTTGATTTTCGCGATGGAGGTGTTTCTCAACGGCCTCATGGCCGGGGTGCTCTACGCGCTCGTGGCGCTGGGCTTCGTGCTGATCTTCAAGGCGAGCGGCATCTTCAATTTCGCGCAAGGGGTGCTCGCGCTCTTTGCCGCGCTGACGCTGGTGGGAATCATGGACGGGCAGGTGCCCTTCGCGCATCTCATCAATGCCGTTTTCGGCACCGAGGTCCATCATTTCGGCTGGCATGTCCCGGCGCTGGCCGCGATCCTGCTGACGATGGTGGTGATGGTGGTGCTGGCCTGGGCGGTCAACCATTTCATCTTTCGCCACCTCGTCGGACAAGAGCCGATCATCCTGTTCATGGCCACCATCGGCCTTGCCTATTTCCTCGAAGGGTTCGGCGACATCATGTGGGGCGCCGACATCAAGAAGCTCGACGTGGGCCTGCCGCAGGGCATCAACACGGTGATCGACGAGGTCACATACGGTATCTTCGGCTACGGGTTCTTTATCGACAATCTCGACCTGTGGGCGACATTCGTGGCGGCGCTTCTGGTGATCGCGCTGGTGATCTTCGCGCAGTATTCCAAGCATGGCCGGGCCATGCGCGCGGTGGCCGACGACCATCAGGCGGCGCTGTCGGTGGGTGTGTCGCTCAACTTCATCTGGGTGATGGTGTGGTCGCTGGCGGGTTTTGTCGCGCTGGTCGCGGGTATCATGTGGGGCACGAAATCGGGCGTGCAGTTCTCGCTGTCGCTGATCGCGCTCAAGGCGCTGCCGGTGCTGATGCTGGGCGGGTTCACGTCGATCCCCGGCGCCATCGTCGGCGGCCTCATCATCGGGGTAGGCGAGAAGCTGTTCGAGTTCGCCATCGGCCCGATGGTGGGGGGCGCAACAGAGAACTGGTTCGCTTACGTGCTGGCGCTTCTTTTCCTCGTCTTCCGGCCGCAAGGTTTGTTCGGCGAGAAGATCATCGAGAGGGTGTAGGGGTATGCAGAAACTGATTGCCATCCTCAACGTGATCGCCTGGGCCGGGTTCTGGGCCTTCGGCTACCTCGCGCTGACGGCGCGGGTCGATCATACCGGGCAGATGGTCACCGCGGCGCTGCTCGCCGCGTTGGGAGGGGGCGTGGGGATGCTCGCCTTCTTCTGGCTGGTGCGCCACTCCGAGGCGACGGGATATGCCAAGCCCGCAAACCGCGCCGAGAAGCGCGACGACGACGAAATCCATGGGGAGGTTCTCTGAAATGTTTTACCGCGAGGCTGGAGATTTCAAGACCTCCTATACCGACGACAGCCAGACCTTCCCGATCAAGTTCGACCGCTACCGCTATTACGCGGTGCTGGTGGCGGCCTTTGCCGTGGTGCCCCTGGTCATCGACGATTACTGGGTGAACGCAGTGTTCCTGCCGTTCCTGATCTACGCGATCGCGGCGATCGGCCTGAATATCCTCGTGGGTTATTGCGGGCAGGTCAGCCTCGGCACTGGCGGGTTCATGGCGGTGGGGGCCTATGCGGTCTACAAGCTGATGACGGCCTTTCCCGAGGTGAGCATCTTCTTTCACGTCATCATCGCGGGCGGGATCACGGCGGCGGTCTGCGTGCTATTCGGCCTGCCATCCCTGCGGATCAAGGGGTTCTACCTTGCGGTGGCGACGCTGGCGGCGCAGTTCTTCCTTGTGTGGCTGTTCAACCGGGTGCCGTGGTTCTACAACTATTCGGCCTCGGGCCAGATCAGCGCGCCCGAGCGCACCATCGCCGGCGTTCCGATCACCGGGGCGGAAACCGCGCCGTGGGCGGCCTATCTCTTTTGCCTCGTCTTCGTGACGGCCTCGGCGCTCATCGCTCGCAACCTGACGCGCGGCATGGCGGGGCGCAAGTGGATGGCCATCCGCGACATGGACATCGCCGCCGAGATCATCGGGGTGAACCCGCTCAAGGCCAAGCTGTCGGCCTTTGCCGTCTCGGGCTTTTTCGTGGGTATCTCGGGCGCGCTGTTCTTTGCCGTCTATCTGGGTGCTGTCGAGGTGGGCGAGGCGTTCGGCATCAACAAGTCGTTCCTGGTGCTGTTCATGGTCATCATCGGCGGGCTCGGCTCGATCTTTGGCAGCTTTGCGGGGGCGGCGTTCCTCGTGCTCTTGCCGGTCCTGCTGAAGAACACGCTGGTGGGCACGCTCGGCTGGCCGACGGACCTCGCCGCGCATCTCGAACTGATGATCGTGGGTTCGCTGATCATCGTGTTTCTGGTGGCCGAGCCGCACGGGCTGGCGCAACTGTGGCGCGTGGCGAAGGAGAAACTGAGGCTTTGGCCCTTCCCGCACTAGGGCGGGCCATCGGTGGGTTGGCACCCACCCTACGCGATTGGGCGCAGGAGATCGCGTTCAAGGAAAGACATCGGATAAACCAAGGGAGGATAAGACCGATGAAACAGAAACTCATGGCAACCGCGCTGGCGGCTGCGATGGTGGCAGGACCGGCGCTCGCCGATCTGACCATCGTCGATACCAGCTATCGCACCGGCCCCTATGCCGCGAACGGCATCCCGTTCTCGGACGGCTACCAGGATTATTTCACGCTGCTGAACGAGCGTGACGGCGGTATCGGCGGGGAAAAGATCAACCTCGTGGAATGCGAGACCGGCTACAACACCGAGAAGGGCGTCGAGTGCTACGAAGCCACCAAGGGCGAAGGCGGCGGCGCGCTGGTCTATCAGCCGCTCTCGACCGGCATCACCTATCAGCTCATTCCCAAGGCCACCGCCGACGGCATCCCGCTTCACACGATGGGCTACGGGCGCACCTCGGCCAAGAACGGCTCGGTGTTCAAGTGGGTGTTCAACTATCCGGCCAACTACTGGGACGGGGCGAGCCACGCCATCACCCATATCCTCAACGAGAATGGCGGTGATATCAGCGGGCGCAAGATCGCGCTGGTCTATCACAACTCTGCCTATGGCAAGGAGCCGATCCGGACGCTCGAAGAGCTGTCGAAAAAGCACGGCTTCGAGTTGATGCTGCTGCCGGTGGATCACCCCGGCCAGGAGCAGAAGTCGCAATGGCTCCAGATCCGCCGCGAAAAGCCCGACAACGTGATCATGTGGGGCTGGGGCGTGATGAACCAGGTCGCCATCCAGGAGGCCGTCAACATCCGCTTTCCGATGGACCAGTTCATCGGCATCTGGTGGTCCGGCTCCGAGAACGACGTGAAGGCGGCGGGCGACAAGGCCAACGGCTACAAGGCGCTGACCTTCCACAACCTCGGCGACGACTACCCCGTCTATGACGACATCCAGAAGCACGTCGTCGACTCCGGCAACGCCGCCGGCGCGGGCGACCAGATCGGCACCGTGCTCTATAACCGGGGCATGTATGCCGCGATGCTGGCCGCCGAGGCGATCAAGACCGCGCAGGAGATGCACGGCGTGAGCGCCATCAACGCGGCCCAGATGCGCGACGGCATGGAGAACCTCGAAATGACCGAAGAGAAGATGGCCGCGCTGGGCCTTCCGAACTTTGGCCCCGAGTTTACCGTGTCCTGCGAGAACCACGGCGGTAACGGCTATGGGGCCGTGTCGCAGTGGAATGCCGAGGCGGGCGAGTTCGAGCTGATCACCGACTACTACCAGTCGGACCAGGAGATCATCTCGGCGCTGGTGGCCGAGGATTCCAAGCAGTTCGCCGAAGAGAACGGCATCGAACCGGGCTGCTGAAGCCATCACCATGTCCGGTCGCCGCACCCTGCGGCGGCCGGACGATCTGAGTATTTTTGCCAAGAAGAAACCGGGACGCGTGCCCTGAGACGGGGTTGGCGCGGCCTGATGAAACGGAGCCTGGGCGATGCTGGATGCAGGAAAGACCGACGAGGCGCTTCTCGAGGTCAACAATATCGAGGTGATCTACAATCACGTGATCCTCGTGCTGAAGGGCGTCAGCCTCAAGGTGCCCAAGGGCGGGATCACCGCGCTTCTGGGCGGCAACGGCGCGGGCAAGACCACCACGCTCAAGGCCATTTCCAACCTGCTGAAATCCGAGCGCGGCGAGGTCACCAAGGGCGCGATCCGCTATCGCGGCGAGCGGGTGCAGGATTTGCTGCCCTCCGATCTCGTCAAGATGGGGGTGGTGCAGGTGATGGAGGGGCGGCACTGTTTCGAGCACCTGACCATCGAGGAAAACCTGCTGACCGGTGCCTATACCCGCGGCATTGGCCGGGCCGAGCTCGATGCCGATCTCGAGATGGTTTATGACTATTTCCCGCGCCTCAAGGAGCGCCGCCGCAGCCAAGCGGGCTATACCTCGGGCGGCGAGCAGCAAATGTGCGCGATCGGCCGCGCGCTGATGGCGCGGCCCGAGACGATCCTGCTGGACGAGCCGTCGATGGGGCTTGCGCCGCAACTGGTGGAACAGATTTTCGAGATCGTGAAGTCGCTGAACGAAAAGGAGGGATATACCTTCCTTCTGGCCGAGCAGAACACCAACGTGGCGCTGCGGTTCGCGCATCACGGCTATATCCTGGAATCCGGGCGCGTGGTGATGGACGGCCCCGCCGCCGCGCTGCGCGAGAACCCGGACGTCAAGGAATTCTATCTCGGCGTGTCCGACGAGGGGCGCAAATCGTTCCGCGACGTGCGCAGCTATCGCCGTCGCAAGCGGTGGCTGAGCTGAGGAGGATCAGCCTTGCAACAACTCGGCCCGCATCTCCTCGATCAGATCGAGCGCCTCGGCCCGCGTGTTGCGGATGTTGGGGCGGAAGCCCTGGCTCTCGGCGCGCAGGCGGATGTCCTGCTCGGTTTCCGAACCCGCGGCATACCGCGCCGATCCAAGCGATGCCGCCTTGTTGAGCCGCTTGCCGCGATGCGCGTAGCGCACCCATGCCGCGGGCAGGATCCGGCAACCGTTGAGGTTGACGAGGAAGAACCACTTGCACTCGGTGTCCCGGATGCAGGCCTCGATATGGTCGTAGACGTGATCGACATCGCGCCCGTGATGGAAGGTGAAATCCGAGAAATCCGCCTCCATGATGCGCCGCGCGGGATCGAAGCTGATCCGGAGCGCGATCTCTTCGTCGCTGTGGCTGGGGGGGCGGATCACGCGCTTGCGCCGCGTGCTGGGAAAACCGGCGAGACGCTCGAGCGCGGCCTCGCGGGTCAGGCACAGGTTGGGGTCGAAGGTCTCGGTATCGGCGGCGCGTTCGATCTGGCGGCGGGTGTCGTCGGAGGCGTCGAACCGCACCGAGCCCATCGAATGCGCGTAGTTGAGCGCGCGGCCGCGGCGCGAATAGGCGATCCATGCCGCCGGGTCGATGCGGGTGCCGTTGAGGTTGACGAGAAAGAACCAGAGGTCTTCGCCGGTGTCGCCGATGCGTGCCTCGAGCCGGTCGTAGACCCGGTTGACGGTGGCGGAATCCTCGAAATGGAGCCCCGAGAAATCGGCCTCCATCACCTGGATGTCAGGGTGAAAGGCGATCCGGCGGTCGAGTGCGGCATCGTCGAGCGCCGCGGGCGCGTCTGTCGGGGTCGTCATGGCGGGCCTCGGGCAAGATATGCATTCGGTATACAAAAGAGCACCGTTTATGCGCCGAACGCCGGTTTCAAACAATTGGTCAAGCTGTCGCAACGTAAGGCGGCAGGCAGAGGATGACGCGATGACCCAGTATTTCGACGAGTTGGAGACGCGCCGCAGCGCGGCACGAGCCGAGGCGCTGGCGCGCGCCCTGCCCGCACAGATCGCCCGTGCGCAGGCCTTGCCGGGCTATGCCGGCGCGCTCGACGGGGTCGAAGCGGCGCGCGTCACGGATGCGGGTGCGCTCGCCACGCTGCCGGTGCTGCGCAAGTCCGATTTGGGGCGCGCGCAGGGCGCGGCGGCCCCCTTCGGCGGGCTGACCGCGCGGCCCGCGCATGGTTTCGCCCACATCTTTCAGTCGCCCGGCCCGATCTACGAACCGGGCGGCGACAGCCATGACTGGTGGCGCGTCGGCCGTTTCCTGCATGCCTGCGGCGTGGGACAAGGCGATATCGTGCAGAACTGTTTCGGCTATCACCTGACGCCCGCCGGCATGATCTTCGAGAACGGCGCGCGCGCGGTGGGCGCGGCGGTGCTGCCTGCGGGCACCGGGCAGACCGAGTTGCAGGCGCGCGCGGCGCATGACGTGGGCGTGACCGCCTATGCCGGGACGCCCGATTACCTGAAGGTGATCCTCGACAAGGCCGAGGAGATGGGCCTGGCGCTGAACATCACCAAGGCGGCGGTGGGGGGCGGCGCGCTGTTTCCGTCGCTGCGGCAGGAATACGCGGATCGCGGCATCGCCTGCCTGCAATGCTATGCCACCGCCGACCTGGGCAATATCGCCTATGAAAGCGCCGCGCAGGACGGGATGATCGTGGACGAGGGCGTGATCGTCGAGATCGTGCGCCCCGGCACCGGCGACCCGGTCCCGCATGGCGAGGTCGGCGAGGTGGTGGTGACCACGCTCAACCCCGATTATCCGCTGATCCGCTTTGCCACCGGCGACCTGAGCGCGGTGATGGAGGGGACAAGCCCGTGCGGCCGCACCAACATGCGCATCAAGGGCTGGATGGGCCGCGCCGACCAGACCACCAAGATCAAGGGTATGTTCGTGCGCCCCGAGCAGGTGGCGGCGCTGGTGGCCCGTCATGACGGAATCGGGCGCGCCCGCGTGATCGCCAGCCGCGAGGGCGAGTCGGACGTGATGACCGTGCGGATCGAGGCCACGGGCGGTGAGGCCGATCACTATGCCGGGGCGGTGAGCGAGGTGCTCAAGCTCAAGGGCCGGATCGAGATCGTGCCGCCGGGCAGCCTGCCCAATGATGGCAAGGTGATCGAGGATTTGCGCAGTTACGAGTGAGTTTGTAGGGTGAAGGTATGTTGCAACGTAAACTTTTCTCGGCGGTCTTGTGGCTCTGCGTGCTGGCTGGGCCATCGCTTGCCGCCGATCTGGCGCTGATCCTCGATACCCGTGCGCAGGGTGACCGGCGCTCGGCGGTGGCGTTCGACCCGGGCGCGGCGCTGGAGCAGGCCGGGTTCGAGGTGGTGGCCCCCGAGGGCGAGGGTATCGCGCCGCTGCGCGCCGCCGCGCTCGATCTCGAGGCACGGATCACGGCGGGCGAGGTGGCGCGGCTGGTGATCCTCGCCGCCGGAGAGATGGCCGGGGACGGGCAGGATAGCTGGCTGTTGCCGGAGGGTGTGGGCACGGTCTCGCGGCTGCGGATCGGCGCGGCGGGCCTGTCGGTCAATGCGCTCTCGGCGATTGCCAGGGCGGTGGAGGGACCCGCCGTGCTGGTTCTGGCTCCCGAGGAGGGCGAAGCGGCGGGCACGGGGCTGATACCGGGGCTGTCGGGATTTTCCGAGGTGCCGGGCGTGACCTATGCCATCGGCCCGCGCAAGGGCATCGCCGCGCTGCTGGGCGGACCCTTGCTCGCCCCCGGGACGAGCTTTGCCGGGGTGGCGCGCGCGGCACCGGACGGCGTCATCCTGTCGGGCAACCTGTCGGGCGAGATGGGTCTGATGGGGCCGGGGCCGGACATGGTGCCCGAGGCGCAACTGGCCGAGGCGCGCGAGGATGGCTTCTGGCAGGCGGTCGAGACGCTGGACACGGTGGCGGCCTATGACGCCTATATCGCCGCCTATCCCGAGGGGCGTTACCTGGGCGAAGCGCAGGAGCGCCGCGACTGGCTGCGAGACGGGCCCGAGCGTGAGGCGCGCGCCGCCGAAGAGGCGCTGGACCTGACCCGGGCGGACCGCCGGGACGTGCAGCGGTGGCTGGCGGTGCTGGGGTTCTACGAGCGGGGCATCGACGGGATTTTCGGACGCGGCACGCGCGGCGCGATCGCCGACTGGCAGGAACAGGCAGGCGTGGCGCCGACCGGCTATCTGGATCGCAACGACCTTGCGCGGCTGCGCGCGGACGCGACCGCCCGTCAGCGCGAGATCGAAGAGGAAGAGCGCCGGCAGCAGATGCAGGAGGAGCGCCGCGATCGCGCGTACTGGCGCGACACCGGGCGCGGCGAGGACGAGGCGGGGCTGCGCGCCTATCTCGACCGCTACCCCGAGGGGCTTTTCGCCGAGACCGCGCGCGCCCGGCTCGACGAGATCGAAGAGGCCCGGCGCGACGTGGCCGACCGGGCGGCGCGCGCCGACTGGCAGGCCGCACGCGAGGCCGACACGGCCGAGGCCTATGCCGCCTTCCTGCGTGATCACCCCGAAAGCCGCTTTGCCGAGGAGGCGCGCGCGCGGCTCGACGAGATCGAGCAGGGCCGCGCCGAGAACGAGGCTATCGCGCGGGCGCGCGAGGAGGAGAAGATCTATGCCGGGGCCGAGGTGGTGCGTATCCTGATCGAGCGCCGGCTGGCGCAGGTCGGGGCCGAACCAGGGCCGGTAGACGGCCGGTTCACCGAGGAGACGCGCGCGGCGATCCGCCGATTCCAGCGCCATCGCGGCCTGCCGGTCACGGGCCATGTCTCGCAGGCGACAGCGGCGGCGCTGATGGGGATGCGCTGAGCGGCGTCAGGTAAAGCGGTTGGCGTCATAGGGGGCGAGATCCAGATTGGGGCGCTTGCCGCCGATCAGGTCGGCCACCATGCGCCCGGTGCGCGGCCCCGCCGTCAGCCCGACATGCTGATGCCCGAAGGCGGCAAAGACGCCCGTCGCGCCGATCTCGCCGATCAGCGGCAGGCTGTCGGGGGTCGAGGGGCGCGGGCCCATCCATTCCTCTGCCGTCTCGAACCGCAAATCGGGAAAGACGCGGGCGATCTCGCGCCGGATCATGGCAAAGGGCGCGCGCGACGGCGGTGCGTCCGGATCGCCCAGTTCGACCGTGCCCGCGCAGCGCAACCCGGTGGCCATCGGCGTCACCGCGAACTTGCCCCGAGCCATCATCAGCGGCTGGCGCGGCAGGGCCGAGGGCTGGGCGAGGTGCAGGTGATAGCCGCGCTCGGCGGCCAGCGGCACCTTGAGGCCGAGTTTCTTCATCAGCGGCCCGGACCAAACCCCCGCCGCCAGCACCGCCGCGTCGCAGGCCAAGGAGCCCTGATCGGTCAGCACCTGCGTGATGCGCCCGTCGGCGAGGGTGACATCGCGCGCCTCGGCTTGCAGGTACCGCCCGCCTTCGGCCTGAAAGACGGCTGCGAGATCGGCCATGTAGGCGCCGGGATCGCGCACATGCCCCTGCCCGCGCAACATCGCGAGGCATCCGATGGCGGGGCCTGCGAGCGGCTCCGCCTCCTGCACCGCCGCGCCCTCGATCACCTCGGGGATGAACCCCGCCTCGCGCTTGGCCTGCCAGCCATAGGCATCGGCCTCATAGGCGGCGCGGCTGTCATAGGCATAGGCGAGATCGCTGGTGGCGAGCCATTTCTCGGCCTCGGTGCCGCGCACCAGCGCGCGGTGCTGATCGACGCTGTCGGTGACCAGCGGGATCAGCCCCCGGGTCATGCGCGCGGCATCGCGCGGGTTGGCGTTGCGCGCGAATTGCCACAGCCACGGGGCGAGGCGCGGCAGGTCGCGCCAGCGCAGCCAGAGCGGCGCGCCGGGATTGGCGAGATACTTGAGCGCCGTGGTCAGAATGCCCGGCGTGTTGACCGGCACGATGGCCCATTGCGCCATCAGCCCGGCATTGCCCTGCGATGCCCCGGCGCCGGGCGCATCGCGGTCGATGAGCGTGACGCGGTGGCCCGCACGGGTAAGCCATATGGCCGAGGCGAGACCACAGATGCCGGCGCCGATGACGACGATGGTGCGGGGATGGCTCATGCGCGAGGGGCTCCTTCGGGGGATAGTGCGCCGCCAAGGAAGCCCAGCCCGCGCGCCGGTGCAAGCCCTGTCATGGCACAGGGGTGGAAATGGGGTGGAGCGGACGTTGAACGTCAAGCGCTGAGCCGCGCCTCGCATGTCCGCGGGCAGGCGATCCGACGGTTTTTCAGTGCGCTTTATTTCTGCTTTCCCGCAAAAGATTTAGTCGGCGCGCTGGCTTTACCATATCGCCTGTCCGTCACGCCAAAGGCGTGCCGATACAGGTTGGCGCACCTCCGGTGCGACGGGCGGACATGCGATGGCGCGGCGGGCTTCGCCCTTGTTCCGCGCCGGGACCAAATCCCAAAGACCACTCCAGGCCAAGGGCGACCCCCGGCCGATCTCAGGCAGTCAGCCCCTCCGGCTCGGGCAGGCCATTCGCGCGGCAGCAGGCGGTGACGGTGTTGGCCAGCAGGCAGGCGATGGTCATCGGCCCCACGCCGCCCGGCACCGGGGTGATCGCGCCCGCCACCGCCGCGCAGCTCTCGAAATGGCAATCGCCCACCAGCCGGGTCTTGACGCTGCCATCCTCGTTCGTGCCGCGTTCCGGCGCCTCGATCCGGTTGATGCCGACGTCGATCACCGTGGCCCCCGGCTTGATCCACTCGCCCGGCACCATTTCGGGGCGGCCGACGGCGGCCACCACGATGTCGGCGCGGCGCACCACGTCGGGCAGGTCGCGGGTGCGCGAATGCGCGATGGTCACGGTGCAGCTCTCGCCCAACAGAAGCTGCGCCATCGGCTTGCCGACGATGTTGGAGCGCCCGACAACCACCGCATCCAGCCCGCTCAGCGATCCCAGATGGTCGCGCAGCATCATCAGGCAGCCCAGCGGTGTGCAGGGCACCATGCTTTTCTGCCCGGTGCCCAGCAGGCCGACGTTGGAGATATGAAAGCCGTCCACGTCCTTGGCCGGGTCGATGGAATTGATCACGAGGTCCGAATCGATATGCCCCGGCAGCGGCAGTTGCACGAGGATGCCATGCACGTTTGCATTGTTGTTGAGCGTGTCGATGAGCGCCAGCAGGTCGGCCTGCGAGGTGTCGGCATCCAGCTTGTGCTCGTAGGAGTTCATCCCCGCCTCGACGGTCTGCTTGCCCTTGGACCGGACGTAGACCTGGCTGGCCGGGTCCTCGCCCACCAGCACCACGGCGAGGCCGGGGGTGATCCCGTGCGTTTCCTTCAGCCGGCTGACGTGATCGCCCACCTTGCCCCGGATGGTGGCCGCAAAGGCCTTGCCGTCGATGATCGTCGCGCTCATTGCCCGTGTCCTTTCCGTTATTGTGCCGCGCCGGTATAGGTGGCGCGGTAATGCTCCATCTGCATCCGCGTGGCCAACACCGCGTTCTGCATCAGCACCGACACCGTCACCGGCCCGACGCCCCCCGGCACCGGCGTGATCCAGCCTGCCACCTCGGCGCAGCTATCGAAATCGGCGTCGCCCACCGTCTTGCCGCCCTCGGGCGTCTCGACCCGGTTGATGCCGATGTCAATGAGCGCCGCGCCGGGCTTGAGCATCTCGCCCGTGACCAGACCAGGCTTGCCCACTGCCACGAACACCACGTCCGAGGCGCGCGAATGCATCGGCACCGAGCGCGTCATGTGATGGCACACCGTCACCGTCGCGCCCAGCCCCATCATCAGAAAGGCGATGGGCTTGCCGACGATCTCGGAATGCCCGATCACCGTAACGTCCAGCCCCTCGAGGCCGAGCGGCAGCGTCTTGAGGATTTCCACCGCCGCCACCGCGGTGCACGGCCCGAGCGCGAGATCGTTGTAGACGATATTGCCGATCGAGGCGGGGTGCATCCCCTCCACGTCCTTGAGCGGGTGCACCGCTTTTTGCAGCGCCTTGACCGGGATATGCGCGGGCAGCGGACGCTGGATGATGATGCCGTTGACGCGCGGGTCGGCGTTGAGCCCGGTCAGCACCCCGGTCAACTGCTCGAGCGAGATGTCCCCGGGATAGGCGCGGGTCTCGAACTCCACCCCCGCCTGCTCGGCCGCGCGGCCCTGGTTGCGCACGTAGATTTCGGCGGCGGCGGTGTCGCCCACGCTGACCGACACCAGCCGCGGCATCCAGCCCGTCTCGGCCAGCGCCTGCGCCTGCGCACGGGTGTCCGCGCGCATCCGGGTGGCGATGGCCTTGCCGTCGATGACCTGTGCGCGCATGTCGCTCTCCCGCCAACGTGTCGCGGGGCCCGGTCGCCTGCGCGACACGGGCCCCGCGGAGAGGATCAGAACAAGCCTTCGATCTGGCCCGCGTCGTTGAGGCGGATGTTCTCCGCCGCCGGGCGCGAGGGCAGGCCCGGCATGGTCATGATCTCACCGCAGACCACCACGACGAACCCCGCCCCCGCCGACAGCCGCACCTCGCGGATCGGCACCGAATGCCCGGTGGGCGCGCCGCGCAGGTTGGGATCGGTGGAAAAGCTGTACTGCGTCTTGGCCATGCAAACGGGCAGGTTGCCGTAGCCCTGCGCCTCCCAGTCCTTCAACTGGTTGCGGATCTTGGCATCGGCCAGCACTTCGTCGGCGCGGTAGATCGACTTGGCGATGCGCTCGATCTTGTCGAACAGCGGCAGGTCGTCGCGGTAAAGCGGGGCGAATTGCGACGCGCCGCTCTCGGCGATCTCGATCACCTTCTGCGCGAGTCCCTCGGCACCCTCGCCGCCGTGCTCCCAGTGGCGGCTGAGCACCGCCTCGCTGCCCTGCGTCTCGACATAGGCCTTAACCGCCGCGATCTCGGCATCGGTGTCGGTGACGAAATGGTTGATCGCCACGACCACCGGCACGCCAAAGGACTTGAGGTTGCCGATGTGCCGCCCGAGGTTGGCGCAGCCTTCCTCGACGGCCGCGACATTCTCGGCACCCAGATCGGCCTTGGCCACGCCGCCATTCATCTTCATCGCGCGCACGGTCGCCACCAGCACCACGCAATCGGGCGCGAGCCCGGCCTTGCGGCACTTGATGTTCATGAACTTCTCGGCGCCCAGATCGGCGCCAAAGCCCGCTTCGGTCACCACGTAATCGCTCAGCCGTAGCGCGGTGTTGGTGGCAATGACCGAGTTGCAGCCATGCGCGATGTTGGCGAACGGCCCGCCATGCACGAAGGCGGGGTTGTTCTCCAGCGTCTGCACGAGGTTGGGCTGCATCGCGTCCTTCAGCAGCACGGTCATCGCGCCCTCGGCCTTGATGTCGCGGCAGAATACCGGCGTGCGGTCGCGGCGATAGGCCACGATCATCGCGCCGAGCCGCTCCTCGAGATCCTTGAGGTTCTTCGACAGGCACAGGATCGCCATCACCTCGGAGGCGACGGTGATGTCGAACCCGCCCTCGCGCGGAAAGCCGTTGGCGACGCCGCCGAGGCTCACGTTGATCTGCCGCAGCGCACGGTCGTTCATGTCCACCACCCGGCGCCAGACCACCCGGCGCACGTCGATATCCTGCTCGTTGCCCCAGTAGATGTGGTTGTCGATCATCGCCGACAGCAGGCTGTGCGCGCTGGTGATGGCATGGAAATCGCCGGTGAAATGGAGGTTCATGTCCTCCATCGGCACGACCTGCGCGCGCCCGCCGCCCGCGGCGCCGCCCTTCATGCCGAAATTCGGGCCGAGGCTCGCCTCGCGGATGCAGACAGTGGCCTTCTTGCCAAGACGGTTCAGCCCGTCGCCCAGCCCCACGGTGGTGGTGGTCTTGCCCTCGCCCGCGGGGGTGGGGTTGATCGCGGTCACGAGCACCAGCTTGCCGGTCTTGTTGCCCTGCACCGAATCGATGAAATCCTGGCTCACCTTGGCCTTGTCATGGCCGTAGGGCAGCAGGTGATCGGACGGGATGCCCAGCTTGGCACCGATCTCCTGGATCGGTTTCTTCTGGGCTTCGCGCGCGATCTCGATGTCGGATTTATAGCTCATGTCCGGTCCTTTCCCTGGGCGGGGTGGGGGGTTGCGTCACCCCCGCCTATAACGGCTTTGCCCACGCACGAGAGAGGCGAATCCGACATATCCCGCCCCACTTGCGGCGGGCTGTCGCAGGCGCGCGTCAGCTGCGCATACAATCGTGTTCCGACCATGCCGGCTGATCGGGGATGTGCAGTCGCAGCATCTCGCCCAGCGCGATTCGCCCCTCGCGCTCGACCCAGGCGGTGACGCCCCGCCGCCCCTCCGACGCTGGCTTGAAGCCCTTGCCAAGCCCCGGCATGTGCCGCTCGATCACCCGGGCAGGCAGCTGGCAGGGCCGGTTCTCCATGTCGATCACGAGGGTCGCGCCCGACGGCGCTTGCAGGCGCGACGAGGGCGGCACATGGGTGAAATCGGGGATGCCCTCGATCACCAGCGACGCGCCCAGCCAGGCGGGCGCGAGCACCTCCACCCCCATCTCCGCCGCGATCGCCGCCATCTCCTCGGCCGACAGCACCGACAACTGCCGCACGTTGGCGATCTCGGTGTCCCGGGGGTGCTGCGCCACGACCCGGCTGCACGAGGGCCGCGTGCGCCCGCCATGCGCCTCGCCCGCGATCCCGGCGAATGTCAGATCGGCCGCGTCCAGCGGCTCTGCCTCCAGCCGCGCCTCGCGATCCATCACCCGGCCCAGCCACACCACACGCGCAGTGAACTCCGTCGGTTTCAATGCCGGCATGGCCGCCCTCCGCGCTTCGCGCTTCATCTTGCCAGAAATATCCGCCCCGCAGGGCCGCTTTCCATCCCGCTCAGACCGTGAGGGTAAAGAACAGCCGCCGGAACGGGAACAGCACCGTGCCATCGGCGCGCACCGGATAGGCGGTGTGCATCACCTCCTCGTAGCGGCGGATGATCTCGGCCTTCTCGTCCGGCTCCAGCATCGCCAGCACCGGGCGGGCATAGGTGCTCTCGGTGTAGCGGCGCACCGGGTGGCTGCCCGGCTCGGCGGTCAGGCGCTGGTAGTAATCTGTCTCCCACAGCCGTAACTGCCCCAGCCCGGCCAGCAACTCCTCGTAGCGCACCGGCGCCATCACGCCGGGGGTGCCCATCTTGCCGGTCCCGCCGGGGCGGAACTCCTCGGCAAGGCTCAGCCAGACCCGGTGCGAGGGCGCCTTGTTCTGGTGCGGCATCTGCACGGCGAGCGTGCCGCCCTTGCCCAGCATCCCGGCCAGCCGGGGCATCAGCACCTCGTGGTTGCCGACCCAGTGCAGCACCGCGTTGGAATAGATCATCCCCGGCGCGCGGCGCGGATGCCACTCGGCGATGTCGGCCTGCTGGATCGCGTCGTATCCGCCCCCCGCCCGCGCCTTTTCCAGCATGGCGGGGCTCGCATCCACGCCGATCAGGCTGCGCCCGGGGGCGCGGGCGCGCAACGCTTCGGCCATCGCCCCGTTGCCGCAGCCAAGATCGACCACGTCGCCCGCGCCCATCTGCCCGACCCCGTTCAGCAGGTCGAGCGCGGGGCGCAGACGCTGATCCCGGAACCGTGCATAGGCCCCGGGATTCCAGTCCTGCTGCTGGGGCGCGGCCCGGCTCACGTCGAGGGCTCGGGCTCCAGCCCGCCATCGCCGCCCTCACCGCCGCGCGAGGATTTGGGCTTGGTCTTGGGAACGGCGATGACAGAGGGTTTCTCGGTCACCGGCGCGCTGCCCTCGTCGCCGCCCGATTCCGGCGGATTGCCCGCCATCACGCGGCGGATCTCGTCGCCGGTCAGCGTTTCGTATTCCAGCAGTCCCTCGGCCAGCCGCTCCCATTCCTTGCGGCGCTCCTCGAGGATAGACTTGGCGCGCTGATAGGCCTCGTCGATGAGGCGCTTGACCTCGTCCTCGATCAGCTCCTTGGTATGCGCCGAGATCGAGAAACCACCAGCGGCATTGCCCATGTAGCCCTCGTGCGCCTGCTCGTAATCGACATTGCCGACCTTGTCGGACATGCCCCAGCGCATCACCATCGCGCGCGCGAGCCCACTGGCCTGCTGAATGTCGCCCGCCGGGCCGTTCGAGACGTTGTCCTCGCCGTACTTGAGGATTTCCGCCGCCTTGCCGGCCATCGTCATCGCCAGCTTTTCCTCGCATTCCGAGCGGTGCCAGTTCAGCCGGTCGATCTCGGGCAGGCTGACAACCATGCCCAGCGCGCCGCCGCGCGGGATGATCGTCGCCTTGTACACGGGGTCGCATTTCGGCAAAGTGAGTCCCACCACCGCGTGCCCGGCCTCGTGAAAAGCGGTCTTTTCCTTCTGGTCGTCGGTCAGCACCATCGAGCGGCGCTCGGCCCCCATCATCACCTTGTCCTTGGCATTCTCGAAATCGACCATGGTGACAAACCGGCGGCCTACCCGCGCGGCGGTCAGCGCCGCCTCGTTGACGAGGTTGGCGAGGTCCGCACCGGAAAATCCGGGCGTGCCGCGCGCGATCAGGCGCAGGTCAACATCCGGGCCCAGTGGCGTCTTGCGGGCATGCACGCCGAGGATCTTCTCGCGGCCCTTGATGTCGGGGTTGGGCACCGTCACCTGCCGGTCGAAACGGCCGGGGCGCAGCAGCGCGGGGTCCAGCACGTCCTTGCGGTTGGTGGCGGCGATGATGATCACGCCCTCGTTGCTCTCGAACCCGTCCATTTCCACCAGAAGCTGGTTCAGCGTCTGCTCGCGCTCGTCATTGCCGCCGCCATAGCCGGCACCTCGGTGGCGGCCCACGGCGTCGATCTCGTCGATGAAGACGATACAGGGCGCGTTCTTCTTGGCCTGCTCGAACATGTCGCGCACACGCGAGGCGCCCACGCCCACGAACATCTCGACAAAATCGGAACCCGAGATGGTAAAGAACGGCACCCCCGCCTCGCCCGCGATGGCGCGCGCGAGCAGCGTCTTGCCGGTGCCCGGCGGGCCCACCAGCAGCGCGCCCTTGGGGATCTGCCCGCCAAGGCGGCGGAATTTCTGCGGGTTGCGCAGGAACTCGACGATCTCCTCGAGCTCTTCCTTCGCCTCGTCGATCCCGGCCACGTCGTCGAAGGTGACGCGCCCGCTCTTCTCGGTCAGCATCTTTGCCTTGGACTTGCCAAAGCCCATCGCGCCGCCCTTGCCGCCGCCCTGCATCCGGTTCATGAAATAAATCCACACGCCGATCAGCAGCAGGAACGGCAGGAGCGAGATCAGGAAGGACTGGAACCCCGATTGATCCTGGCTCTCGGCCTTGACGGCAACGCCGTTCTCGATCAGCCGCTGCGTGATCTCGGCATCCTCGGGGCGGATGGTGGTGTATTGCGCACCGTCGGTGCCGCGGTATCGGATCGTCTCGCCGTCGATCGTGGCCTCGCTGACCGAGCCTTTATCGACCGCGGTCACGAATTCCGAGTAGGGGACCGCCTGGCTTTGCAGCGTGTTGCCCGATCCGCTGAACAGGTTGAACAGTGCCAGGATCAGCAGGAACAGGATCAGCCAGAAGGCGATGTTGCGCGCGTTACCCAATAGAGATCTCCCGAAATGAGGTCATCGTGCCCATAGCACGGGGCGTTAGTACCTTAAATAGATATTGGCCGCCGGGGTTCAATGAAAGAATGGGCTTTCGAACGGTCGCTGCCCGTGGCGCGCGGTCGCGGATATGCACCTGCTTGCCACGAAATGCCTCAGCCAGAAACCCTGTCCAGATAATCCCCGAACCCGCGCAGCAGGTCCAGCCGCCAGCCATTGGGCCACCCCGCCAGCGGCGCGGCAACGAGGGTGTCGCCCCGCCACAGCCCCGGGCTCGCCAGCGCCGAGCGGTGCGGCAGCCCGCCCGCGCGCCAGTCAGGGCAGGCGCGAAGGCCCGCCGGCCCCAGTGCCGCCACCGTGGCCCGCCCGGGGCCACCCTTGGCGCGCCAGCGCCCGTCCCACACGGCCCCGGCGGGCGCACGCAGCCCCGCCACCGCGCGGTATTCCCGCGCCAGCCGCAGATGATCGCGCCCGGCGCTCAGCACGCAGCCCTGCAAATTCATGCGCCGCCCCGCGCGCGCGGCGTCGAGGAACGCCACCCCCGCCGCACCGCGCGGCGGATAGTCCTGCCCGGTCATCCACGCGATCCCCCCCAGCAACAGCCGCCGCGCCGTCTCGTCGGGGAGGGCATCGAAACCGTCGCGCCGCCACAGAAGGTCGCCGCCCTCCTCCCGCGCGATTTCCTGCGCCGCGCGGCGGGCGCAGACGCCGAGCGCCACGCGCGCCTCGCGCAGCCGCCCCGCCGCCGCCGCCAGCGTCCCGGCATCGAGGCCGAGCGGCCCGAGCGTGGCCAGCGCCGCGCGCGCGCGGGTGCGGTCGTAGGCCGGGTCATCGTTGGTGGGATCGTCTGCCCACGCCACCCCCCGCGTCCGCAGCATGTCGCGCAGGTCATCGCGCCCGAGCATCAGCATGGGCCGATGAAAGGTGATCCCCTCCGCGCACCAGCGCGCCCGCATCGCCGCCAGCCCGTCCACGCCCGCACCCCGCGCCAGCCGCATGAGAAAGGTCTCGGCCACGTCGTCCGCAGTGTGGCCGATGGCCACGTCCGCGATCCCCTGCCGCCGCGCCCATCCCGTCAGCAGCCGGTAGCGCGCGCGCCGCGCCGCATCGGGCAGGTTGCCCCGCGCCCCCTGCCCGTCCCAGCGCAGGCTATCATGGCCGATCCCCAACCCGGCACAAATCCGCGCCACCTGCGCGGCCTCGGCGCCTGCCTCGGGGCGCAGCCCATGATCGACGGTCGCCACGCGCAGGGCGGGGCCGCCTTCTTCGCGCCAGTCATCGAGGATGTGCAACAGCGCCAGCGAATCGCTGCCGCCCGATACCGCCACGCCCAAGACCTCGGGCGGGGCCGCGCCGAAATGCGCGCGCACCGCCCCCCCGAGCGCCGCGCCCTCGCCGCTCACGAACAGCCGAGCCGGGCCATCTCCGCCTCTGCCCCGGCCACCGCTTCCGCACCGGGATAGCGCGGCGCGACCTGCCCGAGCGTCACGCAGGCGTCCTCGGTCTGGCCCAGCCGCCCCAGCGCCCGGCCCAGTAGGTAGAGCGCCTGCGCCGCCTCCGGGCCGTCGGGCGCGGCGCTGAACGTGTCGAGAAAGGCGCGTGCCGCAGCACTCTGCTGCCCGTCCGCCTCGAGCGCCCGGCCTCGCAACAACCTCGCCTGCCCGCTCAGCGGGCTGCCGGGGTAATCGTCGAGGAAGGTCGCGAGTTGCTCGGCGGCCTGCGCGTGCTCGCCGGCCTCGAAGGCCGCTTGCGCGCGCTCGAAATCATCGCGCTCGCCCACGGCGAGCTGCGGGCCGTCGGTCTCGCCCTCGCCGTCTCCCGCGCCGGGATTCGTGACGCCACCCGTCGAGGGCGTCACCCCGCCCAGCGTGTCGCCCGGCTCCAGCCCGGCGATGTCACAGCCCGGCTCCATCTCGCACAGGCGAAACTCCAGGTCGCCCACGCGGTTGGTGCCATCCGCCACCACCCGGTCGATGCGGAATTCCAGCTCCTCGGTCTTGTCCGTCAGCCGCTCCACCTGGGCCTCGATCGCGTTGACGCGGTCGAGCATCGGGCCGTTACCCGCGGGCTGCGCGGCCCCGCCCGTGGTGCTCAGCTCGCGCTTGAGCTTCTGCAACTCGACGAACAGCACCGTCAGTTCCTGCCGGATGTCGGCCAGCGTTTCAGCGTTTTGCGCCGCCGCCCCGGCGGGGGCGAGGAGCAGCGCTACCGCGATGGCCTTGAGCGTTGCGCGCATGGCTCCGGCCTCAGCTTACGGATCCGGCGGCGAGCACCGTCACCGCGCGCCGGTTCTTGGCATAGCACGCCTCTTCGCTGCAAATCTCGATCGGGCGTTCCTTGCCATAGCTCACGGTGCGCAGCCGGTTGTCGGCCACGCCGCGGCTGACGAGGTAATCGCGCACCGAGTTCGCCCGCCGCGCGCCCAGCGCGAGGTTGTATTCGCGCGTGCCCTGCTCGTCGGCATGGCCTTCGATGACGGCGGTGTAATCGCTGTTGGTCATCAGCCATTGCGCCTGCGCGTCAAGCGTGGACTGCGCCTGCGCCGACAGCGTGGACTGGTCCACGGCGAACAGCACGCGGTCGCCAACGGCCTGCTGGAAATAGGCCGACGACGTCGGGTCCGAGGCCGCGCCCGACAGCCCGGCACCGCCCGCGCCGGAACCGTTGCCGTCGGCGAACCGGTCGGGATTGGTGCAGGCGGCGAGCGCCAGTCCGGCCACCAGGATGATCGTCTTGCTCAGATAGGTCATGTTGCATTTTCCCTTTTCATTATGCGTGTCATACCACAGGCCGCAGCCCAAGAAAACGCGCGCTCTCGCACACGCCGGTCACTCCTGCAGCGGCCCCCAAGAGGGGTCGCTCGCGCCGCCATTCGTAGGCACCTGCCGCAGGTTGCGGCCGGTGATGTCCACCGTGTAGAGCCGCGCCTCGCCCTGTTCTCCCCGCGTCTCGCGGGTGAACATGATGACGCGCCCATTGGGCGCCCATGTCGGCCCCTCGTCGAGGAAGGACGCGGTGAGAAGCCGCTCCTCGCTGCCATCGGTGCGCATCACGCCGATATGAAAACGGCCCTCCGCCTGCTTGGTAAAGGCGACGAGATCGCCGCGCGGCGACCAGACCGGCGTGCCATAGCGCCCGCGGCCAAAGCTGATGCGCTGCGCCTCGCCGCCGCGCGCCTCCATGATGTAGAGTTGCGGGCTGCCCGAGCGGTCGCTCTCGAACACGATGCGGCTGCCGTCCGGGCTGTAGCTGGGCGCGGTCTCGATCGAGGGCGCGTTGGTCAGCCGCACGCTGGCACCGCTGGCGATGTCCATCGTGTAGAGGTCCGTATTGCCGCCCTGCGTCAACGAATAGAGCACCGTGCGCCCGTCGGGCGAAAAGCGCGGGGCGAAACTCATCGTGCCGTCCAGGGTGGGCAGCGCCCGGCGGCCCACATCGGCCACGTCGAGCAGGTAGATGCGCGGGAATCCCGTCTCGTAGCTGGTATAGAGCACCCGGTCGCCGGTGGGCGAGAAGCGCGGCGCCAGCACGATGGTCGAGGCATCGGTGAGGTAACGCAGGTTCGCGCCGTCGTAATCCATGATCGCCAGCCGCTTGGCGCGCTCGCCCTTGGGGCCGCTTTCCGACACGAACACCACGCGGCTGTCGAAATAGCCGCCCTCGCCGGTGATCCGGGAATAGACCTGGTCGGCCACCTTGTGCGCGATCCGCCGCCAGCCGTCTGGCTCACCCACAAGCTGCTGGCCGCGGCCCAGCTCCTGCCCGGCAAACACGTCGTGGATGCGGAACTTGACCACCACCCGCCCGGCGCCGTCGAGGTTCACCGCCCCGGTGACCAGCGCCTGCGCATTGATCGCGCGCCAGTCGGCAAACTGCACCGGGCTGTCGAAACTGGTGATGCGGCCGATATGCGCCTCGGCGGGGATCTCGCGAAACAGGCCGGTGCCGCTCAGGTCGGCGGCAATGACGCGCGCGATGCGGGTGGCGAAATCGCGCGCCTGCGCACTCTCGGCCACGAGATCGGGCACGGCAAACGGCATCGGCTCGATGACGCCCTCGGTGATCTCGAGCCGGAGCGGGCCGGAATTCTCCTGGGCGGTGACTGGCATCGCCCAGAACGTCAGGGCCGCGAGGAGGGTCAGGAAAGAACGTATCATTTGATCCTCATTTTCTCCGGGTTGAATGTCATTTCGATGTCGCGCCACTGCGCGTATTTCTCCTGGGGCAGATCGAAGCCGTCGGCACCGCAGCGGATGATCGCGCGGCGCGCCGCCTCATAGGCCTGCTGCGCGGCGCTGGCAGAGCCGCCGGTATGGCTCAGCATGCGGATGCTGGACATCTCGGGCTTGCCGGTCTCCGCCATGCTCACGGCGACGACGACCGTGGTGGCCAGCGCATCGGAACTGAGGCTGCCCACGTTCCAGCATTGTTGCACGGCCACGCGCAGCGCGTCCTTTTCCCCGGCCGACAGCGGCGGGCCGGACGGGCGGCGCTCCGCCGGGGCGCTGTCCTGCCCCAGCGCGGCGGCGAGCGCGTCGCTCACCGCCTCGCGGTCCGTGTCGGGCGGGGTCGGCTCTGGCGGGGCGGTCGCTGTCTCGGTGTCGGATTCCGTCTCCGCCGGGCGCGTGGGCCGCGCGCGCGGGCGGACCGAGGCGGTGGGCGCCGGGGTCTCGGGGCGCTCGGCCTCGGTGACGATCTCGGTCGTGGCTTCCTCGGGGGCGGTCGCCTCCTGCTGGTCCTCGACCGCGTCGGCCCCCTCCTCGGGGGCCACCTCGGGGCGGGCCACGTCATCCACCCGCACATCCGGCTCGGACGGGGCCACCGGCTCGGGGGCCACGCGCGGCGCGGGGCGCGGCTGCGGACGCAACGATGTCTCGGGCACCAGCGCGGCGGTGTCCTCGGACGGAGCGGTCAGCGCGGGGGGCGTGTCGGTCACATCGGTCGGTGCCGGGG
>MRWG01000627.1_pt1 | contig 33923 bp, 32 predicted proteins | sample 1013341 | NCBI WGS metagenome assembly MRWG01 (sample SAMN06117577, study PRJNA244670) | biofilm metagenome | biome: Water; feature: Cathode Biofilm; material: Biofilm; isolation source: microbial consortium enriched at the cathode of a solar microbial fuel cell | place: USA: District of Columbia ... | reverse complement strand
CAGCGCATGGATCGCATGGTCGACGGCTGTTTCGCCGGCTGAATAATGGGGCGTCGAGTTCTGCATCGGCACCGCGAGGCTCGAAAGGGCGACGGTCACCGCCGATGTGGACAGCCACCCGGCCGGGATCAAGCCGGACGGGTCTCTCGGCGCCCGCTACCGCGTCGGATCGACGACGAGTTTGCCGACGGCCTGGCGGTTGGCGAGGCGATGCAGCGCGTCGGGCGCATCGGCGAGCGCGAAGGTCTCGCTGACCAGCGGCTTCAGCGTGCCGGCGGCGTGCCAGTCGAACAGCCGCTCGAAATTGGCGCGGTTGGCCTCCGGTTCGCGGCGCACGAAGTCGCCCCAGAAGACCCCGACCACGGCGCAGCCCTTCAAGAGCGTCAGGTTCGCCGGGATCTTCGGGATCTCGCCGCTGGCGAAACCGACCACCAGCAGCCGCCCGCGCCAGCCCGTGGCGCGCAATGCCTGCTCCGTCGTTGCGCCGCCGACGGGATCGAAGACCACGTCCGCGCCCTCCCCGCCCGTCAGCTCCTTGACCCGATCCTTCAGCGGCTCGTCGGTGTAGTTGACGGTCTCGTCCGCGCCAGCCTCGCGCGCGACCTTCAGTTTCTCGGCCGTGCCGGCGGCGGCGATCACGCGCGCCCCCATCGCCTTGCCGATCTCGATCGCGGCGAGGCCGACCCCGCCGGAAGCGCCGAGCACCAGCAGCGTCTCACCGGCCCGCATGTCCGCGCGCTGGGTCAGCGCATGGATCGATGTGCCGTAGGTCATGGCAAAGCCGGCGGCGATGGCCGGGTCCATGCTGGCCGGGCGGCGCAGCAGCTTCTCGGCCGGAACCACGATCTCCTCCGCGAAGCCACCCCAGATGGTGATCGCGATGACCGCATCGCCGACGGAGAAGTCGCCGACCCCCTCGCCCAGCTCCGCGACGATCCCAGTGATCTCCCCGCCCGGGCTGAAGGGCGGATCGGGCTTGAACTGGTACTTGCCGGCGACGATCAGGGTGTCGGGAAAATTGACGCCACAGGCCTCGACCTTGATCCGCACTTCGCCGGGGCCGGGGGTCGGGCTCGGCACCTCCTCGACCACGAGGCCGTCGATTCCGCCATAGTCCTTGCACAAAACTGCGCGCATCGGGGGTCCTTTCGTCGAATTCCGGTCAGTCGTGCGGGGCCACGCGTTCGCGCAACTCCCGCTTAATGAGCTTCCCGTTCGGGTTCCGCGGCAGCGGGTCCGTCGAAATCGTGAAGCCGTCCGGCACCTTGTAGTCGGAGAGCTGTTCGCCGCAGAAGGCCTTGAGCGCCTCCTCGTCGATCGCGGCCCCCTCCTTCGGATGGATGAAGGCGTGCACGCGTTCACCCAGCACGGGGTCCGTCTGGGGCACGACCGCGACCTCGGCCACCGCCTCGTGGAAGGAGAGGACATTCTCCACCTCGGCGGAAAAGATCTTGTAGCCGCCGCGATTGATCATGTCCTTCAACCGGTCGAAGACCTTGAGGTAGCCGTCCGCGTCGATCGAGCCGACATCGCCCGAGCGCCAATAGCCGCCGACGAAGCTCTCCGCCGTCTTGTCCGGCTTGTTCCAGTAGCCGGGCACGACCATTGGCCCGGCGATCCACACCTCACCGGTCTCGCCATGCGGCACCTCGATGCCGTCCGGATCCATGATCCGGACATCGGCGCAGGGCAGCACACGGCCGACGCTGTCGGGCCGGTCGTTCACCCCCGGCGGCATGATTGTGGTGGGCGAGGTCGTCTCCGTCGCGCCGTAGGCGTTGCAGAGCATCAGGTCCGGCAGCTTGTCGGCCAGCCGCGCGATGGTGCTTTCCGGCATCGGGGCGCCGCCGAAGCCGCCGATCCGCCAATTCGAGAGATCGTAGTCGCCCAACTCCGCGCGTAGCAGCAGGAGGTTGTACATCGCCGGCACCATCAGGGTGTGGGTGATGCCCTCGCGCTCGGCCAGATCGAGGAACCCGGCCACGTCGAACTTCGGCAGCACCAGGAGCGCCCCGCCCACCGCCAGTACCGCAAAGACGTTGGCAACGAGCCCCGTCACGTGCGTCGCCGGCACCGCCAGCACGCTGCGGTCCGTCTCGTTCATCGCGAACAAGGCGGCGAAGTGCCGGCAGGAATGGACGAGGTTCAGATGCGTCAGCATCGCGCCCTTGGGCTTCCCCGTCGTGCCGGAGGTGTAGAGGATCACGGCGGTCGCATCCTCCGCGAGCGCCGGCGGCGTGAAACCGGCCGCCTCGCGCTCGCTCAGCGCGGCGAACGCCTCCCCCTCGACCTCTATTGTCATCGACAGGTCGGGGCAGTCGCCCTGCTTCGGAACGATCCCGCCAAGGTCGCGATCATGGATCAGCGCAGCCGCCCCGCAATCCTGCAGGATGTAGGTGAGTTCCGGGCGCTGCGAGCGGGTGGAGACCGGCACGACGATCAGCCCGGCCCGGATGCCGCCGAGGAGCGCCGCCACGAACTGCCAGCGATTGCCGATCAGCAGGGCCAGCCGGTCGCCGGGCCGCAGGCCACGCGCCGACAGGCCGGCGCCAATGCGGGTCGCCCGCTCGTCGAGCGCACGGTGGCTCAGCCGCGTCTCGCCGTAGACGACGGCGTCCCGCTCGGGGTTCGCCGCGGCGGCGCGGCGCAGCATCGTATCGATGTCCGGGGCCCGCTCGGCATAGCAGGCGACGACGCGGGTGCCGAAATGCGCCTCGCGGCGCAGTCTGTCTTCGACGGGGCGGCTCATCCGACGGGTCCCATCGCTTGTGTCCTCAGGATCCGTGCAGCATCTCGGGCGTCGTCATGTAGGGCAGCGTGCGGCCTCGGTTCTCCTTGGCGTGCTTCAGTTCGCGCCGGGCGACGGATCGGATATGCACCTCGTCCGGCCCGTCGATGAAGCGCAGCGCCCGGCCCCAGGTCCACAGGAAGCTGAGCGGCGTGTCCGGCGTCAGCCCGGCCGACCCGAAGATCTGGATGGCGCGATCCAAGACCGTCGTCTGCAGCCGCGGCACCACCACCTTGATGGCGGAGACGTCCGTGCGCGCCGCCTTGTTCCCGAACTGGTCGATCTTCCAGGCGGCCTGCAGCACCATCAATCGCGCCTGGTCGATCTCCATCCGCGATAGCGCGATCCATTCCGCGACCTGGCCGTGATCGGCCAGCGCCTTGCCGAAGGTCTTGCGCTCCAGCGCGCGCTCGCAGGCCATCTCCAGCGCCAGTTCGCACTGGCCGATCGAGCGCATGCAATGGTGGATTCGCCCCGGCCCGAGGCGCGCCTGGGCCAGCATGAAGCCCTTCCCCTCCTCGTGCAGCAGGTTCTCCTTCGGCACGCGGACGTTCTTGAAGGTCAGCTCGCAGTGTCCCTCGGGCGCGACATGGTGCATGACGGCCGGGTTGCGCACGACCGTCAGCCCCTCCGCATCCATCGGCACGATCACCATGGAATGCTTGTTGTGCGGGTCGGCGTCGGCACTGATGTCCGAGACGCCGAGCACGATGGTGAACTTGCAGCGCGGGTCGGCGGCGCCGGTGATGAACCATTTGCGGCCGTTGATCACGTAGTCGTCGCCGTCGCGCAGGATGGTGGTCTGGATGTTGGTCGCGTCCGACGAGGCGACGTCCGGCTCCGTCATCGAGAAGCTGGAGCGGCATTCGCCGTTCAAGAGCGGCTTCAGATACTCCTCATGCTGCTGCTCGCTCGCGAACATGTGGAGGAGTTCCATATTGCCGGTATCGGGCGCGTTGCAGTTGAAGACCTCCGAGGCCCAGAAGATCCGCCCCATGATCTCGGCGAGCGGCGCGTATTCCAGATTGGTCAAACGCGTGCCGGGCTCATCGTCGCGCAGGCCCGGCAGGAACAGGTTCCAGAGCCCTTCGGATTTCGCGAGCTGTTTCAGATCCTCGACGACCTGTGGCGGATAGACGCCCTTCTCGGTCTCGCGCACCCATTCGGGGTTCGCGGGCACGATATGGTCGTCCATGAAACGCTGCACGCGCTCACGCAGCTCCTCGACCTTAGGCGAATAGGCGAAATCCATCTCTCGGTCGTCCTTCCCGGGTTCGTCAGTCCTGTCGGTCCGTCAGCCGGCCGCGTCGATCATGTCGGCCGCCCGCCGCGCGAAGGCGAGGCTGAGATTGCCGACGTCGGCCGCGTCGTCGGAGGCGGCCGAGCCGCTCTTCGCCCTCGCCGCGATGCCTTCGAAGATCACCGCGAAGCGCCAGAGCGAGAAGGCGAGGTGGAAGGTCTCCACCTTGCTCGTCCGGCCGGTGCGCTCGTAGTAGCGCGCGAGGTAGTCGCGCTCGCTCGGAATCCCCAACGCCTCGTAGTCGAGATCGAGGATGCCGCCATACTCGTTCGTCGCGGAATGATAGACGATGCAGTTGAAGGCGACGTCGGCGAGCGGATGGCCCAGCGTCGAGAGCTCCCAGTCGAGCAGCGCGACCGCCTGCGGCCGATCCGGCGCGAAGAGGATGTTACCGAGACGGAAATCGCCGTGGCAGATGCGCGTCTCGTCGTCCGCCGCCATGTTGGCCGTGAGCCAGTCGCGCACGCGTTCATGGTCGCTGACGTCGTTGGTCCGGCTCAGGTCGAGCTGCTTCGACCAGCGCCTTATCTGGCGCTCGAAATAGCCGCCATGCTTGCCGAAATCCTCAAGGCCGACGGCGGCCGGATCGATCAGGTGCAGCGCCGCCATCACCCGGTTCATGCTGTCATAGACGGACGCGCGTTCGTCCGGCGAGAGATCCGGCAGGGAGCAGTCGTGGAAGACGCGGCCTTCCAGGAACTCCATCAGGTAGAAGGGCGTGCCGACGACCTCGCGGTCCTCGCAGTAGTGCAGCATGCGCGGCACCGGCACGTCGGTCTCGGCCAAGGCCGCCATCACGCGATACTCCCGGTCGACCGCATGGGCCGAGGGCAGGATCTCGCCCGGCGGCTGCTTGCGCAGCACGACCGCCCCGGCGCTGCCCTCCAGCCTGAAGGTCGGGTTCGACTGACCGCCGGAGAAGCGCGTGATCGCCCGCAGGTCGCCGAGTTCCGGGAGACGGCCCTTCAGGTACTTCGCCAACCTCTCCTGGTCGAACTCGATCCGGCCTGCCGCGTCGCCCTCCCCGGCCATCAGGCGGTTTCCTTCTCTTCCATGTTGGCACCGCGCTCGATCACGAACTCGCGGTCGAAGATGTCGAAGGAATGGTTCAGCTCGGACTGGCTCAGGATCACCGCCATCCCGTGGCCGCGCAGATTGCCGATCACGTCGGCGAGGCGCTGGCTGAGCGCGGGCGCGACCCCCTCGAACGGCTCGTCCAGCAGCAACAGCTTGGTGCCCACGGCGAGCGCCCGGGCGAGTGCCGCCATCTTCTGCTGCCCGCCGGAAAGCAGCAGCGCCTTGCGGCTCCGCATTTCCTTCAGCTCGGGCAGGATCTCGTAGACCATGTCGAGGCGGTTCTGGCCGGCCAGGCTCTTCGCGACCCAGGTCGGCAGAAGGATGTTCTCCTCCACCGTCAGATCAGGAATCAGTCCGCGATCCTCCGGCATATAGCCGATGCCCCAATCGGCGCGCTCGTGGATCGGTACGTCGGTGATGTCCTGGCCGGCGAACTCGACCTTGCCCCGCTGCGGCTTGTGCAGCCCCATGATCGTCTTCATGAAGGTCGTCTTGCCGGCGCCGTTGCGGCCGGTCAGGCCGACCATCTCGCCGTCGCCGAGCGACAGGGAGAACCCGCGAAGCGCGACGATCGCGCCGATCTTCACATGAACGTCGTCGACGGAAAGCATCATGCGCCGGCCTCCTCCTTCGCGTCGGCCTTCCTACTGCCGGTCACGTATTTCTGCACCGCCTCGTCGGACAACACCTCGTCCGGATCGTCGTCGGCGATGACCTGGCCCTGATAGAAGGCCAGCACCCGGTTCGAATAGCGGGTGACGATATCCATGTCGTGCTCGACGAAGATGACGGTGACCTCCTCCTGCGAGAGCGCTTCCATCACCGTCTCCATCAACGGGAACTTCTCGTCGACGCTGACACCCGACGTCGGCTCGTCCAGCAGCAGAACCTTCGGCCGGCGCACCATCGCCATCGCGATATCGAGCAGCTTGCGCACGCCGCCGGGCAGCTCGCTCACCGTGCGGTGGGCGTAGTCGTCGAGCGCGAAGCGCTTCAGCACTTCGTGCCCGCGCGTCAGCGTCTCCTCCTCCCGCGCCGGGCGCAGAAGCGAGAAGCGCTGGCCCGAGGCGCCGATCGCCACCATCAGGTTCTCCAGCGCCGTCATCGGCTCGTAGAGCTGCGGAATCTGGAACGAGCGGCAGACGCCGCGCTGGGTCAATTGCCGGGGATTGAGCTTGGTGACGTCCTGGCCGTCGAACAGGATCTGGCCTGAATCCGGCTTCAGATAGCCGGTCACCATGTTCATGAAGGTCGTCTTGCCTGCCCCGTTCGCCCCGATCAGCGACAGGTTCTCGCCGAGCGCGACCTGGATGTTGATGTCCTGGGCGGCGACCACCGCGCCGAAGCGCTTCTGCAGGTCGCGGGCCTCCAGGATGATGGATCGATCGCTCATGAGCCGGCCCCCTCCTGCTTCGCGTCCGCGGCTTCTTCTCCGGTGTCGCGGTTGCGGTTGCGATTGCGGAACCGCTCCCAGGCCGAGCCGATACCGCCCGGCAGGAAGACGATGACGATGATCAGGAAGGACCCCAGGATCAGCTGCCAGGTCTCCGGGAAGTAGCGGTTCGAGAAGCTGCGCACGAGTTCCAGGATCAGCGAGGAGACGAACACCGCCGAGACGCTGAGATGCCCGGACAGCACGGCGATGAAGACGAACTCGCCCGACGTGGTCCAGAAGCTGAACAGCGGATCGATATGGCCGAGCGCCATGCCGTTGAGCGTGCCGCCCAGCCCGCCGAGCGCGGCCGCGATCGTGAAGTTGCGCACCGTCACCCGGAAGACCGAGGCGCCGAGATACTCGACGCGCAGTTCGTTCTCGCGCACCGCGAGCGCGATCATGCCCGCCATCGAGTCGTAATAGAGCCGGCAGGCCGTCGCCGCGGCGACCGCGACGATGACGCCGGTGACGTAGAGCGCGAGGTCCGCGACCTCGACGGTCGGTTCCCAGCCGAAGAAGGTCGGTTCCGGCAGGGTGAAGCCGTCGGAGCCGCCGATCTCGTTGATCTTCACCAGCACGCCATAGAGCACCATGGAGAGCGCGACCGTCAGCATCGCGAAGAAGATGCCGCGATAGCGCGCGATAAGCGGCCCCGCGATCAACCCGACGGCGGCCGAAGCCAGCATGCCGACCAAGAGCAGCAGCGGCGCCTCCGTGATCCCGGCGCGCGTCGCCATCAGGCCGGAGGCGTAGGCCCCGATGCAGTAGACGAGGCCCTGGCCGAAGGAGACGAGCCCGCCGCGCATCAGCGTGATGATGCCGAGCGCGACCAACCCGTAGCCGATCGCCTTGGTCATGGTGAAGAGCAGCCAGTCGGGCAGCAGAACGCCGATGATGACGAGGACGATCGCGGCCGCCAGCCCGGCGAGGCAGGTTCTTTTGGTCGATACGTGCATGGCCTAGATCTTCCTCGCCTGGGTACGCTGGAACAGCCCTTCGGGCCGGAAGACAAGCACGATCGCCATCACCAGATAGATGATGAAGATTTCCGCCTCGGGCAGTTCGTAGACGGCGACCGCGCGCGCGATGCCGACGATCAACGCGCCGATCGCGGCGCCGGGGATGCTGCCCAGCCCGCCGATGATGACGACGGCGAAGCTCGTGATGATGACGTTGACGCTGATCCCCGGCTGGACCGATATCAGTGGCGCCGTGTAGCTACCGGCAAGGGCCGCCAGCAGGACGCCCACGAAGAAGGCCAGCAGGTAGACCCGGTTCACATTGACGCCCATGCAGGCGCTGACGTCCGGATTGTGGATCACCGCCAGCACGATCTTGCCGATCTTGGTCTTGTTGAGGCCGAGCCACACGGCCAGCCCGCAGACCACCGCCAGCGCGATCAGCAACAGATCGTAGCCGACATAGAAGAGCTCGCCGATTTCGACATTGCCGAAGAGATTGCGCGGCTCGAAGACGTAATAGGGGGTGACGCCCCAGATCAGCTTGGTGACGTCCTCCAGGATCAGGAAGACGGCGTAGGTCACCAGCAGGATCAGCACCTCGTCGCGCCCATAGAACAGCCGTAGCAATCCGCGTTCGAGGATCGGCGCGAGCACAACCGCGACCGCGATCGCCGCGATCAGCATCGCCAGCAGCGAAAAGGCGGGCGGCAGGCCCAACGCCGGGACGACCATGGTGAAGGTCGCCGCTGCGTAGGCGCCGACGGCATAGAGGCTGCCATGGGCGAGATTGAGGATCTGCAGGACCCCGAAGATCAGGGTCAGGCCGAGGGCGACGATGAACAGCCACGACGCGTAAACCACGCCGTCGACCAGGATCGTCAGGATATCGGCGAATACCACGGGACGACTCCCCTCACCGTTCGCGTTGTCGCGGCCGGTTCTGAGGCCGGCCTTGTCGGAAACATCGGATAAGCGGGCGACAGGGGCGCGCCGACAATCATGCCGACGCGCCCCGCCCCCTTATCCGCAGCGGATCAGTCGCACTTGGCGCCGGGGAAGCCGGCGTTGATCCATTCCACGCTGTTCTGGCCCGGCGGCGGGTTGACGCATTCCGCCGCGAAGCGCTCGACATCGGTCACGGTGATGTTGCCGTTCTCGTCATAGGCGGTTCGGCCGATCGCGGTCGGCTGGATCGCCTGGTGGCCGTTGCCCAGCTTCATCTGGATCAGGCCGCCGGGCGACTCCCACTCGTGGCCCTTGAGGGCCGCGCGGATCTCGTCCTTGGTCGGACGATTGCCGCCATTGGCTTCCATCGCCTTTTCGATCGCCGACTTCAGGCCCAGCAGCGCCTGCGCCATGCGATAGGGCGCCTGCACCGGGATCACGCCGTACTCGTCCTGGTAGGTCTTGAACCACCAGTTGTTGAGCGGCGTATCCGGCGACATCAGGCCGTAGGCTCCGCGTGCCCCGAGCACCACCCCTTCGGGGAAGTTGTTGCCGAGCGGTGGGATCACGTGGTCACCGGCCGAGAGGACGACCTGGCTGCGCTGGAACAGCCCGCGCGGCTTCGACTGCAGAATGAAGGACTGCAGGTCGCCGCCCCAGTTCGAGCTGTGGACGACGTCCGCCCGCTCGCGCATCAGGGCCGAGATCTCCGTGCCGTACTGGCCCGCGCCGAAGGCCGGGAACAGTTCAGCCGCGACCGTCGCCTCGGGATAGAGCTGCGCCACCGACGCCTTGAAGTCGCGCCAGCTGTCATGGCCCCAGGCGTAGTCCTGGTTGAGGCCTGCGATGGTGTTGATCTCCATCCCGCGGGCCTTCAGGTACCGGGCCATCGAGACGTTATCCATCGTCGCGTGCGCGGCCGTGCGGAAGGCGTACTCGTAGGAGCCGTCCTCGAAGACGCGCGGCGTGCCGCAGTCATAGAGGATCGTGAGCGCCTCCAGCTCGTCCGCCACCGGCGCGATCGCCAGGCAGTCGCCCGACGAAACGTAGCCGACGACCGCGTCGACATTCTCGCGCTGCACCAGGTTGCGGTATTCCTGCACCTGCTTGGTGGCGCCGCCGGCCTCGTCGATCGGGATCGCCTCGATCTTCATGCCGCCGAAGCCGACCGTGTCGTAAGGCGCCGGCACCTCGCCCGCATTCAGCTTCTCGATCAAGAGCTTGCCGCCGTCCCAAGCCGGAACGCCGAAGCTCTCGGCCGCCTGGCCGCTGAGGAACGTGACGACGCCGATCTTGTAGGTATCCTGGGCGGACGCACCGGTCGCCCCGCCGAGGCCGAACGCGGCAAGCGCCGCGCCCGCCATCAGACCCTTCAGGGTCGATCTAAGGGGTGTCGAAACCATCTAACGCTCTCCTCCCTCTGTTCCGTTCTCGGGCCCGCCCTTTGGTTCGGGTTGGTCGTTGGCGGCACCCATCTTGTAGGCCGCCGGGCCCCTCCTCTCGGATCGGGTGCCGGCGACGTTCTCCATCGGCGAGCCGTGTCGTCAGCCGCCGATGTTCTCCAGCAGGACGGCCATGCCCTGGCCCGCTCCCATGCACATGCTGACGACCGCGTAGCGACCGCCATGCTCTTCCAGATGCTCCATGGCGACGAGCGTCATGCGCGCGCCCGTGGCGCCCGGCGGATGCCCGAGCGAGATGCCGCCGCCATAGAGGTTCGTGTTCTCGCGGCTGATGCCGAGCTTGTGCTCGGTATGGAGATTGACCGCCGCGAAGGCCTCGTTGATCTCGAAATAGTCGATGTCGCCGAGGCTGAGATCGTTGCGCTCCATCAGCGCGCGGATCGCCGGCACCGGGCCGCAGCCCATGATGCGCGGCGGCACGCCGACGATCGCCCAGTCCTTGAGCCTGACGCGCGGTCGGACGCCCTCGGCCTCGAGCGCGGCACGATCCCCGACGACGACCATCGCGGCCCCGTCGGTGACGCCGGAACTGTTGCCCGGCGTCACCCGCCCGCCCTCGCGGAAGACCGGCTTCAGCTTGGCGAGCTTCTCGGCCGTCACGCTCGGCCGCGGGAACTCGTCCTGCTCCATCAGGCGCGTCGTCTTGCCGTCCTTCACCTCGATCGGCGCGATCTGGCGGGCGAGGAAGCCGCTCTCGATCGCGGCGCCGGCGCGCTGCTGGCTCATCAGCGCGTACTCGTCCATCGCCTCGCGGGTGTATTGGAAGTCGTCCGACAGGTTCTCGGCCGTCTCACCCATCAGCTCCCGGCTGAAGGGATCGCGATAGGCCCAGTCCAGGCTGTCCTCCATCACCATCGGCCCGCGGATCGCGCCCCAGCGGCTGGCGGTGTCCATGTAGGGGCCGCGCGAGAAATTCTCGCCCCCGCCCGCGAGCGCCAGCTTGCCGTGGCCGCTCAGGATCTGTTCGGCCGCGGTGAGGATCGCCTGCGTGCCGGAGCCGCAGGCGCGGCTGACATTGAGGGCGCAGCTCTCATCGCGCATGCCGATGCCGAGCGCGATGGCGCGGCTCGCATAGAAGCCGTCATGATCGACCGGCAGCACATTGCCCCAGACCGAATGGTCGAGCTTGACCGGGTCGATCCCGGCCCGCTCCACGCAGGCCTTGGCCGCATGGATGCCGAGATCGACCATCCGCGTGTGGCGCAGCGACTTGCCGTAGTCGCCGAAGGGGGTGCGCATGCCGCCGGCGATGCAGATCTCTTGCGTCGTCATGAAGCCTCTTTCCTCTTGCGCGGTCCGTCGGTGCGAAGCGGCTTGTCGACCGACAGGCCGGCCAGTTCGTAGCCGCGCTTGAAGTCGACGATGTGCTTGCGCATCCACAGCTCCGCCGTCTCGGCGTCCCCCTCGCGCAGCGCGTCGACGATCAGCCCATGCGCCTGGACCAGCCGTCGCGGCGCCTGGGGCACCGAATTCATCATCGGATCGGCCGCCGGGAACAGCAGCTTCGCGGCCGGCTCGCGCGCCATCAGCCAGGCCGGGTTGCCGACGGCCGTGCTGATGATCTCGTGGAATTCCAGATCGAGCTCGGTGATGTTGAGACCCTGCTCGACCCGCGCGCGGGTCTCCGCGACATTGCGCTCGAGCGAGGAGAGGTCGGCCTTCTCGATCGCCTGCGCGGCGTGCGCGGCTGCCGCCGGCTCCAGCGCCATCAGCAGGTGATAGAGATCCATGAAGGTCACCCGCTGCAGCAGCAGCGCGCGGCTCGCCCGGGTGCTGAGCTCGGCATGGCCGGGGATCGCCGCATGCAGGCGCCGACCCGACTTGCGCTCGACCAGGCCAGTCTGTTCCAGGAGCCGCAGCCCCTCGCGCGCGGTTGAGCGGTTGACGCCCATCTGCTCGGCCAGCGCGGTCTCGGACGGCAGTCGGTCGCCGGGCTGCAGGCGCCCTTCCATGATCTCGCGCTCGATCGTGTCGGCGACCACCTTGTAGGTCGGCGAAACCGCGAGTTTCCGGAAGGGCTGGCTCTCGCCGGGCGCGCCGTCTTCCGGCGGCGCCCGCCTGAGCGTTTCCTTGGCGGGGAAGTTCTCCGCGCTCATCCCTGACACACCCTGTGTTGCCGCGCGCCCGTTGTCCGGGCCGGCTCGCGTTTCGCGCGAACCGCGCCTCCGCCGGGCACGTCAGTCCGTTTGTCGGACAATTGGAAGCGTAGGGTACCGCGCCATCCCCCGTCAAGCCGCATCGCCCGAAGGGACCCGGTTTTCACGGAAGACGTCGGACCCGGCGTCACGCCCCTATTCCCCGGAAAAATCGGGTTTGCGCTTCGCGGTGAAGGCCCCGATACCCTCCCGGAAATCGCGCGTCTCGGCCCCTTCCATGAAGGCGGCGCGTTCGGCGGCCAGCTGCGCCGTCAGGTCATTCGTCACCGACTGCTCGATCAGCCGCTTGACCCGGCCATAGGCCCTGGTCGGCCCGGACGCGAGGCGGACGGCGAGCGCGTCCAGCTCCGCCTCGAAGGCATCGCCCGGCACCACGCGATTGACGAGGCCAAGCTCCAGCGCGCGGGCCGCATCGAACCGGTCGGATAGCAGCGCAATCTCCAACGCCCGGCGCTGCCCGACGATCCGCGGCAGGAAATAGGTCGAGCCGCCGTCCGGCGAGGCGCCGATTGCCGTATAGGCGAGCGAGAAGACCGTCCCCTCATGCGCGATCGCCAGATCGGCCGCCATGGCGAGGCTGAGGCCCGCGCCGGCCACCGGCCCGTGCAGCCCGGCGACGACCGGTTTCTCCATCGCGCGCAGACACTCGATCGTGGGATGGTAGCGGTCGATCAGGTCGCCGGCGAACGTGCCGACATCGTCGCCATGCTCGACGAATTCCGCCACGTCGCCGCCGGCGAAGAACCCCTTGCCGGCGCCGCGCAGCACGACGCAGCGCACCGCCTCGTCCGCCGACGCCGCCTGGGCCGCCGCCAGAAAGGCGTCCGCCATCGCGCCGTCGAGCGCGTTCATCCGCTCCGGCCGGTTGAGGGTCAATGTGCGTACCGCACCCTTGTCGGATACCAGCACCGGATCCCGATCGCCCATGGCTCAGCCCTCCTCGCGATAGTCGTACCAGCCGCGCCCGGCCTTGCGGCCGTGCCGGCCGCTCTCCACCATCTGCTTCATCAGCAAGGGCGGGTGGAAACGTTCCCCATAGGCGTCCTGCAGGATCTCCATCACCTGAAGCGCCAGCGGGTTGCTGACCTCATCCAACAGCTTGAAGGGCCCGACCGGGTGGCCGAGGCCGAGCCGGCAGGCGGTGTCGATATCCTCCGGCGTCGCCACCCCCTCCTCGACCAGCTTGTTGGCCTCGACGAAGAAGGCCATCAACAGCCGGTTGACCGCGAAGCCGACCACGTCCTTGACCGGCACCGCCACCTTGCCGGCGGCGCGACAGGTCTCGATCGCGCGGTCCAGCGCGCCCGCGTCGGTATCGAAGCCGGAGATCGCCTCGACCAGCTTCATCCGGCTGACCGGCGAGAAGAAATGCAGCCCCATGAAGTTCGGCCGCCGGGATTCGGAGAGATAGCTCGCCAGCACCGAGATCGAGATCGAGGAGGTGTTGCTCGCGATCAGGCAGTCCGCCGGCAGGATCGCGTCGAGGCGCTTGAAGATCTCGCCCTTAACCTCGCGATCTTCGAACACGGCCTCGATCACCAGTTCACGGTCGGCGAAGCTTTGCAAATCCTGCGTAAAGTCCAGACGGTCGAGCGTGGCATCCGCCTCCGCCCGATCGATCGCCCCCTTGTCCACCGATTTGTCCACAATCTTTCCAAGACGCGCGCGGGCCCGCTCCAGCGCCTCCTGGCCCGTATCGGCCAGCAGAACCGAAGCCCCCGACTGGGCGAAGACCAGTGCGATCTCCGCCCCCATCATCCCGGCGCCGACGACGCCGACCTTGTCCACGGTCATTGCAGTTCTTCCCCGTCCGTCAGAACCATGCGTCTTCCATGTCGAGCGCCGTTCGGTCCGCCCGCTCGACCAGCGCGGCCAGATGCGCGCATTTCGGCAGATCGACCGCGAAGACGTAGCGGCAGGCCTGCAGCTTGCCGCGGTAGAAGGCGCCGTCCTCCGCCTCCGCCCCGGCGTCGAGCGCCGCCTCCGCCACGCAAGCCGCCTTCAGATGGATCCAGGCGAGCGTCAGATGCCCGGCCAGCTCCATGAAGGCATTGGCGTTGGCGAGCTGGACGACCGCGCCGTCCTGCTTGCCGATTTCGATCAGCCGGACCGCCGTACGCTCGAACAGCGCGAGCGCCTCCTCCAACTGCCCGGCCCAGTCGGCCAGCGCCGCGTCCATCGCGGCGGTCTTCGCCGTCTCCCGAATGCGCGCGGCGAGCGCCTTCAGCGCCGCGCCGTCCGCCATCGCGATCTTGCGGCCGACCAGGTCGATCGCCTGGATGCCGTTGGCGCCCTCGTGGATCGGATTGAGTCGGTTGTCGCGCCAATACTGCTCGACCGGGAAGTCGCGCGTGTAGCCGTAGCCGCCGAGCACCTGGATCGCGGCGTCGTTCGCCTCCAGCGCGCGGTCGGAGAGATAGGCCTTCACGATCGGCGTCAGGATCTCCAGGACCAGATGCGCCTCCGCGCGCACCGCCTCGTCCGGGTCCTCGTTCTTGATGTCGACGAGCCGGGCCGCATAAAGCGACAACGCGAGCCCCCCTTCCGCCACCGCCTTCTGCAACAGCAGCATGCGCCGCACGTCCGCATGGTCGATCAGCCGCGCGGGCGGCGCACTTGGGTCCTTGTCGCCGGCGACGCGCCCCTGGCGGCGGTCGCGCGCATAGCCGAGCGCGTAGCGGTAGCCGGCATAGGCGAGCGTCGTCGCGCTCATGCCGACGATCGTGCGCGCCTCGTTCATCATGTGGAACATGTAGGCGAGCCCCTTGCCCGGCTCCCCCAGCAATTCGGCGCGGCAGGGTCGCTCGCCCCCGATGTCGAGCACCGTGTTGGTGGTGCCGCGATAACCCATCTTGTGGTTGAGTCCGGCGAGGCTGACGCCGTTGCGCGCGCCCGGATTACCGTCCGCGTCGAGCTCGTGGTTCGGCACGATGAAGAGCGAGAGGCCCTTCACCCCCGGCTCGCTTCCCCGGATGCGCGCCAGCATCAGATGGACGATGGTCTCCGACAGCGGATGCTCGCCGCCCGAGATCCACATCTTCGAGCCTTTGAGAAGATAGCCGCCCGCATTGTCCTCCTCCGCCACCGTGCGGATATCGCCGAGGGAGGAGCCCGCCTGCGGCTCCGACAGCGCCATGGTCCCGAAGAAGCGGCCCTCCAGCATCGGCTGCATGTAGCGCCGCTTCTGCTCCTCCGTCGCGAATGCGTCGAGCAGGTTGGCCGCCGCCACCGTCAGGAAGCCGTACGCGAAGGTGCCGATGTTGGCCGCCTGGAACCAGGCATAGCAGGCCTGCGCCACCGTCCAGGGAAGCTGCATGCCGCCGCGCTCGAAGTCGGCGTGAGCGGCGAAGAAGCCGGCCTCGGCGAAAGCGTCGAGCGCGGGCTTCACCTCCGGGATCATCTCCACTTCGCCGTCGATCAGCTTGGGCTCGTTCAGGTCGGCCTTGCGATTGTGCGGCGCGAACTGATCGACCGCCAGCTTGCGGGCTGTCTCCAGCGCCCCGTCGAAGGTCTCGCGCCCATGCTCGGCGAAACGCGGATAGTCCGCGAGCCGCTCCGCCTCCAGCAGTTCGTAGAGCGTGAAGGCGAGGTCGCGCTCGCTCAGGATCGCGTCCGCGCTCATCGCACCATGAACCCGCCGTCGACGAAAAGGGTGCTGCCGCTCATGTAGCTCCCGGCGTCAGAGGCGAGCAGTAGCAGCGCGCCGTCCAACTCCTCCGGCTGTCCGATGCGGCGGAAGGGGATCGACTTCTCCAGCTTCTTGCCGGCCTCGGTCGCGAAGAAGTCGCGGTTGATGTCGGTCTCGATATAACCCGGCGCGATGCCGTTCACGCGCACGCCGAAGCGGGCGAGCTCCACGGCCATCGACCTTGTCATCTGGCCCAGGCCCGCCTTCGAGACCGCATAGGGCGCGACCCCCTTCATCGTCGTGTAGCCGAGCACGGATTCGATGTTGACGATGCTGCCGCGTCCGCGCTCCGCCATGCGCTTGGCCGCGGCCTGGGCCACCAGGAAGGCGCCGCGCAGGTTGGTGCCGATCACCTTGTCCCAATCCGCCGCCGTCTGGTCGAGGAATCCGGCGCTGATCGCGATGCCGGCATTGTTCACCAGGATGTCGATCGGGCCGAGCGTCCCCTCGACCTCCGCCAACGCGCGCTCGACCGCATCGGTCTCGGTCACGTCCAGCGCGACCGCGTGGGCCCTGCCGCCGGACTCCTCGATGCGGCGCTTGAGCGCTTCCAACTTGTCGATCTGGCGGGCCGCGACCGCCACGGCCGCGCCGCGGTCGGCCAGCACCTCCGCGAAGCGGGCGCCCAGCCCCTGGCTCGCGCCCGTCACCAGCGCGGTCTTGCCGGTCAGGTCGAAGATGTCGTGCTCGCTCATGCTAGTCTCGATCCTCATGGTCGGTGGATGGCGCGGCGGTCCGTCATTGCTGCAGCCGCCCGCGCAGCAGATGTTTCTGCACCTTGCCGGTACTGGTCTTCGGCAGTTCCTCGAAGAGGACGCGCTTCGGCGCCTTGAAGCGCGCCAGATGCTCGCGCACCCAGTCGATCGCCGCCTGCTCGCTGAGATCCGCGCCCTCCTTCAGGGTGACGAAAGCGCACGGCACCTCGCCCCATTTCTCGTCCGGCATGGCGACGACGGCGCATTCCAGCACGGCCGGATGGCGGTAGAGCGCGCCTTCGACCTCCAGGCTCGAGATGTTCTCGCCGCCGGAGATCACGATGTCCTTCGAGCGGTCGCGCAGCTCGACATAGCCGTCGGGGTGCAGCACGCCCAAATCGCCGGACAGGAACCAGCCCCGGTCGAGCACCGCCGCGCTCGCCGCCGGGTCCTTAAGATAGCCCTTCATGACCGTGTTCCCCTGCATCGCGATCTCGCCCATCGTGGTCGCGTCGGCCGGCACTTCCTGCATGGTCTCGGGGTCGAGCACGGTCATGTCCTTGAGCGCCAGCGTCGGCACGCCCTGGCGCTTCTTGATCTCGGCCTGGTCTCGGATCGGCAGCGCCGACCACTCGGCGCGCCAGTCGCAGCAGCTCGCCGGTCCATAGGTCTCGGTCAGGCCGTAGCCATGCAGCACGTCGAAATTGAGCGCCTCCGCCTTCTCCAGCAGTGCCGCCGGCGGGGCCGCGCCGCCGACCGTGTAGGCGACCGTGTGGGTGGAGTTGCGCCCGACCCCCTCGCCCGCATTCATCAGCATGTTGAGAACCACCGGCGCGCCCGACATGTGGGTCACCCCGTGCCGATCGATCAGCCGGAAGATCTCCGCCGGGTCGACCGCGCGCAGGCAGATGTGGGTTCCCATCAGCGCCGTGATCGCCCAGCTGTTGCACCAGCCGTTGCAATGGAACATCGGCAGGGTCCAGAGATAGACCGCGTGCGGAGCGAGCCGGAAGGCCATGTGGTTCGCCATCGCGTTCAGATAGGCCCCGCGATGATGGTAGACGACGCCCTTGGGCTCCCCCGTCGTGCCGGAGGTGTAGTTGAGCGCGATCGCCTGCCACTCGTCCTCGATGCCAGGGAAGGCGTAGGCCGGATCGGCGGCCGCCAGCAGCGCCTCATAGCCGTGCGTCCCGATGCGCGGCGCGTCCGGATAGCTCGGCCCGTCCAGATCGACGACGACCGGCTGGTTGTCGGCGAGCTCGAGCGCCTCCCGCGCCACCTCGGCGAGGCCCGGATCGACCAGCAGGACCCTGGCCTCTCCATGGTCCAGGATGTAGGCGATGGTCCTGGCGTCGAGCCGCGTGTTGATCGCATTCAGCACCGCGCCCGCCATCGGCACGCCGAAATGCGCCTCCAGCATGCCGGACGAATTGAAAGCGAGCGCGGCGACGCAATCGCCCGGCTTCACGTCGAGCTGCGAGAGCGCGTGCGCGAGCCGGATGCATCGCTCGCGCATCTCCGCGTAGCTGAGGCGCACCGGCCCGTCGATCACGGCCGCCTGATCCGGCACCACACGGGCCGAGCGCATGAGGAAGGTGATCGGCGTCAGCGGCTGGAAATTCGCCGGCCTGCGTGGCAGGTCGGTCTCGAAGATCGAGGCCTCGGTGGCCATGGCGCCCTCTGTTCCCCGTCCGCCGCTTCGCCGGCGGAACGATCGTTCGTCCGTTTGTCGGACAATTGTGCGCAGTATGCCGGATCGCGCGGGAGGCCGCAATGGGGCCGGGCGGCCTCGCGCAGCCCTTGCGGCTAGTCCATCCGGGTCAGCAGCGGCCAGAGAAAGACGAGGCAGGCGACCAGAAACAGAAGCGCGCCGGCCAGCGCCCACGGGTCCCCCGCCTGCCAGGCGGAGACCGTGAAGGCGACCGCGCTCGCCAAGAACAGCAGCCAGCCGAGGATGATCAGGCGGCGCGCGCTCATTCGATCGGCAACCCCTGCAGTTTCAGAAAGCTGAGCTTGTCCCAATAGCCGCGCTGGGTGCGAATGCGCCCCGCCTCGCAGCGGAAAAAGCCGCAGCCGCGCAACCCGTTCGGATCGCGCCATTCCAGGATCGCCCAATCGCCGTCCTCGAACAGGTTCTCCGGGATGCAGGTCATCTCGGCCTGCGCGAACTCGCGTTCGAAATCGGCCCGGATCGCGGCGATCCCCTCGACCGGATCGTTCGCCACCTGATGGTTGACCGCACCCTCATGGTAGAGCGCGATCAGCCCCGCCACGTCGGCGCGGTTGAAGGCGTCGATCCAGGCCTCGACCACCTCGCGCGGTCGCATCGTGCACTCCCTCCTCGCTTGCCGGCCGGGCAGCCTACGCGAGCGCAAACCTCGCGTCAGCACCCCGCGTAGGCGCGCAGGAGCCGCATTCCCATTAGGGGTACCAACCGATGGGCGCAGGCGGTTAAGACTTCCTCAATAGATGGGCGTTAGGAGGTCTTAGTGACCAATCCATTCGATACTTAAGAATCTGTCCACATGGAGGAAAAAAGAACGATGTCCATCGGCCTCGCGAAAATGGGGTTCGTGCCGCGCACGATCGCGGTGACGATCGGCCTGCTGGTCGGATCCATCGCGCTGATCAGCGCGGTCATCCTCTATCTGATCACGGCGAAGATCGAGCGCCAGGTGGTCGAACGTCAGTCCGCCAGCCTGCGCGCCGCAGCCCAGGTGATGAGCGACAGCTTCCCCGAATTCAACGCCACCTACGGCGCGGACGGGAACGTCACGCGGCTGGAAATGGCCGCGATCCCGGACTTCTCCTCGCATGAGATGATCGACAAGGTCGGTCGGATCACCGGCGAGACCGCCACCGTCTTCGCCTTCGAGGCCGAGAATGGCGACTTCTGGCGCCGCACCACGAACATCGTCAAGCCGGACGGCAACCGCGCGGTCGGCACGCAGCTCGGCGTCAACGGCGCCGTGCACCCGGTCGTTTCGGCCGGCGAGACCTTCCGCGGCGAAGCGACGATCCTGGGGCTCGACTACTACACGATCTACGAACCGATCTTCGATTCCGGAAACAACGTGATCGGCATCCTTTATGCCGGCGTGCTGAAGTCAGAGATCCAGGCGTTGCTGAACGATCTGGTCATCGCGCTCGCGCTGTCGGCCGTCGGCGTCGTGGTGGTGAGCGGGCTGATCGGCACGGTGGTCTTCCGGCGCATGCTGGCGCCGATCCCGCGGCTTGCCGAGGTGACGACGCAGCTCTCGGAGAGCGAGCAGGCGGTCGACATCCCCTATCTGGAGAACGGGGACGAGGCCGGGACCATTGCCCGCGCGCTGCGCGTCTTCCGCGACAAGACGCAGGAAGCGAAGCAACAGGCCGACGAGAACGCCAAGCTGCGCGAGAAGCAGCATGCGGCCGAGCAGGCGAGCGAGGAGGACAAGCGCAAGGCGATGGCCGGGCTGGCGTCCGAGTTCGAGGCCTCGGTCGGCGATATCGCGAAGCGCTTGGCCGAATCCGTGGGCAAGCTCCAGAGCGCGTCCCAGGCAATGGACGAATCGGTCGAGGCGTCGACCCGCCGCACCGGCGAGACGGCGGAAGCCGTCGAGACGGCGGCCGACAACGTCAACATGGTGGCGAGCGCCTCGGAGGAGCTGTCCGCGTCGATCCGCGAGATCAGCCAGCAGGTCTCGGAGAGCTCGAGCATCGCGCAGTCCGCCGTGGACGAGGTGCGCAAGACCGGCGAGACGGTCGGCGAGCTCGCCCGCGCGGCGGAGGAGATCGGCGGCGTCATCAAGCTGATCAACGACATCGCGGAGCAGACCAACCTGTTGGCGCTCAACGCCACGATCGAGGCCGCGCGCGCCGGCGAAGCCGGCAAGGGCTTCGCCGTCGTGGCGAGCGAGGTGAAATCCCTGGCGGAGCAGACGGCGAAGGCGACCGAGCAGATCTCGGCCCAGATCACCGCGATGCAGAGCAACACCAAGGGCACGGTCACCGCGATGCGCGGCGTCGGCGAGACGATCGAGCGGATCAACGAGATCGCCGGCACGATCGCCGCCGCCGTGGAACAGCAGACCGCGGCGACCCAGGAAATCTCCACCAACGCGTCCCAGGCGGCGACCGGCACCTCCGATGCCTCCCAGGGCGTGCAGGCGGTTCGCGAAGCGGCCGAGCATGTCGGCGCCAGCACCGCGAGCGTCAAGGAGATCTCGGGCAGCCTCTCGCGCGACACCGACGATCTCAAGCGCGAGGTGGAAGGGTTCGTCGCGAAGATCCGCACCTAGCGGATTCCTCCTCCTGCGACTGCCCCGCCCGGTTCGCCTGCCGGGCGGGGCATTTTTCTGTCCGGGTCGCGCGCTCAGCGGCAGGCGGGTGCGGGACGCGGATCGATCAGCGGCCAGCCGGTGCGCACGATCCGTTCGACCTCGGTTCGCCAATAGCCCTCGATCGTCAGCACGGAGCCGTCGTCGCCCAGGCAATAGCCGTCGCCCGCCGCCCCCGGTCCGGGCGCGGAGTTCCCGCGCCATTTTCCGTTCGGATAGCGGCAGAGCGCGTTCCCGGCGGCGTGGGCGATCGAGGCGAGCACTTCCAAGGGCGTGCAGGCATCCGGATAGAAGCTGCTGAAGCCGCGCTTCGCATGCCAGGCGCCCGCCTCGAGCACCTCGATCCCCTCGGCGGTGTAGATGCCGGTCGCCTCGTTGCGCCCCGTCACGCGGCCGATCCGCGCGCTTTCCGGATCGCGACCGCCGGGCCGATGGTGGAAGCCCGTCCCCCGATCGCGGCGGTTGACCTCGCCGCAGAACAGGTGCGCGCGCTCGACCGGCGGTTCGGTGCGACTCTCCGCCGGTGCCCCGAGAGCACAGCCCGCCGCCTGAGCGCGCGCCGGCGCGTCCGGCGCCGCCAGAAAAACCGACACGAGAAGCAGCACGAGGGTCTGGCGGAAAAAATTCATCATCCTATCTCTGTCGCGAGGGATGCGGGCCCGCCCCCTCCCCCTTATAGTGTCCGACTGATTTCCGCCCGGCCCGTCCCGGGCGCGATCCACCCGTTTCTATGTCAGGGGACCCATGTCCGTCAGCATTCGAGTGCGCGGCGCGCGCGAACACAATCTGCAGAACGTCGATGTCGACCTGCCGCGGGACAAGCTCGTGGTGGTCACGGGGCTCAGCGGCTCGGGCAAGAGCTCGCTCGCCTTCGACACGATCTACGCCGACGGCCAGCGCCGCTATGTCGAGAGTCTCTCGGCCTACGCCCGCCAGTTCCTCGAGATGATGCAGAAGCCGGACGTGGATTCGATCGAGGGGCTGTCGCCCGCCATCTCGATCGAGCAGAAGACGACCAGCAAGAACCCGCGCTCGACCGTCGGCACGGTGACGGAGATCTACGACTATATGCGCCTGCTGTGGGCGCGCACCGGCGTCCCCTACTCGCCCGCCACCGGCCTGCCGATCGAGAGCCAGACGGTGACCCAGATGGTCGACCGCGTCCTGGCGATGGAGGAAGGTACCAAGCTCTACCTGCTGGCGCCGATGGTGCGCGGGCGCAAGGGTGAGTACCGCAAGGAGTTCGCGGAGCTTCAGAAGAAGGGCTTCCAGCGCGTCAAGGTCGACGGCAAGTTCTACGAGATCGAGGAGGTCCCCGCCCTCGACAAGAAGCTGAAGCACAATATCGACGTGGTGGTCGACCGCATCGTGGTGCGCGAGGGGCTGGAGCAGCGGTTGGCGGATTCGGTCGAAACCGCGCTCGGCATCTCCGACGGGCTCTTGGTCGCGGAGGACGCGACCAACGGCGAGCAGACGATCTTCTCCGCCAAGTTCGCCTGCCCCGTCTCCGGCTTCACGATCCCCGAGATCGAGCCCCGCCTCTTCAGCTTCAACAACCCCTTCGGCGCCTGCCCGGAATGCGACGGCATCGGCACCGAGATGACTTTCGACGAGGATCTGATCGTCCCCGACCGCGCGAAAAGCCTGCGCCAGGGGGCGATCGCACCCTGGGCCAACAGCTCCAGCCCCTACTACAAGCAAACGCTGGAGGCGATCGCCAAGCACTACGGTGTCAGCATCCAGGCGAAGTTCGAGGAACTGCCGCAGGAGGCGCGCTCGGCCATCCTGCACGGCACCGACGACATCATCACCTTCCGCTACGATGACGGGCTGCGCACCTACAAGACCGAGAAGGCCTTCGAGGGCGTCATCCCCAACATGACGCGGCGCTACCGCGAGACGGAAAGCAACTGGAGCCGCGAGGAACTCTCCAAATACATGACGACGACGCCGTGCGAGGCCTGCGGCGGCTATCGCCTCAAGCCGGAGGCGTTGGCGGTCAAGGTCGCCGGTCGGCATATCGGCGAGACGGCGCAGCTCTCGATCGCGGAGGCCTATCGCTGGTTCTCCGGCGTCGAGGAGCACATGACGGCGCAGCAGGCGGAAATCGCCCATCGCATCCTGAAGGAGATCAACGAGCGCCTCGGCTTCCTCGTCAATGTCGGGCTGGAATATCTGACGCTGAGCCGCAATTCCGGCACGCTGTCGGGCGGGGAGAGCCAGCGCATCCGCCTGGCCTCCCAGATCGGCTCGGGCCTGACGGGCGTCTTGTACGTGCTCGACGAGCCCTCGATCGGCCTGCACCAGCGTGACAACGACCGCCTGCTGGAGACGCTGAAACGTCTGCGCGACCTCGGCAACACGGTGATCGTGGTCGAGCATGACGAGGAGGCGATCCGCGCCGCCGACTACCTGATCGACATGGGCCCCGGCGCCGGCACCAATGGCGGCCATCTGGTCGCCGCCGGCACGCCGGAGGAGGTCCTCAAGGTCGAGGACAGCGTGACCGCGCAGTACCTGACCGGCGCCAAGGAGATCCCCGTTCCGAAGACGCGCCGCACGGGCCATAAAGGCCAGTTCCTGAAGGTCCTCGGCGCGCGCGAGAACAATCTGAAGAATGTCGACGCCACGATCCCGCTCGGCACCTTCACCTGCGTCACGGGCGTCTCCGGCTCCGGTAAGTCGACGCTGATCCTGGAGACCATGCAGCACGCGCTGGGCCGCGCCCTGATGGGCGAGAAGGCGGTGCCCGGCCAGCACGACAAGATCGAAGGCTTGAAGTTCCTCGACAAGGTGATCGACATCGACCAGTCGCCGATCGGCCGCACGCCGCGCTCGAACCCGGCCACCTATACCGGCGCCTTCACGCCGATCCGCGACTGGTTCGCCGGCCTGCCGGAAGCGAAGGCCCGCGGCTACCAGGCCGGGCGCTTCAGTTTCAACGTCAAGGGCGGGCGCTGCGAAGCGTGCCAGGGCGACGGCGTGATCAAGATCGAGATGCACTTCCTGCCCGACGTCTACGTCACCTGCGACCAGTGCGACGGCCAGCGCTACAACCGCGAGACGCTGGAGATCAAATACCGCGACAAGTCGATCTCCGACGTGCTGGAGATGACGGTCGACGACGGGGCGGAGTTCTTCAAGGCCGTGCCCTCGATCCGCGACAAGCTGGTGACGCTGCAGCGCGTCGGGCTCGGCTACATCAAGGTCGGCCAGCAGGCGACGACGCTGTCCGGCGGCGAGGCTCAGCGAGTGAAGCTCGCCAAGGAGCTCTCCAAGAAGGCGACGGGCCGCACCCTCTATATCCTGGACGAGCCGACGACGGGCCTGCATTTCGCCGACGTGCACAAGCTCCTGGAAGTGCTGCAGACGCTGGTCGAAAGCGGCAATACCGTCGTCGTGATCGAGCACAATCTGGAGGTCATCAAATCGGCCGACTGGCTGATCGACCTCGGCCCCGAAGGCGGCGACAAGGGCGGCGAGATCGTCGCCCAGGGCACGCCCGAGGAGGTGGCCCAGGTGGAGCGCAGCTACACCGGCCGCTATCTCGCGCCCTACCTGCCGAAGCTCTCGGCCAAAAAGAAGGCGAGCTGACGGGGCGGCCGATGGCGGCGGGCACCCGACGCGGCGACCAGGATCCCGAGGCCGGCCCGCCGGAAATGGTGAAGGGCGTCGGCGTGCCCGGCCGCCGGCCGCGCACGCACGCGCCGGAAGGCTGGCCGGGACCTATCGACTTCTCGCTCGACCCCTCAAGAGGACGGCGCAACGGATTCGTCCTGCTGGGTTTTTCCGCGCTCGCCGTCACCGCCTATTTCGCCCTCGGCGGTGGCGAGCTGCTGGGCTGGGCGTTGGCGCTCGCCGTCGGCGTGCTGGCCGCCGGCGCCATGGTGCGGGTCCAGGGCGAGCCCTCGGCCGTGCGCTTCACCCGCGAAGGGCTGGAGTTCGTGGGCGCGCGCCCGCCCAAGCGCTATCGCTGGGACGAGGTTCGCGACATCGACCTGGTGGAGCTACCTTGGGGCCTCAGCTTCGGCGGGCCGAAGCGCCACGACCGGGTGGTACGCCTGTCGCTCAATCCGAAGCGCGCGACCCGCGACGGATCCGTCGGCGGATACGGCGGCGGGGGCTACGAGGTGATCCCTACCGGCCACGGCGCGGATGTGGACCGCCTCGCCTGGTCGATCGAAGGGTGGTGGCGCTACGCGAACAGACCCTGGTAGACTGCCGGGGATGGCGGGTATTCGGACGATTCTTCCGGCGCTGTGTCTCTTCGCGCTGATGATGACGAATGAGGCGGCGGCGCAGTCGGTGCCGGTGCTTTCGCGCAATCAGGTCTCATTGACCCAGCAGATCGACCGCTTCATCTCGATCCGCGTCGAGCCGCGGCGCACCTCGCTCGCCGCCACCATCGCCTTCGCGGTGGAGGACGATTTGCCGAAGCTCTTCCAGAAGTACTTCCCCGATACGCCCTACGCCCTGCCGACGAAGGACGACACGTCCCGGCGATCGGAGGTCGGGCGGCTGATCTGCCGGCTGCTGGCGGAGGAGCGGGAGCAGCTCGTGGCCGTCTTCACCCGCTGCGACCTGGGCAATCTGCTGGTCAATATCATGAACCGGAACGAGTTGATCCTGGTGCCGCGCGGCGAGGCAATCCCCCAGACCCGGGCCATGCTGGAGAATGCGGTGCGGCGCATCGCCTACAGCTATCGCAAGGCACGCGGCATGCCGCCGGTCTGGATCCCCGACCCCGCCAAGACGCGCGAGGAGGTGCGGCGCATACGCTGAAGTCAGCGCCTAGACGCCGAGCAACGCCGCCAGGATCACCAGCTGGCAGACCCACGACCCGGCGAAGGTCAGCGTTCGGGCGAAAGGAACGCCCGCGACGTAGCCGATCCAGTGCGCCAGCCGGAGCCAGAAATAGACGGTCGCGGCCAGCGCGGTCGCGGTGGTCGAGACGCCGGCCAGATGCGCGACCACCACCAGCGCGGCGAACGGCGCGAGGTTCTCGACCGCGTTGTAGTGCGCCTTCTTGGCCCGTTCGGCCCAGCCCGGCAGGGGTGTGCCATCCGCCCTGTAGGTCAGCGCCGGCAGAACCCCGACATTCGCGATATGCGCCAGGATGTAGGGAATCCACATGACGAGCGTCAGGCCCGCCACCCACACCAGCATTTCAAGTTCCGTGCTCATCCTCATCGCTCCCATCGTTCGTTCAATCGAGGCCGGCCGCGCGGCGCCCTTCTTCCATCCGCAGCGAGAAATCCTCGCCCGCATGGGCCCGGCCTGCGTCGGTGCAGAGATAGCCGATCGCCTTCCCGACCGCTTCCGGCGGGATGTGGACCGAGGGGTCGAGCTGGCTCACCGGATTGATGCCGCTCGCCTTGATCGCGACCTGCATGTGGGTCCGGACGGTGCCCGGACTGAGGCCGACGACGGTGACGCCCTTGTCGCCATATTCCAGATGGGTGCAGCGGGTCAGCATCAGCACCGCCGCCTTGGTCGCGCAATAGTGGCTCCAGCCCTCCAGCGCGCTGGTGGCGGCGCCGGAGCTGATATTGACGATGGTGCCCGATCCCCGCTCCGCCATCGCCGGCAGCACCGCGCGGATGCCGTGATAGACGCCCTTCAGATTGACGTCGACGACCTCGTCCCAACCCGCCGGATCGCTGTCGGCCAGATGCGCGATCGGCTCGATCAGCCCGGCATTGTTGACCAGGATATCGGGCTCTCCGAAGGCCTCGCGGCAGGTCGCGACCGCCGCCTCGACCTCGGCCCAGGAGGCGACGTCGCAGGCACGCGCCAGCGCACGGCCGCCGGCCTGCTCGATCTCGCCGGCAATGCGCGCGATATCGTCCCGGCTGCGGGCGAGCAGCAGGACGGCGGCCCCGCGCTCCGCCAAATGCCGGGCGGCGGCCTCGCCGATTCCGCGGCTGGCGCCGGTGACGATGGCGATGCGCCCTTCGAAATCGCGTTCGGCCATGCGATGCTTCTCCTTCGTCGCGGGTATAGGGATCCGGGTCAGGCCCTTGCAGAGGGCCGGTCGCGACGATATCTCCCGCAGGGGATCAAGGAAAGCGAAGGGAAACGGCCATGACCGATCGCACGATCCATGTCGTCGGCGGCGGGCTCGCGGGCTCGGAGGCCGCCTGGCAGGCGGCCGAGATGGGCGCGCAGGTGGTGCTGCACGAGATGCGGCCGGTGCGTCGGACCGACGCCCACCATACCGACCGGTTGGCGGAACTCGTCTGCTCGAACTCCTTCCGCTCGGACGATGCGGAGTTCAATGCCGTCGGCCTGCTGCATGAGGAGATGCGGCGCTGCCATTCCCTGATCCTGCGCTGCGGCGACGCGGCCAAGGTACCGGCCGGCGGGGCGCTGGCGGTCGATCGGGACGATTTCGCGGGCCGCGTCAGCGCCGCGATCGAAGACCATCCGAACATCGAGATCCGCCGCGAGGAGATCGCCGGCCTGCCGCCGGCCGACTGGCAGAGCGTGATCGTGGCGACCGGCCCCCTCACCTCGCCGAGCTTGAGCCAGGCCGTCCTCGACCTCACCGGCGAAACGCAGCTCGCCTTTTTCGACGCGATCGCGCCGATCGTCTATCACGAAAGCATCGATTTCGAGCGCGCCTGGCGCCAGTCGCGCTACGACAAGGGCGACGGCACCGACTACATCAATTGCCCGATGGACAAGGCGCAGTACGAGGCCTTCATCCAGGCCCTGATCGACGGCGAGAAGACCGAGTTCAAGGAGTGGGAGAAGGACACGCCCTATTTCGAGGGCTGCCTGCCGATCGAGGTGATGGCGGAGCGCGGGGTCGACACGCTGCGCTTCGGTCCGATGAAGCCGGTCGGCCTGACCGACCCCAGCACCGGCCGCCGCCCCCATGCGGTCGTGCAGCTGCGCCAGGACAACAAGCTGGGCACGCTCTACAACCTGGTCGGCTTCCAGACCAAGCTGAAATACGGTGCCCAGAAGGACATCTTCCGCATGATCCCGGGCCTGCAGGAGGCGGAGTTCGCGCGCCTCGGCGGCATCCACCGCAACACCTTCCTGAACAGCCCGCGGCTCTTGGACGAGCGGCTGCGCCTGAAGGCCGATCCGCGCCTGCGCTTCGCCGGCCAGGTGACCGGCGTCGAGGGCTATATCGAAAGCGCGGCGATCGGCCTGATCGCCGGGCGCTACGCGGCCGCCGAGCGGCTCGGCCTCGACCAGCCGGCCCCGCCGGAGGAGACGGCGCTGGGCGCGCTCATCGCTCACATCACGACCGGGGCGGACGAGGCGACCTTCCAGCCGATGAATATCAACTTCGGCCTGTTCCCGCCGCTGGCCGAGGAAATCGGCGCGACGACCAAGAAGCAGCGTCCGCGCGGCCGCCTGCGCAAGCAGATGCTGAGCCGCCGCGCGCTGGAATCCGTCGACGGCTGGCTCGGTCGACCGGCAGAGGCCGCGGAATGACGGCTTAGCGCTCGGCCGCGCCCAAGCGTTTCATCATCACATAGGCGTCGACATAGCCCTCGCGCGGGTGGCGGAAGGCCTCCGGCAGGGTGCCGACGATCGCGAAGCCGAGGCGTTGCCACAGGCGCACCGCGCCCGCATTGCTGGCCGCCACCATGTTGAACTGCATGGCGCGATAGCCGCGCCGCGCGCCCTCCTCCTGGCTGTGCCGGCACATCGCCTCGGCCAGCCCCTGGCCGCGCGCCGCCTCGCCGACGACGTAGCCGCAGTTGCAGACATGGGCGCCCGGCCCCGCCTGGTTCGGCTTCAGATAGTAGGTGCCGAGCAGCGCGCCCTCCGCGCCGATTGCGACGAAGCAGGCCTCCGGCGCCTCGGTCCAGTACCGGCGCGCCGCCTCTTCCGTGATCTCGGGATCGACCGCATAGGTCTCGCCCGCGCGGAAAACGGGCGCCAGGACCGCCCAGAGCGCGGGCCAGTCCTCCGGCCGATAGGGTCTGATCTCCGTCATGGCCGCCCCCGCCCTACCAGCGCCCGGTGCGCGCGGCCCAGGCGAGCGCGAGCGCGCGCAGGGCCGGCGGGTTGGCGAGACGCCCGTCGAACGGATCGCCCCCCGCCCGGCGCAGTTGCCGCGCGTGGCTCGCCGCCAGGCGGGTCGCCAGGAAGACCGGCGTCGCCGCCGCCGGCACGCCGCGGCGCAACGCGCGGGCTTTCGCCAGATGATCCTCCGCGACCTCCAGCAGCCGCCCCGCGCCCTTCGCGATCTCCGGCGCCGGGCGCGCGCGGAACAGCAGCGTCTCGTCCGCCCCGGCATCGCGCAGCAGCGCGCGCGGCAGCATCGTGTGCTTCACCGCCAGATGATGGGGCATCGCCCGGATCTGGCCGATCAGCGCATAGGCGATGCCGGCATGGCCGGCGGCCTCGATGCTCTCCGCGGTCTCGGGGGCCGCGATCATCTGCTGGGCAAGCCGGATCAGATTGCCGCTGGTGGCGCGCGCATAGGTCTCGAAATCCGCCAGGCTCTCGATCCCGCCGTCTTCCAGATCGCGGGCACGCGCGTCGATCAGCGTCTCGAACAGCGGGCGCTCCGGCGCGCTTTCCCGGATCGCGGTGGCGAGCGGCAACACCACCTCGTGCCGGCGCGGGTTTCCTTCGAAGCATTCCGCGATCGCCTCGCGCCACCATTGCAGGCGGATTTCGCCCAGCATCGGCTCGCTGACCACCTCGCGGGTCTTGGCGATCTCCGCGTTGCAGGCGTAGAGCGCGAAGAGCGCCGGACGGTGTTCCGGCGGCGCCGCGATGGCCAGCAGAAAACGGTCCGCGTCCGTGCGCCGCAGGAAGCGCGCGCAGGGACCGGTCCCGGCCCGCTCGCCCTCGGGATCGACGAGACCGGATGCGTCGGTCCCGCTCATGCCCCCTCGCCTTCATCGATCCGCCACCGGTCGAGCCCCTGCTCGGCGAAGACGGCCGCTTTCAGGTCGCGGGCGCTCTCCGGGTCGAGCGCCGGATCGCCGGCTTGCAGCCTGTCGTGCAACCGCTCGTAGACGCCGGTCAGCGCGCCCAGGATCGCGCGCGCCCGCGGGCCCAGATGCGGCGCGAGTTCGACCCGCACCCGGCCGGTCTCGGCGCGAAGCGGAGCGGCGCGATCCGCGATCTCCCGGGCGAGCGTCCGGGCGCCGGTTTGGCCATCGCGCACGGCGGCGGCGAGGCCGTCGCGGGTCAGACCATGGGCGACAAGCCGATCCGCCGGCAGGGTGACGAGCTGCCCGCCGCGCTCCGCATCCTTCGCCAAATCGCGCAGGATATGAACCAGATAGCAGAACAGCGCCATCGGCCGAGCCGCATCGAAGAGCGCCGCCTCGTCGAGCGCGCTTTCCAGGCGGTCCGCGTCCGCCCGCGCCGTCAGCACGAAGAGGAAGACCGCCGCCGGCGCGACCGTCGCGCCTTCGCAATAGGCGTCGAAATCGGCCCAGTCCCGGATCGGCTCCTCGTCGATGTCGCGATGCATGGCCTGGCCGAGGCGATCCCAGGCAAGCGCTCCCGGCCCCCCCAACGCCGCCGCCTGGGCGAGCGCGTCGTAGAGCGGTGTCATTCCGGCGGCGAGCAACGGGTCGTCTTCGCGGCCCGCGACCGCCCGCCAGTCGCCGCCCCCCAGCGCGGCTCGCGACCGATCGACCCACCCCGTCACGGCCGCATGCGCCGCGTCGCGACGGACGGCGCGGTCGTCTTCCGGCAGCGCCAGGAACCCGTCATCGACGAAGTCGTCGACGACGCGCATGCCGGCGTAGCAGGCCTCGAACAACCGGCGCTTCGGCCCCGGCAGGAAGCGGCCAACCGCGTTCAGGTTCGATCCGCTGGCCTTGGTGACGCGCGCCGCGGCGGACGCCGGCGGGTCGTCGGGGCCGCAGGCGATCGAGAAGCCGGGGAAGGATACGGGTCGCGCGCTCATCATCGGGCACTGAAGGCCATCGCCAGGGGCGTTGCAACCACCCGAAACCCTGAGACGGCCGGCATGGGCCGCGTCACACCGGGATCAGCGCGGCGGCGACCGGGCGGCCTTCCGCCAGCAGCACGTTGAAGGTCCGGCAGGCGGCGCCGGTCTCCATGAAATCGACTGCGACGCCGTCTTCGCGCAGCGCCTGGATCGTCGCCTGCGGCACCCGCTCCATCCGCGCGCCGGTGCCGACGAGCAGCAGCTCGACCGGCGTGTCGGCCTCGACCGCGAAGAGCGGGGCCACATGCTCGCGCATCAGATGCGCGCCCGACGGCGGCGCGCCCTCCCACGGGACCACGCGGTCCGGCAGGACGAACAATGCGCCCTCGTAACTCACCTTGGCGATCTTGAACCGGCCGGGACCGTAGCTGTCGATGACCTGCCGGTCCTCGGGGATCGCGGGCGTGATCTCCATCGCGCGCGGCCCTCCCTGGCCCGTTTCCGGCCTTCTAGCCCTTCGCGGCCTTGGGGCCGGAACCGCTGCCCTCGCCCGGCGCGATCTCCTCGTCGCCGCGCTTGGGCCGAAGATAGAGCAGCAGCGGCACCGCCACCATCACCGACGAGTAGGTGCCGATCACCACGCCCCAGATCAGCGCGATCGAGAAGCCGCGGATCACCTCGCCCCCGAAGAAGGCGAGCGCGAACAGCGCCAGGAGCGTCGTCACGCTGGTCATCACGGTACGCGACAGCGTCTTGTTGAGCGCGAAGTCGAACAGCTCGTCGAAGGGCATGCGCTTGTATTTGCGGATCTTCTCGCGCACCCGGTCATAGACCACGACGGTATCGTTGATCGAATAACCGGCGATCGTCAGCACCGCGGCGACGGTCGACAGGTTGAATTCGAGCTGCAGCAACGCGAACAATCCCATCGTCGCGATCACGTCATGGGTCAGCGCGACGATGGCCCCCAGCCCGAACTGCCATTCGAAGCGGAACCAGATGTAGATCATGATCGCGACCAGCGCGCTCAGCACCGCGTAGATCGCCGCTTCCTGAAGCTCGGCGCCGATGGTCGGGCCGACGAATTCCTGCCGGCGGTACTCGACCACCTGCTCGTCGATCGCGGCCTTCGCAGCCTCGAGGGCGGCGAGCTGCGCCTCTTCCTCGCCCGCCTGACGCTGGATGCGGATCAGCACGGTGTCGGGGGCGCCGAACTCTTGCAGCGTCACCTCGCCGAGGCCGAGATCGTTGAGCTCCGTGCGCATGGCGGACAGGTTCGCGGGGCCTTCCGTCTGCACCTCGATCAGCGTGCCGCCGAGGAAGTCGATGCCCAGATTGAGGCCGCGCGTACCCACCAGCACGATCGAGCCCAGGATCAGCAGCGCGGAGATGGCGAAGCCGATCTTGCGCCACCGCATGAAGCGGATCGAGGTCTCGCTAGGCACCAGTCTCAGGAGCATGTCGGTTCGTCCTTCCGCGCGCCCTGCCCGCGCGCCCTGGGGGTCTGTACGCTCAGATCGGCAGCGACTCGCGGCGCTTGCCGCGCAACCAGCTCGCCACGAAGAAGCGGGTCACCATGATCGCCGTGAACATCGAGGTCACGATGCCGATCGACAGCGTCACCGCGAAGCCGCGGATCGGACCCGAGCCGAAGGCGAACAGCAGCACCGCCGCGATCAGGGTCGTCAGGTTGGCGTCGATGATGGTGGAGAGCGCGTTGCGATAGCCGGCATCGACCGAGGAGATCGGATTGCGCCCGGCGCGCGCCTCCTCCCGGATGCGCTCGAAGATCAGCACGTTGGCGTCGACCGCCATGCCGACCGTCAGCACGATGCCGGCGATGCCCGGCAGGGTCAGCGTCGCCTGCAGCGCGCTCAAGAGCGCCAGGATCAGCGCCAGGTTGATGACCAGAGCCATGACCGTCATCAGCCCGAACAGGCCATAGCAGGTCACCATGAAGACGGCGACCGCGACGAAGCCGATGACGGCGGCGCGCGCGCCCGCCTCGATCGAATCCTGGCCGAGACCCGGGCCGACGCTGCGCTCCTCGATATAGGTGAGCGGCGCCGGCAGCGCGCCCGCGCGCAGCAGGATCGCCAGATCCTCGGTCTCCTGCAGCGAGAAGTCGCCGGTGATTATGCCGCTGCCGCCCAGGATCGGCTCGTTGATGCGCGGCGCGCTGACCACCTCGTCGTCGAGCACGATGGCCAGCAGTTCGCCCACATTCTCCGATGTCGCGTCGCCGAAGCGCTTGGCGCCGCGACTGTCGAAGCTGAAGGAGACGACGGGCCGACCCTGCTGGAAGGTGGATTGCGCGTTGGTAAGGCTCTCGCCGCTGACGATCACCCGGCGCTCGACCAGATAGTGCCGCTGCGGCTCGCCGTCCGCGCCCTCGCGCGAGGGCAGGAGATCGAGACCCGGCGGCACCCGGCCCTGCAGCGCCTGCTCGACCGACTTCGTGCGGTCGACCAGATGGAAGGTCAGCTTCGCCGTCGTGTTGAGGACGTCCTTGAGGCGCGCGGTATCGCCGATGCCGGGCACCTGGACCAGGATGCGGCGATCGCCCTGTCGCTGGATCGTCGGCTCGGTGGTGCCAAACTCGTCGACGCGCCGGCGCACGATCTCGATCGACTGGTCGATCGCGTTGTTGATCAGTTCCGCGCGCGCGTCGTCGGCCAGCGTCAGGCGGAAGCTGCCGTTCTCGTTCGCCTCGACGGTCATCTCCTCGTCGATGTCGGCGAGCAGCGTGCGCACCTCGTCCGTCTTCTCCGGATCGCTGAGACGGAAGGTGACCGCCGTGCCCTCGACGCCGAGGCCGCGGGCGCGCACCCGCGCCTCGCGCAGTTCGCCGCGCACGGTCTCCTCGGTCGCCTGCAGACGTTCCTGGATCACGGCCTCGGTCTCCACCTGCATCAGCAGATGGGCGCCGCCCTGCAGGTCGAGCCCGAGATTGACCGTCTTGCTGGGCGCCCAGCTCGGCAGATCCTTGAAGGTGCTCGGCATGAAGTTCGGCAGCGCGTAGATCACTCCGAAGGCGCAGACGAACGCGATCAGGATCTTCTTCCAGGCGGGGAACTGAAGCATCGGGTCCTCTCGAAAGCGGACGGGGGCCGGGGCGACGGGCGGGGCTTACTTGCCGCCTTCCTTCTTGTCGCCCTCCGGCTTGCAGCTGTCCTGCTTGCCGCCCAGAAGGCCGCCCAGCATGCCGCCCT
>MRWG01000626.1_pt1 | contig 33939 bp, 40 predicted proteins | sample 1013341 | NCBI WGS metagenome assembly MRWG01 (sample SAMN06117577, study PRJNA244670) | biofilm metagenome | biome: Water; feature: Cathode Biofilm; material: Biofilm; isolation source: microbial consortium enriched at the cathode of a solar microbial fuel cell | place: USA: District of Columbia ... | reverse complement strand
CGCGCAGGACCACAGCGTCCTGAGGGTGGGGCGCGTGGGCATGTCTGGCCTGTACCTGCCATTACATACAACGGTCGAGGAGCCGCGCATTTGCACCAAGCTGTGAGGGTCCGCTCAAGGCCAGAACCGCCCCTGATGAAACGCACCGCCAAACGACAAAGGGCCCCGCGAGGCGGGGCCCTTCACCGGCGCGGGGAAATCCCCGGCTATTCCGCGATGTTGAGTGCGACGAAGCGCGGCTCGCCCGCGCGGCGCACCAAGAGCAGAAGCGACTTGCGCCCCGCTTCGCGCGCCTCGGCAATGCGCGCGTCGAGATCGGAGATGCTCGCGACCTTCTGCTGGCCCGCCTCGGTGATGACATCGCCCGCGCGCAGGCCCTTTTCGTAGGCTTCGGACATCTCGTCCACCTCGGTGACCACGAGCCCGGTGGCAGTCGCGTCCAGCTCGAGTTGCGCGCGAAGTTCGTCGTCGAGCGGCTTGAGCGTCAGGCCCATCATGGATTTCTCCTGCGGGGCCTCGGGCTTGCCGGGTTGCGCAACGGGGATCGAACCCTCGGCCACTTCGCGGCGACCGAGTGTTACCTTGAGCGTCTTGGTCTTGCCGTCTCGAAAGACGACGACGCGCACGGTCTTGCCCACGGCGGTGTTGCCCACCTGCCGCACGAGGCCGCGGGTGTCCTCGACGTCACGACCATCGAAGCTGAGGATCACGTCGCCCGCCTGCATTCCGGCTTCGGCGGCGGGGCCTTCGGGCACATCGGTGACCAGGGCGCCGGCGACCTTTTCGAGGCCCATCGCCTCGGCCACGTCCTCGGTCACGTCCTGGATGCGCACGCCCAGCCAGCCGCGCCGCGTCTCGCCGTATTCCTTGAGCTGATCGACCACGCGCTTGACCACGTTCGACGCCATCGAGAAGCCGATCCCGATGGAGCCGCCGGTGGGGCTGAGAATCGCGGTGTTCACGCCGACCACGTCGCCCGCCATGTTGAAGAGCGGACCGCCCGAATTGCCGCGGTTGATCGCCGCGTCGGTCTGGATGTAGTCGTCATAGGTGCCCGACAGCGCCCGGTTGCGCGCCGAGACAATCCCGGCAGAGAGCGAGAAACCCTGTCCGAGCGGGTTGCCCATCGCCAGCACCCAATCGCCCACGCGGGCGGTGTCGCTATCGCCGAACTTGACGAACGGGAGCGGCTTTTGAGGCTCTACCTTCAGGAGCGCGATGTCGGTCTTGGGATCGGTGCCGACCACCGTGGCCGAAAGTTTTTCGCCCGAGAAAAACTCGATGTCGATCTCGTCGGCCTTGTCGATGACGTGGTTGTTGGTGACCACGTAGCCATCTTCGGAAATCACGAAGCCCGAGCCCAGCGCCGAGGACCGTCGCGGGCGGTCCCCCTCTGGCATCTGCTCGCGGAACCGCTCGAAGAAATCCTCGAACGGCGAACCCTCGGGCACCATCGGCAGGGGCCCGGTGCCTTGCTCGACCGTGGTCGAGGTCGTGATGTTGACCACGGCGGGGCTGATTTCATCGGCCAGGTCGGCGAAACTCTCGGGCAGGGCGCGCGCGGCGACCCCCTGCGCCAGCAGCAGCGCCACGGTCAGCGCCATGAGCCACACGGCCCGCACGGCCCCGGTTGTGGATCGCGTAGCGGCAATGTTCGGGTTGGTCACGCCAAAATCTCCTCTGGTTCATGTCGTCGGGATCGCGCGCGATGGCCGCGCCGCTCCCGGTGGATGGATCAGATGTAAGTGCCGCCGCCCCTTTCGCCAAGGCTGTAACATTCGATCACAGAGATGTGACCGTACCCGCGCCGTGAATTCAAGCGCCCAGCGCCTTGGCCGCCCATACCAGCGCGAGCCCGCTTATCAGGGCCAGCAGCCCCATCAGGCGACGCGCCTCGGGGGGGAACGCCGCCAGCGCAACCAGCATCCGGTCAATGAGCGAAGGGGCCAGCGCATAGACCAGCCCCTCCACGATCAGCACCAGCCCGAGGGCCAGAAGCGCGGTTTCGATCATTCCTGCACGTTGCCCGAGCGCAGGTAATCGAAGAACTCGCTGTCGGGCGTCATCACCATCGAGGAATTGCTGCCCTGAAGCGCATTTTCATAGGCTTGGAGCGAGCGGTAGAAGGCAAAGAACTCGGTGTCCGCCCCGTATGCCTCGGCATAGACCGCGTTACGCTCGGCATCGGCCTCGCCGCGGATCACCTGTGCCTCGCGCTCGGCATCCGACACCGTTTCGGTCACCGTCCGGTCGGCCTGCGCGCGCACGCGCTGCGCCGCCTCGTTACCACGGGCGATCTCGTCGGCGGCCTCGCGTTCACGCTCGGCGCGCATCCGGGCGAACGTGGCGTCGAGGTTCTGGTCCGGCAGGTTGGTTTGCTTGAGCCGGACGTCGACGATTTCCAGCCCGAGACCCTCAGCACTGGTGCGCGCCTGCGCACGGATGCGCTTGGCGAGCTCGCTGCGTTCCGGCGACAGGATCGAATCGGATGTCACCTGATCGGCACCCAGCACCTCGCGGATCTGCGCGTTGAGTACCGACACAAGCCGGTCCTCGGCCAAGGCCATGCCACCGATGCCGACCGCTTGCCGGAACTGCACCACGTCGCGGATGCGGTAGCGGGCAAAGGCATCGACGATGAGTCGGCGGTCGTCCGAGGGCGTTACCTCGATCGTGTCGGTATCGAGAGACAGGATGCGGTCGTCATAGCGCACCACCTCCTGGATGAAGGGGATCTTGAAGTTGAGTCCCGGATCGGCGTGAACAGCCTTGATCTGGCCGAATTGCAGCACCAGCACATTCTCGCGCTCGTCCACCACGAAGACGGACGAGAGCCCGAGGAAGCCAACCACCACGAGGAACGGGATGAGAAATTTGATCTTGCCCATGATCTCAGTTTCCTTCGCTTGTCGTGGTGTTGCGGCGCAACTCGTTCAGCGGCAGGTAGGGCACGACACTGCTGCCCCCCTCGCTTCCGACGATTGACTGGTCGAGGATCGTCTTGTCGATATCTCCCAGCACCTGTTCCATCCGCTCGAGATAGAGCCGCTTGCGCGTGACCTCGGGGGCCTTGGTATATTCCGTCAGGACCGAGGTGAAACGGCTCGCGTCACCGCGGGCCTCGTTAACCACGCGGGCCCGGTAGCCTTCGGCCTGGGCGAGGATCTGCGCGGCTTCACCGCGCGACTCCGCCAGCACGCGATTGGCATAGGCGTCGGCCTGCCGTTGCAGACGGTCGCGCTCCTGCTCGGCGGCTTGCACCTCGCGGAACGCGTCGATCACCTCGCGCGGCGGGTCGGCCTTGTCGAGGTTGACACGCACGATACGGATGCCGCTCTCGTACTCGTCCAGCGTCGCCTGGATGTTCTCCATCGCGCTGTCCGCGATGATCCCGCGATCGCGGTTGAGGATCGGCCCGAGGTTCGATGCGGCGATGATCTCGCGCATCACCGATTCCGACACCGCCTGCACCGTCAGTTGCGGATCGCGAATGTTGAACAGGAGCTTGGACGGGTCAGAGATGTTCCAGACCACCTGGAAATTGATGTCCACGATATTGGCATCGGTGGTCAGCATCAGCCCCTCGTTGCCGACATTGCTGCGCTGGCCGATATTCTCGGTCCGCTCCGAGGTGACGTTGACGATATCGTAGGTCACCACCGGCCACGGCGCGAAGTTGAGGCCGGGATTGCCGGTCGCGTAATATTCGCCGAGGAAAAGCTCGACCGACTGCTCCTCGGGCTTGACCGTGTAGACGCTTGCAAAAAGCCAGACTGCCACGGCACCCAGCACCGCGAGGCCAATGGTGCCGCGGCCGAATTGCGGGCCCTCGCCGCCGCCACCGGCGCCGCCCCGGCCACCGCCGCCGCGCCCGCCCATCAGGACACGGAGTTGATCCTGCCCCTTGCGCACAAGCTCGTCGATTTCGGGGAGTTGCCCGCCTTCGGGGGGGCGCCTGCCGCCGCTTGGCGGGCGACGGTCGTCATCGCCGCCGCGATCGCCGCCACCGCCCCACGGGCCGCCATTATTTCCAGCCATGCTAACCTTCCCTTGCTTTTCCGCCTTTGGCGGACCTCGTTCTTACCTGTGCGTGAACCCCAGAAAATCAAGCGGTCCGTGCAGGCGTTTTCATCGTTACGATCTCTTCCGACATGGTCGGGTGCACCGCTACGGTGCGATCGAAATCTTCCTTGGTCGCCCCCATCTTCACCGCGATCCCGGCCAATTGTATCATCTCGCCCGCACCGGGGGCGACGATATGACAGCCCAGCACGCGGCGTGTATCGGCGCAGACTACCAGCTTCATCAGCACCCGCGCGCCGCGCCCGGCAAAGCTCTCGCGCATGGGTTTGAACGAGGTGGCGTAGATCTCCACCGGCCCGCGCTCGCGGGCGTCCTCTTCGCTCAGGCCGACGGTGCCCATCTCGGGCTGGGTAAAGATCGCGGTGGGGATCAGGTCGTGGTCCACCGGCGTCGGGTTGCCGTTGAAGACGGTTTCCACAAAGGCCATGCCCTCGCGGATCGCCACCGGCGTGAGGTTGACCCGGTCGGTCACGTCGCCGATGGCGTAGATCGAGGGCACGCTCGTCTGGCTGTAGTCATCGACCACGATTTCGCCCTTGCGCCCAAGGTTCACCCCGGTCTCTTTCAGCCCCATGTTCCCCGTGTTGGGGGCGCGCCCGGTGGCGAACATCACCTCTTCGAACGTGGCCTCGGTGCCGTTTGTGGCGGTCACACGGTAGCCGTCCTCGACGGGCTCCATCGCCACGATATTGGTGCCGAGGTGCAGGTTTACCCCCGACTGGATCATCTCGTCCGACACAAGGCCCCGCGCCTCGCCGTCAAATCCGCGCAGGATCTGCGCGCCGCGGTAGAACTGCGTCACCTCTACGCCGAGGCCGTTGAGGATGCAGGCGAATTCGCAGGCGATATAACCACCGCCGATGACAAGGATGGATTTCGGGAGCCGCTCGAGGCGGAAGATGTCGTCGCTTACCAGCGCGTGCTCGGCGCCGGGCAGATCGGGTCGGACGGGGTGGCCGCCAGCGGCAATCAGGATGTGCCGCGCGCTGACCCGCGTGCCATCGGCCAGCTCGACCGTATGTGGATCGGCGAGCCGCGCGCGCATGTCGAATGTTGTCACGCCATTATTGCCCAGGATGCCGCGATAGACGCCTTCGAGACGGTCGAGCTCTGCATCGAGCTTGGCGCGGAACGTCGCCCAGTCGAAACCGCCCGCGTGCACCGTCCAGCCATAGGCCTGCGCCTCGGCGATGGCTTCGGGGTATTCCGAGGCAAAGACCATCAGCTTCTTGGGTACGCAGCCGCGGATCACGCAGGTGCCGCCATAGCGGCTTTCCTCGGCGAGTGCCACGCGCGCGCCGCCCTGGGCCGCGACGCGCGCTGCGCGCACCCCGCCCGAACCGCCGCCAATCACGAAAAGGTCGTAGTCGAATGACATGCCAGTCGGCTCCCTACCTTGCTCCGCCGACATATCTCAGCAACGCGGCAATGTGAAACCCCCAATCGTGACGCGAAAAACAACGGGGCCGCGATCCTTTCGGAACGCGGCCCCGTTGCGATGGCTTTCGCTTTGCGGCGTCAGTGCAGCTTGGATTCGACCTCGCCGATCGCCGCGTCGATGAGCGCGTCGCCGTCGGCGGCGCTCATCTGCTTGGCGATCACGTCGCGCGCGGCGGCGGTGGCCACGGCGATTGCCTGATCGCGCACGTCGCGCACGGCGCGCGCCTCGGCGCTGGCGATCTGGTCCTCGGCGCCCTGAAGTCGGCGGGCGATCGAGCGCTTGATCTCTTCCTTGGCGTCGATGGCGGCCTGCTCGGCCTCTTCGCGGGCCTGCACGACGATGCGGTCGGCATGCTCCTGCGCCTCTTTTTGCTTGCGCTCGTAGCTGGCCAGCACTTTCTGCGCCTCTTCGCGCAGCTGGCGGGCCTCGTCGAGATCGGACCTGATAGACGCCGCGCGCTCGTCAAGCTTTGCGCCCAGCAAGCCTGGCACCTTGAGGTAGACCAGAACCCCTATGAAGATCAGGAACGCGATCAGCACCACGAAATTGGTGTTGAACAGCGAGAAGAACGGGCCGGACGCCGCAAAGGCCGGGCTGGCGGCGAGCGTGGCGGCCGTGGTCAGGGTCAGCTTGCGCATCGCACTCATCCTTTCATCCGGGCGTTGATCGCTGCGCTCACGCTGCGGCCGTCGGCCTTCTGGCCCATCGAGGCGACAAGCTCGGTGGTGACGTCCTTGGCCACTTCCTTGACGGCGTCGAGCGCGCCTTCTCGGATTTCGGCGATCTTCTTCTCGCCCTCGGCGGTCTTGGCCTTGATCTCGGCATCGGCCTCCTCGTTGGCGCGGTCGAGGTCTTTCTTGATCGACGCCTTGGTCTCGGCGATGATCTTCTGCGCCTCGGCCTTGGCGTCGGCGAGCGCCTGCTTGTAGGCCTCTTCCGCCTCGGCTGCCTTGGACTTGAGATCCTCGGCGGCGGCGAGATCGTTGGTGATGGTGCCCTGCCGCTCTGCCAGCACCGCCGCGATGCGCGGAAGCGCGATACGCGACAGGATGAAGTAGAGCACGATCAGCGCGATGGCGAGCCAGAAGATCTGGTTGCCGAACCAGTCGCCGCAAAGCTGCGGCATTCCGACGGCACCGCCCCCGCTGTCGAGACAGGCGCTTACGGCATCATGCGTTTCGGTTGCCATGACAGACATCCTCCCTCAGGAACTTTCCGCGAATTCCGGGTGGCAGGCAAGCATGGCTGCCACCCGGCCGCAAGGATCGGGCCCTGAGCGATCAGACGGCGAACATCAGCAGAAGCGCGACGAGGAACGAGAAGATCCCGAGTGCTTCCGAGAACGCGATGCCGATGAACATGGTCGCGATCTGGCCGCCGGCTGCCGACGGGTTGCGCAGCGCGCCCGACAGGTAGTTGCCGACGACGTGGCCCACACCGACGGCGGCGCCGCCCATGCCGGTACATGCCAGGCCTGCACCGATGTAAGCACCCATTTGAACGATATCGCCTTCCATAGTGATCTCTCCTTACGCTGGAATTGGCATTGGTCTGTTGGTCGTCAGGCGGGCAAACCCGCCGCTTGTCTATGTCAGGGGCGCGTGGCCCGGCTTAGTGATGCGGATGCAGCGCGTCGCGCAGATACACGCAGGTCAGGATCGTGAACACGTAGGCCTGGATGAAGGCCACCAGCACCTCGAGCGCGTAGATGGCTGAGATCGCGAGGATCGACAGCGGCGTGACAAGGATGCCCACCCCGACCGACAGCGCGATCATCGGCGCGAAGGCCGCGAACACCTTTATGACGGCGTGGCCGGCCATCATGTTGCCCATGAGACGAATGGAGTGGCTGACCGGGCGCACGAAGTAGGAAATCACCTCGATCAGCGCGAGGATCGGCCGCAGCGGCAGCGGCGCGGCGGTGATCCAGAACAGGCCCAGGAACCCCACGCCATGCTTGACGAAGCCGAGGATTGTCACCGTCAGGAAGACCAGAAGCGCCAGCACGACGGTCACCGCGAGGTGGCTCGTGGTGGTGAAGGCCATCGGCAGCAGCCCAATGAAATTGGAGAAGACGATGAACATGAACAGCGTCATGATGTAGGGGAAAAACGGCAGCGCGTCCTTGCCCGCAACGTCCTCGACCATCTTGCGGACGAAGTCATAGGCCAGCTCGGCGATGGATTGGGTGCGCCCCGGCACGATCGCGCGCTTTGACGTGCCCAGCACCAGCAGCGCAAACACCGCTGCCACGGCGATCGCCATCCACAGCGTCACGTTGGTCAGCGTGAACAGGCCCACGGCCCCGTCGCCGAACAGCGGCCGCACGATGAACTGATCCATCGGGTGGAACACCAGACCGCCGCTGTCGGCCCCTTGCGCTTCAGTCGCCATCCTTCGCCCCTTCGTCCTCGCCCGAGCCGGGCGCATTCATGTCCTTGGCGAGCTCCGCTGCGCTGCGCATCATCGTCTTGATGCCCGCCGCGAGGCCCAGCAATGTGAACACGACAAGGAATACCGGCAGCGTGCCGAACAGGCTGTCCAGCCCGTACCCCATGCCGAAGCCGATCAACAAACCGGCAACAAGCTCGATCACCATCCGCCAGCCATGCTGCGCCTGGCTGTAGTGATCTTCCTGATGAGGGCGCTTTGTCTTGTCGCCTCGCAGCTTGGCGATCCGTGCGTCGAGCTGCCTGAGCCGCTCGCTGTCGTCTGGATCGGACACCTGCGCCCCCTCTCGGAATCTGATGTAGGTGCTACGGTCAGAGAGAGCCGGAGTCAAGCGCGCGATCCGCGCAGGCGAAGTATATTCAACCTATTGATATATTGAGTATTTTTTCAAAGGTGAATATGGCGCCATTTCCCGGCGCGGCCGTCAGCCGCCCGTGGCGGGCGGCCGCGCCATGTTCAACCGAACGGTTGAGTTTCAGCGCACCACGAAGACCGAGCACTTGGCGTGCTGAGCGATATAGCCGCCATGCGAGCTGAAAATATGCTCGAAAAAACCCGGCTCGTGGCTGGCCATGATGACGAGGTCCGCGCCGACCTTGTCGATCGCCTTCATCAGCTCTGCCGTAGTCTCCACCGCCGGGTCATGTGCCATCAGCGGGTCGGCCTTCACGGTCACGTCGTACTTCTCGCGCAGATCGTCCGCAAAGCCCTGGAGCCGGTCGCCGAATTCGTGCGGATTGTGCCCCAGCTCGCTAGGCAGCTCGCCACCCACGCTGACCACATCGATGCTCGCGCCGTAATGTTTGGCCATGTCACCGGCCACGTCGAGCGCCTTGGCAAGCGTATCCTTATGAACCAGATCGACGGGAACCATGATTTTTGAGAACATGTACTTTCCTTTCGCGTTTCCTGTTTGGTCTGCGGACCGTAACCGCCTCAGCCTGACATTGCCTTGTCTCAGATCAAACCCCCTTTCCGGCCAAAATGCTGCGAAAAACGGCATGTTTTGCCCCGAACGGGCGGTGATGAGCGTTGACGCGAGCCGCCCCCTCGGGCTTAAGACCGGCATGGACAAGGCCCACGCCCTCGACATGGTCTTTGCCGCGCTCGCCGATCCCACGCGCCGCGCGATCCTCGCCATGTTGCTCGAGGACGACATGGCCGTGACCGACGTGGCCGAGCCCTTCGAGATGAGCCTCGCGGCGATTTCCAAGCATCTCGCGATCCTCACCCGCGCCGGGCTTATCAGCCAGGAGCGGCGCGGGCGCGTCAAGTGGTGCAAGCTGGAACCGGATGCACTGCGCGACGCCTCGATCTGGATGCAGGGCTTCGGCCAGTTCGAGGCGGTCCATCTCGACGCGTTCGAGCGGTTTCTCCGCGACGAGTTGCGCGATGACCCCTGATCCCCGCCGACTGCCCTCGGCGCGTATCGAAACGGTGAGCGGTGCCATCCTCATGCCGATGGCGCTGGGACGCGGCCATGCCTGCGGCGTGCTCGACGCCGAAGGCCGCGCGGTCCCGGCCGCGCGCACGCGCATCGGCCCGCGCCGTTTCACCGCCGATCCCCTTGCGCCTGCGGACACGCCGGATGTCTTGCCGGGGTGCTGGCTCTATGCAGGGGTGGGGCGGCACCATTTCGGGCACTTCCTGCTCGAGGCGCTGCCGCGTCTTTGGGCGCTCGACCATGCCGGCGCGCCGCGCCCCGACGGCATCGCGCTCGTCCCGATGGCGGGGCGCGATATCGCCGCCGTGCTCGCCCGTCGCCTCGGCCCGTTGCTCGATATCCTCGGGCAGGGGCTGCCGGTGCATTTGGTCCAGCGGCCCACCCGTGTGGACGCGGCGCTCGTGCCCTCGCAGGGCTTTGGCCACCGCGAATGGAGCCACGGCACGCCGGAGGCCCGCGCCTACATGCGCCGCCATTTGTGTGCCGCCGTCGCCCCCGACGGTCCCGAGCGGCTCTATGTTTCGCGCCGCCGACTCAAGAATCCTGCACAGCAGGTGCCCCACGAGCGGCGGATCGAGAAATGGATGTCACGGGGGGGCTACGGCATCGTGCATCCCGAGCGCCACAGCATCGTTGAGCAGATCGCGTGCTACCGCGGCGCGCGGGCGATCGTCGGTCCTGACGGTTCGGCCTTTCACCTCGCGCCGTTCGTGATGGACACGGAGGCGCGCGTGGGCCTCATCCAGCGCCGTACAAGGCAAACGTCGTTCGATGCCATCGTACGGCAGGTCGCCGGCTTTGCCGGGGTCACGCCATGGACTACCGCTGCGCTCGCCCGGCTGCGGGCGGCCACGGAGGACACCTCCGCCCTGCCGCCCGAGCTTTACCAACTGCGCCGCGAATTGCAGGCGGCGGGCTTTCTCTGAGCGGGGCGCTTGCGCTGCTTACCAGCCGCGCGCGCGCTCCTTGAGGAAGGCGAGGAACGTCTGCACCTTGGTGGTGCGGTGCAGATCCATGTGCGTCACGAGCCACAGCGGTGCCGCCCATTCGGGCCGCGGTGGCGTTACCCGCACCAGCTCCGGTACCTCTGCCGCCTGCAATACCGAGACAAAGCCGATCCCCGCCCCGGCGACGATCGCGTTGCGTTGCGCGTGTACGTCGCCCGAGCGGAACACGATATTGGCAGCGGGTACGGTTTGCCTGAGCCAGCGATGAAACGGCGCTCGCGCCTCGGGGTCGTCGGGTCCGACGAAACGGTGCCGCACGAAATCGTCGCAGCCCTCCGGCATCCCGTGCCGCGCCACGTAGCCCTCGCTGGCAAAGAGCGCGAAATCCTGTCGGAAGAACGGCTGTACCACGTTGTCGGGTTGATCCGGTGCGCTGCCCGCGCGAACCGCGACATGCGCCTCGCCGTATTCCAGCCGAAAGAGGCGGTCGCCGGTCAGGTATCGCACCACGAGATCAGGGTAGCCCTGCTGGAACTCTGCCAGTACCGGCGCGAGCAGGTGGCTCAGCCCGCCGATCGAGGTCACGACCAACTCGCCCGACACCTCGTTGCCGCGCCCCTTGATCCGGCCCGCCAGCTGGTGAAACTGATCGTCGGTCGCCTGCGCCACGCGCAGCAGGTCGTCGCCCGCCTCGGTGGGGGTATAGCCGCGCGCATGCCGCTGAAACAGCCGCACGCCGAGCCGCTCTTCGAGCGCGTCGATATGGCGGATGACTGTTGCATGGTGCACGCCGAGCACCTCTGCCGCGCCGCTTACCGTGCCGATCCGCGCCACGTGAAAGGCGGTGCGCACCTCGTCCCAGTTCTCCATTGCCCGATCTCCCGCCCGCTTTGAGCGCAGTATGCGGTGCGGCGCGCGGCGGCGCAATCCGGCTTGTTCCCGTCAGATGCGCCGGGGGTCGAAAGCCCGGAAACTCTCAAGTCGTCAGGCCCGGTGATACGGGCTGCCCGCGAGGATCGAGGCGGCGCGGTAGAGCTGTTCGGCGAGCATCACGCGGGCGAGCATATGCGGCCAGACCATGCGGCCGAATGAGAGCGCAAGATCGGTCCGCGCGCGCAGATCGGGGGCGAGCCCGTCGGCCCCGCCAATGAGAAAGGCCACGTCGGCGCGCCCGCTGTCGCGCCACCCGGCGAGCCTGTCGGCAAACTCTGGAGAGCCCATGACCTGCCCCCCCTCGTCAAGAGCCACCACCACGGCGCCGCGGGGGATCGCCCGGTCCAGCAGGGTGGCCTCGGCTTCCATGCCGCCGCCCTTGCGGTCCTCGACCTCGGTGATCGTGAGCGGCCCGAGCCCGAGGCCGCGCCCCGTCCGGTCGAAGCGGGTGGTGTAATCGTCGATCAGTGCGCGTTCCGGACCGGCGCGCAACCGGCCCACCGCGCAGACATGCACGCGCATTCAGCTCTTGGCCGTCGCCTGCCCGGCGGGCTGCCACATCTTTTCGAGCTGGTAGAACTCGCGTACCTCGGGGCGAAACACGTGCACGATCACGTCGCCGGTGTCGATCAGCACCCAGTCGCCGGTTTCGCGCCCCTCGGTGCGGGCCGGCACGCCGTGCTCGCGCTTGAGCCGGTCGACCAGCTTTTCCGAGATCGCCGAGACCTGGCGCGAGGAGCGGCCCGAGGCAATCACCATGTAATCGCCGATTGCCGTCTTGCCGCGCAGATCAATCTGCACGACGTCTTCGGCCTTGTCATCGTCGAGGGACTTGAGAATGGCGGCCAGCTGCGTTTCGCTATCGGCCTGATGCGGCGGGGTCATATGGGCCGCCGGGGAATCAGCGGCAGGGGCCGCGTGAGACATGAGAGACAGGACATCGTCCTCCTTGGCTACGCACCGCTACGCCCCGGTGCCGGACATGGGATCAAGGTAGCAAGAGAAGTGCGACTTTTCAATGAAGCGCGCAGGCGAGCGGGGCAATCGCGCGGGAACGTGCGTGAAATTTACCCACCCCGTGGCCCGTCCTCGAGCATCCGCACCTCGCGCTGGGGGAAGGGGATGGAGATACCGTGCTCCTGGAACGCGTCCCACAGGGCCAGATAGACATTACCGCGGATGTTGGTGAGGCCCTGCGTGGGATCGCGAATCCAGAAACGCAGGATGTAATCCACGCTGCTTTCGCCGAAGCCGGTGATGTGACACACCGTCGCCGGGGTGTCGAGAACGCGGTTCACGCCGCTGGCGGCCTCGGTGGCGATCTTGCGCACCTTGTGCGGATCGTCGCCGTAGGCGGTGCCGAAATGGATGTCGAGCCGCACGAATTCGTCGGAATGCGACCAGTTGACCACCTGTCCGGTGATCAGATCCTCGTTGGGGATAAGGTATTCCCGCCCGTCGCGCGTGGTGATCGAGACGTAGCGCGCGCCCAAGCTATTGATCCAGCCGAAGGTCTCGCCGAGGCTGATGACATCGCCGGGCTTGATCGACTTGTCGAGCAGGATGATGACGCCCGATACGAGGTTGGATACCACCTTTTGCAGGCCGAAGCCGAGCCCCACGCCGATCGCGCCCGACAGCACCGCCAGCCCCGTCAGGTCGACCCCGACCGTGCGCAGCCCGATGAAGAATGCCGCGCCGTAAAGCAGCACTTGCAGGAACTTGACCACAAGCACCTGCATCGAGGGCGAGATGTCCTGGTTCTTGCGCACCTGCGCGGCGCTCGCCGTCGAGACGAAGCGTGCCAGCGCGAACAGCACGCCGATGACGATCACGGCCTGCACGAGGAGCCACACCGAGAGCCGCGTCTCGCCAAGCTCGAAGGCCAAGCCGTCGAGCAGCGTCTGTGCCTCGTCGGTGAGGTTCAGGATGATGAGCGTTGCCCATGTCCACCCGGCATAGCGCACCAGAGCCCGCAGGAAGCCGTTGGCGATGAGCCGGGTCAGGATGGTGATCGTGAGCCAGGCCAGCGCAAGTTCGGCGAAGATAGAGAGCATGTAGGATCGGCTGGGCCAGGTGGTGGCGCGCAGGATCCATACCGTGGGCCACATGAGCATGACGAAGAAGATGAGCCGAAGTCGCCGGTGCAGCATCACCAGCAGCCGCATCCGCCATTTTGGCCAGCCCTCGCGCCGCCGCATCCAGTCGTGACAAACCGGGCCGAGCAGGCGGTTGGCAAGATGCGCGGCGGCGAAGAGGACCACGGCGATACCGACCTGGTAGGCGTTCCACGGGCGCAGAAGCCCGCGCAGGAACAGTTCTGCCTGCGCCCAGAGCCCGAGCGCGATGTCCTGAGTGAGGGTGACGGCGTCGCCTTCCATCCGCAGAGAGTGGCACGCGGCCCGCATCGCCACAAGCCAGCACTGGACAAGAGCCGGGAATCCGGGTCTTTTCCTGCCGGATACGGAGGAGCGCCATGACCACAGCCCTGATCACCCATCCCGATTGCCTGCACCACGAGACGCCGCAGGGCCATCCCGAGCAGGTGGCGCGGTTGGTACGAGTGCTGGCGGCGCTGGAAGGCAAGGCGGTCGTCCGCGTGACCGCGCCGCTGGTGGCCGAGGACGACCTGCTGCGGGTGCATCCCAAGAGTTATGTGGACAGCATCCGCGCCGCCGCTCCAGCCGAGGGGATCGCGCAGCTCGACGCCGATACCTGGATGTCGCCCGGCAGCCTCGCCGCCGCACATCGCGCTGCCGGGGGCGCGGTGCGGGCGGTCGATCTGGTGCTTGCGGGCGAGGTCGGCAACGCCTTTGTCGCCACGCGCCCGCCCGGCCACCATGCCGAGCGCGAGACGCCGATGGGGTTCTGCCTCTTTGGCAACGTGGCGGTGGCGGCGAAACACGCGCTCGACCATCACGGGCTGGCGCGGGTGGCGGTGGTGGATTTCGACGTGCATCATGGCAACGGCACGCAGGACCTGCTGGAGGACGAGGCACGGGCGCTGTTCATCTCGTCGCACCAGTTCCCGCTCTGGCCCGGGACCGGCACGGCGGACGAGACCGGGCCGCATGACACGGTGATGAACCTGCCTATCGCACCGGGCACCGGCTCGGAGGAGTTCCGGCGGCTCTACGAGGACAAGGTTTTTCCCCGGATCGAGGCGTTCGCGCCGGAGCTGATCCTCGTCTCGGCCGGGTTCGACGCGCACGCCGACGACCCGCTGGCCGATTTGCGGCTGGAGACCGAGGATTTTGCCTGGATCACCGACCGGCTGTGCGATCTCGCCGACACGTTGTGCGGCGGGCGGCTGGTGAGCTGTCTGGAGGGCGGCTATGACCTCGACGCGCTGGCCGAGAGCGCCGCGGCGCATGTCGATCGGCTCATCGCGCGCGGGCTGGGCTGAGGGGGATGCGCGCCGGGCTGATCCTGCTGTGCCTCGCCTATGTGCTGAGCCAGTTCTTTCGCGCCTTTCTCGCCGTTCTGAGCGGCCCGCTGGAGCGTGATCTGGGCGCGACACCCGACGACCTGGCGTTTGCCTCGGGGCTGTGGTTCCTCGTTTTTGCCGTGATGCAACTGCCTGTCGGGTGGGCGCTGGACCGGGTGGGACCGCGGCGCACCGCCGCCGTGCTGTTGCTGGTCGGCGGGGGCGGGGGCGCCGCCCTCTTTGCCGTGGCCACGGAGCCGGTGCATGTGAGTATCGCGATGGCGCTGATCGGGGTGGGCTGCGCGCCGGTGCTGATGGCGTCCTACTACATCTTTGCGCGGCAGTTTCCGCCCGCCAAGTTCGCCACGCTTGCGGCGCTCATGCTGGGCGTGGGCTCGGTGGGCAACCTCGTGGCCTCGTACCCGATGGCGTGGGCCGCCGAAACGATGGGCTGGCGCGCGGCGCTGTGGGGGTTGGCGGTGATCTCGGCGGTGGCGGCGATGGGAATCGCGGCGCTGGTGCGCGACCCCGAGGCGGTCACGGGCGAGGCGCGCGGCTCGGTACTCGACCTTTTGCGGATGCCCGCGCTCTGGGCGATCCTGCCGCTGATGTTCGTGGCCTACGCCCCCTCGGCGGCGCTGCGCGGGCTGTGGGCGGGGCCCTACCTGCGCGACGTGTTCGCGCTCGATACCGGCGCGGTGGGGCAGGCGACGCTGGTGATGGGCGTGGCGATGATTGCCGGGACGCTGACCTATGGCCCGCTCGACCGGCTGGTGGGCAGCCGAAAATGGGTGATTTTCGGCGGCAACCTGCTGGCGGCGCTGGCGCTGGTGGCGCTGATCCTGTGGCCCGACCGAAGCCTTGGGCTGTCGGTGGCGTTATTGGCGGTGATCGGCTTTGCCGGGGCGTCCTTTCCGGTGATCGTGGCGCACGGGCGGGCATTCATCCCGGCGCACCTGGCGGGGCGGGGGGTGACGCTGCTCAATCTCTTTGGCATCGGCGGGGTCGGTGTGGCGCAGTTTATCACCGGGCCGCTCCATGCCGGCATGGCGGCGCAGGGGGCGCTGGCCGGTCACGTGGCGATCTTCGGGTTGTTTGCCGGGGCGCTGGCGCTGGGGCTGGTGAGCTATCTCTTCAGCCGCGACAGCATGGGCTGAGCAAACCGCTTTTATCCGCCCACCATTCCCTGTATGACCCGCCCCGCAACCCCGCTCAGGAGGCTTGATAAACATGGGTTACAGAATCGCCGTCGTCGGCGCCACGGGCAACGTGGGCCGCGAAATGCTCAACATCCTCGCCGAACGCGAGTTTCCGGTGGACGAGATCGCCGCGCTCGCCTCGCGCCGGTCGCTCGGCACCGAGGTGAGCTTTGGCGACCGAACTCTGAAGACGCAGGACCTCGACACGTTCGATTTCACCGGCTGGGATATCGCGCTGTTCGCCATCGGATCGGACGCGACCAAGATCTACGCGCCCAAGGCAGCCAAGTCGGGCTGCATCGTGATCGACAATTCGTCGCTGTATCGCTACGACCCGGACGTGCCGCTGGTGGTGCCCGAGGTGAACCCCGAGGCGGTCGAGGGGTATGTCAAGAAGAACATTATCGCCAACCCCAACTGCTCGACCGCGCAGATGGTGGTGGCGCTGAAGCCGCTGCACGATCGTGCGCGGATCAAGCGCGTCGTTGTCTCGACGTACCAGTCGGTTTCCGGCTCGGGCAAGGACGGCATCGACGAGCTTTGGGATCAGACCAAGGCGGTCTACAACCCGACCGACGACTACGAGGCCAAGGTCTATCCCAAGCAGATCGCCTTTAACGTCATTCCCCATATCGACGTCTTCCTTGAGGACGGGCAGACCAAGGAGGAATGGAAGATGGTCGCCGAGACCAAGAAGATTGTCGACCCGAAGATCAAGGTCACCGCAACCTGCGTGCGGGTGCCGGTGTTCGTCGGCCACGCCGAGGCGATCAATATCGAGTTCGAGGACCATCTCGACGAGGCCGAGGCGCGCGATATCCTGCGCGAGGCACCGGGAATCATGGTGGTCGATAAGCGCGAGGATGGTGGCTACGTCACGCCGATTGAATGCGTTGGTGATTTCGCCACCTTCATCAGCCGCATCCGGCAGGACCCCACCATCGACAACGGCATCAACCTGTGGTGCGTCAGCGACAACCTGCGCAAGGGCGCCGCGCTCAACGCCGTGCAGATCGCCGAGACGCTGGGACAACGGGTGCTGAAGAAGGGCTGACCTAAGAGCGAGGCAATCCTGGCGGGCGCGTCCATTTGGGCGCGCCCGTTCGCGTTCGGATAGTGGCGTCGCTGGAACGTGACGCTTTTATGTCGTATACATGAACAGCGCGTAACAGTTTCACGAAATCCGGCATTCCCATGTCTGTCTCCCCTGTCTCCGATCGGTCTCAGCCGGGCCTTGCCGTCGCGGTCGAACGTGTCCTCTTGGGGCTTGTCGTTCTGGTCCTGCTGATAACGATCTACTATCACGCCACCGATCACGAGACATTCAAGTACTGGTTCGCCGCCGAGGACGGGCCGGTGGAATGGGGCACCTTTGCCTTTCTTTCCCTCGGCTGCGTGCTGCTCTTGCGCAAGGCAGGCCGCATCAAGGCGCGGCGCGGGCTTGGCGCGGCGATGCTGATGGGGCTCTACGCGTTTCTCTTCCTCTTCGCGGCGGGCGAGGAAATCTCCTGGGGCCAGCGGGTTTTCGGCTGGGAAGCGGGCGAGTTCTTTACCGAGCGCAGCGAACGGGCCGAGACCAACATCCACAACATGAAGATCGGCGAATACAACCTCAACAAGGTGATCTTCGGCAGCACGTTGACGGCAATTTTGCTGCTCTACCTGCTGGTGTTGCCGCCGCTCTATTCGCGTTGGCCGCTCATCCGGGGGCTGGCAGGGCGCATGGTCATCCCGGTGCCCCGGCTCCATCATGCCGCGCTTGCGCTCATCGGATCACTGGTGATGTTCTACGTCATCGACCTGCCCCGCAACTGGGAGGTGTACGAGTTGGTCTTTGCGCTCATCGCCGCGTCGATCTTTCTGCGCCCGCAAAACCCCGAGACGTTTCACTGAACGTGGCTGACACCCCCTTGAAAAGAGACATGACATGACCAGATTGCCCGTGCTCGACCAAGTTTTGCTGGCGCTCGTAGTCGCCAATATCCTCGCGTTGATCGTCTTTCACTTCGTTCAGGCGGATGTCTTTCACACCGTCTATGCCGCCGAGGATGGGCCGGCGGAATGGACCACGGCGGTACTGCTGTTTCTCTCCTTCACCGTGCTGGCGCGGCATGCGCTGCGCTTTGCCGGGGCGGGCGAGCGGCGGGCGGTGGTGACGATGGCGGTGGGTGCGGCCTTGTTCTTCTTTGCCGCGGGCGAGGAGATTTCCTGGGGGCAGCGGATTTTCGGCTGGCAGGCGCCCGAGATCATCACCGACAACAGCCACCGTGCCGAGACCAACCTGCACAACCTAAAGGTGGGGGACGTCAAGCTCGTCAAGGTGCTGTTCGGCAACGTGCTGACGGTGGTGTTGTTGAGCTGGCTGGTGGGGCTGACGCTGCTCTATGCCCGCTCGACGCGGATCGCGGCATGGGCGGATCGCTGGGCGGTTCCGGTGGCGGGCCATCGCCACGCGGCGCTGGTGCTGGCCGCGTCGGTGGTGATCGCGGTCGTGGACCTGCAACGCAAGTGGGAAATCTACGAGTTCATCTTCAGCCTCGTGGCGCTGTCGATCTTTCTCTACCCGCAGAACGGTCATGTCTTTGCCCGCGAGTCGGACCCGGTGCCGGCGGACGCGACAAGCGGGTCGCGCGACGCTTGATGCGCGGCGCGGCTTGGGATACCCGCCTGTCATCGTATCCCTGATGGAAGGCCCCGGCCATGTTTCGTCTGACTGAGCGCTCGAACCTGAGCCATGCCGATGTCGTGCTCTTTGGTCTCGGCTATGCCACGCTGATCTTTACCGTCGGTTATTACGTCACCGGTCTGCACGATGCGTTTCGCACGGGGTTTGCCATCGAGGACGGCCCGGTGGAATGGGGCACGGCGGTGTGCCTGCTGTTGTCGTCGCTGGTGCTGCTTCGCAACGCGTGGGTTTTGCGCGGGCGCGGTGCGCTGGCGGTGGCGATGACGGCTCTTTACGCGCTCGCCTTCTTCTTTGCCGCGGGAGAAGAGATATCCTGGGGTTACCGGCTGTTCGACTGGGAGGCGACGGAATTCTTTCGCGAGAACAACGCGCAGGGTGAGACCAATATCCACAACCTCGTGGTCGGTGATGTCAAGCTCGTCAAAACGCTGTTCGGCGGCGGTTTGTCGCTGGTGATCCTGCTCTACCTGCTGGTGTTGCCACTGGTCTATGCGCGGGTGGGTGCGCTGGCGCGTCTTGCGGACCGGCTTGCGATCCCGGTGGCGGATACGCGACACATGATCCTCGCGTTGGCGGCGACGGTGGTGATCGTGGCGGTGCAGATGATGACGAAGTGGGAGAGCTACGAGTTCGTGTTCAGCCTGCTGACGGTGTCGATCTTCCTGCGGCCACGCAACGCTGAAAAGGTCACGTAAGCGGGCAGGGCGTTCACTCCACCACGCGCACGCTGTCGCGCGCGCGGGCGAGCGCGGCCTGCCGCGGCCCGTGCAAACGTGAGACGAGCACGCCCTGCGCGGCCTCGTCGGCCAAGCCCAGAGCGTCGAGCGCGGCCTCGATATTGGCGGCGTTCTGGGCCAAGCGGGGGCGCTGGCCCATGTTGTGACGGCTGCCGCCCTCGGGCTCGGGGCGGGTAAGGCCGAAGTGGTCGGCCACGGCAGGCAGCGCGCCTTCGGTCTCGATATTCACGGCCATGAAATCACGCCGCCCTTCGAAATGCGTGAGCACCCAAGCGAACCAGTCGGCGCGGCGGTGCGCCTCGTTGATGAAATTCTGCACGCTGAACACCTTCTGGTGATGTGCGGCGATGCTTACGAGATAGGGGCGCAGGGGCCGGAAATTGAGGATGAAGCAGGCGTTGGGATAGGTCCGGTCGTAGGCCGCCACCGGGCGTACCTGCCCGAAATCAGAGAACGCGTCGAAACGACCGGTCTGCCAATCCCTGGAATCGTGAAAGCTGCGCAACCCGTTGGCCTCGAACAGCTTGTGCAGCGAGGTGGTGCCGCAGCGCGGGTGGCCGATCACGAAATACTTGACCGCTTGCCGGTCGCCCTTGGGCGTGAAGAGGAAATGCAGCCGCATCCGCGCGCGGATCACGGCAAAGGCCACATCGTTGAGGTCGGTGGTGCGGCGTCCGTCGGTCATCAGATGATCTCGTCCTCATCGAAGAGCGCGCCCACGTCGAGATGGGCGCTGATGCCCTCGGCGGCGGCCGCGGCGCGGGCTGTTTCGGCGACGTGAAAGAGCGCGTCGCCCTCGTAGACCACCGGCATGTTTGTGCGTCCGATCAGGATGCCGGTCTGGTCGCTGACGATCTCGCTCTCGATATCACCGAAGGCATTTGCGACCGCCCCCAGCACGGTGCCCGGTGCGACCGCATCCCCGAGCCCCACGAAGCCGCGAAACAGCCCGCCGCGCGGCGCGCGATACCACGACGAGGTGCGTGCGCGGACCGGTCGTGCCTTGGCCCGCGGCACGCCCTTGGCCGCGATCATGCCCAGCCGGCGCATTACCCGCAGCGTGCCCGCCACCCCGGCGCGCGCCGCCGCCTCGTCGAAGCGCAACCCCTCGCCGCCCTCGTAGAGCAGGACGTCGACGCCCGCCTCCTCTGCGGCCATGCGCAGCGAGCCGTCGCGCAGGCTGGATTCCATCATCACCGGCGCACCGAAGGCGGCACCGAGATCGGCCAGCCGCTCGTTGTCGGGCGTGAGGCGGATCTGCGGCAGGTTGGAGCGGTGGATCGCCGCCGAGTGCAGGTCGATCCCGACGTCGGAGCGGCGTACCACCTCTTCCATGAAGATATGCGCCAGTTGCGAGGCCATCGACCCCGCCGACAGGCCCGGAAAGACGCGGTTGAGGTCGCGCCGGTCGGGCAGGTAGCGTGAATGGTTGAGAAATCCGAAGGTGTTGACGATCGGCACCGCCAGCAGCGTGCCCGCCATCGACCGCAGCGGCGTGGCGCGCAGCAGGCGGCGCACGATCTCGACCCCGATCACCTCGTCGCCGTGGATTGCCGCCGACACGAACAGAACCGGCCCCTTGCGCCGCCCGTGGATCACCTCGACCGAGAGATGCACCGGCGTGTGATTGGAAAGCTGGCTCACGGGGATGTCGACGCGGGCGCGGGTGCCCGGTGCGACCCGCTGGCCGCCGATCTCGAAATGGGTGCGCCGCGCCATGTGCCGCCTCTTTGCCGTGCGTGGTTCTATGGAGGCTTAGGCAATCGCGGTGCGGCTGTCCATGCCGTGCCCCGCTTGATCGCGTGCCGCCGCGCCGCTAAGCGGGGTTATGCAATCCCTCTTGCCCGCCCGATGCCCAGTCTGCCACGCCGAGAGGCTCGCGGATTTCGGGCTGTTCGACGGCAAGGGATACTGGCGCTGCGACGCCTGCGGTGCGCGCGGGATGAACCCCGGCCATTACCCGGGCGCGGCGGCCGAGCGCGCCGAGTATGACCGGCACGAGAACGTGGTGGACGATCCGGGCTACCGCCGGTTCCTCGACCGGCTTGCGGCGCCGCTTCTTGCGCGGCTCGCGCTCGGCGCGCGGGGGCTCGATTACGGCTGCGGCCCGGGCCCGGCGCTGGCCGCGATGCTGCGCGAGGCGGGGCACGCGGTGGCGCTCTTTGATCCCCTCTATGCCCCCGATCCCGCGCCGCTGGCCGATTCCTATGATTTCATCACCTGCACCGAGGTGGCCGAGCATTTCCACCGCCCTGCGGAGGAATTCGACCGGCTGGGCACGATGCTGCGTCCGGGTGGTTGGCTGGCGGTGATGACCTGCTTCCAGACCGACGACGCGCGGTTCGGCGGCTGGCATTACCGCAACGACCCCACCCATGTCGTGTTCTATCGTGCCGAAACCTTTGCCAACCTCGCCGCCGCGCGTGGCTGGTTGTGCGAGGTGCCGTGCAAGGACGTGGCGCTCTTGCGGGTGCCGGACCCATGACCACGATCCTGCACGAGGAACGGCTGTCGACGGTTGTCGCGGCGGTAGCGGAGACCGGTGCGCGCACCGTGCTCGACCTGGGCTGTGGCGATGGCGATCTGGTGCTGCGGCTGGCGGGCGTGGCGGGGATCGGGCGGGTCACCGGGATCGAGATTGATGCCGAACGGCTCCGGCGTGCGCAAACGCGGCTGGACGGGTTGTCTGCGGGGAGTGCGCGGGTACAGCTGGCCTGCGCTTCGCTCACAGGGTTCCACCCAAACCTGGCTGGCTATGACTGTGCCTGCCTCGTCGAGGTGATCGAGCACCTGCCGCTAGCCGATATCAACCGGCTGGAGCGTGCGCTGTTTGGCGGGATGCGGCCTGGCCACGTGATCGTGACCACGCCCAATGCCGAGTACAACCCCGTCCTCGGTGTGCCACCGCACCGCTTTCGCCACCCCGATCACCATTTCGAATGGGACCGGGCGCGCTTTGCCCGCTGGGGGCGGGGGGTGGCGGTGCGCAATGGCTATACGGTGACGTTTCGCGATATATGCGGCGCCCATCCCGACCTGGGCGGTGCGAGCCAGATGGCGGTGTTCCGGCGCGGGGATCAGTCCCCGTAGCGGGTGACGAAGCGGCGCAGGATGCGCTCGGGCGCGTGGACATCCGCGGCGCGGCACATGGCGATGAGGTCATCCGCTGTCTCGGGGGCGAAATAGCCTTTGTGTCGGTAGATGCGGATGCGCGTTTCGAAGCCGGCGGCGTCGGCCTCGGGGTGAAACTGCGTGGCATAGACGTTGCGCCCGTAACGCACCATCTGGAATGGGCAGGTGGGCGAGGCGACGAGATGAGTGCAGCCCGAGGGCAGCTCCTGCAGCGCCTCCTTGTGGCCGACGAAGGCGCTGAACTGCGCGGGCAGACCGGCAAGCAGCGGGTCGTCGGCGCCCTCGTCTGTGAGGGCGCATTCGGCGGTGCCCACCGGCTCGCCATGGGCGCGTTTGCTCACGTCGGCGCGCAGGTGCTTGCCGAGGATGCCGATGCCGTAGCAACAGCCGAGAAACGGCAGGTCGCCCCCGGTGATCGCGGGCATGAGCGACAGCACCTGATCCTCGATGCGCGCCTCGACGGGGGATTTCTCGTTCGGCGCGTCGCTCACGCAGCCGGGGCCGCCGCCGACGATCACCCCGGCATGGTCGGCAAGCCGCAGGTCGGCGGGCAGCGATTGCTGATCGAGGCGGATGCGGCGCACGCGATCGTTTGCCAACCCGCCCTTGCGCAGGATGGCGGCGAATTCGTCGTCGGCGGCTTCGGTCTCGGGGCGCAATTGCAGGACGAGAAAGGGCTTGATCATCGGCGGCTCCGGCTGCTGCGACAGGCTTGCCCCGGGCGGGCGGTCCCGTCAAGCGCGCGCGGGCGCGGCTTGATTCCGCGGGTGAAAGGGATAGGGTGCGCGCGTGCCTGCAACAGCGAGGATCCCACCATGCCCCAACGTCTTCACCTTGTCTTCGGCGGCGAGCTGGTCGATCCGTCGCGCACCGAATTCCGCGACGTGAACGACCTGCACATCGTGGGAATTTTCCCCGATTACGCGAGCGCCCACGACGCCTGGAAGGCCGAGGCGCAGCGCACGGTGGACAACGCGCACACGCGCTATTTCATTGCCCATCTTCACCGGCTGCGCGACGAAGAGCGCGAAGCCTCGTCCACCGAAGAGCTTGGCTAGGCGGCCATGAGGCGTTCGCTGGGCCTTGCGGCCTATCTCGCGCTCGCGCGGCGCGGTGGACAGGCAGGTGCCGTGCCCGACAGCCCCCGGCCCGGTGGTCGTGTGGTCTGGGCTCATGCGGTGGACGTCGGGCGCGCGCGCGCGCTTGCGGGGCTGGCGCGGCAACTGGCGCAGCACCGGCCGGACATCTCGATGGTGATGACTGTGCCCGTCGACGGGGCGGGGACGGATCCGGAGGGGCGCGGGCTGCGCGGCCCGGCCATCCGCCAGCCGCTTCCGCCCGATACCATCCCGGCGGCGGAGGTCTTCCTCAACCATTGGCGGCCCGACCTGTGCCTGTGGAGCGGCGGCGACTTGCGACCGGCGCTGCTGATCTGCGCTGCGCGCGAGGGCGTGCCGCTGTGCCTCGTGGATGCCGAGGAGGCGCTGCTGGAGCGGTCGCGCTGGCCCTGGCTGCGCGACGTGCCGCGCGCGGTACTGGCCCAATTCACCGAGATACACGCGCGCGACGAGGCGGCGGCGCGTCAGGCGCGGCGGATGGGTGCGGACCCGGCCCGCGTACACGTGACCGGCGTGCTTCAGGAGGAAGCGCTGGCGCTGCCCTATCGCGAGGACGATCACGAGACCCTCGCGCGGCTTATGCGCACGCGGCCCGTGTGGCTCGCGGCAATGGTGCAGCCAGACGAGATCGAAACCGTGCTGGGCGCGCATCGCGAGGCGAGTCGCGCGGCGCATCGCTGTGTGCTGATCGTGGTGCCCGACGACCCCGAGCAGAGCGCCGGGATCGCGGAACGAATCGCGGCGCAGGGGTGGCGATACATCACCTGGTCCGAAGGTGCGCTGCCCGACGAGACGACGCAGGTGATCCTCGCCGACACAAGCGGCGAGATGGGGCTGTGGTACCGGCTGGCACCGATCTGTTTCATGGGCTCGTCGCTTGTCTCCGGTCATCACGGGCGCGATCCCGACGAACCCGCCGCGCATGGCTCGGCTATTCTCTACGGGCCGAATGTGGCGCGCTATCTGCACCGCTATTCGCGCTATGCCGAGGCCGGGGCCGCACGGATCGTTCGGGACACCGACACGCTTGCCGTAGCGGTGCAGGCACTGCTGCCACCGGATCGTGCGGCGACCATGGCGCATGCGGCGTGGGAGGTGGCCTCTCGCGGGGCCGAGGTGACGGACCGGGTGGTGGAGATGGTGCTCGACACGCTCGACCGGCGCGCGGCGGCGGAAACATGAAGCCCCCCGCGTTCTGGGACGCGCCGCCCGACCGGCCCGGCCTGCGCGCGCGGCTTCTGGCACCGCTGGGCGCTCTTTATGCCCGGGCGACGGCGCGACGGCTGGCGCGGGGCGGCGGCTGGCAGGCGCCGGTGCCGGTGATCTGCGTGGGCAACATCAACGCGGGCGGCACCGGCAAGACGCCGACGGTGCAGGCGGTGGTGATGCGGCTGCGTGACCGGGGCCTCGCCCCGGCGATCCTGTCGCGCGGACATGGCGGGCGGCTGGCCGGGCCGGTGCGTGTCGATCCGAAAACGCACAGCGCCGGGGACGTGGGCGACGAGCCGCTGCTGGCGGCGGACTTCGCGCCTACGTGGGTGGCGCGAGATCGCGTGGCCGGCGCCCGTGCGATCTGTGCGGGGGGGCAGGCGGATTGCATCGTGATGGATGATGGGTTCCAGGATCCAGCGCTTGCCAAGGATATCTCGATCCTCGTAGTGGATGCCGCGCGCGGGTTCGGCAACGGGCGTTGCCTGCCCGCCGGGCCGTTGCGCGAGCCGGTGGCGGCGGGCATGGCGCGGGCCGACCTGGTCCTGTCGGTCGGGGATGCGGCGGCGCAGGAGGTGTTTGCCAACCGATGGGGAGGCGCCGTCACCGCGCCGCATATCCGCGCGCGGCTGGCGCCGTTGCAGACTGGTATGGACTGGACCGGTGCGCGGGTATTGGCCTTTGCGGGGATCGGTCATCCGGCCAAGTTCTTTGCGACGCTGCGCGCGCTTGGGGCAGAGCCGGTGCGCGAGGTGGCGCTGTCCGATCATCAGCCGCTGACGCGGGCGCTGATGGCGCGGTTGCTGCGCGAGGCGGCGCAGAGCGGCGCGCAGCCCGTGACCACGGAAAAGGACGCGGTCCGTCTGCCTGCCGATCTGCGGCGGCAGGTGATGGTGGTGCCGGTGCGGCTCGATGTGGCGGATTGGGGGCCGTTCGACGCGGCGCTGGACCGCTGCGGGATTGGCGGCGCGGCACGCTGAGGCGCCGCGCCGCCCATGCCAGCGCTTACCCGGCCGCCAGCTTCTCGTCGATGATGGCCTTGAGCTCGTCATAGGGCATGTTGGAGTATTTCTGCCCGTCGATGATGAGCGTCGGGGTGGAATTCACCTCGTGCGCCTCGGCGTTTTCCTGGTACCAGCCGACCAGCGCCTGCGCCTTGTCGCGGTCGTTGAGGCAGGTCTCGACCGCGTCGGGTGCGATCCCCGCCACCTTGCCGATGCGGCGCAGGTTGTCGGCGATGGTGGCCGGGTCGCCTTGCGTCCATTCGCGCTGCTGCTCGTAGAGCACGTCGGCGATGCCGAAGAATTTCTCCTCGCCGCCGCAGCGCGCGACCATCGACGCCCAGAGACCGAATCGGTCGAAATACACGTCGCGATAGACGAAACGCACCTTTCCGGTGTCGATATAGTCGGCCTTGAGCTGTTTGAACGGCCCCTTGTGGAAATTGGCGCAATGCGGGCAGGTGAAGGAGGCGTATTCCATCACCGTCACGCTGGCGTCCTCGGGGCCGAGGGCCATTTCGGTGATCTCGGGCGCGGTGGTCGCGGTGCTTTCCTCCTGTGCCTGTGCGGGCGAGATCAGGGTGGCAAGCGCGAGCACGCCCGCGGCGAAGAGATGTTTCATCCGGATGATCCTTTTGTTCGTGTCGGTCTGGTCAATACGTTGCGCGCGAGCCGTTCCAGCGCGGCGCGCAGATCCTTGTCGGCCACCGGGGCGGTCATGTCGTGCGCCCGGGCCGCCACCTCGGGCGGAGGGTCGGCGGGCGCGCGGGTCGGCTCGCGATGCGTAAAATCCGCCTGTCCCTCGGCAAAGCCGGTGGGCGATGTCTGCGTCAGGCGTATGCGCGAGATGGCGTTGTAGCCATAGACCGCGTTGATCCGTTCGCGCAGCGCTTCCTTCTGCATCTCGAGCATGGGGGCCTGTGCGCCTGTGGTGAGGATGGTGAGCGTGGCCCCCATCCCCTGCCGGGCATAGGAAACCTCGACGGGGCGGGCGATGGCGGCGATCGCCTCGCCGGCGATCTCGGGCCAGTGGGTGAGCAGGCGTGACTGCGCAAAGCCGCGCTGTTCCGAGACGCGACGGATGCTCGGCTGCAACAGCGCCGAGGTGCGTTTGAAGCCTCGTGATCCGCGCGCGGCTGCGGCCATGCTTGGCACCCTCCCTCGTGGCGCTAATCTATGTCATGTGGCAGGGGATACCAGACCCGATTGCAGGCGAGGGGATAAACCGTGCGTGAATATGCCGATCCGGACGCCCTGCTGGCGTGGTATGGCACTCATGCCCGTGACCTGCCGTGGCGTGTGGGGCCGCGCGACCGGGCAGCCGGGCTTTGGCCCGACCCTTACCGTGTGTGGCTGTCGGAGGTGATGCTGCAACAGACCACGGTGGCCGCCGTGCGCGGCTATTTCGAGCGGTTCACCGCGTTGTGGCCCACCATCGCCGATCTTGCAGCGGCAGACGATGCGCAGGTGATGGGGGAATGGGCGGGGCTGGGCTATTACGCCCGGGCACGCAACCTGTTGAAATGCGCGCGCGTGGTGGTGGCCGATCACGCCGGGCGCTTTCCCGACAATCGTGAGGGCCTGCTGGCGCTGCCCGGCATCGGCCCCTACACCGCCGCCGCGATCGCGGCCATTGCCTTTGACCGGCCAGAGGTGGTGGTGGATGGCAATGTCGAGCGGGTGATGGCGCGGCTGTGGGATATTCGCACACCGCTGCCCGCCGCCAAGCCGGTGATTCGCGCTGCGGCCGCGCGGCTCACACCAGCGGATCGGTCCGGTGATTACGCGCAGGCGGTGATGGATCTGGGCGCGACGGTCTGCACGCCGCGCGCGCCCGCCTGCGGGGTCTGCCCGTGGATGGCGGCATGCGCGGGCCGCGCGACCGGCGTGGCCGCCGATCTGCCCGCGAAGGCCCCGAAGAAGGCCAAGCCACTGCGGTTGGGCCATGCCTATGTCGCGCGGCGCAGCGATGGCGCGTGGTTGCTGGAGCGGCGGGCGGAAAGTGGTTTGCTGGGCGGGATGCTGGGTTGGCCGGGCAGCGACTGGGGTATGGATCCCGTCCCCGCCCCGCCGGTCGCTGCGCATTGGCGCGACATTGGTGTCGAGGCGCGGCACACCTTTACCCACTTCCATCTGCGGCTGCGTGTGCATGTCGCCGAAGTGGGGCACGAGGCTGCGCCTGAGCGCGGAGATTTCCTGCCGCCTGCGGCGTTTCGCCCCTCGGAGCTGCCCACCGTGATGCGAAAGGTATTTGACCTTGCGCGGGCGGCATTCGACACTGGGGAGCAGTGACACGCGCAATCGCGAGGACAATCCCATGATACCCGCCGATCAGGTCGCCCGTCTCCAGCGTGCGTTGCCATTCTGGATGTCGTTCCTGCTTGTTCCCGTCGCGCTCCTTGGGGCGCTCCACGGTGGCTGGACGGTGATCCTGCTGCCAGTGGTTACGTGGTATTTCTTTACGCTGCTCGACGCGTTTCTCGGGCTCTACACCGAGAATGCGGATCCGGCGACGCCCGAGGACCGGCTGACCTGGTATCGCGCGATCACGCTCGCTTGGGTGCCGGTGCAGTTCGCGCTGCTCTACTGGATGATCTGGTATGTCACCGGGCCGGGGGATGCGCATCTCGGGGCGCTGGAGACGATCGTGCTGTTCTTCGGGGTCGGCGTGGTCACCGGCACAGTGGGGATCAATTACAGCCACGAATTGATGCACCAGAAGGATCGTGGCGAGCGGTTCCTCGGCGACGTGCTGCTGGCGATGGTGCTCTATTCGCATTTCCGGTCCGAGCATCTCCTGGTGCATCACCGCTATGTCGGCACGCCGCGCGACCCGGTGACGGCGCGCTATAACGAGGGGTTCCACCGGTTCTTTCCGCGGGTGCTGCGGCAATGCTGGCAATCGGCGTTCCGTGCGGAAGCCGAGAAGCTGGCGCGCAAGGGGCGCGGATGGACCGATGCGCGCAATCCGTTCTGGCGCTACTGGGCCATGCAGGGATTCATGCTGTTGCTGGCGGTTCTGATTGGTGGCGGTGTGGGGTTGCTACTGTTTCTATGGCAGGCCTTCATTGCCGTCTGGCAACTGGAACTGGTGAATTACATCGAGCATTACGGGCTCACACGCAAGCATCTGGGCGATGGCAAGTACGAGCATGTTCAGCCGCGCCACAGCTGGAACGCGGCGCACAAGGCATCGAACTGGCTGCTCATCAACTTGCAACGCCATTCCGACCACCACTACAAGCCTGACCGCCGGTTCCCGCTGTTGCAGAATTACGGAGCGGATGAGGCGCCTCAGCTTCCCCACGGCTACCCGATCATGACGATGGCGGCGATGGTGCCGCGGCTGTGGCGACGGATCATGAACCCGCGCGTGCGGCGCTGGCGGCAGATGTACTACCCCGAGATCACCGACTGGCGCGCCTATAACAAGGCGGCCAATCCGATGCCGCACTGAACTGTCCGGCGGGATCGGCGGTCAGCAGCGTCGGGGTGGAGTATTTGACCCAAGAAGAAATGGAGGCGTCCCAGAAAGAAGGCCCCCGCCGATCGGGCGGGGGCCTTGCTGTGTCAGAGCTGCGGAGCCGGTGTCACCCTTTGCGGTGCTTGATCGGTTTCCATATCCGCTTGTTGGTGAGGTAGAGCAGCACCGACAGCACGGTGAGGAAGATCACGCCCGTCAGGCCCGCGTCCTTGCGCGCCATCATCTTGGGCTCTGCCGTCCACATCAGGAAGGCGGCAACATCCTCGGCCTCCTGCTCTAGCGTCGCTGCGGTGCCGTCGTCGAATTCGACGTCGTCGCCCCAGAGTGGCTGTGCCATGGAAATCCAGCTTCCGGGCACGGTCGGGTGGCCGTGCTCGTCCTTGCACTCATCGGGGTACCCGCCGGCGGTAAAGGCAGAGTTGTAGGAGCCAGGGAAGTCCTCGGGAGCACATTCCGGCGACTCGTGATAGCCGGTCATCAGCGAGTAGATGTACTCCGGTCCGCCCATGCCGTTGAAGAGCTGCGAGAGCCCGGTACCGTAGGGGCCGTGGAACCCGGCGCGCTTTTTCGCCATGAGCGACAGATCGGGTGCGCTTTCCAGCTGCGACATCGGGAAATGATCCGTCGGCTTCGCGGTCCGGAAATCGTCGAGCTCGTCGTCATAGACCTCGAATTGCTCGGCATAAGCGCGCATCTGGTCGGCGGGCAGGTGCGGCCCGCCCTCGTCTGCGAGCGTACGCAGCGGCACGTATTGCAGCCCGTGGCAGGCCGAGCAGACCTGCGTGTAGACCTTGAGGCCACGCTGCAACTGCAACTGGTCGAACTTGCCGAAGGGCCCCTCGAAGGAGAAGGCCACATCCTCGATATGCCCCTCACCTCCGGCGGCGAATGCGCCGCCGGTCGAGAGGGACAGGGCCGCGAGGGCCGCAATGCCTGTTTTTCTGAACATTGTCATCCGTCCTTTCTCATTCGGCGGGCGTTTGGGCCTTGCCATAATGTGCATCGAAATCGTCTTCGATGGTGGCAGGCTGTGCCTCGGGTTTCTCGATTACGCCCAGAAGCGGCAGTATCACCAGGAAGTAGGCGAACCAGTAGGCCGCACCGATGAGCGAGATGATGGAATACGGCGGCTCTGCGGGCATCGCACCGGCCCACATCAGCACCACGAAATCGACGCAGAGCAGCGCGAACCACCATTTGAACATCGGCCGGTACCGTCCCGAGCGCACCGAGGAGGTATCGAGCCATGGCGCCAGCGCCATCACGATGATCGAGCCGAACATCGCCAGCACACCGAAGAACTTGGCATTGATGATCCCGCCGGTGATCCAGCTTGCGAACATCACCACCCAGACATCGCCGGTAAAGGCGCGCAGGATCGCGTAGAAGGGCAGGAAATACCATTCCGGCACGATATGCGCGGGCGTGAGCAGCGGGTTGGCCTCGATATAGTTGTCGGGATGCCCGAGGTAATTGGGCATGAACCCGACGATCGCGAAGAAGATCACCATGATCACCGCGAGGGCGAAAAGATCCTTGATCACGAAATAGGGCCAGAACGACACGGTGTCCTTCTGGGCCTCGGCCTTGGAGCCGCGGCGCACGTCCACCCCGGTGGGGTTGTTGTTGCCGGTGGTGTGGAACGCCCAGATATGCAGCGCCACCAGCGCCGCGATCACGAAGGGCAGCAGGTAGTGCAGCGAGAAGAAGCGGTTGAGCGTGGCATTGTCCACCGCCGGTCCGCCCAGAAGCCAGGTCTGGATCGCATCGCCGATGAAGGGAATCGCGCCGAAGAGGCCGGTGATCACCGTGGCCCCCCAGAACGACATCTGACCCCAGGGCAGAACGTAGCCCATGAAGGCGGTGCCCATCATCGCAAGGTAGATCAGCATGCCGATGATCCAGGTGACCTCGCGCGGGGCCTTGTAAGAGCCGTAGTAGAGCCCGCGGAAGATGTGCAGGTAGACCGCGACAAAGAACAGCGAGGCACCGTTCATGTGCAGGTAGCGGATGAAATGCCCGCCATTCACGTTGCGCATGATATGCTCGACCGAGGCAAAGGCCATGTCGACATGCGGCGTGTAATGCATCGCGAGGATGATGCCCGTGACGATCTGCAACACGAGGCAGAAGGTCAGGACGATGCCCCAGATCCACATCCAGTTGAGGTTCTTGGGGGTGGGAATCATGATGGTGTCATAGAGCAGCCCGACGATGGGCAGACGATTGTGCAGCCACTTCTCGCCGTTCGTCTTGGGCTCGTAATGATCGTGTGGAATTCCGGACATGTGCGCGTTTCCTTATCCCAGTTGGATCGTCGTATCGTCGACGAATTCGGCCACGGGAATCCAGAGGTTCTCGGGCGCGGGGCCTTTGCGGATACGTCCCGCGGTGTCGTAGTGAGAGCCGTGGCAGGGGCAGAACCAGCCGCCGAAGTCACCGGCACCATCGCCGATCGGCACGCAGCCCAGATGCGTGCAGACGCCGATCATCACCAGCCATTCGCCCGCCTCGTCGAGGGTGCGGTTCTGGTCGGAGGCGTCGAGCGACATGTCGTTGCGGTTCTGCGCGTTCTGGTCGGGCAGTTGCGACAATTCGACCGCGCGCGCCGCCTCGATCTCTTTCTCGCTGCGGCGGCGGATAAAGACCGGCTTGCCGAGGAACTTGACGCTGATCTGCGTGCCCGGATCGACCCCGCCCACATCGACGCGGATCGAGGACAGGGCCTGCACATCCGCCGACGGGTTCATCTGGTTGACCAGCGGCCAGATCGCCGCTCCTGTGGTGACGGCACCCGCCCCTGCTGTGGCGTAGTAGAGGAAATCCCTCCGGGTGCCTTCGTGATCTTCTGCGTGGGACACGAGGTTACTCCATTCTGTCAGTGGCGGTCACGGCCTCATGAGGTTTTGTCCGGGGACTCTCCCCGACCTTCACTCTGCGGCTATTTAGCGAGGCTTTGGCAAGGCGTCCAGCCTGCTGCGCCCCAAGATGTGACCGAAGCGCGCTTGTGTCGCGCTTGTCGGTGGGCATTTCCGGGTATAAGGACGCATTAGACGCGTATTCCCTAGTAGTGCAAGGTCCCGGACATGCTCGATTCTATCAAAGTTGCCGCCGCAGCGCTCATGCTGATGGCTACACCTGCCGCCGCCGAACTTGAGTTGAGCCTCTATCTTGGCACGCAGAGCGCCCACAGCGATAGCGACTCGGTGCGCCTGCCGGGGGCGGCCACGCCGGTGAGCCGCGACATCGACTGGCGGGTGAAGCCGTTCGACAACCCGCTCTATTACGGCGGTCGCGCCACGTGGTGGATGCAGAGCGATTTCGGCTTCGGCATCGAGGGCACCCATGCCAAGGCCATCGCCTCGGCCTCTGACCGTGCCGCGCTGGGCGTCGACAAGCTCGAATTCACCGATGGGCACAACATCATCACGGCCAACGTGATGAAGCGTTTTCCCGGTGCCTTCGCCAAGACGCCGCGATTCACGCCTTATGTCGGGGCCGGGGTCGGCGTGGCCATCCCGCACGTGGACATCAAGGTGACCGGCGCCACGGGGCGCACCTTTGATTTCGAGGCCACGGGCCCCGCCCTGCGTGGCATCGCCGGGCTGAAATACGCGATTACCGACAAGTGGGCGCTCTTTGGCGAGTACCAGATCACATGGTCCGACAACGACGCCACCATCGACCCGGACCCGACTGTTGCCGGGCAGAGCGCGGGCGAGCTCAAGACAGAGCTCGTGACCCATGCGGTGAACGTGGGAATCAGCTACAGCTTCTGAGGTATCGCCAGCGGGCCTTGCGACGGCACCGGTCAGGCGGGGGCCGTCGCTGTCATGCTTTCACGCTGCGCAAACGCGGTGAACCAGTCGGCCAGCGCCGGGTGCCCCTGCCACCAGCCGCGCCCGTCATGGCGGAAATCGAGATATCCCAGCGCGCAGCCCGTGGCGATATGGCCCATGTCCAGCCGACCAGAGAGGTGGCTCATCCACCGCGCTTCGAGCGCATCGAGCGCGCGGGCGATCTTGGCCCATTGCGCCTCGACCCAGGGGGCGTATTGCATGTCTTCGGGGCGAAAGCGGCCCTCGTAGGTCATCAGAACGGCAGCTTCCATGATGCCTTCGGCGGTGGCTTCGAGCGTCAGGACTTCCCATAGCCGCGCGTCGGGGTAGAGCCCGGCCCCCGCGAGGTTATCGAGATATCGGGTGATGACCCGGCTGTCATAGAGCGTGGCGCCGTCCTCGCGCACCAGCGCGGGGATCTTGCCCAAGGGGTTGGCCGAGGCGGCGCGCGGGTCGGTCTCGATCGGGGTTGTCGCGAGGTTCACCACCTCGACCTGCTGGGCGAGCCCGGTCTCATGCAACAGCACGCGCACCTTGCGCACGAAAGGAGAGAGTGGGGAGGCGATGAGTTGCATGGTTCGGCCCTCTTGCAGGTGTCGCGCAGACGCTAGGCGCGCAGGGCCGGGGTGTAAAGCGCGGCTGGCCGCTAACGGGGCTGCCGTCGCAACAGTCTACAAGGAATGCTGCTCAACACCGGAACCGGCTTTTGAGCGGTATTCTCTAGGGTCAGGATTCATAACCAGAACATGACGACGGCAGCCAATGCGCATGCGGACAGGAAGACTTTGGGGCACCTGTCGTAGCGTGT
>MRWG01000625.1_pt1 | contig 33944 bp, 35 predicted proteins | sample 1013341 | NCBI WGS metagenome assembly MRWG01 (sample SAMN06117577, study PRJNA244670) | biofilm metagenome | biome: Water; feature: Cathode Biofilm; material: Biofilm; isolation source: microbial consortium enriched at the cathode of a solar microbial fuel cell | place: USA: District of Columbia ... | reverse complement strand
CATTTTCCGCCGTCATGGCGTTCGCCTCATTCGCGCTCTGAATCATCCATGCCGCCCAGAAACTGCTCGAAGTCCTTGGCTTCGCGGAAATTTTTATAGACCGATGCATAGCGCACATAGGCGACATCATCGAGCTTCGCGAGCCCTTCCATCACCAGCTCGCCGACTTTCTTCGACTCGATTTCGGTCTCCCCTGCCGCCTCCAGCTGGCGAACGATGCCGGACACCATCTGTTCAACCCGTTCGGGCTCGAACTCGCGCTTCCTCAAGGCGATGAGGATCGACCGCATAAGCTTGTCGCGGTCGAAGGGCGCACGCTTGCCGGTGCTTTTGATGACCACCAACTCGCGCAGCTGCACGCGCTCGAATGTCGTAAATCGCCCGCCGCAGGCGGAACATTCACGGCGGCGGCGCACCGAAGCGCCGTCTTCCGCCGGCCGTGAATCCTTCACCTGCGTTTCATCGCTTCCGCAAAAAGGGCATCGCATAATCTGACGTCTCCCTACCCTTTCGCCGCCGACCCCGCCTCAGGCGTAAATCGGGAAACGCGCCGTAAGCGCCTTCACACGCTGTGCGACGTCTTGTTCGGCCTTGCTGTTGTCATCGCCGCCGGCCGCGAGGCCATCAAGCACTTCCGCCATCATTTCACCGATCTCGTGAAATTCGGCGACGCCGAAACCGCGCGTCGTACCCGCAGGCGAGCCGACGCGAAGGCCCGATGTCACCGTGAATTTTTCAGGATCGAATGGAATGCCGTTCTTGTTACAGGTGATACCGGCTCGTTCGAGGCTTTCTTCCGCTGCGTTGCCTTTGACGCCCTTAGGCCGAAGATCGATCAATGCAAGGTGCGAATCGGTACCGCCGGAAACGACGGCATATCCGGCGCCGACGAGAGACCCGGCAAGCGCCTTTGCGTTTTCGACCACGGCGCGGGCATAGGTGCGAAATTCCGGCTTTAACGCTTCGCCGAACGCCGCCGCCTTGGCGGCGACAATATGCATAAGCGGTCCGCCCTGAATGCCCGGAAACAGCGCCGAACGCACTTTCTTCGCCAACCCCGCGTCATTCGTCAGAACGAGGCCGCCGCGAGGCCCGCGCAGCGTTTTGTGCGTTGTCGTTGTCACAACATGCGCGTGATCTAGCGGATTGGGGTAGACGCCGCCCGCCACCAGCCCGGCGAAATGCGCCATATCGACCATGAAGACGGCGCCAACCCTATCCGCGATCTCCCGGAATTTTTTGAAATCGATAATCCGCGAATATCCGCTGCCGCCGGCGATGATGATTTTCGGCTTATGCTGTTCGGCAAGGCTCGCAACCTGTTCAAAGTCAATCAGTTGATTGTCTTCGCGAACGCCGTAGGAAACCGCATTGAACCATTTGCCCGACTGATTGGCTACGCCGCCATGGGTGAGGTGTCCGCCCGCCGCGAGATCCATCCCCAAAAACGTATCGCCCGGCTTCATCACCGCCATGAATACCGACTGGTTCGCCTGGCTGCCCGAATGCGGCTGAACAATGGCTTCAGCGCAGTTGAAAAGCTTTTTCGCCCGCGCGATAGCGATCTCTTCAACTTCATCGACAAACTCGCATCCACCATAGTATCGGCGGCCCGGATACCCTTCCGCATACTTGTTTGTCAGCACCGACCCGGCAGCCTCAAGTACAGCTTTCGAAACGATGTTTTCCGATGCGATCAGCTCGATCTGCTCTTGTTGCCGGGTCAGCTCCCGCTGCATGGGAGCAAAAAGCTCGGCGTCGGCTTCCGCTATATCTTCAATGAAAAATCCGGCTGGCGACTCATAGGTCTTACTTACGCTCATCAAAAGGACTCCCGCCTCCTGGGCTCAATATCAACGGTCTATAAAAAACCGATCTGCAAACAGAATTTGCGACCTATAGGGGCAACCGTGACTGGCGGCAACGCGGCGCGTTATCGCCGGTCAACGAACTGCTTTTCACTTGTTACTATTAGCCATCCGCGGATTGATCAAATACCTCCACCGGCGCAGCAGGAATGTGCACGAAACAGCCGTTATTTATTCAATTCTCCGAAACTTCATGTGTATCGCGCTTGAATATATACATAATCCCCGTTACCGCCTTCTTCGGGGCGGGAAAAACAACGCAATTACTGCGTGCTTTGGCTGATTCTAAGGGAAAGCGAGCGTCAGGCACCCCGGACGCTCGGGATCAGTCGCAATGGAGAAGACTAGAATGGCAATAAAAAAGCAGGATGCGTCTGACCCCGTCAGCGCCATCCACCTCGCTAGCGACATCGTCGCGGCATATGTCGGCAATAATGCGGTTAAAGCCGACGAACTACCCACCCTGTTACAGGACGTATATGCAGCCGTTTCCGGACTTGCCGAGGAAGGCGCCGCCTTCATCGCCAACCGCGAACCTGCGGTGCCGATAAACAAGTCTGTTACACCCGATTTCGTGATCTGCCTTGAAGACGGCAAGAAGCTGAAAATGCTGAAGCGCTATCTGAGGACCCATTACAATCTGTCGCCTGAAGAATATCGGCGCAAATGGAGCCTTCCGGCGGATTATCCGATGGTCGCGCCGAATTACGCCAAGCGGCGATCGCAATTTGCGAAAGACATCGGCCTTGGCACCGCGGCGACGACCAAAAGGCGCCGGCCAGCCAAGAAAAAGAAAGCGACGCGGAAAAAACGAAGCTAGCGCTGGCCGCCTGCTTCCGCCTCGTCAAAACGCACGTTAACCATGCCGCAAACCTGATGCATTCGAAAAGCATTTTGCTTGCGACCGCATCAGGCTTGACGATCTTTGCGATGGTTCAAAGGGCGCCTGGTCCCGTCCAAAAACACGGGATGGCGCGTTTTTGACTCAAATTTCGATCAATAATGCCTGAAAAACAGGCAAATCGATCGCCCGCATAATGCATCGCGGGTTAAGACTTGTCCTTGCTTCGACGATGTGCGGTTTTGATACGGATTCACCGGCGTGGGCTGTAGATTTTGCTAAGCTGCAGTAGCGCTACAGACCTTTGAAACCAAAAAACGTCAGCATGGTCGTCGGTTTTGCGCGCACACGGCTTGCTTCCCGAAAATTGGTCACGTCGATCACGGATTGGATTCCGGTTCAGAATTCCGGCAGCGGTTGCGCAAAACCATTCCGAAATGGGTCACAAACATAAAATTGTTCTCATCCGGTACACGATGCCGTCGGAATTTTCACGAACAATCAACCACTTAGCGAAGCTTTTACCAAGCTATTTAGCCGTTTTTTAAAAGCGCGCGCCTAGTCTCCGTCAGAACAAAGTTGCGTTTACGGGGACTTGTACTCTCATGACTGTCGTTGCTGACAACGCGCCGTCGCCACCGAAGTCCGATGCTTATGTCATCGGTCCGGACGGCACGCCGCTTACCTTGCGGGACCTCCCGCCTCCATCCACCAAAAGGTGGGTCATTCGCCGCAAGGCGGAAGTGGTCGCGGCCGTGCGTGGCGGCCTGTTGACCCTCGAAGAAGCCTGTGAGCGTTACACGCTCACCGTCGAAGAGTTTTTGTCCTGGCAGAAGGCGATCGATCAATTCGGCCTGCCGGGCCTGCGCGCGACACGCGTTCAGCAATACCGGTAACCCCTCCAACTTTTCGGTTTTCGATAGCCCGCCGGACCCAATCCGGCGGGTTTTTTCTGTTTAGCCCCGGAATAGCGCGGCTGATCGCCTGAATATGCACCGTGACTGGAATGCGGGGCGGAAAATCGTTAACATTGATGCCAGAGCCCATAGTACGACACGGCCCTTGAAACGCGCCTGTCACAGTAACATCCGGTACCTGCGCCCATGATGAAATTTATCGCCTCGAATCTCGACGCGGCGAAGAAAAAAGCGCACCGCGCGCTTGGCGACAAGGCGACCATTGTTTCCGTTCGTGAACTCCCCAGCGGCGATGTGGAGGTCACCGCATCGGACAAACCGGCGCCCGCGGCGCCCGCCCCGGCTCCAAAGGCCAATTTCGCTGGCGCCGCCCGCGATGCGGTTGACGAAGGCCCGTTCAAGATGGGCGCTGGCGCGCGTCTAAATGAAAGCATTGAGACGAAATTCTCCGCCGAAGCGCTGTCAAAGCTTTCAAGCTCGCTGACCGGCGGCAAGGCGAAACGCTCTTTTGACATGAGCGACGCCACCGTGCGCTCGATGATCGAAATCCTTGCGCCGCACGGCATCGGCGAAGCCCTGCTTGCCGCCCTGATCGAAGGCGCGCGCAAGTCGGAAATCGATGAAGATCTTTACCGCCTTAAAACCGGCTTCGAAGAAGCATTCACATTTTCACCCCTGCTGCTGGCGCCATCGAGTCCTGTGATGCTGGTCGGACCGACAGGCGCCGGAAAAACATCGAGCGGCGCCAAGTTGGCGGCGTCCGCCCAACGCCACGGCGCAAAGGCGTTCATGATCACCGCTGACGTTGGACGCGCGGGCGCTATCGATCAGATCCGCGCTTATGGCGATGCGCTGGGTGCGGAATATTTCATCGCTGAAAGCCCGCTCGACGTGCAACAGATTCTTCGGAGCCACCGGCCGAAAGGCGCGGTTATTTTCGATACGCCGGGTGTCAGCCCCTATGACAGCGGCGATGTGGCCGCGCTCAGGAGCTACCGGGAAGCGGCCGACGCGGAACCCGTGCTGGTGCTGCCCGCTTCAGGCGATGCAGACGAGTATGTGGACTGGGCCCTCGCCTTCAAGGAGATCGGGGTCAAACGCTGCATCCTGACGAAGTTCGACGCTACGAAACGCGTCGGCGCCGGGCTTCGCGCCGCGTTCGAGGGCGGGCTTGCGCTCGCGCACTTTTCCGAAACGGCGTTCATCTCCGAAGGACTGTTGAGCGCCAGCCCGGATTTCCTTGCGCGGCGCCTGATCGCCTCAAGACCGGGCAGAATCGGATAAAGAAAAAGCGGGCTATAAAGCCCGCTTTCAAAGTACGCTACTTACTTTCTTGCTTTTACTGATACGCTACTAAACTCCGTATCCCCTCCTTGCTGAACGCAAAGCTTTACGGATTGCCGAGAAGCGCAACCGGATCGACGGTTTTCAACTCCTGGCGGATTTCAAAATGCAGTTGCGGCGTTGTCACTGCGCCGGTCGAGCCGACCTTGGCGATCACCTGGCCTTTGCGCACCTGATCGCCTTTCTTGACGATCATGGTGTCGTTATGTGCGTAGGCGGTAACGAACCCGTCTGCGTGTTTGACCAGCAGCAGATTGCCGAACCCTTCCAGCTCCGACCCGCGATAGACCACCTGCCCGTCAGCAGCGGCGCGCACTGGCGCGCCAACGGGCGCAGCGATATTCACGCCGTCATTGCGGCGGCCGAGATTGCCGGAACCGTATTCTGAAATGATGGCGCCGCGCACCGGCCATTCGAACATCGACGTCGCTGACTGGGCGGGCGGCGGTGTGTAAGCGACATTACGGGCAATCTCCGCCACGTCACGCGTCTCCGCCGGTTTTTGCGTTTGCGGTTTCGGCTGCGCCTCAGCCACTCTCAATGTGTTTTGCGCCGGAGCCTGCGGCAGCAAGATCTGCTGGCCGACGCTGAGTGAGTAGGGCGCGCGCATGCGGTTCGCCGACGCGATTTGATCGACAGAAACGCCTGACGCCCGCGAAATCGAATAAAGCGTGTCGCCGCCGCGCACCGTATAAAGCTGGTCCTGCGCCGCGACGCGCCGGGTCGGTTTGTCATTGGCGAGGATGGTCGAGCCTGACGGAAGTTTCAGAACCTGCCCCACCTGAAGCGCGTAAGGCGCTTTCAGATCGTTCTTGTCGATGATCGCTGCGGGCGTGACGGAAAACTTGCGCGCCAGCGCATAGACCGTGTCGCCGCTTTGCACCTCGATATAGCCCTCAGCTTTGTGAAGATGCTCGGATGGCGCAGCGGAGCCTTCTTCGAAAGGCGCCGGTTCATTGAGATAGACGGCGGAAACCGGCGTCAACTGCACCGGCTCGACCGCAGTCGTGCGGCTTCGTGTCGGCGGCTGGTAGACGGGCTCTTGATATTCCGGCGCGCGGGTGCGCTGCTGCGCCACGCGCTGCTCGCGGTAAATCTGGTCGGGTGAACTGTAGATGCGCGTCTGTCGAGCGGGATCGCTGCCATAGACTACAGGCGCATTATTATGGGAGCCACAGGCCGCGGCCGCCATAAAAGAACTCGTCAACAACGCCCAACGCACGCTTTTCATCACCCCTCCTTGATGGAAATAGAGTCTCGCCGATTCGGTGTGACGTTTGCTTTCTTTGGTTAATAAGACGTTAATATTAACGCGCGCGGTTAAGGTTTCGTCAGCTATTTCCGCCAAACGCCTTCGTCAGCGTGGCGTGTGAGTCCTGATGGGTCAGCGCAAGGTGCAACGGCGTAATGGAAATCCGGCCGTCATAAATGGCGCGCAGATCCGTCCCTTCCGGGGGATTGGAACGCTTGCCGGTGTAACCGTACCAGTAATAGGTCCCGCCCCGTAGGTCCTTGCGCTCTTCGGCGAAGAGTTGGAACGCGTCGCGATGGCCTTGCGTCGTCACCTCGACGCCGGCCACATCGTCCGGCGCGCGGTCGGGGAAGTTCACATTGACGACAACATCCTTCGGCCATCCTGCATCCAGAAGCTGGCGGACAATCTTTGCACCGTGCGCCTCCGGCGTTTCCCAGCGGGCGTTTTCACGCTCCAGCCGCGAAAGCGACAGCGCAATCGACGGAACGCCCAGCGACATGCCCTGAAACGCGGCGGCGATGGTGCCGGAAACCGTCACGTCTTCCGCAAGGTTCTGGCCGTTATTGACGCCGGATAAAATCAGGTCCGGTTTCTTGTCGCCGACAATGCGCGTCACGCCCATGACCACCGCGTCGCTTGGCGTACCGAACACCGAAAACCGCCGCTCGTCATATTGGCGATAGCGCAAGGGATGGGCGAGCGTCAGCGCCCGCGCGGCGCCCGACTGTTCCTCCTGCGGCGCGACAACCCAGACATCGTCGGAAAGCGCCTCAGCGATTTTGACGAGGCTTTCGAGCCCGCGCGCGTGAATGCCGTCATCGTTGGAGCATAAAATTCGCACTACGCCGCCTCGATTTTTTCGAGCCCGCCCATGTATGGCTGCAAAACTTTCGGCACGGCGACAGAGCCATCCGCCTGCTGATAATTTTCCAAAACAGCAACCAGCGTGCGCCCCACCGCAAGGCCGGAGCCGTTAAGCGTGTGCACGAACTTGGTTTGTTTCTCGCCTTTGGGGCGGCAGCGTGCATTCATTCGCCGCGCCTGGAAGTCGCCACAGTTGGAGACGGATGAAATCTCGCGATACTGCCCCTGACCGGGGAGCCAGACTTCAATGTCGTAGGTTTTCTTCGCGCCGAAACCCATATCGCCTGTGCAGAGCACCATGGTGCGATACGGCAGCTCGAGGCGCTTCAAGACTTCTTCGGCAGCGCCGATCATGCGCTCATGCTCTTCTTCGGATTTTTCCGGCGCGGTGATGGAAACCAGTTCGACTTTCGAAAACTGATGCAGGCGGATCATGCCGCGCGTATCGCGCCCCGCCGCGCCTGCCTCCGACCGGAAGCACGGCGTCCACGCGGTGAACCGAAGGGGCAGTTCTTCCTCATCGAGAATATCACCGCTGACAATATTGGTGAGTGAGACTTCGGCCGTCGGGATGAGCCAAGACGTAGCATAGAATTTTGCGCGCTTAAATTTTCCAGCCGAATCTAAAACAAACTTTGGGTATCCATAGCTAGTACGCGCCTCATCCCATCGCCTCTCAACATCATAACTCTTAAACGTGAAGGCCCATCCGCTGTCACTTACGTCAACATTCTTAAGATCATCGGTCGTAAACTCCTCAGAGACCCGCCGTTCGGTATTAAATAAATCTTCTGCAAACTTGGGAAGCTGACCGGTCCCAAATAGAGCATCATTATTCACCAGGAGCGGTGGCTGGCACTCGGTGTAGCCGAACTCGCCCGTATGCAGATCGAGCATGAATGACGCGAGCGCGCGCTCTAACCTTGCGAGCTGGCCTTTCAATAAAACAAACCGCGAGCCGGACATTTTCGCCGCGGTTTCGAAATCCATCTGACCCAATGCTTCGCCGATGTCGAAATGCTCTTTCGCATCGTTTAACTTTTTGGGGCCTTCTTTAGAATCTGGCCACTTTCGAATTTCAACATTCGCCGCTTCGTCCTCGCCTTGCGGCACGTCGTCGGCGGGAATGTTCGGCAGGCCGGACAGGATATCGCGGATCGCGTCCTGTTTTTTCTTCTGCTCGGCTTCGGCGGCCGGCATCTGGGTCTTGATGCGGTCGACCTCTTCGCGCAGGCGATTGAACTCGGCCTCGTCGCCTTTCGCTTTCGCCTGGCCGATCTGTTTCGACGCGGCGTTGCGGCGTTCCTGCAAATCATTGAGCGCATGGGTGAATTTGCGCGCGTCTTCATCGAGCGCCAGAATTTCCCCGGCGCGGGGGCCCAATCCCCGGCGGGCGAGCCCGGCGTCGAACGCGTCCGGGTTGTCTCTGATCCATTTTATATCAAACATGGTGGCGGTTTAGCGGGGTTGCGGGATTTGGTCCAGACGGCCACCAAGGCATATAGTCAGGTAAACCAATCGCTTCATCCTGAGGAGCAAACATTCCTTCGCCCTTCGTGACGGCGCTTCGCGCCCCTCAGGATGAAGGAATGTTTGTGTCGCGAAGGACGAAGCGATTCTCCTTTAAGCCGCCACTTCTTCCTGCGCTTCCTTGGCCTTCTGTTCCGCCAGGCGCACGCAGAACACCGAAAGCTCGTAAAGCGCAATGATCGAGAGCCCCAACACCAGCTGGCTGAACGGGTCCGGCGGGGTCAGGAAAGCAGCGACAATGAAAATCAGCACGATGGCGACCTTGCGGTGCTTTTTCAAAAACGCCGCGGTGACGAGACCCGCCCTCGCCAGCAGGGTCAAAAACACAGGCAACTGAAACGCAAAACCGAACGCCATGATCAGCGTCGTCAGCAGCGACAGGTAATCGCCGACGCGGGTCAATAGTTCGATAGTGACGCCGCTCGCTTCCGACGGGCGCTGCTCCATCCCCACCGCAAAGCGCATGACGAACGGCATCATCACGAAATAGACGAGCGCCGCCCCGGCGGTGAATAACACCGGCATCGCCGCGATAAAGGGCAGCGCCGCCTTGCGCTCGCGTTTGTAAAGCCCCGGCGAGACGAACATGTAAACCTGATAGGCGACCACCGGAAACGCCAGCACGATCCCGCCGAGCACGGCGAGGCGCACGCGGGTGAAGAAAAATTCGAGCGGCGCAAAATAAAGCTTCGGCTCGACGCCGGCTGCGACCACCGCCCGCTCGAACGGCACCACCAAAAATTCATAAATCGGAATGGAAAACGCAAAACAGACGGCGAAGCCGGCGGCAATGGCGACGAGCGAAACGATAATACGGCTGCGCAACTCCGTCAGGTGATCGAGCAACGGCGCGGACGAGGACTGCAGCTCATCCTCGTCGGAAGACTCTTCTTTCTTGGCGACTTCGCTCATGACTGCGCAGGTTCGCTTTTGGCTGGCGCGTCAGCTGCGGTTGCGGCTTTCGGTGTTTCCGTTTCTTCCGTGTCACCCACCGATTTGTTCACCGCGTCGTTGAGCTCGCGCGCTTCCTTGCGCAATTCCTGATCGATGGGCGCCGTTGTTTCGTCAAAAGCGCGCTTTGCGTCCGCGACCGGATTATTCTTTTTGAGGTCGTCGATTTCCTTGCGGAGTTCTTCCATCTCCGCCTCGCGCGCCATCTGGTCGAAGGCGGCGGTGAATTCACCCGCCATCTGTCGCGCCTTCGCAACCATGCGCCCCGCGGAGCGCATCAGCTTCGGCAAATCTTTCGGGCCGACGACAATCAACGCCACCACGGCGATGAGCATCAGCTCAAAAAATCCGAATTGCGGCACAAGGCTCATGTCAGGCCAATCTCACTTGTTTGTCTGGCGCGCTCCGTCCTTCGAGACGCAAAATCCTTCATCCTGAGGAAGCGCGTTAGCGCTGTCTCGAAGGGCATGAAGGATTTTGCTCCTCAGGATGAAGCGCTTTTTGGGCTTTCAGGAGTCCTGTTTCCTAAGCCTTGTCTCGTTCCTCTTCAGCGACGGGCGTCACGTCCTTCGCCTCATCGCTGCGGTCGTCGAGGGATTTGTCATCCTCCTGCAGGCCCTTGCGGAAGGACTTGATGCCCTTCGCGAAGTCGCCCATCAGCGATGAAATCTTGCCGCCGCCGCCAAAGAGAAGCAGCGCCAGCACCAGTATAATGACAATTTGCCAGGGTCCGATTGCGCCCATTTGCGCCTCTCCAACATTTTCCTTGGGTTATACGTAATGCGGGGGCGGCCCGGACGCAAACGCCGGACCGAAAAATCCCTTATGCGTCCGCGGTTTCGTCCGCTTCTTCAAGGAAATCCTGAGCGAACTCGGCCGAATCTGCGTCCTCGCCGTCATCCTCATCATCGCCATCTGCAGGCGACGGCACGGAAAAGCCCGGCGGCAGGCGCGCATCCAGCATCCCCGCAGCTTTCAGATCGGCGAGACCCGGAAGGTCCGTGACGCTCTCCAGCCCGAAATGCTCCAGAAAGTGCTGGGTCGTCCCGTAAAGGGTCGGCCGGCCGGGCACGTCCCGGCGCTTGCCGCGCATTTTGACCCAGCCGATTTCAAGGAGCTGGTCGAGGGAGCCCTTCGCCACCTGAACGCCGCGCACATCCTCGATGTCGGCGCGTGTGCAGGGCTGGTGATAGGCGATGATCGCCAGGGTCTCGAGCGCGGCGCGGGAGAGACGGCGCTGGGTTGTCTGTTCCTTGCGAAGCACATGCGCGACATCGGCGGCGGTCACGAACCGCCATTTGCCGTCGACTTCGGCGAGCTCGACGCCCCTTCCCTCATAAGCGGCTTTGACGCGCTCAATCAGCGCCGGCACGTCGGCCCCGGCGGGCAAGCGGTCGGCGATGCTCTTTGCATCCAGCGGCTCAGCGGCGGCGAACAATAGCGCCTCGGCCATGCGCGTATGTTCGGCGAGGTCTTCCTCGCCCCACTCAACCGCAGGCGCTTCCGGCGCAGCCTTTTTCTTTTTCTTCTTTGGCTTTTTTTCTTCGGCGTCTTCAGACACGCTTTCCATTTCTGTTTCGTCGTTCATTTCTTCAGACAATTCCTCGGCAAGCGCTTCCTGCGCGGCGCGGGCGTCAAGGCCCTTGAAATCTCTTCCTGCATCGGAGTCCGTCATGACGCACCTTCTTCATCCGCAGGCGGACGGGTTTTTACGTAAATCGGTTCGAATGACCCGAGCTGTTTAAGATCAATCTGGCCGGCCTTTGCGAATTCGAGCGCAGCGTTGAAGGAACTCGCAAGTACAGAAACCGCGGGCGCGTCCACCTCTGTGTTGCGCGTCAGCGTGGTCAGCTCCGTCCATTCCGGGATCGACCCGAGGATACGCTCAAGGCGCATGCGCGCGGCTTCGATCGAAAACACCGCCGGCGGCTGAATGTGATAGTCGCGGTCCACCGCGGCAATCCGCTGGGTGGCGTAAGCCTTCAATAGCTCGACAAGATCGGCTTGCCATTCCGGAATCTGGGTGACGCGCACCCCTTCCGGCGCGCCGCGTGTGAAGAAATCTTGTCCCTCCTGCGGGAGGTTTTGCAGGTCTTCCACCGCCTTGCGCATGGCCTCAAGCCGCAACAGCTGAAAGGCAAGCCGCGCCGCCATCTCATCGGCGGTCGGCTCGTCGCCGTCATCGCCAATCGCCGGCAAGAGCAGCTTCGTTTTCAGGTACGCAAGCCACGACGCCATGACGAGATAATCGGCGGCGAGTTCAAGATTGCGCTGTTTCGCGGCCTCAACGAACAACAGGTACTGATCGACCAGCGCGACCATGGAAATCTTGCGGATATCGACTTTCTGATGCCGCGCGAGATCGAGCAGGACGTCGAGCGGGCCTTCATAGCCTTCGATGTTGACGATCAGCGCGTCGATGGCGTCATCGGCAATCACGCGAACGGGCGCGTCGAACGCATCGCCGCTGTCGCCTGCGCTTGCTGCAATCATTATGTGTTCGCCGTCCGCCATTGAATTCACTTTAGGACCGATTCTGGCCCTCACCAATCTCGTTTCTCGACCTGTTGAAATCTAGATTTAAACCGGTCTCAACAACATGTTGAGCCGCTCATAAGCCTCGGCGACATCAGTCCTGTCAACCGGCCTAAGCTCCGCCAGCGCGTGCGCGGCCCGCGCGGCGGATTTGTCCTCCAGCGGGCGCAGCGCGTTCGCACTTTCCTTCTTCTCAGCCATGGAAAAATTACAGTTCAGCGCAATATCGCAACCAGCGTCATAGGCGCCGGCAATGCGCGCCGAAACGGGTCCGCCAAGCGCCTTCATCTTGAGATCGTCCGTAAAAAGAAGACCGTTAAAACCGATTTCGCCGCGAATGACCTCTTCGATGATGACGGGCGACAAGGTCGCGGGCCTTTCCGCGTCATAAGCCTCGTAAACGATATGCGCCGTCATCCCCATGCGCGTAGCGCGCAGCGCCTTGAACGGCTCAAAATCGACGCTTTGAAGATCGCGCTTTGAATTGCAGACCCGCGGCAATTTGTGATGGCTGTCGCATAAGGACCGGCCATGGCCCGGCAGATGCTTGATAACGGGGAGCGCGCCGCCTTCGATCAAGCCTTCCATGATTGCAACGCCGAGGCTCGCGATAATGTCCGGCCATTTCGCATAGGCGCGGTCGCCGATCACTTGCTGGTCGGCGTCCGCCTGCGGCACGTCGAGCATGGGCACGCAGTTCACCGTGACGCCAAGATCGGAGACGAGACGCCCGAGAAGATAACCGTTCAGCTTCGCCGCTTCGCTGGCTTTTTTCGGATCGAGTTTCCAGAGTTCGCCGAACACGGCCGGCGCGGGATGCGCGTGAAACGCCGGCGGCTTCAAGCGCACGACGCGCCCACCCTCCTGATCAATCAGGATCGGCGCGTCTTCTCGTCCGACGCACTCGCGCAATTCATCGCAATGGGCGCGCACGGCGTCGGCGTTCTCACAATGACGCGCGAACAGAATAAAACCCCACGGATCGACATCCCTGAAAAAGGCTTTTTCTTCTGCGGAAAGACGCGGACCCTCGCAGTCAAAGATGGCGGCAACAGTCATTGAGTTATCAGTGTTTTGACCATCCCGGCCTTCATCCTGAGGAGCAAGAAATCTCTTCGTCCTTCGTGACGGCCGAATTGACAATCATTAAATAACAGGTTCAGCGCCCCGGCCTCCTCAGGATGAAGAGATTTCTTGCATCTCGAAGGACGCCGGGATGGCTCGCCGCTAGTTCGACTTGATGAGGCAGTCCTGGCCACGCTCTTTCAGGCCTGCGCAATAGGTGTTGGCGTCATCAGATGAAGAAAACGGCCCGATGCGCAGGCGGTGGTAGACGCCGCGGTCGCCAAGGTCGGCCACTTCGATATCCTGCGACTTGCCGGAAACGTAATCGCCGAGCCGGCTCTGCAGCCGCGCCCATTGCGCCAAGGCTTCCTCGTCGGAGCGGAAGGCGCCGACCTGCACCACATGCGTGCCCGAAAGCGCCGAGCCTGTGCCGCGCGACGCGGGCCGCACGTTGGATGCAACGCTTGTGGTTTCCGGCGCCGGGTCGTCGATGACCGGATCATCAGCCGGGTCGTTATTGCCCAACACCGCCGCGTCTTCGGCTTCAAGATCGGCGAGGCGGTCTTCGACCTCGTCGCTCATGTCGCTGGCGGCGGCTTCCGCATCGGCGGCGATCGACCCGATCGTGTCTTCCGCCGTTCGGTCCACCGGCTCCTCGGGGCCGTCGGTGAGCGTCGTCACCGGTCCGTCGTTCTGGCCATCGAGCGCATCATAGACTTCGCGGTCTTCAACCGTCGCAGAATTGTCCGCCGTTTCGATCTTGATCGGATCAGGATCGGCCGCCACATAGGGCGCTTCAATCGCTGCATCGCCGCCAACCTTCATGCCCTGCTTGTAGGCGATCCAGACAACCGAAACGAAGGCGCCGATCATGACGATGCCCATGATCAGGACAGCAAAACCGGATAGCCCGCGATCCTCGTCGTCATCGTCGAACTCGTCGTATTCCTGATAATCTTCTTCTTCGTATGGTTCGTCTGTCATTTGCTCAGCTGCGTTGGTCATTGATAACCGCTCCCTGGCAGGCGTCCCGCCTTAAAATATGACGCCTGGTCGTCTTTTCGTGTCCGCGTCTCTAATGCGAACGCTCCGACTACGCCCGAAATCATCATTCGGCAAAACATTCCGAATCGCTATTCCGGCGCATTCTAGCACCGATGCGCAGATTCGCGGAACGCTAGCCGTCAAATTCGACGCCAAAAAGGCGGCGATATTCGCGCATGGCGTAGCGGTCGGTCATCCCCGCAATATAGTCGCAAACAATCCGCGCAAGCCGGGCCTCGTCCGCGCCCTCATAGCGGTCGCGCCATTCGGGCGGCAATGTCTCCGGCTCCGTAAAGAACAAATCAAACAGAGATTTAACAATCCGCCGCGCCTGGCTGCGGGCGCGGTTGACCTTGTAATGCCGGTACATGTTTGCGTGCAGAAAGGCCCTGAGGCCATCGAGGTCCTGCTCCATCCCTGTGGAAAAAGAAACGAGCGCGCGGCCGGCCCGCCGCACCGCGTCGGCGTCCTTCGGAGCGGTTTCAGCGATTCGTTTTCGGGTCTCAGTGAGGACATCCTCGACCATGGCGCCGATCAGGTCCGACACCGCTTCGGCGATCAGAACGTCCCGCGGCGCCGAGGGATAGCGCTCTTCCGCGGCTTTCAGCGCCGGCCCGATCAGCGGCAGCGTTCGCGCTTCTTCAAAATCGAACAGCCCGGCGCGAAGCCCGTCATCGACGTCATGATTGTTGTAGGCGATGTCGTCGGCGATCGCCCCCGCCTGCGCCTCCAGCGACGGAAACGTGTCGAGCCAGAGATCATGGCTTTCGGCGTATTCACTGATGGCGGCCGGCAGCGGCTCATCTTTCCGGGCGAGCGGGCCGATCAGCGGGCCGTTATGTTTGACCACGCCTTCCAGCGTTTCCCAGGTGAGATTGAGGCCGGAAAATTCCGCGTGGCGATGCTCAAGCTTGGTGAGCAGCCGCAAGGTCTGCGCGTTGTGATCGAAACCGTTATACGGCGCCATGCATTCAACCAGCACGTCCTCGCCCGTATGGCCGAACGGCGGGTGGCCGAGATCGTGGGCGAGCGCGATGCATTCGGCGAGGTCTTCATCGAGCTGCAGTGCGCGGGCGAGCGTGCGCGCAATCTGCGCCACCTCCAGCGAATGGGTCAGCCGCGTGCGGTAATGATCGCCCTCGTGAGAGATGAACACTTGAGTCTTGTGCTTGAGACGGCGGAACGCGACGGCGTGGATCACCCGGTCGCGGTCGCGCTGGAACGGGGTCCTGACCGAACTTTCCGCTTCGGTCACCAGCCGCCCGCGGGTTTCCTCCGACTTCGCCGCGTAAAAGGCGAGCGGCGCCGGAAACGCCATCGGGGCGTTGCGGTTGCCCGTCTGTGCTTTTTGAGCCTCAGCCTTGTGTGCGCCGTCTGGCATGGTCGAATTCCGGGCTTCGTTTGGCGTTATCACGGCCTTGTCTGCCGATTCCGTTAATGATTGGGGTTAAATATAGGAAGTAAGCTTGTTTTTCGATGCCTAATTCCGTCATCCCGGGCTCCGACCCGGGATCCAAAAAGCCCGGTTTCAGTGGATCCCGGATCAAGTCCGGGATGACGCCGAAGCTAGACCTCGAAATCCGCCGCCAAAGCCACTATTTATCGAGGCAAGCAGTTCAGAGTTAGATTTATGTCCGCCACCGAAACCACACCCGTCACCGTATCGGCCCGCGCCGCGAAGAAAATCGCCGCGATCCTCGCCAAAGAGCCCGAAGGCGCCATGCTGCGCGTCGCGGTGGAAGGCGGCGGCTGCTCCGGCTTTCAGTACCAGTTCGACATTGTGAAGGACCGCGAAGACGATGACCTCGTCCTCGACGCCAACGGCTACTCGGTGCTCGTGGACAGCGTATCAGTCGAATACATGACGGGTTCGGAAATCGATTTCTCCGACGAGCTCATCGGCGCCGCGTTCAAGATCAACAACCCGAACGCCACGGCGTCTTGCGGCTGCGGGACGAGTTTTAGTTTGTGATGATTTCCACCAGATCCTTTAAGCGCACTGTGGTGAATGTACTTTTAGGTATATACTTAGGTTCGGTTATTTTATTCGTTAACGCTATAAATATCGGATTAGGTTTTACCCCTCTCGAATACATAATTTCAAACCTCACTCTATTCGATATTACGCTAGCTTCGGTTCAGCTTTTGGTTGCCGGTATTCTGATCTGGATGAGCACTTCAAAAGAGCCAGACGGTTTAGGAATGATTGTACTAGCAGGGTTATCACTCATTTTTTTTACCATAGTAATATCTTGGTATACTGATTTTCCTTCTTTGCTTGAGTTGCTTGGACTCAAGTATACAAACTAGAATTTTCACTCCACCACCGTCACAATCCCTGACTCTTCATCAACCAGCTCCCGAGCAGATTTGAAAACGTCGCGGCCCTGCCATTCGGCGAGGAGCCTTTCCAGCCATGCACGCTCAATCGGCGAATTGACGAAATAGCGCTCGACGAAACGCTGCGTCGTGCGCGCCCGTTCAAAAGCGGGCTGCCTGACTTCCTCATCGGTGTAAAAATCCCGCACAGTGGGCTCGTGAAACATGAACAGCGCGTTCTCGCCCGCGGTGCGCTGTTCGCCCATCAGGAAAATCGGCACGCACATGGAATAGCATTTATAACCGCGGCGCACGCGCGTATCGACCACATGCGTGCGCTTCATCCGTTCGATGACGCGGATCACCTGTTCGCCCTCGGCGATGGCGCCGCCGGGCGAGTGCAGATCGAGAATGATGCGGCTCCCCTCGCCGCGCCATTCGTCAAACGCCTCCTCATAACGGCGGGCCATGGGCACCTCCACCTGACTACGCCAGTAGAAGACGATCGCATCGGGGTCTTCAGCGTCTCGCCGGACCTCAAGCCGCCCCTCATCGCGGAAGATGAACTGTTCATTGCGCGCGATCAGAAACACCGTCGCCGCCAGCATCAGCAACGTGGCGCCGAGCATCAGCTGGTTTTTATTTCGTGGATTCACTGTGGCCTGTCATTGTCAATCGTTGTTTTCGCCCTCTATGTCATTGCCGGGCGTGACCCGGCAATCCAGACCCTTTACGATATGTAGCGCTGGATCACCGGGACAAGCCCGGTGATGACAACGATAATGAGAGCAATGACTGTTGAAGATATCCTCAAAACCCGCATTTCGACCCGCGCTTTCCTCGACAAGCCCGTCAGTGAGGAACAGGTCCGCGAAATTCTCGACATCGCCCGCTGGTCGCCGTCGGGCGGCAATCTCCAGCCATGGACCGTGCATGTGGTGATGGGCGGCGGGCTGACGCGCCTGCTCGACATTGTGGGCAAAAAAATCACCGAGAACCCCACGGAAGACGAATCGGAAATCAACATCTATCCGCCGAAACTCGAAGACCCGTGGCGCACGCGGCGCTACCAGCTCGGCGAGGAGATGTATGAAAAACTGGGTATTGCGCGCGACAACAAGATGGGCCGGCTGGCGCGGTTTGCAAAAAACTATGAATTTTTCGACGCACCCGTGGGGATGTTCTTTTCCCTGAATCGCCGCTTCGACAAGGGCCAGTGGGCGCATCTCGGCATGTTCATGCTGTCAATCGCGCTCACCGCCGAAGAAAAGGGCCTCGCCACCTGCATGCAGGAAGCGTGGACCGCGCGCGCCAAGACTGTTTCGGACTTTCTGAACATCCCTGAAACAGACCAGCTTTATTGCGGCATGGCGATGGGCTATGCCGACAAAGCAGCGAAAGTAAATGAATTGCGCTCGTCGCGCGTATCCGTCGATGATTTTGCGACTTTCATCACCAAATGATTGGCAGGCCCCATGCCCGTGCAGATTTCCGTCCCCGAAATCGTCGACGCTCCTGCGCATCACGTTTTTGACGCCGCTATCTCCATGGATGCGCGCGATCTGATCCAGCGCCATGGGATTTTGCCGGGGATTGTCGATGTTACCGGCCATGACGCGCCGTGGGAAAAAATCGGCGACGTGCGCCGGCACAGCCTGTCCGACAAATCCTCCGTACGCGAAGAGTTAATCGCGTTTACGCCGGGCGAGACCTTCGGTTATCGGCTGACGGAATTCACCGGCGCCTTTGCCCCGCTGGTCAAGGGCGCGCGCGCCGACTGGCATTTCACGCAGCTTGGCGCAGCGAAAACCAAGATCGACTGGACCTACGCCTTCACGCCGACAAGCATGGCGGCCGAAGGCGTTCTCTGGTTCATTGTCAAACTGTTCTGGCCCGGCTATCTGAAGGCGGCGCTGAGGCGCGTCAAAGATAAAGCCGAGAGTTCAGAAAATTGAAAATCGCCACGTTCAACGTCAATTCCATCAACGCCCGCCTGCCGCGCATTCTCGAATGGTTCGACAAAGCGCAACCGGACGTCGCCGTGTTGCAGGAAATCAAATGCGTGGATGAGAAATTCCCGGCCCTCGAATTCGAGGATCGCGGCTACAATGTCGAGGTGCACGGGCAAAAAACCTATAATGGCGTCGCTTTGCTTTCGAAGCACCCCGTTGAAGATGTGCTGAAGGGCCTTCCGGGGGACGATAGCGACGAACAGGCGCGCTATATCGAGGCGCTGGTTACGCCTGACAACGCCGAGCCCGTGCGCGTCGGCGGGCTTTATCTGCCCAACGGCAACCCTGCGCCGGGCCCGAAATACGATTACAAGCTCGGCTGGATGAAACGCCTGAAAAAGCACGCTGAAGCATTGCTCGAACACGAAGAAGCCTTCGTGCTGGCCGGCGATTACAACGTCATTCCGCAGGCGGAGGATGTGCACGACCCTGTGGCTTGGCAGGGAGACGCACTCTACCGTCCGGAGACGCACGCTGCCTTTCGCGAAATTCTCTATCTCGGTCTTGCCGATGCGTTACGGCAGGCTGACCCCACCGGCGTGCGTTACACCTTCTGGGACTATCAGCGCGGCGCGTGGGAGAAGGATCACGGTATCCGCATCGACCACCTGCTCCTGTCGCCGCAGGCCGCCGACCGTTTCAAGGACGCCGGCGTCGACCGCGCCGAACGCGGCAAGGAAAAACCGTCAGATCACGTGCCGGTATGGGTGGAGTTGAGCTAAGGTTACGGATTACAGTTTGCTTCATCATCGGATGCGACAAGGCGTAGATCGTAAATATTTCTCGCCGTTATTTGCCATTTGGAAGTTCCGAGGTGCCCATATTCACCGGCCGGATGTTTCCATCCTTCAAATCGAATAAAAAATATTCCTCTTACCATTCTTCCGCCCGCGCCTGGAACCTTGGTAAGCTCATCAGTTTCTTGCTCTAGTTCAGACCCTGAAAAGAGTTCTTCATACAACGCTGTAAATTGTTTGTCCGCGTCTTGAGTGAAATTCAACCACCAATCTTTATCATCATCGCAAAACCAGAACGAGCTGTCTTCGAAACCCATTCGATAAATGCCTTCGTACGTTTCCCAATTAGCCCTTGCATTGGCAAAAGTCAGAAAAATTATTGCGCAAACCACTAGAACTGGCTGAAACTGATTTTTCATTGAGATACCTGCACCAGTTTGAGATAATTCAGATTGGCGCTGAAATTGGCTGCAGTCAAATTGCCGCTTTTAGCAGTTTTCTGCAAAACGACCGGGCAATATACCCCCATGAACGGCATTGGCTTCGCGGCAGCCTCGCCCCTATAATTCACGGACGCCAGCGGGATTCACACCATGCGCATGATTGCAGGATTTTTCTTGGTTCTTGTCATGCTCGCCGCGCCCGCGCGCGCCGACACGCTCGACCATCTGCAAAGCGCAAAAGCTGACGACTATTTCAAGATCGAGTCAGAAATTATCGGCCGGCCGTTTCATATTTTCGTGCGCCTGCCGGAAAATTACGAAGAAGGAACGAAGGAGTACCCGGTCGTTTACCTGCTCGACGGCGGCACGAATTATCCGATGCTCGCCCCCTATTATCTGTTGCTGTCGATTGACGAGCCTATGCCCGACATCATCATGGTCGGCATCTCTTATGGCGGAGCAGGCTTTGAAAACGGCAATTACCGCGGTACGGATTACACCGCCCCGTCGCCGGAACGCGAATTCTGGGGCGGCGCTGAAAACTATCAGAACTTCCTCGCGTCTGAACTTATTCCCGTCATCGAAGAAAAGTTCCGCGCGGACAAAGCAAGACGGATTCTTTTTGGCCAATCGCTTGCGGGTCAGTTCGTTGTTTACTCCGCGCTGACAAATCCGGACCTCTTCTGGGGGCGCATAGCCAGCAACCCCGCGTTTCACCGCAACCTGGAATATTTTCGCGACCTTGCGCCGGAGACGCCGCAGAGTTCGCCTCAATTATTCATCGCCGCTGCATCAAACGACGCCGAGCGGTACATAACGCCGCGCGATGCGTTGCTTCAGCACTGGGCGAAAAATCCACCGCCGTGGGAATACGAAGTCGGAGCGCTCAATGGAGAGTACCACGCCGCAGCCGCACCACTCGCGTTTCGCGCCGGCATGCGCTGGCTGTTTCCAAAACAGGAATAACCAGCGCCTTGCAGTCAGGCGGCAGACGTTCAATAAGCCTCTGCATGAACTGGTCCCCTGAACAGGATAACGCGCTTCTCGCTGTCGAACGCTGGCGCAAGGCGGGAGAGTCTCAGGTTTTCCGGCTGTTCGGTTACGCCGGCGCAGGAAAGACAACGCTCGCGCGCCACATCGCCGAGAACGCCGGCGGCGACGTTGCTTTCGCCGCTTTCACCGGCAAGGCGGCGCATGTGATGCGCCAAAAGGGGTGCGTTGGCGCCAACACCATACATTCGCTGATTTACCGTCCCGCCGGCGGCGAAGGCGAGGATGAACCGCAATTCGCTATCCGTCATGACGCTCCCGCCGCCGATGCGGACCTCATTGTCATCGACGAATGCTCCATGGTCGATGAGGAACTGGGGCGTGATCTTTTGTCCTTCAAAAAGCCCGTGCTGGTTCTCGGCGACCCCGCACAATTACCGCCGGTCAAAGGCGGCGGATTTTTTACCGAAGGCGAACCGGATTTCATGCTCACGGAAATTCACCGGCAGGCGGCGGACAATCCGATCATTCGCCTTTCCATGGCGATCCGCGAAGGCGAAGCTTTCGACGAACAATCCGAACAATGCCGCCTCATTTCGCGCAAGGAAATTTCCTCCGAAGCGATCATGAGCGCCGATCAAATTCTCGTCGGCGCCAACCGCACACGCAAACGGTACAATGATCGCTTGCGCCAACTGCACGGATTTTCCGGCCCCTCGCCCGAGGCGGGCGAAAAACTCGTCTGTCTACGGAATAATAAAAAGAAAGGCCTCCTCAACGGCGGCATCTGGACTGTTGATCGGCAAATGAAACCGAAAGGCAAACGCGTGCGGTTTTCCGTTCGCCCCGAAGAAGGCGGCAAAGCCGTAACAGTTTCCGTGCCGCAAGGGTTTTTCATCGAGGGTCCTGAAAACGTGCCCTGGCTGCAGCGCAAAGGCGCCGATGAGTTCGACTACGGCTACGCCCTTACGGTTCACAAGGCGCAAGGTTCGCAATGGGACGATGTCGTCCTGTTCGATGAAAGCTATATGTTCCGCGAACACGGCGCCCGATGGCTCTACACCGGCGTCACACGGGCCGCAGAACGCCTGACTTTGGTGCGTTAACGCTCCTTGCACGGAAAACGAACGCCGTTAGAATCATCCGCTAGCGCGCCATGGAAGGGAGAGCGTCATGGATATACAGCAGTCTGTAAAAACAGTGTTGGGCAACTACGCCAAGTTCGACGGCCGTTCCGGCAGGCCGGAATTCTGGTGGTGGTTCCTCGCCTATTTCGTCGCTTACGCCGTCGTCTACTTCGTTGGCGGTATGCTTGGCATGGGGCAACTGCTCGCCAGCATTCTGGCGCTGGCGGTGCTTGTACCCAACGTCGCCGTCAGCGTTCGTAGGTTTCACGATATAGGGAAATCGGGATGGTGGTGCCTGATCTTTCTCATTCCAATCGTGAACATCATCGCCCTGATCTATTTTTTCACCAAAACCTCGGAAGGGCCCAACCAGTACGGCGAAGGCCCGCAGGGCCCTGCCGCCTGATTTCGTCGAGCCATCAAAGCCTGTTTAATGAGCGGGGTCGATGTGCCCCGCTCTTCCATTTACGGGGATGGCGATGATCGCCCGCGCCGTGCCTCCAGCTTCGGCGATGACCGGGTCGCCGCTACCGATGGAAAACCCGCCCAGCATCTCATTGGTGTAACCCGGCGCATAAACCATCACATGCGGATGCCAGGCGCCGACATTGGGCCCCAGCCGCTGCGCGCCAGAATACATATACGCAAACGCAACGCCGTCGAGTTCCGGTAATTGACCTGACGCATAAGCCGCCAGAACCGCATCCCTGATTTCATCGTGAGACTTGCCTTTCACGCCGAGCGCAGCGCGCATCAGTTGTTCCTTCATCGGGGTTCCTGACGCCTTCGGATCGAAACAGATGGGCGCAATCACGCCTCCTGGCGTTTCAAAGATCTTTTTTTGCGTGTCGAACGCCGCGCCCCAGCGGCGCATGACGAGGCAGTTGAAACCGTTGTCACCTTCTTCTGCCTGTTCGTAACCGTCTTCTGTCAGAACCCATACGGCCGCAGCGGCCGACGCTGCTTCCGGCGCGGCGCTGCGCGCGACGGTGATTTCCTTTTCACGCGGCCAAAATTCGCCGGCAGTTTCGTCCGCTGTTGCAGCGCCGGACGCGCCGAGCAGCATGATCGCTGCCGCAACGCCAAATTTAATCATAGAGTCTTTCATCGCCATTTCCTTTGTACTGCTCAGGCGCAATCCCCGTCAGAGCAATGACGTTCGAAAACAGTCGATTTCGACAAACGCTGTAAATTTCCCCCCGCCCATCAGGCCTGGCGGATGGCATCCACGGAAAAGGCGCCGTCCATCCGTCCTTCGACACGCTTCAGGAGAACGTCGATAAGATCATAAATAAGGTCGAATTCCTTGAGGATTTTTTCGACCCGCGCCGGCCCGCGCAAAGGCTTGAACATCGAACCCATATTGAGCTTGTCGCCGGTTTCAAGCGCGAGAAACAGCTTTCCGCCCGAAAAGGCCGCACGCAGTTTAGCGCCGTCGAAAAGCCGGTCCAGCTCTTCAAACCGCTCCAGCACCAGTGGATCAAGAAGTTCTCGCGCCTCAACCTGATCGGTCGACCAGGCTTCAAAAATTTTCTCGAATTTCGACGAGACGATGCCGATGCGCTGAAAATTCTTTCCTGGCTTTTTCAAGCGATTGAAAACTCCTGCGTCGCGTTTGATGACTGTCTCGCCCAGGAACCGTTTCTGGTAATCGACGACAAGGAGCTGCCCATGAAAAACCGTTCTGGTGCTGCTGTTTTTTCCGGATGTTTTGTATTTCAGATGCGCTTCACTGAACACAAAGCTCGCACCATGGCGTTCGCCCCTAACCTCATCCTCCCAGCTTTCCCGGTTGAAACTCGGTAACAGGTCCAGCCGGTCGAATTCAGCACAATATGACGGCCGCGATATATTGCGTACATATCCAAGATTCAGATGGCTGCACACGCGTTCAAGCAAGCCATGAGTGATGTCGCCGCGCGTCTTGTTCAGCCTGTAACCTGCAATGGCCAGCCCGATCATGCCGGCAATGAACGCCGCCTGGAAATTCCCCTCCCCGAACGGCCCGAAACGCAATGCCGCCGCAACGAGCACCCCTGCTGCGATTACTATCAAACCGGCCTGCATGACGGCTTTTTGCCGCGCATCTTCCTTGGCGCCGAGATACGGCGCAATCTCGCTTTCGTAATATTCGGGAAACCCTCGAAACTCTTCGCGATGGGACGGCGTTTCGATCATCTGATCCCCTCCTGCGCATCATCTGCGTTTAGCAAGGCAGGCTAGTAGCGATTTGTTAACCGCCGCTATACCGGGCGCGGAAAGTGATTATTTATAGCGATTTTTCCCTGCCGAAAACGGCCGTCTAACGGCGAATTAACCATATCCGCCGATGCTCCCGCCGGAATTTAACGGAGCGTACCCGCTGTGAATAAGATGCCAGACGGGGTGTTTAAATTACTGCGTGTCGCCGAACATGCGCCCGAAGCGGTCGTTGACCAGCAGCTAAGGGAATTGAAGGTGCAAATCCCCCGGCTGATGGTCGCGATTGGCCTGTGCTCGGTATTCATGGGACTGTGGTCGATCAAGGATTTTCCTGTCGCAGTTGGCGCAGGCGTAGCCTTGTTCACCGCTTATATTGTGAAAAGGTTCTTTTATTGGCGCAAGCTCGACATCCATAAACTCAAACTTTCAGCCAAGCGCAAAATTATCAACTCGATGCTGCCAACCGTGATCGGGCTATCCATCGCCTGTTCCTTCAGCGCGTTTTATGTTTCCTACGGAGACTCGATTCAAGAACGTCTTCTCTGCGCATTCTGGGTATTATTCTGCAGCTCCATAAGCGCCTATGCGCTAGCATCCATCCCACGCGCCGCCGCCATCGTCGCTTATGGATGCATCGTTCCCTATGCATTGTTTCTCATCAGCCTCGCTGACCCGGTGACCCTGACCGTTGGCGGGTTAATGTTGTTCAAGTCGTATATTGTCTCCCAGCAACTGTCTCAAATCGGCAATGGTTTCGCCGAACTGTCACTGTTGCAGGATGACGCCCGACAAAACGCGGACAAAGCGCAGGAGCGATTTCGTCAGTTTATCGAATCTGCTTCTGACTGGGCATGGGAAATCGACGCGGCCGGCAAAATTTCCTACATCTCGCCGAGCTATGAAAAAATCACCGGGCAAAGCGTCCGCGGTTTTATCGGCTCGCCGGCTGTTAACGTGCTCCGAACGGGCGATAGCCGCGAAGACGATGCCGAACAGCAGTTCCTGAAAGCGTTTCAGGCGCACCAACCGATCAAGGACGTACGTCACCGCGTCGCTGCAAAAAACAGCGCCGTCCTGATCGCATCAGCGAGCGGCTTGCCCCGTTTTGATCAGGCAGGAAAATTTCAGGGTTATGTAGGCTGGTCCCGCGATATAACCCGCCAGACAGAAGCCGAACGCCAGTTGCGGGAAAGCGAAGCGCGTTACAAAGACTTCTCACAGACTGCTGGCGACTGGACATGGGAAGTCGACGCCAACCTGGTCTACACGTTTATCTCCAGCAGGGCGGAAGAAGTAACAGGGATCGATCATTCCCGCTTCATTGGAAAACCGATGACGCTCGAAGGGAACGGAGTCAGCGCGAGCGAGTGGCGCGCGCTCCACAGCACAATCGAACAGCGCAAGCCGATTGACCACTTTATCTCCCATGTTGAATTCAATGAAGGCCGTCAGCTTTGGATGGAGCGCAACGCCCGTCCTATTTTTGATGTTGACGGAAAATTTGCCGGGTATCGCGGCGTCGCCCGCGACATCACAAAGCGCATCAAGGCCGAACAAGCTGCGGAAAAAGCGCTGCGCCAGGTTGAAGAAATCAACGCTCATCTGGAAGAAACAGTCCGCCAGCGCACAAAAGATATAGAAAAGAATTCCGCACTGATACGTGAAGTCCTCGAGTCCATGGCGCACGGCATGGTGGTCATCGATCAGGATGATTGCACTATTATTGAGCTGAACGAAAAAGCCTGGCAAATGTCAGGCTTGCCAAAAGAAGCCTGGGCTGTCGGCAACGATATTCGAAAACTACTCCAGCTTGGCATCGACCATGGCATGTATGAATTCAATTCCGTTGAAGATTATTTCGATACTTGCGACAAGGCGATCGCAGCCGATCAAGATTTCCGCGCTACCCGCCGTCAGAAAAACGGCGTTATCATTGAAGAAAGCGTGCGGACGCGCCCAACTGGCGGCAGGGTGATCACCTATCGCGACATTACCGACGCCCAGATTCGCGAAGATGAGCTGCGCGCCTTATCCGAACAGCTCATGGTCTCCAAGGAAGAGGCTATCGCCGCTAACAGGGCGAAGTCGGAATTTCTCGCAAATATGAGTCACGAAATCCGCACGCCCATGAACGGCGTCATCGGCATGGCTTCCCTGCTTTTAGACACGAGACTTGACGACAAACAGAAAGACATGGCGCGTGTGATCGTCAGTTCGGGCGATGCGCTATTGAAAATCATCAATGATATTCTTGACTTTTCCCGTCTTGAAGCCGGCAAGCTCCGACTTATCAAGGAGCCGTTTAACCTGCGCGATTGCATTGAAGACGTCGCCTCCTTGCTGGCCTTGCCGGTTGAAGAAAAAAATCTTGAGCTGATGGTGCGGGTATCGCCAAAGCTTAGAACGTCCTTTGTCGGCGATATCGGCCGCGTGCGACAGGTGGTCACAAACCTTGTGGGCAACGCCGTAAAGTTCACTGAAAAAGGTCATATCCTGCTGGAAGTTGACGGCGTTCATCGTGGTGAAATTGCGGATGTCACGATTTCAGTGACAGATACGGGCTGCGGAATCCCTGACGAAAAACTGAAAGCGATTTTTCAAGAGTTCGAACAGGTCGACGGCTCGTCACAACGAAAACATAACGGCGCCGGCCTCGGTCTCGCAATCAGCAAGAAAATGATTGAAGCCATGGGCGGTTCGATTACGGTCGAGAGCGAAGTCGGAAAGGGCTCGAGTTTCACCGTTCGCCTGCCGTTCGCGGTTGATGAAGAGGCGATGGCGAAACGCGAAAGTCGATCTTTTTCATTCCGCGGCGCGCGCGCGATTATCGTCGACGATAATCCTGTCAACCGTACAATCCTGAAAGAACAGCTCTCTTCCTGGGGGCTCGCCGCCGATGTCGCCGAGAGCGCCGATGATGCGCTCAAAGCGCTTAACGATGCTGCAGCAAGCAACAGCCCCTACACGATCGCGATTCTTGATTTTCAAATGCCAGGCGCCGATGGTGTTGAGCTCGCCCAGATGATCAAGCGCGATGCGAAAATCGCTTCCATTCCACTAATCCTTCTGACCTCCGCAGGCCGAAAAGGTGATCCGCAGGGACTTTCCGGCGATCTTTTCTCGGCCTATCTCGTCAAACCGGCGCGCTCATCTATGCTGCTCGATTCCATTTTGACAGCCCTCAATGACGGCGCCGTCACGCAACTGCGGTCACAATCCTCGAAGCTGTCTGACGATGACGATGCTCGCGCCTGTCCGTTCACGAGTGACGGAAAACCGCTGCGTGTCCTGGTGGCGGAAGACAACATCGTCAATCAGATGGTCGTCAAGGCGATGTTGGAAAAAATGCATTGCGACGTCACGATCGCCTCAAACGGCAGGATTGCGCTTGAAAAATATGCGGAAGCCGAACCGCAGGTCGTACTCATGGATATGTCGATGCCGGAAATGGACGGCGCCGAGGCAACCGCTCAAATCCGCAAGCTTCAGGAAAATACCGGCGTCAGTATTCCGATCATCGGCGTTACGGCCCATGCGCTGCGCGAAGACAAACAGAAATGCCTTGACGCCGGCATGGATGACTATTTGCCAAAACCCGTCAAACAGGACGCCTTGCTGGACATGCTGACCAAGTGGACCGAAGGCAGGGTGAAAACCGGCACGAGCGGCTAAACGCGCTCCAGCACCGGCTCCATATCACCGCTTTCGCCTATCTGGCGGCGCCACAGGGTCGAATAGATCCCGTTTCTGGAAATCAATTCTTCATGCGTGCCGCGTTCAACGATCTCGCCGTTGTCGAAAACGAGAATCACGTCGGCGTTCGCAATGGTCGACAGCCGGTGCGCCACTGCAATCGTCGTTCGTCCGCGCGCCGCTTCTTTCAATGCCGTTTGAACTTCCCGCTCAGTCGTTGAATCGAGCGACGATGTCGCCTCATCAAGAATGAGAATGAGCGGATTGAGAAGGATAGCGCGCGCAACCCCGACGCGCTGTTTCTCCCCGCCTGAAAGTTTCAGCCCTCGTTCGCCGACGCGTGTGTCGAGCCCGGCCGGAAGCGACCGGATAAAATCGCCGAGCTGCGCGCGTTCCGCCGCCTCCATGATGTCGTCATCGCTGGCGTCGGGGCGCGCATAGCCAAGGTTGAACCGCAGCGTGTCGTTAAACAGCACCACCTCCTGCGGAACGAGCCCGAGCGCGGCGCGTAAGCTGTTCTGCGTGACAGTCCTGACGTCCTGCCCGTCGATCACGATGCGTCCTGAAGCTGGATCGTAAAATCTGAAGAGGAGTTTCAGGATTGTCGATTTGCCCGCGCCCGAAGGCCCGACAACGCCTACAAAGGCGCCGCCCGGCGCTTCGAAACTCACATCGTTGAGGCCGCTTGCGCGACCTTCATGGGCGAAAGAAATGTTTTCAAAACGGATTTCGCCGGTATTGGCCGAGAAGTCATGAGCATCAGGCGCATCTTCGACTTCCGCTCGGCGGTCCATCAGGTCGTAGAGCTTTTCAACATCCACCGTGCCCTGCTTGATCTCGCGCCAGGCCCAGCCAAGGATATTGAGCGGGCGATAGATATTGATCAGCATCAAAATGATCGCCGTCACGTCCCCCGCTTGCATGGTTCCGTTCACAGCGCCGTAACCCGCCATGATGGCGACCGAGAGCAATCCACCGGTCATGATCAGTTCCTGCCCGGCGTTTAGCGCCGACAGGGATTGCATGATCTTGACATAGTGGAAATTGTATTCCTGCATGATCGAGTCATAACGGTCCGCCTCCCGGTTTTCAGCGGCAAATGACTTCACGGTTTCGAAATTGGCGAGCGTGTCGAGCGCGATGCCCCGCAGGCGCGTATCAACCTTGTTGAATTCCCGGCGCTGCTTATTACGCCATTCGGTGACGACAATCGTGAACGCTGTATAGACGCCAACTGTGACGATAGCGGCCAGTGAAAACTGTATCCCATACAATACGGCCAGCACGACGGCGGCAAATGCGAGCTCGACCAGAGTAGGGCCGATATTGAAGGCGAGGAAACGGAACAGATACTCCATGGCCCCGGAGCCGCGCTCAATGACGCGGTTGAGCGCCCCTGAACGCCTTGTCAGGTGAAACTGCAAATCGAGATTTTGCGCGTGGCGAAAGGCGTCCACGGCGACGACACGCTGGGCGTCCTGCGTCACGGCCGAGAAGAACCCGTCCCGGATCGTCGGCAAAGCGCTCGCCGCAAAACGTGCGGCAGCGAAGAGAACGAAAAACATGACAAAGGCGCCGCCGGCCCCGGCCAGATCAGCGCCGTTCTCATTGCTTACCAGTTTGTTAACGCCCTCACCCATGAAGACCGGCGCGATGACCGAAAGGCCCTTCGCAATGACGGTGATGATAAAGGCCAGCGCAATGCGAAAGCGCCATTTCCTGAGTTCCGGGCGGAACAAGACCGAAAACATGCGCGAGATCGAGCGCGCAAACGGGGTGGGTGAATTTAACGTTTCTTCATCTGAATCAGGGGGCATGAGCCGCAAAATGGGGGTGCCGGCTAGGAAAAACCAGCCCCTAAGCTCTTATTTTTTGCGGTCCACCGTTAAAAACCTAACCAATTTTAAAGCGCATCATTAGTACTAATACATCCTGAAAATCTTGCGTTTCAGCCTCCGCCGCGTGACGTCTCCACCGACGGAGGCTATTGGTGTGTCGCGGTGAAGAAGAAAAAGAAGGAGCAAATAGCCAACCGGCTGGCCTCGATTTCAAGCTCGAAGGCCAATCTCGGCGATGTGCGCATTCCTGAGTATAAAGCCAGCGGCAAACCGCAGCGCGCAAAGCGCGAACCCGTATTCCGGCCAGGCAAGCTCTATCTCACCAAAACGCACCATGTCCGCTGTGTCATTCGCAATGTCAGCGAAACCGGCGCCTATGTGCATATGGAGAGCCTGGAGCCCCTGCCGGAAATTGTCGTTTTGCGGTTTGAGCAGATCGGGACCGTGAAAAAATGCAAGGTCGTGTGGCAAAATGAGATCGAAGTCGGGCTCGAATTTGTAAAACCGGCCGCCGGGGATGCTGCCGAATCCTGAGCGAGGTGAAGACGGTCTGCACGGCGCTGAATTAGCATGGCCGTTTACATTGCGCTTATTGCTTCCTGCCCCTTGCCTGCAGGACCGGCATAAGAAATATCATCGCCCATGCACTCAAGGACCGGCCTGGCGCGTTCAAACGCGTCAGCTGCGCCGCCAACGATGAAAGATAGCGTTCGGCCCACCGCGGCTCCAACATCGCCTGAGGCCGGGGCGTCCACCATGGCGAATCCTCTGGACTGAGCGGCCTTGCTCACCAAGAGCGCCGATTCAGCATCGATGGTGGATGTATCTATGAACAAAGCGCCGGTTTTGGCGTGGGCGATAACGCCATAATTATCCATGTAGACCGAACACACATGCGCGCCGGCGGGCAGCATGGTGACGACCACATCCGCGTCTTTTACCGCCGCGGCAACGGTATTTCCGCGTTTGCAGCCGGCGGCGACCGCACGGTCGATGGCGCCGATTGAAAGATCTGTCGCCGTTACCCGATGACCGGCTTTAACGAGGTTCGCCGCCATCGGCCCGCCCATCCGGCCGAGACCGATAAATGCGATGTTCGTCATATTCTAATCTTGCATTTCCGCCCGTCTCCGCGTCACCAGGGAATTTTGGCGCCGTCATAGGCGAGAAATTCCGGCGACGGCGTCACAGGCGCTTTTTCAATTAATTTACGCAATCCTTTCACGCTACGATCCGGCTTTATCAGAGCGTTAGGCCCGCCCATGTCGGTTTCAACCCAGCCAGGATGATAAACGCCGACGGCGACGCCTTCGCTCGACAGCGCGCAAGCGACGACTTTCGCCGCCATGTTAAGCGCCGTTTTTGAAGTGCGGTAAGCCATTGCGCCGCCGGAAGCGTCGCTGATCGATCCCATCTTCGAAGAAATAAACGCAATCTTGCCTTTCGCGTTTATCACTTGCGTCGTGAAAGCTTCCGCCGTGGCGACGGCGCCAAAAACATTCGTCTCTATAACTCCTCGCCAGACATCATAGTCGAGCACCCCAAAATCTCCGGCGCCTTTGCCGTGAACGCCGGCATTAACAACAAGAACGTCTATTGGGCCGGAAATATTTTTCGATAACGTCTCGAGCGAGGAATGATTGGTGACGTCTGCTGCGTGAACGGCGACGCTGCCTTCGATGGCCGACAACGCATCCGCTTTTTCAGGCAGACGGCAACAGGCGTGAACGGTCCAGCCGTCGGCGGCGTATTGCCGGACGAACTCAAGCCCGATGCCGCGGTTAGCGCCCGTGATCAGGATTGTGGGCATGAGGTCTCCTTATTTTCGGAAGCACCAACGGCCCGCCAGAAAAAAAGCAAGGCCACAGAAAATAAAGGCGGGAGGCGTGAAAAGCTGCACATTCAACATGTAAAACTCGGCGCCGGACGGGTCGCCGAGGGTCATCCATTCCCGGTAGGACCCATAACTTTTATAGGACTCCCAAAAACAGTACGAGCCGATCGCCAACGCGGATAGAGGAACGACTATCTTTATGATCTTCGACATTACTACTTTTCCAACAAATTTTTATGGCAGCCTCAGCTCTTCACCTTCTAAAGCCTCAAAATACGCTGCAATATCCGCGTCGCCCACATCAGCAAGACTCGCAGGGCTCCATTTTGGCGTCCGGTCCTTGTCGATGATCTGCGCGCGCACGCCCTCGAAAAAGTCATGACCTTCCATCACCCGGCGCGCGATCCGGAATTCCATTTTCATGTTTTCATCAAAATCGAGCAGCGCCCCTCTCCTCATCTGCTCGAAGGTCAGCAACATCGACATCGGCGACATGCGTGAAAGGGTTTCAAGCGTTTCCGCCGCAAAATCGCTTCCGTCATTTTCGAGCCCTTGCATCAATTCGCTCAAGGACTCATGCCCCTGAAAAAGGCGCGCAATTTGCAGCCGGATGTCATTAACCGGCGCATGCCCCGGATCGCCCGCATAGATATCCAGCACGGTTTCAACATCTGCATGAGCGTGATCGCCAAGACGCGTGTTTAACAGCGTGCTTTCCAGTTCAGCGAATTTATCGGCAGGCGTATAGTGCGTGGCGATACCCGCCGCCATGCAGTCTGCGGCATTGGCGCGCGCGCCGGTGAGCGCATAGTAGAGCCCGAGCCCATCATGGAGTCTCGGCATGAAGTGTCCGCCGCCCACATCCGGAAACAGTCCGATCGCCGTTTCCGGCATGGCGAAAAGCGTTTCGTCACCTGCAACGCGGAAATCGCCATGAACGGAAAGCCCGACGCCGCCGCCCATGACGATGCCGTCGATGAGGGAGACAATCGGCTTGGAATAATGATAGATCAGCGAATTCAGGCGATACTCTTCGCGAAAAAATTCCGATGCATAAGCCGGATTCTCTTTCGCCGTATCGTGCAGCCAGCGAATGTCGGCTCCGGCGCAAAAAGCGCGCTCGCCTGCGCCCTTCAACAAAATGGCTCTAACGGATTTATCGGCTGACCAACTAACAAGTTGCGCGCACAGCGCCTTGACCATGTCGATGGTCAGCGCATTCAGCGCGTTTTTGTTGTCTAGGGTAACGACGCCCCAAGCGCCGGTTTTTTTGAAGTGAATATTTTTATTACGGGCTGTCATTCAGTCCTTTGGATTTCAGAAAACTGACGCCGTCTAAGGGCTCTTGCGCTCGCAATAATCCTTGACGCCGTCCATATCTTCTTCAACGGCCTTGCTGATCATGCCCATAATCATGGGCACCACCAGCTTGGGCAGGAATTTATAGGGCCTCGCATCCATCTCCAGCGCCAACTCTGTGCCTTGAGCAGTTGGGGACGTCGTAAACACTGAGTCCCAAATGGTTCCGCCTTCGTCCGCCACAAACCGGACGCGCTCGTTTTCAACAAATTCCGTACACTCAAGGACCGTTGAGTTTTCCTTGTCCTTCATCCGCCGCGTTTCGCGAAAGCGGGTTCCGACGCCTGATTTCTGGTCTGTCAGAATTTCTACCTTCACAATCGCTGGATTCTTTTCCGGGAATTTTTCGATATCGGTTATCGCGCGAAACACAACGTCAACAGGCGCTGTGATTTGCCTTTTCGTCGAACGGTTGAGCATTTCCGCCTCTCCTAACTCGTCGCCTTATTTTTAGGCGACTGTTCCTCATCGGCTTCGTAGGGCGTGCCTTCAAAGCCCGGCATGTCGGGCATGGGGTGATCAAAATCTTTGGTGAGCGGCGTCATAGGCCCCTCATGTTTTTTTGCATGATTGAGCCAGCGATAGACTACATAAAAAACAACCAGAGAAATGGCGATAAATGGCAGCCAGAATATCGCTTCTTCCCCGGCGACCGCGCCAACTGTGTGGAACAATCCGAAAACAATGACGATATAGAGTGAAGCCGTAAGAACAAGCGTTAAAACATAACGGACATAATCGGCCTTAAAAAACCCGGCGGCGATATAAGTGGGTATGCGCGTGCCCGGTACGAACCGGGCGGTCATCATGGTTTGCAAAAACTCTTTCCGGATCAGGTCGCCGGCGATGGAAACACCGGGCTTTTCCGCAAATCGATGCGCCCACTGATAACGGCGCGCAAGACGGCCCATCCAGTATTTCCATGCATCCGATGCGACCAGCCCCGTGAGGATCGCCGCCGCAAGGAAAGCCATGGGGGCGACATTATAAACGGACGCTGTCGCCGCGAGTATGACGCCGAAATCTTCCTGCAAGAATGGCGAGAAAAAAAGCAGACCGAACACCATCCAGATGCTCAGCGACGCCACGTCCGCAGGTTCAATCCCGAACAAACCCCAACCCCTTCGATATTTCGCCTGTTTATGCGGCAGGCCGCCACCGCGCCTGTCATAGTCG
>MRWG01000621.1_pt1 | contig 34008 bp, 34 predicted proteins | sample 1013341 | NCBI WGS metagenome assembly MRWG01 (sample SAMN06117577, study PRJNA244670) | biofilm metagenome | biome: Water; feature: Cathode Biofilm; material: Biofilm; isolation source: microbial consortium enriched at the cathode of a solar microbial fuel cell | place: USA: District of Columbia ... | reverse complement strand
CGTCGGGAGCACCCTGGCGGCCGGTTTTATTGCTTCGCGATGCAAAGCCCGCAGGGCGGCGGAATAAAACCGGCCAGAAGGGTTTCAATGCGGCTGGGTCAGGACCAGATTCGGCACCTGAAGGAGAAGGGATTGCCCGCGAGCCTGGCTCATGAGAGGACAACCCAATGTCTGCGGCTAGGCTCGTCTTTCCCGGGGGAAATAGGCGTAAGGTCCACCGGCAGAGTGATCAACTAGCCCCGATTGTCCGTCGCGCACCTGGCCAACGCCCGGCGGCTCGCACTATGCGGCCGAGCTGTCTGATATTCGTTTGACGGTGTGAAATATGGTGATGCCGCGTCCGGGACTCAAACACCAGCGGCACCCACGATGTCATTGCTTCTTCTTGAGCACCTTTTCGACCGGCATGCTCATTTCAACCTTGAAGCCCATCTTCTCGCAGTACCAGCAGAACGCCTCCTGAATCACCTCGGAAAGGCCGACGCCGTCTGCATCGCGGATCTTCGCCAGATCCTCGCGGACCTCCTTCGAAACCCATACCGTCTTGTGCTGAGAGTCTGGGGAGCGGCCGAAGTACCGCCGTGACGTCTTCCCGGCCTTCCATCGTTCGATGAACGCAACTAGTGCCTCGTGTTGTGTTTCTGCGAGTGACCTACCTCTACTTGCGGCTAACTGATCCATTGCTGCTAGCAGGTTTTCCGGCATGAACGTCGTCACGCTCTTGTCGTGTGGCATGGGTTCCGACTGTCCTTCGTGTTCTTCGCATGCTTTTGCCACCTAGGAAGCAGGATCAAGAACCAGGTCCTTGTGAACAATAATTGTAAAAGGCCAGCCAGGCCGGACTTTAATCGTCGGTTGAATGTTCGAGTTCCTTCGGACGAAATCTGATCCCACCTGTGCCGATTCTTGAGCGACGGCACTTCCTAACTCATCCGACAAACTACCTTCACTTGAGTCGTCTGTCGCTATGTTTGAAACAACGCTGATGCCGGTTGACAGGATGACAGCGCCGATAACTCGACCCCAATGGTGGTCGACTTCATCCTCCAGGCCCGACGCGCCCGCCTTATCGGCGCCGCGCATCCCCTCCAGCTCAATCGACCGGCCATTGGGCATGATGAGACGGTCCCAAACGATCTGGGCGCGGTCCTGGCCATAGGCAACAAAAGAGTTGTAGCGGCCCACGACCGTTGTGCCCTGCGGAATCAGGACGTGCCGCCCCGAAACCGTGTCGTAGACGTTCTCCGTGATCCGACCGATGATCTCGCCCGGGAGGTCACTATTAAGCCCGGTGACAAGCGCTCCAGGGATGATCGTGCCGGCCTTGACCTCGAAGGGCGAGAGCGGCCGGAGATAGGGCTTCTGCACGTAGACCCCGTCGGAGGCCTGCGTCTCAGCAAAGCGCCGCTTGTCCCCCTGCAGGTTCTGGTCGACCGGCGTCAAGGCCCGCTGATCGGCGACGGCCGCCGGCGACGCCCCCTCCACTGCAGCTCCGTCGAAAAGGCTCCCCTGCCCTTCGGTGGTGGCAGATGAGCTCGCCGCGGTCTGCCGGTTCGCAAAAAGGCTGGACTTCAACGCCGCCTCGCGCTCCTGGGCGAGCTGCTTGCGGCGAGCTGCTGCGTCTGGATCCTCTGTGGGGCTCGTTGCGACGGTGACCTGCTGCTGGTGCTGCAGGACCGGCCGGAGCGCCGGCCCGGGCAGAGCGGCCGGCTGAAGCTTTTCTGGCGCCTCGATCTCGGGCGGCATCTCGATAACAACCGGCTCGGGCTTCTCGGCCGGCTTTGTAAGCGTCGAGTAGTCGACCCTGGGCGCGCCCTGCATCACTTCGCTGCGCAGCAGGTTGGGCTTCTCGCCATCATCCTCCAGCTCCTCCTTGACGAGAGGGGACGGCGCCTGGAAGCCGAGCGCAAAGGCAGTGCCGACGACGGAGATCAGGACGGCGCCGGCGGCGAGAACGACGCGTCGGTTCAACCGGGTCGGCCGCGGCCGTTGAGGCTCTTGGAGAAGCTGTTCATCTTCGTACTGATCAGCCATTGCCTACAGCCCGCTTTTCTTGACGACCTGGTTGCTCCGATCGCTCTTGTTGGTGATTCGAACGATGATCTGCGGATCCTCGCCAAGCCGCAGCTCGGCCACGTCGATCAGCCGGTCGACCTCGTAGTAGCGGCCCTTGATGCGGTAATTGACCAGCTGGACGTCGCCTTTGCGGTCGATCACAAAGAGCGGCGGGGCCTCTGTGGTTCCCAGGTTCGGCGGGAACTCGATGTAGGTTTTCTGGCCGTCATCGAAGGCGCGTAGCGGCCGCCAACGCGGCGTATCGCCACTGATGTCGTAGTCGAAGTTGAGATCACCAATGGCGATCTGGCGCGCGATGGTATTCTCTTCCTGACTGTTGGCCTGCTCGATCTGCGCGATCTGCTGCGCCATTTCTTCGTGGGGGTAGTTCCAGGCAATGGCGGCGTTATAGGTGTTGCCAGACACAGAGCGGGCCTCGACCAGGTACACCCGCTTGTTGGTGGTGATGACGATGTTGGTCCGGATCTTCGAGCGGATCGGCTTGATCAGAACGTGCGTTTGCTTGCCAGCGGCGGTCCCGCTCGTCACGTCTCCAATTACCCACCTGACCGTGTCGCCAGCCGCGTAGGTCACCAGCTCCTCGTCCGGCTGCAGCATGATCGTGGTGACGTAGCCGGGCGCGGTGAAAACCTCGTAGAGCGCGCCAGGCTCAAAGTCATAGTACTGAACCGCGTTGATGAAGCCGTCCGGAATGGAGCGATATCGGGCCACGGTGTTTGCCGACTCTATGGCCTTGAGGCCGGGCTTCCCCTCAACGGGTTTCGGCACAGGCTTCCTCGGCAACTCGCGGAGCTGCAACGGCGCCTGGTAGGGCGCCGGCGCCGTCGCCGGCACCGGCAACGTCTCCTCCTCGACCTGGCGGGCCTGGGTGAAGTGCGTCGGCGGGCCGCTCGTGGTCGCTTCGTCGGTGGTCTGACAGGCGGCAAGCCCAAGCGGGACGACGGAAAGCACCGCATACTTGAGTAGCGCACGAGACATTAGGCAGCTCCATCTGTTACAAAATAACACCCGCGAGCGTTTACGAAGACGCATCGAAGTCGCGATTGACGTAGAGGGCGGTGATGTAGAGGCCGATCGGGTTCAGGAACAGGTCTCTACGATTCCGCGGCTTTTCGATCTTGAAGGTGACGTTGGCGGTGTAGGCCTGCGTCTCCTGGCGAGCGCCGTTTTCGAAGGCTGTTTCCAGCCAACGGACCTGGAAGGTTTGACCGGACTGGCGCGTGACGCTCCGGACCTCGACAGTCTTGGCCGCGTTGCCGATCTTGCCGAAGGGGTCAATTTTCTTGGCGTACTCGTCGACCATCGGCTTGGCCGCTTCGGAGACGAATGAATAGGCCTTTTCCCATTGCTCGCGCACCACAATGGGATCTGTGCTCTTGGCGCGGGTCATCTCGATCCACCGCGCCAACGTTCCCGCTACGAGGGCATCGTTGGGTCGAAAGGGCTCGGTAAGCACGGCCTGGCGAACCGGCTCACCACTGCGACTGTCCACCTCGACGACATAGGCCTCGATCTCGGTCTGATTGGCCAAGTAGACGAGCCCGCCCGCGAGTGCAGCCATCAGGGCCAGCTCCATGACGGCCATCGTCCGCCACGTCCCGGCATTCCGCTCGGCCCGCCTGATTCGGTCCTCCCAGAGGGCTGCCTGTTTGCTGTAGGGGCTACTCGACTTGTCACCCGGGCCGTAGCCAGGCGTTCCCCCGCCGTAGGGTTCCATGACTTAATCTCCTTTAAGATCTGCGCTCATCCCGCCGCCACCGTCACCGCCACGCGGCGCCGCGCTGGCAATAGAGCGTCCAGCAGCGGCAATGCGGGCGCGGTTCTGCCCGGGCAGCTGCGGGGTTTTACCTGCCATGCGAAGCGCCTGCGACCCGGGCAAAGGGGCGGCGTTATCAATGCGTGCTGCCGCCCGAGTGGCTTGCAAGCTAGAGGTGGCTTTGCCGAGCCCTTTCCGGCCAATGCCCAAGGCGCCAGCCGCCCCCAGAGCGCCTGCGGCTAGCACGCCGCCACCGGTCAGTGCAGCGCCGGCTGCTGCACCAGCGCCAAGGGACGGCCCACCCGTCACCAAAGATGAGGCCGCTGATGGAGAATAAATTGACAGCCCGAGAATCAACATCGAGGCAGCCATGACAGCTATGGCTTCCTCTAGGTTCGGCTCAGACCCTACCGACCATCCGGGTACGATCGCCAGGCCGAGGGTCACAACAACCGCCAGAACAAAGAGCTTTAGGCCCGCCGCGAAGACGTAACCAAGAAGCCGCTCCGCAAGAAATGTGGTCTTTCCGAATAATGCGAACGGCAAGAGAATGAAGCCCGCCAAGGTGACCAGCTTAAACTCCAGCAGTGCGATCATCACCTGCAGGGCAATGATGACGAACGCAAGCACCACAACAACTGCCGCGACAATCGTGACAACCATGTCGGCGGCGTTCGCTTCGAGAAAGGTGTAAAGCGTGTTCACCTGAGCGAAGAGCTGGCTCGCGATCTCGGTCCCCATGTCGATGATCGAGCTTGGGCTGAAGAATTGCCCCACGGTGAGTGGGGAGCCTCCGGCCGCCGCGGCCTTCAGACCGAGTTTAGCGAAGGTCTGAATAATCATGTCTGTAAGCACGAGCCAGTTGTTCACCAGGAAGGCAAAGAACCCGATCAGTAGTAGTTTCCTGATGAAGAATTGGACGTTGTGCGTCGGGACACCGAAAGCCAGCCAAGCCCCGGCAAAAACGATCGTGATGACAATGAAGGTATTGAACAGATAGAACGCATCCGGCCGCAAGAACGGGAGCGCGGAGATGAGCAGAATATCGATATCATTCAACAGTTTGTCTAGGACGCCACTGTTCATCGCCGCCTCCTAGTCTTCCCAGCCTGGCGGCGTGTACCCCGGCGAATCGGATTTCCCAAGGCCCTCGCGCGCTCGTCGGTTCACCTCTTTCCCAAGCGCGGTCAGCTCACGATTTGCGGCCACCTTCTGCTCGGCATTGAGACCGTCAAAGACCTCGCGAATGGCCGTCGCCTTTTCGCTGAGAGACAACGCCTCATAACCAGGAATGAGGTCGCGGAAGTCGTCCGCCAACACCGGCCGCTCTGCCGCGTCGTCAGGTTGGTTCACTTCTACAGCCACATTGGTTGACATGACGACATACCCGCCGGCGCCAACAACCGACAGGGCGACCAATGAAGCGATTGCGATCTTGATGTTCATATCACCAACCCTCCGGCGTGTAGCCGGTCCCTGTATGCGTTCCGAGTTCCGCCCGCGCTCTCTGGTTCACCTCAATGGCGGCTTTCTTCCGCGACTGTTCCGACGCCCGTTCGAGGGCGGCGGTCCGCTGCTCGGCCACCATCAGCGAGGTCAGCTGGTTCAGCTGCGTCGACAACACCGCGTTGAGTTGGTTTCCCGCCTGGATCGCCTGCGTCTGTCCAGTGGCCGCGTTGGAGGCGTTAAGCGCCGCCTGAACGTTCGCTTGGGTCTGCGGAATGCTCTCGACCACTTCGGCCTGGACCAATGCCGCGTCCTCCGACCCCTGCAGGATCTTGTCGATCTGGCCGTTAAGATTGGACGTAATCGCCGCGATGTTCGGCATGGCCGAAAAGGTTGTCGGAAAGGCCGTGCGGAAGTCGTTGCTCACCGCCATGGGGTCATGGGTAAGGGCTGTGGCCTGACCAAGCGTCTGCTTCATCTGCATCAGGGCGGTCGTCACCTGCGGGCTGAGGGTGAAAGCCGACCCCTGGACGGCCCTGATCTGATTGTTGATCATCGTCACTTGTTGATTGATCTGCGTCAGGGCGTGCATCACCTCCTGCACGTTCTGGGCGAAGTTGGCCGCATCGTAGACCGGGATCCCCCCTGCCATCGCGGAGCTGGTCAGCGTGGCAAAGATGATGGCCGATCCCAACAGGATCGCTCTCAATCCCTTCCTCATGGTCAGTGGTTCTCCCTCGGTTGGATCAGCTGTTTGCGGCCGTAGCGATAGTGGCCCGGGTCGTACCACTGCCCGTCGTCCTGCTTGAGCCGGATGTGCACATAGCTCTGCCGGTACCGCTTGAGGCCGCCGACACAGTAGGTGGTCCGCTCGTTCCACCGCCCACCGGACTCCGCGTACCCACCGGGGCATTCGGTCCAGCGGTCGACGCCCGTGTTCACGGCGTAATCGTCATACGGCAGAGCGGAGCCGCCCGGTCCTTCCGTCGTGCAGGGACCAAACGGCGGCTTGCCGTCTTCCAACCGGTCCATCATGTAGCTGTGGGCGTCTCCGCAGCCGCTCGGAAACCCGCCGGCCAGGCAGAGGATTACCTTGCAGTCCATGTCGTAGGCGTCCGCTTCCTGGCTGGCCGTCGTGACTCCAAACAGCACCGCGGCCGCGGCTAGCAGCATCGTCACCATGCTATTCGGCGGCTTGCACATAAGGAGGCCTCCATTTCTCCAGTTCGGGGATTTCGTCACGCAGGCCATGGGCCGTGAGCCAGTCTCGCGCGAACGCGTCGGGCTGGTTGGGATCGTAGATCTGATCCATCATGGCCTGCTCGGTGGGATCCGACGCACCGGCAAAGGCCAGAGCGACCGGGCCCAGGTGCAGAGAGAACAGCCGGTTCCCTCTGGTGCTTTGGAAGTAGTAGTCGGATTTCGGAATCGCGTGCGCGATGATCTCCAGTTGCCGGCGATTCAGTCCGAAGCGCTCATAGAAGCCCCGGATGGCGGCCTCTTGCGCCCGGTCGTTCGGCAAGAATATGCGTTGAGGGCAGGCGTCGATCAGCGCCGACGCGATCGAGGAGTTCTCAACGTCGGCCAGGGATTGCGTCGCGAAGATCACGCTGACGTTCTTCTTCCGCAGCACCTTGAGCCATTCGCGGATCTGCCCGGCGAAGAGACTGTTGTCGAGGAACAGCCAGGCCTCGTCCAGAATGAGGATTGTCGGCCGGCCTTCCGAAAACCGCTTTTCGAGGCTGTGAAAGAGGTAGAGCAGCGTCGGCACAACCGCGCCGGCCGTATGCATCAGCTCTTCCATTTCGAAGCACTGCCAATTTGAGTAACCAAGCGTCGTCTCGCTCGCATCCAGGATGGCGCCATAGGCCCCCTTGATCGTGTAGGCCTCAAGGGCACGCTTTACCTTGGCGTCCTGGACCAATGAGCGGAACAGCGTGAGGGTCCGCTGTGCCTTCGGCCGTTCGCCCAGGTTTTGAAGCCCGCTCCACAGCTCACCTTTCAGCTCGGGCTCGATCTGGAGGCCTTCGCGCCGGAGAATGTCGATGATCCACTCCAACGCCCAGGTCTGCTCTTCGGCCGAGTCGACGTTCTCCAGGGGTTGGAAGGCCAAGGAGTCGGCGTTGCCAAGAGCGTAGAACGTCCCCCCTATCCCGAGCGTCATCGCCCGCATGGACCGGCCTTTGTCGAACACGTAGACCTGCGCGCCGTTGTATCGGCGCCATTGGCTCGCCAGAACGCTCAGGAGGGTCGACTTGCCGCTTCCGGTCGGGCCGACGATCATCGTATGGCCCACATCGCCGCTATGGAGATTGAGGTTCAGCGGCGTGCTGCCACTCGTTTGCGCGACAAGCAGCGCCGGCGCCTTCAAGTGGTTGTTCCACGCCTCCCCGGCCCAGATTGCCGAGGCCGGAATCATGTGCGCCAGGTTCAAGGTGGATACCAGGGCGCGGCGGTCATTGCTGCGGACATGCCCGGGCAGGCTGGAAAGCCACGCCTGGCGGCTGTTATAGGTCTCCAGCTTCGAGACGAAGCCGAGGCCGTCGACCACCTGCTTTACCGCCAGGAGCTTGTCATTGGCCGCGTCCGGGTCGCTGTCCCACACCATGACGAGCGGCGTGAAATAGCCGAAGGCGCAGAGGTCTTCCGCCAGCTCGACGATGGCCTCGTCCGTGTCGCCGGCCTTGTTCAAGGCGTCGGCGTTCGTCATGACCGTCTCTTCCTTGGTGATCGCCTCCCAGACCATGCGCGTGATGCTCTTGCGCTTGGCGAACCACTTGGTCTTGATCCGGTCCAGCTCGCGTTGGGCGTCCAGCTTGTCGAGGAACAGAAAGCGGCTGGTCCAGCGGTACTCAAAGGGCAGCGCATTGAGCCGGTCGAGCATTCCCGGGACGCTCGATCCCGGGAAATTGTGAATGGAGAGGATCTTGAGCCACTGGTCGCCGAGCCGTGGCGCCAGGCCCGGCAGAAAATCCGTGTCGTATAGAAAGCTGTCGATGAGCTGGGGCGTTTCCGGCGCCGCTACCTTGATGTGATTGAACGAGACGCAATCATGCAGGTAGGTCAGGGTCTCGCTGTCATCCAGCCAGGCGATTTCCGGCATGAAGCTTTCCAAGAGACCCGTCAGGGACCGGACGTTGTTGTCGAACATCTCCATGGTCTCAGCGAACGCGCGTCGCTGAGTCTTCGGTGCGTTCTCAATGAAAGCCCTGCCCGCCTTGTCGGCCCGGTCCTCTGCCGGCAGGTAGGAGAAGGTCATGTAGTAGTCGGATCTGAAGTGGTCCCCCAGATCCAAGAACCGCCGCCGGCGCTCCAGGTCGATGGCCTGGGATACCGGGTCGGCCGTCACGAGATCCGGGTAGCTGTCCGCCCGGACCCGCCGGGCTTCGACATGAAGGCTCCAGCGGGTGCCAAAGCGCTTGAGTGCGTTATTCAGCCGGGCCATTGCCGCCACCAGGCTCGGCTTGGTCGAACTCTCCAGGTCTGGGCCCCGAAAACGTAACGTCCGTTGCAGCGACCCGTCTTTGTTGAGGACCAGCCCGGGGGCAACAAAGATCGCCCAGGGGAGGTCATCGGCAAGCCTGGCGACGTTGTTTTCCTTACGAACGCGGTACATGGCGGCCTCTATGCTTCGTAGTAGGGTTTCTCTCTGAGGTGACGGCGGAGAACCTGGAACCAGAACGCATCGCGCTTGGTCCACCACACGCCGAGACCGTGCAAGATGAGCATCAGCGGGATCGCGATCCAAAGCTGCTGAAGGCCCAGACCCAATACGGCTGCGAGCGTGCCTGTCAGAATGGCGTAGCTGCGCGGAACGCCGCCCAAGAGGATTGGCTGGGTCAAGCTGGCATGAATAGCCACCTCGAAACCGCTGTCAGCATCGTCATCCATTTTCGGCTTCCCTGTCGGTGCGCGCGGTCAAAAGACCGCGCCGCCGGCGAACCCGAAAAAGTTGACGCCCCAGGAAACAGCGGCAGCGGCAATGGAGAGGCCGAAGACGGCAGCGATCGAACGGCGCAGCATCGTGCCGCCCTCGGTGAAGGCCAGGCCGACGCCGGCGGCGACGATCGACATGATGATCAGGAACCGGAGAACGGGTCCGGTCAGTGAGTTCAGGACACTGTCGAGCGTGGATTCCCACGGCATGCCGGTGCCGGCGGCAAAGGCGGGCGCGGCAGCGACAGAGGTGAGTGCGAGGACGAGAGGAACTGACCGAAGCAACAGTTGCATGCGCAACTCTCCCTGGAAGCTGGAGAAAGTCTGTTATTTTCTAACAGACTGTTGCTTTCTAACACGGCCTCCTAAGGTTGCATAGTGGCTTGTAGCTCAATTCGACTAGATGTAGTTGATTTTCTAAGCCGACAGCTCGCTTAACACATAATTGCCCCCCTCAAGGCCCTTGACGGCAGCCACCGAACGGACAGTGCGACCGGCCCGGCGATTCGCATCGCGCTCCATGAAGACGATCAGGTTGATGCCTTGGGCGATCGATCGCCGCGGGACGGTCTGAGACACTTCGCCGATCAGATCTTCAATGCGGTAGAGAGCGTCCGCGGGGGAATTGGCGTGCACCGTGCCTACCCCGCCCGGGTGGCCGGTGTTCCAGGCCTTGAGCATGTCGAGAGCGCTGCCGTCCCGGATCTCGCCGATGATGATGCGATCCGGGCGCAGCCGCAGGGTCGTCTTGACCAGGTCGCGCATGGTGACCGCCGGCGGGGTGCGCTTGGTCAAGAGCTTCACCTGGTCCTCGGCCACACATTGAAGCTCGGCCGTGTCCTCGATGATGACGATCCGGTCCATGGCAAAGATCGGCTCGGCCAGGAGCGCGTTGACGAAGGTGGTCTTGCCGGTGCCGGTCCCGCCGGCGACGAGGATGTTCTGCCGAAGCTTGAGCGCATCGCAGATGAGGTCTGCCTGCTCCACTGACAGGATATCGTCCGCGATATAGTCATCGAGCGTGAAGATGACGGCGGGGCGCTTGCGAATGGTGAAGCTGGGATTGGCGGTCAGCGGGGGCAAGAGGCCCTGGAAGCGCTCGCCGGTCTCCGGGATCGTCCCGGCGACCATCGGAGAGTCTTGCGTCACCGTCTCGCCGATGTGATCGGCGACCAGGCGGATGATCGTCTCGATGGTCGCAACATCGAGCCGCTGGCCGGTGTCCGACCGCCCTCCCCTGATCCGGTCGATCCAGATCCGCCCGTCCGGGTTCACCATGACCTCTACCACGTCCCTGTCCTCGAGGGCCGCGAGGATGATCGGACCCAGGCTGTCCCGAAAGGCATCACTGATGCGGGCTGTTGAAAGCTGATTTCGCATGAACTTCCCCCTCACCTCCTGAGTTTGGGTTTCTGGCCGTGGGCGAGCTGCTGGACCTGGCGCGCCGTAGCCTGGGCCTGCTGGACCGTCTGCACGGTGCGGCTCACCTCCGCGAGCTGCCGGCTATCAGCGCCGGGAACGCGAACCTGCGCGCCGCGGGCCATACTTTGGTATGCCCGTGACCCAAGCCGCGCCCGGGCGGCCTCTTGATAGGACTTGATCTCCGCCATGGCGCCCGCGTCCTTCTGCAAGGCCCCGTAGGCCTTGGCGACAGACTCGGGGCCTTCTACCTGAGCTGCCCGGATCTCGCGAAGATGGCCACGGGCCCGCTCGGACAAAGCCGGCACGGCGGTCGCGTCGATCTTCTTCTGCAGCTTCACGGACTTCAGATAGTCGGCCGCAACGTCCTGGGCCTTCTTCTCCATGAGCTTCAGGGTATCGGCAACGCCACCGGCGCCGTTCAAGGCCTCCTGGCGAGCCCGGCGGCCCTTTGCGCCGGCCAGCACACCCGCCTCACCCCGCAGCGCCCCGGCCTTCTCCGGGGACGTCGCGACGATCTCGGCCGCGCCGCGGTATCCGTGCTGCGCGACCAACCCGTTGATGACCTTCTCCGCCGCGGCCGGGTCCTTATAGGCGACCTCCGCGAAGCCTCTCAGACTCGTCCGCGCCGCTTTCACCGAAGCCGAGTTCTCAACGGCCTCATTGACGCTTGCGGCGTCGGTGCCGCACCCCAAACTGTCGCGGCCGTCCGGCGACTGGTACGGCGGCAAGGCATACTGCTGCCCGCCCGACGCCGTCGCCTCTACCGTCGCCACCGCCGAGGTCTCGCTGATCATTCCCGCCTCCTTCATCGGCGCCACTGCCTTCTCCGCCCGCTCCCAAAGGCTCGCCAGGCGCTCCCTTTGGGCCGAAATCCACGCCGCCGCTTCGCGCAGGTGGGCGGCGATCGTCTCGAAGCCGCGCCTGTCGAGATAGTCAAGGGTCGTCTCGTTCAGCGCCGCGCGGGACAGTCGGCTGATCACGGCTCCGCGGTGAAAGGTCCGGCGCGCGATATAGAGGTCAGCGCGCGTCCGGTGCCGCGACATGGCCACATAGGTAAGGTGCCGGTCCATGCCGCCGGTCCCCAGGACAAAAGATCGGTCAACCGTCGCGCCCTGGCTCTTGTGAATCGTCATGGCGTAGCCGTGGTCAAAGTGACGGTACTCCTTCGGATCAATCCGCAGGGTCTCGCCACTGTCCAGGCGGGCTGATAACGCGCCGCGCCCGGCGGCCGTGACCGTCCCCAGGCTGCCGTTCTTCACTCCGAGCTGCTTGTCGTTGCGGCGGAAAAGTATGCGGTCGCCCACGGCGAAACTGCGCGCGCCGCGCTCCGCTTGGTACGTCCGCTCGGCGCCCAGCTCCTGGCGCTCGAAGCGGCCTTCGCGGATCTTCCGGTTCAGCTCGTCCACCGCCTCGTTGCTATGGGCGAGGACCACCTTCGACCCGGATTGAGAGTCGGCCAGGTAGTCTTTCGCGACCTGCTCGATAGCCTCGGATCGCTCCCCGAACTCATGCATCAGGCCGCGCCGGGCATAGGCCGCCAGGGCCGTGCCGGTGCGACCACTGGCGAGCAATCGGGTGGCTCGGCGCTGCCAGGTCTGCTCCTGGCGGCGCACGCCGGTCATCTCGACATAGCCGGTGTGCTCGGCAATCGCGCGGAACGGGGCACCGGCCTCGATGGGCTGCAGTTGCTCGCTGTCGCCGACCAGCACGGCCTTCGCACCCGCCTTGTCGACGGCCTGGAGAACCCGGGCGAGCTGCTTCGACCCGACCATGCCGCCCTCGTCGATCACGAAGACATCGCCCTTCTTCAGCAGGTCGCGGCCGTTGTTCCAGCTCATTTCCCAGGAATGCAGGGTCCGAGATGGAATCGCCGCGCTCTCCTGCAGACCTTGTGCCGCGATGCCCGCAAGAGCTGCCCCTTTGACCTCGTAGCCGCTGCGCTCCCAGGCCTCGCGCGCCGTGTCGAGCATTGTCGACTTGCCGGCCCCGGCCATCCCCGAGACGACCGCTATCCGGCCCCTCCCCGTCACATGGGAGACTGCCTGACTCTGTTCGTCGGACAGAAAGGGCTTGGCTTCCAGGGCCGCCCGGACGGCACCAATGTGGGCGCCATAGCCGGTCACCTCGTTCATTTTCAGGGCACGCTCGATCATGCCGGCCTCGAGCTTGACCATGCCCTTTGTCGTGAACTTTCCGCGCGCCCCCTCCCCTGCATGATCTTCCAGCTTGACCACGCTGCTGTGCGCCAGGGCCCTCTCGGCCAGATCCTTGCCCGCCGTCGCGTCGTCCAGGTAGCTCGCCGCGATCTTCTCAAGATCGGCCTGGCGAAAGACGCTCTTGCGATCCGTTGCCATGTCCAGGAGCAGCTCGGGCTTCTTCCGCAGGCGTTGCCGGTTCCGCTCCTCGACGTCTCGCCTCTGCGTCCCAAGGGCCGTTACCTCGCCGGCCTTCTCAATCTTCCACGCCGCCCCCAGGTGTGGCGTCGGCTCCAGGCCTCCGGCGCGCGGTGTCACCGCGACGTCGAGGCCTTCGCGCTCGAAATATCGGTTCTGGTACTCCCGCCAATGGTCGGCCAGGCGCTCGGCGTCCGGCACCTTGTAGCCCTTCGCAAAGGCGCCATTGAGATCCCGCGCCTTTTTGCCGAACACGCTCCCCTCAAGCGTCCTCGTCGGTGTGTAGAGATGGGCGTGCGGGTTTCCGTCGGAGTGATAGTGGACCGCCAGGTCAACCGGAACGCCCTTCGACACGAACATTTCCTGAGCGAACTCGCGGGCCATTCTGACGTGATGCTCTCTGCCCACCTCGCGGGGCAGGGCAATCACGTGGTCCTTGGCAACCTGGGCCGAAGCGTGGCGATTGCTCCGGTCCTCGCGGGCCTCCACCGCATTCCAGAAGGTGGCGCGATCCTTGAGGGCGTCATCGCCGCCGGCAGGCAGCAGGATCTCAGAATGCCCGACCTCAGCGGCGCGATAGGCATAGTGATTCGTCACGCCCAGGCGTTCATCGTGCAGCGTTTCCGCGGCCCGATAAGCAGCGCCGGCCACTGCAGAGTGGCCGGCGGAACGGCTGTGGACGCTGACGCGAGCAAACTCTATCGCCATATACCCTAGGTTAGTCCGCAACATTGCCGAAAGGCAATGTATATTGCGCACTTCCCTCCTTTCGTCGGGTAGTGACCCCCACATATGGTGCTTCCGCCCTTGCTGAGAATCACTCCCTTAGCGTACTATCCGCCCGCAACCACAACCCGGAGTCTTACATGGCGCGGAAGCCCATTTCCCAGAAGCGAGAGGAAATCGCCTCCAGAATCGCAGCACTCGAAGAGCAGATGGCAGAGCTTGAAAAGGCCGAGATCGAGAAGATCGGACAGGTCGCCAAGGAGGCAGGCCTGGTCGGGCTCGATATCCCCGACCAGAAGCTGCGGGAGGCCTTCAAGGAGATCGCCGCGCGATTTCAACCGCCCAAAAAGGAAGCTGGCAAACCTTCAGGCGCAGCTGCGGCGGAATAGTCTGGCGATGCAGCGCACGAAGCAGGACGAGCGCAAAGCCGACACTCGCAACAAGATCCAGCTCGGTGGCCTAGTGGTGAAGGCCGGGCTTGGCGAGGAGGAAACGGCCGTCCTGCTCGGTGCCTTCATCGAAGCTGCCGATGCCTTGAACGGACCAAACGGCGTTGCCATCCGGCGTCGATTCCGGCGCCGCGGCGACGCTGCTTTCAAGGAAGATCAGCGTGACGGATAAGCTCGCAACCGGCCTCATGTGGGGCCTGCCGCTCATCGTGTGGGTGGCCCTTCGCACCTTTCTCGGCGACGTCTGGCTTGATCTCTACAGCACCCAGGGGGTCTCGAACACAGAGCGCTACTGGCTGCAAAGGACAGCCATAGCCTCTGATTTCCTGGCCGCCCTCTTCGTCCTTGGGGTCGTGCTGATCCTCTACCGGAAGCGCCTGTTCGCGCGCCTCCCGGCGGTCGCTCCTATCCTCCTCACGGCCGTTGCCCTCCTGGTGATGGTCATCCGCGAGGCTCGCCGCCTCTGGCCCTATCGCGACCAATACCAGCTGACCGAGCTGCTTGCCGCGGCCGATGCCGTCGTCGTCCTCTCGCTCATGGTCGGCACGATCTTGTGCGCTGTCGCGGCCTTCTCCCCGGCGGGCCTGGGGCGTCGCCGCCTCCCCTTCTGGCGCCAGGGCCAGGTCGAGCGCGCGAAGAGCGGCAACTTCGGCACGGCCGACTGGATGCCGATCTCGGAGGCCAGGAAACGCCTGCCGAACGAGCCCGGGATCGTCGTCGGCGAGGCCTACAGGGTCGATCAGGATAAGGCGGCCAAGCGGCCATTTAATCCGAAAGATCGGGGTTCCTGGGGCAAGGGCGGCACCGCTCCCCTGCTCGAATACCAGTGCGACACCTCGTCCACCCATGGCCTGGTTTTCGCCGGCGCCGGCGGCTTCAAATCGACCTCGATCGCGGTCCCGACCCTGGTTCGCTGGCCGCATTCGATCATCACCCTCGATCCCTCAAACGAGCTGGCACCCATGACGATCGCCGCGCGCAAAAAGATGCGCCGGGACGTCATCGTGGTTTCCCCGAACGACCCGGAATCAAGCGGCTTCAATGTCCTCAGCTGGATCGACCCGGAAACCCCGGAAGCCGACGACAACGTGGCCTCCGTGGTCCAGTGGATCGCCGGCGACGACCAGATGCGGGCCGGCGGCGGAGACAACCATTTCTTCATTTCGCAAGGCCGCGCCCTGGTCACCTGCCTCCTGTCTGACCTGGTTTTCGACCCGTACCTGCCGGAGTCCCAACGGACCCTCAGGACCTTCCGGGAGCGGCTGACAGAGAGCGAGACTGCCGTGAAAGAGCGCCTCGCGGAGATACATGAGAATTCGGCCAGCTATCAGGCCCGGGATCTGGCCGGGTCCTTGATGGACATGAAGGCCGACGAGACTTTCTCCGGCATCTATGCGAATGCGGCCGACCTGACCAAGTGGCTTTCCACCCGGAACTACGCGGATTTGGTCTCCGGATCGGCCTTCACCACGCAGCAGCTCGTTGCCGGCAATCTGGACCTCTTCATCAACATTCCGCTCAAGACGTTGGACTCCACCCCTGCCCTCGCCCGGGTCCTGGTCGGAGCCCTTCTCAATGCGGTCTACGAAGCTCGCGGTGACGTCCCGCATCGCTTCGTGTTCCTCCTCGATGAGGTCTTTCGCCTGAAATACATGGCTGCCCTGGAGACCGCCCGTGACGCCGGTCGCAAGTACGGCATAACCCTCGTCATGCTCTATCAGTCCCTCGGCCAGCTCGAGCGCCAGTTCGGCAAGGAAGGCAAAAGGGCCTGGTACGATTCGGCCGCCTGGCGAGCCTATGCCTCGGTCAAGGATCCGGACACTGCCAAGGAAATCGCGGAAATCTGCGGGACTTACGGAGTGGTTCAGACCAGTGAAAGCCGCTCTGCCGGCACCCAGCGGCAACCCGGCCACTTCCTGGCGCGGGACTCCCGGAACCAGGGCGAGAACGTCTCCGAGACCAAGCGGAACCTGGTGACAGTGGATGAGGTCCTGCACGACATGCGGGCCGATGAGCAGATCCTGGTCGTTCCCGGCGGCCGGCCCATCCGCTGTGGCCGGGCGATCTATTTCCGGCGTGACGACATGGTCGACAAGGTCAAAGAAAGTGCCTTCGCCTGATTTGGTTTGACTTCCCAAGGCAGAGGAACCGGGCTACCGATGGCGGCGGCGGATCAGAGGGAGCCATAAATCCGCGCGCGCCGTTCAAAGGCTTCCCGCGCGCCTTCGAGAATGTTGCAAGCGGCTTCGCGGGTGGCCGGATCATCGATTGATCCGCGGGATACGATCGTGCCGCGCTCGGCAGTGCTTCTGAGAATGATGATCTGCTCAGCATCGCCGAGAACCGCGATGTTTGCATTGTGGGTCACTACAATGATTTGACGCTTTTCCTTGGCCATCCTAAGCACCGGTACCAAGCTCTTGTAGATGAATTCGCTGTCGAGATTGTCTTCCGGCTGATCGATGATAAGCGGCGCATTGCTATTAGACGAAAGCATCAGAGCGAGAAGAACTGACTGTTGCTGACCCAGCGAGAGCTTCGAGAAATCGCGGTGAACATAGCGCGCCTTACCTCCCTGTTCCGCGAGCTGCTTAGTCACCGTCAGGCGCGGAAGGTCGAACACTTCACAGCGCTCCAGCGCAAAGCGTATCGAAGGTACTGAAAGCCGCTCGATGATCGATTCTGCATCCCCTTTAGCGAATACCTTGCCGCCTTCCGCGGTCTGCACGGCGGTGATGGCTCCGGCTTTCTTACTGTCGATTGCTTCGAGCAGGCCCGGCATCGTGAGCTTCTCGATCAGCAATGCGGCTCTGGGCACCTGCATTGTCCGCCACCCCATAGCCTCGATAATCTGCTGTTCGGCATCAGGAGAATAGGCGCTGCGCGCGAACTTCAGGCTGACAATCAGGTCGCTGAGCGCAGATCTGAGTGTTTCGGATGCTTCGCGCGCATAGGCGTCGCGGATTGTGGCAATACGCTCGCGCGCTGCCCACCTGCGCTGGGATGCGGCTTTACGCTTTCGCTTGCGGTCCGCCAGTTGCGGTACCCAGGTCTTGAGATTAGTGACGGACTGTTTTTGACGGGCCTCATCATTGGCGAGCTTTTGGATGTAGCCCATATCGAGCCTGATGTTCTGCGCTTCAAGTGCTTTGCGCTTATCATCTATCTCCCGCTGTGCTGCCGCTTCTTTGCTTTTCCATGTGGCAAGGCTCGTCTGCGCCTGATCGCGAAAGGTCTTGAAGCTGGCCTTTGCTTGTCCCTGCGCAGCAATGGCTTGCGACTCGAATTTGCGGGCGCTTTCCACGATTGAGGAAAACTCTTTGACGCCGACAGTCAACGCTTCCTTCGTGATAAGGGCGGCCAGCGCGTCAACCGCCTCCTTCGGTGAAAGAGACTCCAGTCCAGTCTCAATGTTAGCCAGCTTCTTGGCAACCTCCGCTCTCACCTCCCGCTCGCTCGCAATCTGACGCTGAAGCTTGATGATCTCCTTGGCGTTGGCTTGTTCCAGCGCCTTGAGCTGCTGCTGCGTGGTCGACAGCGCCCGTTCGTACTCCTGGATGCTATTCACTTTGGTTGTGGCTTCTTCGATCTGACCTTGCAGTGCAAGCAGTTCGTCGCGAGCTTGTTGCTCCCGCTCGGACGCCTCCCGAATATCGATGAAGCGATCCAGGTAGGACAGAAGCGCAATCGGGTTGTTGTGGGCTTGCCGGCTGATCTTTGCCGTTTCCCCCTGTCCGTAAGAGTCAATATGGAAGGCGTCAGGTCCATCGAATGGAGCGTTAACGTTTTCAAGGGCGCCATTTAGCGGCCGGCTCAGCGCATGAACCTGCTCCGCCTGATCACGCCAGAAAAGATCGAGTTGGGCGGGCCAGATTTCGGAGTCAACGACATCACTGTCGCTGGACTGCCCGCTGAGACATCTGACGGCCTCGAACGTCGTTGACTTTCCTGTGCCGCGCCCGCCGATGATGCAGTTCAGGTTGGGACTGAAGTGAATGGTCTGACCGCCGAGGAAACCGCCGTCAAAATTCACGCCAAGAACATAAGGGACGTTGGGCGGAATCTGGTCCTCTAACCGAACCCGCGCATCGCCCTCCTGAAGTGCCATTCTCAGCGCTTCGAAGGAAGGCTGGTGCATCTTGATGCGGGTGACTTTGGTATCGCCTTGCGCATTCCGGCCAAGCGCATTGAGCGTATGAGCATCCGAATTGAGAACCCGGGAAAGAAACTGCTTCGATCCAAGCTTGAGCCGGGCAATTCGCTCCCTGCCGGTGTTGGCCCGGTCTTGGTCTGGATCGGTGTCGGCGTAGGATATAACCGAGGAGGCGCTCTTGAGTTCTATGCCCAGCAGGGCCTTATGGCACAGCACGTCCCGCTTGTGCGGCGAGTTGCCAGCGTTCTCGGTCTCGAACCCGCTCGGGGCATCGACGTGCGCAAGAATTCCGACTCCCTTGAGTCCGTCCAGAAGCTGAAGGCAGTCCAGGATAGAGGTCTGGCAGCGCGAATTTGGCGTTCCGCGGTCAGCGAGATTCAGCCGGCCAAAGAACGACTGAAGCGCATCGAACGTAGCCAGATAGCAAAGAAGATGGCCCTGCGGTGTCGAAAGCTCGATGGCCGGGACCACATATAGCGAAGTCTGGTCGGCCACGGCCAGAGCGGCCTGCACGTTGCCGATTTCGTTATGGTCGGCGATGGCAATGACATCAAGCCTCTCGGCAATGGCTGTCTGCACGATCGCCTGCGGCGTCATGGTCCTATCGGAAACGTCATGCGACGCGCTGTAGGAATGGATGTGCAGATCCGCGCGGTAAAACCGGCTGCCGTTGGGGAGCTGGTATATGTCCCGCTCCGACGCCATTAGCTACTGCTGCCCTCTGGTTCCAAGGAAGACTCCGCAGACCTGGCTGCGAAAGGTCTTGCGTGCATCTGTCGCGGCGACGCTTCTTTTGCTTCCCAGACCAGCGTGCCAATGCTCTTGAATTTGCTTACCGACAGCGCGCCCCTTTCGTTACGCGCTTTGCTGCCGGGTTTCATCAATGCCTCTTCTAGGGGCGTCCGATTGGCTTCAAGTATGGCAAGTGGCTCCAATCTTTCGTCGAGCAAGACAAGCAAAACGCTATCCCAGTGGTGCTCAAACCGGATCGATCCTAGCCGTTGCCCGTTCATCTTCCGGTCGCGAGGGATGCACCGTGTCTTGATCTGGATGCGTCGGCCCTTGTCATCGGTCGCGTCATAGCCAGGCGCTCTTGCGTCAGCGAGCCGGAGGTCGAGCATTTTTGCGGCCAGGTACTCACCGATTTCGCCTGTAATCCCGAGCGGCTTGCCGGTTAGCTCATAGTATTCGATCGCAGCCTGCCGCGCCCGTTCAAGAATCTCCCCCGCTTTCTCAAGATCGGTCACGTCGCCTCCTCAGTGAGGAGGTCTGGGCTCAACGGAAAAAAACCATATCGGCCGCTATGCGGGTTCTTGCTGAACATCGTCACGTTGGGCCGAGCCGTAATCTCGGTCGGTGGGTCCTTGTTCTCGATGACGATGACCTGGCGGTCATCGGGCAGGCGAGTTAGATACTGGTAAAACTGGGCGTTGAGGTCAGTACCAAGAAGGTCAACGTCATCACCCTCAGGCTCTCGGTACGCAAGCAGTGGAGAGTCAAGGATAACGAATCCCGGATGGGCTGTGCTGTTTGCGCGGCAGAATTCCAGAAGGCCGATCGTGAACGCGGCGTGTGTGATCGCGCGAAGCCCTTTTCCGCGGGCAGTCCGGAGCTTTCCGCCGATGACGAGATCTCGCGCCTTGGCATCAAAATAGACCCTGTCTGCGCCGGGGAAGTGCCACGCCTTGAGGACGGCCTCGATGTGCTGCGCAAAGTTCGTGGCAACTGTTGTCGGCAAATCGCCATCCGAAACCGCCGATGCGCGCTGCTCATCCCCCTTTTCAAGGTCTTCACGGCGCTTTTCCATGTCCTGGAGAGTCCGGTAGATCGCTAGCGCTTCGCGTACCGCGCCGCGTTTGTCGGCGAGTTCGCCGTAACTCGCGCGAAGCTGCCTCAGTCGCGGCGAGGTCATTTCCTCTAGTTCGGATGAAAGCGCCTCAAGCTCTTCTTCAACTTTCGGAAGGCGCCGGTCGAAGCCGGCGGCCTCGCGGCGAAGAGCCGCAACCGTGCCGCCAAGCTCTTCCTGCAAGAGTGAAATCTTGGCGATCTCGCTCCGTGCAGCGGCAACGACTGCATCGACGTTTCCATCGCAATCGCCGTCGCGCTGGTGATGCTCGGGTGCGGCTCCGCACAGCGGACATGGCGTGTGACCAAGCACCCCGAAGAGGGTGCCTGCTTCCTCGATGCCGCGCAGCCGCTCGACGTCAGAGCTGTAGTGGCGGCTCAGCAAATCAAAGCGCTCCAAGAGAGAAGCAATCTCGCCGCGCCGGTCCTGCCCCTGTTCCAGCCGTCCCCGAAGCTCGCGCCGGCGCCCCACCACGCGTCTGTAGTCCGCCTCTGTGGCTGAGAGCTGCTGCGCGTAGCCGGTCAGCGACGTTTCAATCCTATCGAGCTGATCTTCGAGTTCCTTGGGTTGCTTTCCGAGCTCCTTGATCCGCCCCCGGTACTCGTCGACAAGCTGGTCCAGCAGATCGATCTGCGCCTCGCGTGTTTGATCTTCAGGAGACGCGGCCTTAAGCGCAACGAGCGTTGAGTCGTCAACGCCGGTTAGGAGCAACTTGAATGTTGCGAAATTCGGTGTGTCAGCCGTGGGGTTTCCATCAGACAGCGGCGAACGCTGGGACGTGATCTCGGTTTCCGTCACGATTATCAGCCGCGCGAGTGTGCGGAAGCTTAGGCTGTTCGTGTCGCCCCTCTTGTTTCTGCGCACGCGCTTGCCGTGAAGATCGCATTTTTCGAGAAGGAAGGCGGAAAGGTTATCCGCACTACGCTCGCTGTGCTGATCGGCGAGATCGCGGCCTTCGGCGTCAGGTGGCGGAGGCTCAAGGTGGAGTCCCGGGAACAAGCGGAAGTGACCGCCATCCACGCTTCTCGAGAGCGTGAACTCCTCTCCTCCGGTCGTTTCGATCCCAAGTAACACCCGGTCATAGCCAACGCGCTCGGGAATGTCGCGCAGGGCGGTTTTCCCGCCGAGCATGAAGTCAATCGCCTCAACGACAAACGACTTTCCTGTGTCAGATGCGCCGTAGATCAAGTTCAGCCCTGAGGCAAACTCGACAGACGCCGGCGCACGACTAGGACCGTGAAACGCGAGATGACGGATGCGCAGGCCAGATGCTGTCATGAGTCCGCCCCCAGACTCCGCTCCGCAGTCTGGAATTCTTCGACCCAATGGTCAAAGAACCTCCGCATGATGGCTCGGAACTCTGTTTCGGATCGCGCACCTAAATCTTCAACCAACCACTCGGCCCGATCCTTCAGGGCGCTCAAATAGGTGGACTGTAGCGATTGCAGGAATGGCGCGGCGTTTTCGCCAGCGCGGTAGCGGATGCCATCGGCGGAAGCCTCGCGTCGCACGAGATCGCGGGTCATCATCAGCAGCAAGGCCTGCTCGACGAGCTGGCGACGGACCAGAAGCTCTGCCGAATGCAGCGGAACCGGCGGATGAAGGCTGTCCGGTCCCCCGATGTCGCCTGTGTGGACGAGCAGGTAGTCAAAGGCAATCAGGCGCTGGAGGTCGAACGAGCGCGGATGGGCGGCGGTTAACACAGCGACGGCACGGACGCCCGCCTCCAGCGGTCCGTTAAATGTGGCCGGCGCCCTTCGCCTCTCTACGGCTTCGTCCATCTCAGCCGATCCTCATTTGCCAGTTGATGGCAGATTCCCTCGCGGTCCTGCACCTTCGCCCGCGTGATTAGCGGGTTCGAGGTGATGGGGAGATTGCGCGCCTCCTTCGTTACTGCACACACCCGCTGATACCCATCGGCGTGGTTCGCATCGCAGGTATCGGCAACGCCGGCGTGAATCTCGTCTTGCAGCGACGCGAATGTGCCTTCCGGAACGCTGTCACGCGCGAACACCCGCAGCGATTCGGCATGATAGAACGCGACCCTCTGACGGCCGAAATGGTCGTTTAGCTTGGACCACGACTTCAGGGCAGCGATATCCGGAATGGCCGTCTTGGTGTGGTCCGCGTAGGCGCGCAAAAGCTGGCCGACGTAATTGCTCTCGGGCGGAGCAATATCGTCGGGAGGAACGTCCGGGTCCGGCCGGCAGGGAAGGCCGCCGCCAAAGCGCGCCGTGTGCACTGGGCAGCCACGATGATCTTCAATGATCTCAAGAGCCGTCTTGGCGTCAAAGATGGAGAAGTCGAACGCCTGCACATATTTCAGAAACTCGCCTTCGAGGGCAATCTCCTCCTTGTCCGTGATGTTCTTGCGGCAATGCCTGTCCCAGTTCTCGAAGAGATGCTTCTTTAGCTTGGCTATGTCGGCGAGATAGCCTGCGAGGGTAGTGCCTGCGCCGCGGGGTGCAACGAAGAAGTAACGTCGCGGCGGCTTGTATTCGCCCTTGAAGGAGTACCAGAGGATTTTGCCGATTTCCGGCCACGCATCGGTGGGGTAAAGCGCGTGGTCATAGTGCTTGCATTGATAGTTGTCCCACACGCCCTGCAGCATGCTGGCGTCTGCGAACCCGGCGATGTCGATGCCGCGATCTCCTGCGCCGCTGGCGTGCTGAACCTTGCGGTACTCCTTCTTCAGGCAGTAGTGCGCCCATTCATGAATGAAGATTTCCCATTGCTCGGCCGAATAGAGCAGGATCTGTTGCTGAGGCGGAATACGGGGCCCGGCGACGGCTTGGTCGGCAGCAACCGGTCCGCTTGCTGTCGCCGGCGCGTCAATGTCCTTGAACCCGGGACTCATCGCGTCCTCGCAGCCTCCGCCGCGATATGACCGGCCAGTTCGGTGACGAACGTCTTGAGCCCGGTCATGCCATTCAGCTCCTGATAGGCACCGTCCGCCGAAGCCGTGCGCGGTGAGGCGATGACAGAGGCCACGGAATACAGCTGCTCCTGCATGAGCCGCTGGCAGAGCAGGTTGTAGCGGTGGAGATATGACGCGCCCTGAAATTCCTTGAATACCGGGAAGTGCGGCGAGCGGTCGGTGACCGGCCGACGCGATTGCGGCGCATCCTCCACCATCATCATCCAGCCGACAAATGGGCGCGGCTGCTTCCCGAACGCGCCCTCGCGATAGGCCACCCACAAATCGTGTGCGGTGCCGATCGCTTCCTCGGTCCGGTTGTTGAAGTTGTTACCGAAGGACGGCCCGACCTGGCTCTTGAATTCAAGCGCCGCGACGAGGCGGCCCTCGTTGAGAACGAGCAGGTCCCAGAGCTTAGTCGGCCGGAAATATCCCGGCAGAGTAACAACGCGCCGCTCGCGGTGGATATCGGCATGATCGAGCCCGTTGGCGCGAACAAGGTCGATGACGAGCGCGATGAACCCGTCCATGTTCTTGCCGGCCGTGACTCCGGCGCGCTCGCCCTGATCGACGTTCCCGGATTCGATTTGCTTCTGCCGCGCTTTCTCTCGGTTGCCCCAGAACGCCTGAACGGCCTCGCGGGCCTTTACTTCATAGTCAGCAAGATCAATAGCCACGTATCCCCCGCACTTCCCCCGTTAATCTCCGTTGCCCCCAAGCGCCGCGCGCTCTTGCCTGGACATCCCGTATAGCCTGAAGACGGCGCTGTTGCAGGCGCTCACATCGTCCTTCTTAGCAGCGGCGATGAGGTCGTTCTTGATCGCGGGAGCGACATCTGCCCAGCGCGGCAAGCGGATGCGCCGCAAATACTGCGCCTGAAAGCGCAGATAACCACCGCGCATCCGCGTTGAGTACGTTGTCACGAAGAGCCGCGCGATGCCGGAAAGCAGCACGGCCTGCAACGCCCTCAGGTCCCATTCATCCGATGTGATGAAGTACAGATTGTGGTGTGGGTAGAGCTTGCCGTCTTCGTAAACGATGTGCGCATCTCCCTTGATATCCGGGATCAGCAGCTTTCGCCGACTGGTCAGGTGCGGGTAGATGCGGTCGATGGTGCGATACCAGTTGGCAGGCGCCTTCTGCGCGACATGGCGCTTTGCGATTTGGTCCTTACGCGCCTCAAGATACCGCCGCAGGCGCGGATATTGCCGTAGATCGACGAGTCCGCCGCCTTCTGCGAAGGGATTCACGATGCCAAGGCCGCGCCACGCTACCGTGCCGGACAGGATATCCCGCGTCATCACAAGCGGGAGCTTGCGATCATCTTCAACGTCCAGCTCTGCGAACGGCCCGATGAAGGCGTCGTCAGCACCGGTCGCAACGCCGATACCGACCTTGCAACCGGCCGCTTCGATAGGCGGGAAGTCGCGCTCCAGACGGCGGACAAGTTCAAGCTGGTCGGAGGAGTCGAGAATCCACGGCTGCGCGCCTGCGGTGATGCCGGCCATTTCCTTCACCGGCCCCTTTGGATCAGGGGCGGAGCCTGCGAGCAGCGTCTTCGCAAGGTCGTCAAGCGCGGCCTTGTCGATGGAAGGACGCCGCGCAACGCGGGTGCGCCCCGGTTTCTCCCGGACAATGACGGTGATGGCGGGGTATGCGATCACGTCGGTATGGAAGGCGGGCGTGTCGTACATATCGACGTAGATCTTCAGGTGGAACTGTTCGGCCACCATCTGGCGCAACGGCCCGCCGTAGCGGTTCTTCATCCACCGGTCGGCGCAGATGAAGCCAAGAGCCCCGCCCTCGGCAAGCGCATCCAGCGAGCGTTCAATGAAGGGAATATAGATGTCGGCGCGGTCGAAGACGGTGCGGTAGCGGGCGCGATACTCGGCAATCAGCGCATCCGGGATGAGTTCCTGCCGAACGTAAGGCGGGTTCCCGACGACATAATCGAAGCTGCCGGCGAGCGGAGTGAGGAGGAAGTCGCCCTGCGTCAGCCACTCCTGAACGAGCTGCTCAGCAACGCGCCCTGCCACCCTGCGTTTGCTCAAAAGATGGATGATCTTTGCGCGGGTTTCGTCAAACGAGGCGCGATGCAGCTCGACGGCGCGGATGCAGTTAGCGAGCTTCGCTGCTGGAACGGCTGGTTTGTGGGCTTGCCACGCATCCAGGAGCCGCTCGACGGCAACAAGCAAGAAGTCGCCATGGCCGACGGACGGCTCTAGCAGGCGCTTCTCGTGCAACGGGCGGTCCGCAGTGTAACCAACCAGATCAAGGATAAAGTCCACGACCTCCCGGCGCGTGAAAACGGCGCCGCGCTCCTCGATGCCCGCGGTCGAAAGCAATTCAAGTGCGTTCTCGATCGGGCACATCCCCAGAAAGGAGGCTTGGCGCAGCCGCTGATCGATTGCGGGTTCAGCCATGTTCAGGCGCCCCCCGCCGCACGGCGGCGCGCCGGGCCGATGTTAAGGGCAACAATGCCGTCCTTGTCGCGGCGCTCAAGGAACTCGCGCATCGAACGGCGTATCAGCCAGGATGCGGTGACCTTGCCCTCCTGCGCCAAGCGGTCGAAGGCGGCATAGTCATCGGGATCGACGGTCACCGTGATCCTTTTCATGGGCTTCTGTTTCCTGCGATTCGGCATGGCCACCACGGTGATGCATAGTTTCATACTCAAAGCCACGATACCTGGCCTGCCGGAAATGGCAAGGCACCACATCTGGGAAAGGTGAAAGCATCACGAGTATGGTGACGGGAGACTGCACGCAGCCCGCTGCGGGGAGTAGGATTGGAGCCTACGGCCTGTCGGTACTGATTTAGAAGTCCCGCTATTCCATAAGCCGCGCGGCCCGGCTTAGCTCCGCCTCGGCATCGTTGTAGTAGCTCGAAGCCTGTTGCACTGACCGGTGCTGTGACTGCCGCATCGCCTCCGGCAGGCCCACCCCGTCCTTGGCCGCCTGGGTTAAATACCCAGCCCGAAGACCATGGGCACTGTAGTCGGCTTCGTCATAGCCAGCCAACGCAAGGCGACGCTTGATCATGTGATTGATGCCAGCAGCGGACATGGCGCGATCGCTCACGTTCTCCCAGCGATCGATGTGCCGGAAGACCGGCCCCAGGGTGATCGCCTCGCTCTCCAGCCAAGTCGTCAGAGCTTCAACCGGCCGCCCCACTAGCTTCACAGACCTCCCCTCCTCCGCATCGCTCGTTTTCGTGCGGCGGAGGTCGATGGTTATGCACGGCAGTCTCGGACTCTCTGGATCGGCCGGGTCGGCCGGCACAGGCAGCTCCTCGACGAGCTGCTCGACCTTGAGGGCGGCCAGCTCGCTGCGCCGCCGGCCCCCTGACCCGAAGGCCACCAGCAGCAGAGCCCGGTCGCGCAGCGCCGCCGGCCCGCCGTCGGCACAGGTGTCCAGGAGGTCTTCCAGGATGGAGCGGGTGATCGCCCGGCGGCTCTTGCGGGCCCGCGGCCGCTCGGCCGCCTTGGCGGCGCGCTTCACCGCCTCGCGCAGGCTGGCCGCCCCGAAGGGCCCCTCGATGCCGCGGATCCGGTGGAGCGTCGCCCAGCTGGAAAGCCGCCGGCGCACCGTGGCGGGCGCCTGAGGGCCTTCCGTGCGCAAGAGATCTCGGGCGCGCAGCGCCGCCTCCACCGCCGCCGGCATGCCATGGTCCGGATCGCGGGCCCGCTCGGCCGCATCATAGAGGTGATGGGCAACGCACTTCAGGGCGAGGCCTTCAGACGCCGGCCAGGGCAGCGGTGCGCCCGTCGCCGCCAGGCACCAGGCCTCGAGGTAGGCAAGATCGGAGGTCAGGGCGCGCAGGCTGTTTTCCGGGGTGCCCTTGCGTGCCAGGTGCTTCAGGGTGTTGAGGTCGGCCTCGGTCAGCAGCTCGGCAACCAGGTCCTGGCGCTCGAAGGACACCACCGAGATCAGCGCCCCGAGACGGTCGCTCGCATCGGCGCTTGCGCCCGCGCTCACCGGCATTGTCTCGGCAGCGACTGCAGGGCATAGCCGCGGCGGCGCTTTTCCCGGAGCTTCCGCCGCAGCACCCGCTCCGCCTCGCCGGCGGTTTGGAACCACTCGGTGCGGCTGCGCCCGGGCCGGCCGACCCGGCCCCAGACCCGCTGCACGCCCCAGTGGCCAAAGAGCGAGCGGGCGAGTTGCAGGCCGTAGGCCCGGTGCAGGTTGCGCGCCGGGTCATGCCGTTGCAGGTGGAGCCCCCGATAGAACTGGTCCCTGTCCATGGGATGATTCTGAATCAGGCGAGTCCGCGGAGCAAGAGGAACCGGCTTCCTGTTCAACCGCATTGCCGCCCACCTCGCCGGACCGAAGGGCTCGGCCCCGGCGCGGCGAGGATCTGGACTCTGCCGCGATGATGTTCTTATTATGTTCTCATGACCGAGAACGCCGTCTCCTCCAGCTCCGATCGCCGCGACCCGCGCACGCTCCGCCTTTTCGACCTGGCGCCCCATGAGGCGATCCTGGTGCGCTGCGAATGCGGGCGCATGAGCGAATATGGCCCGGGCCTGCTGCAGCGCCTCCACCGGATCCCCTCCGACACTCTTATATTCGATCTTCAGTTCCGCCTCCGCTGCCAGCACTGCAATCGACGGGACGGCTTCGACATCGGCATCATCGATACCCGCCACCGCGGCGAGAAACACCGGCCACGAGTCGAGCGACCGGTTGTCTCGCGGAAGCACTGAGCCCGCCGCGGCAACGCCCCCGGAATCCAGCCCCTTTTACCAACCAGGCTGCCACGTCCCTATTGAGGCACGGCCGGCGGCCGGCGTCCGGCACGGCCGCCATTTCGCTAAGTGGCGAAATCGCTAAATCACCACGTCGGTCGGCCCGTTGGGCACGTGCTGAAGGCGCCCCGTCTTCTCAATCCCGCGGCCCACCATCCTCGGCGGGGAGATGGTGAGCCGTCCGCCACGGTTCCGCGGGCCGGACGGCCACGCTAAACTGCCGTGCCGTTGTGCTGGGATCTCGGCTACTGCGGAGCATATCGAGATCCTCGAAGGACGGATCAAAGCCTGATATGACCCGCGGCATGGCTCACCGGCGGCAGCAAGGAAAATACGTGTGATGAGCGGCTCCTCTGACTACGAGGACATGGCCAAAGCGCTCGAGGCGACGGGCAACTATCGCATCCTGCGCCGCCTCCCGAAGCAGCCCGCCCTTGCGGAATTTGACGGCTCAGAGACACGCCAGGCCATCGTCCTCGACCTGGAAACGACAGGACTTGATCCGGCCACGGATGAGATCATTGAGATTGGCATCGTGCCCTTCACATACGCCCTTGATGGTCGGATTTTCGCCATCGGCGAGCCCTTTTCCGGCCTCAGAGAGCCCAGCCGGTCCATCCCGACAGAAGTTGCTGAGCTCACGGGGATCACGGATGCCATGGTCAAGGGCCGCTCCATCGATCCTGCCGAAATCGAAAGGATCGTTGCGCCGGCCGCCCTGGTCATCGCGCACAACGCGGCCTTCGACCGCCGCTTCGCCGAGCGGTTTTGCGGCGCCTTTGCCGGCAAGCCCTGGGCTTGCTCCCTGTCGCAGATCCCTTGGGCCGAGGACGGCTTCGGGGGTGCAAAGCTTGCCCATCTGCTGGCTGAGTGCGGCTACTTCTTCGATGGGCATCGCGCGGTTGACGACTGCATGGCGGTGCTGGAGCTGCTTTCCCGGCCGCGCCCGAAGTCCGGCGCCCCCACGCTTGGCGTTCTTCTGGAGGCCGCGCGCGCGAAGACCTGCCGCATCTGGGCCGAAAGCAGCCCCTATGAGTCGAAGGACATCCTCAAGGCGCGCGGCTACAGGTGGAACGGCGAGAACAACGGCAAGTCCCGCTCCTGGTACGTCGATGCGACGGAAGCGACCCTGGAAAGCGAGCTCGCCTTCCTGCGCTCCGAGATCTTCAGTCCCCATGCCCACCTGAGGGTCGATTACATCACGGCTGTGGACCGGTTTTCCGAGCGCGCCTGATGCAGGCTGGCCGCGCAAGCGCCCCGGGCGGAGACCGGCCGAGCGGCCGCCCGTTTTCCCGAGGCGCTGAGGCCGCCGCCGCCGCGGCGCGGGATCCGGGACCCGGCCGGCGACGACGATTCTCGCGGCGCCCGCTGCTGCAGGCGGCCGCTGCGGCCTTTCCGGCGCCTCAGCGGCCTCCGGAGCGGATGCTTTATGACTTGCGATAACAGGTAATTATCGCAAGTCATAAACCCCCACAAGAAATGCCTCCTGTGCTGAATCAAAACCTGCTATTAGGTTGAACAAGACGCATGGGGGATCACGAAAACAATGCCTTACACTCTCCCCTCCAGCCTGCCCATGGACCGGCTCATCAAGGTGTGGGAGCCGGCCGAAGAGGCCCTCGCCCGCCTCGACCAGGCGCTCGCCGGCAGCGCCCTCAAGGGCGCCTGGCTGGCCCGTGCCGACTTCGAAGAGGCGGCAGCATCCCTCTGGATCGAGGGCGAGCTGGTGCCGTTCGAGGACCTGGTGCTCGACGACGCCAGCACCAACGCCCGGACACCGACCCACCAGCTCTCCCACGCGCGCGCCGTGCTCTTAAACCGGCGCAGCCTGGCACGCCAGGGGCCCAGGGCGGCGCTCACCTTGCCGGGGATCCTCGCCCTGCAGGAGCGGCGCGAGCGCCTGGAAGGGCCTTCACCGGAGGCCGAGGCCCTGCTCGACCAGGACCCCAACTGGAATACCGAGAGCCAGATCGCCGTCTGGCTTTCCTTTTTGCCAGCCCTGCAGGCCTATCCGGCGCTGCTAGCCGCGGCGATCGCCCTGCATGCCTGGGAGGGGATGGAGCCCTTCCAACGCCACAACGCGACCGTGGGGCGCCTGCTGGCGCCTGCCCTGCTCTGGCAGCGCGGCAAGATTGACGGCCAGGTCCATTGCCTGAGCATTGGCCTCAAGAAGCTGCGCTGGCTCCACAAGCCGGGGCGGCCGCTGGAGGTCTGGATCGATGAGTTCTGCCAGGCGGTGGCTCTGGCCGCCCAGCAGGGCCTCAAGGCCCATCAGCAGCTTCAGCTGTCTGAGGCCCTCATGGCCCGGCGGCTCGAAGGACGGCGCCGCAGTTCGCGCTTGCCCGATGTGGCCCGCCTGGTCCTCGATCATCCGATGGTGTCCGCTCCCATGGTGGCCGCGAAGTTGAAGATCAGCCAACAGGCCGCCGGCACCCTATTGGAAGAACTCGTCGGCGCCGGCGCCCTCAGGGAGCTCACCGGCCGATCGCGCTTCCGGGCCTTTGGCCTGGCCTAGGGTTGCGCCTCCGCTCCGAAAGCCTGCGCCCGGCAGAATCCTCATTTCGCTAAATAGCGAAATCGCTAGACGGTCGCGACGGCGGAACTCCTGCGGGAGATGCGTGCTGCAATGGCGACGGCCATCCGGACGGGCTGCCGTCCCTTACTGTGGCACGACTCGCGGTTTCGCTTCTTCGCTATTTAGCGAAGTCGCTTCTTCGCCGTGTTCGCCGGCCTTGATCTTGCCGGTGGACGGACCGCCCTCCTCCCCTTCGGCCGGCGCTCCGAAGCCTCGCCCGGGCGAGAGGATCATCACCCGCTCCGGATCCTTGCTGAATTCCTCATTCTCGCTTTCCACCTGCGGGAAGAGACCACCGCCGCCTTCCAGGAGCTCGGCCCGCCGGTGTTCCTCCTTGGTCATGTCGGGCTCGCCTGTCCCTGCCGGCGGTCGGCTCAGGTCGGCCGGGGCGCTACGGCCGGCATAGTAGTCTTCGATCACCGGTGGGGCCTGCTCGCCCTGGACAGCGGCCTGAACCAGGACGGCATCGACCATGTCGAGGGCCGGCTCCTGCCAGGAGCCGAAATAGACCCCAACAGCACAGTACTCCGGGTCCGGACGGTCCTCCGCCTTGCACCGGGCCGCTGCCTGGGCCAGGCGTCGCGTGGTGATCGTCAGATTGACGCAGGGCGAGAACATGGCCTCGTTGGGCTGCGCGGTCGCCGCCTCGAGGTCCACCGCGATCCCGCCGAGGCCGACCCTGACCGCCTTCCCCAGCTCCTGGGCCTGGCGGGCGCCGGCGATCGCCGCCTCGGGCGTCTGAAATACCTTGGCATTCGGCTCGCCCTCAATGCGGTAGCTCCAGGGCTCGCCGTAGCTCGAAAGGGTGACGACCGCCCGCGTGATCTCCGGGTCAAAGGCGCCGAACGAGCAGGCGGCGATCAGGCTTACCAGGTCCATAGCGGCTCATAGACTCCCTTGATCATTTCCGCCCGCACCGGGCCGTAGTAGCGGCTGTCATAGCTGTTCGCTACCCGGGACGCGTAGACAAAGAACTCGCCGGTCACGAGCTGCCGGCAGCGCGACCAGGCCGGCACGACATGGCCGGCCGAGTCGGTGTGGCGAACCCCGGCCAGCCGCTCCCCGTTGATCACGAGGCCCTCATCGAGTGAGACACAGACATCGTCCCCGGCAACCGCCGCCACGGGCTTCAGAAAGCTGCCCCAGGCGATCTCGATTCCGCGTTGCCGGGCATAGAGGCGCGCTGCCTCAGGGATCTCGAAGGAGACGATCGAGCCCCGTTCAGGCAGGGTGCCGGTCTTCCGGTAGATCCCTGTGTCCATGGATGGCGAGTCGTTCCACAGGAAGGGCGGCGCTTCCGGTCGCGGCGTCACCACGAAGACTGCCCCAACCGCCGCAGCCACAGCCACCACGGCTGCGATCTGAACCCGGCGCCGCAGGACGGCCTGGATACCTTGGCCGTCAATTGGAACCCGGCGAACTGAGCGCCGGTGCCGCCCGCCTTGCTCCAGAGCGGGCGGCCTCGCTATTTCGCTATTTAGCGAACTCGCCAAACCGCTACTTTCTGGACCGGCCGTCGACCAGGTCGGATTCTTCGATGCGGATGCCGAGGGCCCGCAGACCCTTCATGACGATCACGTTCTGTGAGTCCCCGGTCTCATAGGCGTGCTTCTTCAGCGCTTCCCAGACGTAGACCGGCAGGGACAGCGATTTGTTCGCGCGGGCCACCGGCTTCGGAGCGGCTTGCACCCGGGTCTGGCCCACCGGTTTCATGCTTGGCAGAGTCTCGCTGCCCTGGGCGAGCGCCTCTTTCAGTGGCTGACCGCTCAACCTCACATCAGGCATGGGTTTGCTCTTGGCCATATTCACTCCTCACCTCAACCTAGTCCGCTAACTCGCAATTTCGGCACTTCGCTATTTCGCTGTTTCGCTATTTCGTAACTGCGCCCACGACCTCAGGCACCTCCACTTCCTCTATGCTTGGCGCCCCGTGCTCGATCATCGCCAGGATTTCCCGGCCAACCGCGCGAATATCATCGGCGGCCTGGCCCTTCGGCTCAAAGCGTAGCGGCGTCGTACCGTAAAAGCGGGCTTTTTGATAGACAGTGCGCTGAGTCAGCGATCGCCGCAGTGTCCTCAGTCCATGCTGGTGGAGCTGCACCTTGGTATGGATGTAGACCATCGTCTGCGGATCCACCCTCGAAAGCAGGGCCACATGGGGGATGTCGCCCCGGCGCGACAGCTTGGCCGCGTTCACCACGAAGTCTCGCGTCTTTGCCGTCTCGATGATGTCGTCTTCGCTTGTGCCGCAGGGGATCACGACAAAATCTGCAATGCCCGCCGCGTATAGCAGCGACCGGCTGGCAACACCGGCCACGTCAATCAGCACAATCTCGGCCTCGGCGGACAGCGCCTCCGTATCGTCGATGATCTTGTCCTCATCGTCCTGTGAGCGCAGCACAATCCCTTCAAAGGCGCCGTCCTGGCTCTTCCCGTACCAGTTGGTCATGTTCTGGTTGGGGTCGGTGTCGAGCACAGCGACCTTGCGGCCTTCGAGGGCGAAGAAGTCCGCCAAGCAGGCGGTCGCGGTGGTCTTGCCCGGCCCGCCCTTCGTAGATGACAGCGCAATGATCATTTCGCCTCCATAGCTCACATAGCGACTTCGCGACTCCGCTATTTAGCGAAATCGCCATACCGCGATTTAGCGAATCCAACAAGTGACAATTGAAAAACCGCGCTACAGCCCCCGTTTTTCACAGCCTGGCCGGCGCGTCCCTGCACCTGCGGGACGCGACTCCGTGCCGGCCAGGCTGCAAGGTCGGCGGGCGGAATCCGGCTGACTGGAAAACGGAGACGGCTGCCGAAGCATCCCGTCCATGCTCGCCCTCTGCCACCGGCCGTCGACCCCGCTCGACGGGCAGCCATTGTAAATGCCAGCTCGCCGAACTCGCTATTTCGCTATTTAGCGAAATAGCGGCTAAATCCATCCCGGCAGGGCTTCTCCGAAAGGGACCACTTCTGCCCCCGCAGTCGGCTTTGGCCAATTCTCCGAGAGATGCTCCGCGACACGAGACGCACTCAGCGTCAGCCCATTGTGGTGGGCCAGGCCAGACGGACGTAGCGATTTCGCTAATTCGCGATCCCGCGGTTTAGCGAAACCGCCAACTACCAGAGACCCGCAACGCGGCGGCCGGATGAGCCAAGTACGAAATCAAGCTGGACCCCAACTCCATCACCGGCGAAAAGGCGCAGTGACGCGCGCGGGGCCCGAGCGTTTGAGACCCGGACCCGGCAACACCATGTTTCACACCCTCAAACGAATATCAGGCAGCTCGGCCGCATAGTCCGAGCCGTCGGGCGTTGACCAGGTGCGCGATGAGTGATTGGAGCTGGTTGATTGCTCTGCCGGTGGTCCCTACGCCTATATCCCCCGGGAAAGACGAGCCTAGCCGCAGACATTGGGTTGTCCTCTCAAGAGCCAGGCTCGCGGGCAATCCCTTCTCCTTCAGGTGCCGAATCTGGTCCCGACCCAGCCGTATTGAAACCCTTCTGGCCGGTTTTATTCCGCCGCCCTGCGGGCTTTGCATCGCGAAGCAATAAAACCGGCCGCCAGGGTGCTCCCGACG
>MRWG01000620.1_pt1 | contig 34047 bp, 28 predicted proteins | sample 1013341 | NCBI WGS metagenome assembly MRWG01 (sample SAMN06117577, study PRJNA244670) | biofilm metagenome | biome: Water; feature: Cathode Biofilm; material: Biofilm; isolation source: microbial consortium enriched at the cathode of a solar microbial fuel cell | place: USA: District of Columbia ... | reverse complement strand
TCGGGGATGACGTCACGGTCGGTGCCCCCTCAGACGATCCGGCTTTCCTTGTTGCCCCAGTAGCGGTCCTTGAGCAGGCGCTTGTAGAGCTTGCCATTGGGGTGCCGGGGCAGTTCGTCCATGAAGTCGATGGATTTTGGCGTCTTGATGGCGCTGAGTTCCTGCCGGCACCACCGGATCAGCTTGTCGGCCATCCCGTCCGAAGCATGGCCCGGCTCCCTGAGCTGCACCACGCCCTTCACCGCCTCGCCGAATTCCGGGTCGGGCACGCCGACCACGGCCGCGTCCATCACGTCGGGGTGCAGGATCAGCCGGTCCTCGATCTCCTGGGGATAGATGTTCACCCCGCCGGAAATGATCATGAAGGCCTTGCGGTCGGTGAGGTAGAGGAAGCCATCCTCGTCGAGATAGCCGATGTCGCCCAGCGTCGACCAGCCCCTGGCGTTGCGGCTCTCCGCAGTCTTCTTCGGATCGTTGTGGTAGCTGAAGGCCGGCCCGTTGGCGAAGTAGATCTGGCCGATCTCGCCCCGGGGCAGCTCGATCTCGGGATTGTCCTGGTCGACGATCCTGATCTCGCCGACGATGGGGCGGCCGACGGTGCCCGGATGGGCGAGCCATTCCTGCGGGTCGGCGGCGACATAACCCGAGCCCTCGGTGCCGGCATAGTACTCGTAGATGACCGGCCCCCACCATTTCATCATCGCCTGCTTGACCTCGACGGGACAGGGCGCGGCGGCGTGGATGGCAACCTTCATGGAGGAGACGTCGTATTTCGCCCGCACTTCCTCGGGCAGCTTCATGAAGCGCACGAACATGGTCGGCACCCACTGGCTGTGGGTGCAGCGGTATTTCTCGATCAGCTGCAGCGCGCGCTCGGGATCGAAGCGCTCCATGATGATGGAGGTCGCGCCGATGCGGGTCATCAGCATGTTGTAGCGCAAGGGCGCCGCGTGATAGAGCGGCGCCGGCGAGAGATAGGTCGTCTCCGGCCCGACGCCGTAGAGTGCCATGATCGCCTGCATGGACGGGCGCACCTCGCCCAGCTTGCGGTCCTCCATGTCGATCTTGATGCCCTTGGGCCGGCCCGTCGTGCCGGACGAGTAGAGCATGTCGTGGCCTTCCCACTCGTCGGCGATCGGCGTCTCGGGCATGCCGGCGATGGCCTCGTCCCAGCTCCCGAACCCGTCGATCGGCTCGCCCACCATCATGCAGGTCTTCACCGCCGGGGTCAGCGCGGGCACGTCCTTCGCCACATCGGCCTTGTAGGCCGACGAGAGGAAAAGCTGCGCGTTGCAGTCGTTGACGATGTAGGCCACCTCCGGCGCGGTCAGATAGCTCGACGTGCAGGCGTAGTAGAGCCCGGCGCGGTGCGCGGCCCAGCAGATCTCCAGGAAGTGGCGGTTGTTCTCCATGCAGATCGCGATCGCGTCGCCGTGCTGCAGGCCGATGGAGCGGAAGAAGTGCGCGCCCTGGTTCGAGCGCCGGTTCAGCATGTCGTAGGTCACTTCCTCGCCGGTCGAGGCCATGATGAAGGCCGGCTTGTCGGGCCTTTCCGCCGCCTGGACGCCTGGATGCATGTTCGCTTTCCTCCCCCTGGAACTGGCCGCTACAATAACGCCGGATACGCGGCGAAAAAGGGGGAGGATCGCCATGGCTCGACTCGAGGTCTATTTCGACTGCTCGTCGCCCTGGACCTATCTCTGCATCGCGAAGGTGGGCGACATCGCCCGCGCGCGGGGTGCGGAGCTGATCTGGCGGCCGATCCTGGTCGGCGGGGTCTTCAACCAGGTCAACCAGCAGGTCTACGAGAACCGGGCCAACCCGGAACACCCGAAATACCGCTACATGCGCAAGGACCTCATGGACTGGGCGCGCTATCACGGCGTCGCCATCAACTGGCCCACCATCTTCCCGGTCAACGCGGTGAAGCCCATGCGCGCCTGCATCGCCGCGCTGGACGACGGCCAGGCCGAGCCCTTCGCGCTGGAGATCTGCGACGCTTACTGGGGCCGCGACCTGGACATCGCCCGGGACGATGTCATCGCCGGCTGCGCGAAGGCGGTCGGGCTCGACGCGGATTCGATCGTCGCCCGCGCGAACGATCAGGGCATCAAGGACCGGCTGAAACAGTACACTCAGGAAGTCGTCGACCGCGGCGGCTTCGGCTCGCCCACCATGTTCGTCGACGGCGACGACATGTATTTCGGCCAGGACCGCCTGCCGCTGCTCGACGCGCGGCTGAAGGCGTAGGGCAGAAACCGCCGAGTCCTGCGCGCCGCGGGAGCGGCGGCGCGGGACCCATGCCTGAGCCTTTCCGGCAGCGCGGCTGCATGTGTCGATGCCCAAGCGTGGGTACCAGGCGGAGCCTGCCCCGGACTATGTTCCGGGGGCTTCGCCGGACCCAGGACGCGCAAAGAGGGCGACGAAGGACTTCGGCGTATCGCCGCCGCCCGATGCCCGCCCGTCATCCGGCGGCGGGCATGACGTCGGGACGCCTCAGTAGGTCACCACCGTGCGGATCGACTCGCCGGCGTGCATCAGGTCGAAGCCCTCGTTGATCTGCTCGAAGGGCAGGACGTGCGTGATCAGGTCGTCGATGTTGATCTTGCCCTCCATGTACCAGTCGACGATCCGCGGCACGTCGGTGCGGCCCTTGGCGCCGCCGAAGGCCGTGCCGCGCCAGACCCGGCCGGTGACCAGCTGGAAGGGCCGCGTCGCGATCTCCTGGCCCGCGCCGGCGACGCCGATGATGACGCTCTCGCCCCAGCCCTTGTGGCAGCATTCCAGCGCCTGGCGCATCACCTCCGTATTGCCGATGCATTCGAAGCTGTAGTCGGCGCCGCCCTTCGTCAGATCGATGACCGCCTCGACCACCTTGTCGCGGCCGACCTCGTTGGGATTGACGAAGTGGGTCATGCCGAAATGCCGGCCGATCGCCTCCCGCTCCGGGTTCAGGTCCACGCCGATAATGCGGTCGGCGCCCACCATGCGCAGGCCCTGGATGACATTGAGGCCGATGCCGCCCAGGCCGAAGACGGCGCAGTTCGCGCCGGGCTCCACCTTCGCCGTGTTGATCACCGCGCCGATGCCGGTGGTGACCCCGCAGCCGATGTAGCAGACCTTCTCGAAGGGCGCGTCCTCGCGGATCTTCGCCAGCGCGATCTCCGGCACCACGGTGAAGTTGGCGAAGGTCGACGTGCCCATGTAGTGGAACACCCGCTCCCCGTTCAGGGAGAAGCGGCTGGTGCCGTCGGGCATCAGGCCCTGGCCCTGGGTCGTGCGGATCGCCTGGCAGAGATTGGTCTTGCCCGAGACGCAGTACTCGCACTGGCGGCATTCGGGCGTGTAGAGCGGGATGACGTGGTCGCCCTTCTTCAGCGTCGTCACGCCGGGACCGACATCGACCACGACGCCCGCGCCCTCATGGCCAAGAATCGCCGGAAACAGGCCCTCCGGGTCGGCGCCGGAGAGCGTGAACTCGTCGGTATGGCAGATGCCGGTCGCCTTGACCTCGACCAGAACCTCGCCTTCCTTCGGCCCTTCGAGCTGAACCGTCGTGATCTCCAGGGGCTTGCCCGCCTCCACAGCCAGCGCCGCGCGTGTGTCCATGATCCCGCTCCTCCTGTCGACCCGATCTGACCGGATGCTATTGTTGCGGGGTAATCCTGTCCATGGGGGCAGGACGCGGCAGGCGCCGGAGCGGGGTTGGTCGGCGCAGGCAAGGGGGACACCGGGATGGAGTTCGGACTGTCGGAGGACCAGCGCCTGCTGCAGGAGAGCGTCGGCCGCTTTCTGGGCACGGCGGCGGCGCTGGAACGCGTGCGGCTGGCCGCGGACGGCGACGCTTCGGTGCGCGCCGAGATCGCCGCGGGACTGGATGAGCTCGGACTGGCCGGGATCATGGTCCCCGAAGCCCATGGCGGCGAGGGGCTTGGCCTGCTGGAGGCGGCGCTGATGCAGGAGCAGCTGGGCCGCCACGCCGCGCCCGCCGGCTTCATGGCGCAGGCCGCGCTGGCCGCCATCGCGCTGCAGGACGCCGGGAGCGAGGCGCAGCAGGCCGAGTGGCTGCCGAAGCTGGCTTCGGGCGAGGCGCGCTTCGGCATCGCGGTCTCGGAAGCCGCCGGCGCGCGGGAAAGGGCGGGCGTCACGGCGGGACCGGCAGGGCTCACCGGCAAGGCACTCTTCGCCCTGGAGCCCGATACGGCCACCCACTTCATCACCGCCGACCGGGACCGCGGCCTGCATCTCGTCGCCCGCGACGCCGCCGGGCTTTCGGTCAATCCCATGCCCACCATCGACCGCACGCGGCCCGTGGCGGAGCTGGTCTTCGAGGGCGTCGCCGGGGAAGCGCTCACGGGCGGCAATGACGCGTCCGCCGCCACGCGGCGCATGGTCGCCGCCGGCCGCGTGCTGCTCGCCGCCGACAGCCTCGGCGCGGCGGAACGCATGATCGAGAAGGCGGTGGACTACGCGAAGGAGCGCGAGCAGTTCGGGCGCACCATCGGCTCCTTCCAGGCGGTCAAGCACATGTGCGCGGAAATGGCGGCCCGGCTGGAGCCCTGCCGCTCGCTGATCTGGTACGCCGCCCATGCGGCCGAAGCCGAACCGGACGAATTCCCGCTGATGGCGGCGCTGGCCAAGTCGCACATGGCCGAGGTCGGGACCTTCGTCGCCCGCACCGCCACCGAGGTGCATGGCGGCATGGGGTTCACCGACCTGATGGGCCTGCACTACTGGTTCAAGCGCATCGGGCTGAACCGCCAGCTGCTGGGCGGCCCCGAGGCCGTGCGCGCCGACGCCGCGCGCCTGCAGGGCTTCGACCGCGCCGCGGGGTAGTGCGGTCCGCGACGTGATCCAGCCAACTGACGTCCTGGGGCTTGACCCCAGGACCCAGTCCTTTGCTTCGCTGGGCCCTTGGATCAAGTCCAAGGGCGACGGAGTCAGGTATTTCCATCGATGAGTGAGACGTTCTGTCAGCCTCGCGTGGAGCGGTAGCAGCGCACGCCGCCGGCGTCCTCGGCCAGCCAGACGGCGCGGGCCACGGCGCGGGCGAGGCAGTCGGCGGCGGCCTGGCCGATGCGGGCGATGTCCGCCGGCCCGCCGACCGGGCGCTCGCCCACCGACAGCGCGAAGACCGTATCGCCGTCGAAGGGCGTGTGCACCGGGCGGATGGCGCGGGCGAGGCCGTCCTGCGCCATGATCGCCATGCGCTGCGCCTGGCCCTGGTTCAGCTTCGCGTCGGTCGCCACCACGGCGATGGTGGTATTGGCCCCGGCGGCCGAGGTCACCGCGCCCGGATCGTCGGCCGCGCCGCGCCCGGGCGGCGGATTGCCGCCGAACTCGCCGTCGCGCTCCAGCGCCCAGGCCCAGAATGTGCGCCCGTCGGCCATCACCGTGTGGCCGGTCGGGTTGGCCGCGACCAGCGCGCCCACCGTGATCCCGTCGTCCAGGACGAGCGAGGCGCTGCCCAGCCCGCCCTTCAGCGGCCCGGCGGTGGCCCCCATGCCGGCGCCGGCATTGCCCAGCGCGAAACCGGCCCCGGCGTTCTCGACCGCCTGCTTGCCCAGCTCGCGGTAGGGCGGATCCTCGCCCCAGTTCTTGTCGCCGAGCGGCAGGTCGAACAGGATCGCCGCCGGCACGATGGGGACCACTTGGCCGGCGACGGGGAAACCGACGCCGCGCGTCGCCAGACGCGCCATGACCCCGCCGGCGGCGTCGAGGCCGAAGGCCGAACCGCCCGACAGGCAGATGGCGTGAACCACGTCGACCAGGTTCGCCGGGTCCATGACCTGGATCTCCCGCGTGCCGGGGCCGCCGCCGCGCACGTCGGCCGCGGCCACCGCCGGCCGCTCCGGCAGCACCACGGTCACCCCCGTCAGCGCCCGGGCGTCTTCGGCGTTGCCCACCGTCAGGCCCGGCACGTCCGTGATCAGGTTCCGCGCCCCCGGTTTCGCCATGTTCCGCTCCCGCTTCTCTGCCGATGCATGATGTATGGGAGAGAACTAGGATGGAGGGATCAACACAAGGGAGGACCGCCATGGGCCGCCAGATTGTCGATATTTCCATGCCGCTGGAGAACGACGTCGTCTCTGACCCGCAGCCCTTCGGGCCGAAGATCACCTATGTCGACCACCAGATGTCGCTGGCCCAGATGCTGCCCTTCTTCCCCGGCCTGAAGCCGGAAGACCTGCCCGGCGGCGAGGCCTGGGCGGTGGAGCGGGTGGAACTGATCACCCACAACGGCACCCATCTGGACGCGCCCTATCATTTCGCCTCGACCATGAACCGCGGCGAGCGCGCCATCACCATCGACGAGGTGCCGCTGGACTGGTTCATGCAGCCCGGGGTGAAGCTGGACTTCCGTCATTTCGGCGACGGCTATGTCGTCACCGCCGCCGACGTCGAGGCCGAGCTGCAGCGCATCGGCCACGAACTGCAGCCCCTCGACATCGTCGTGGTCAACACCGCCGCAGGCGGCGCCTATGGCTCCGACCGCTATGTCGAGACCGGCTGCGGCATGGGCTACGAGGCGACCATGTACCTGCTGGAGCGCGGCGTGCGCGTCACCGGTACCGATGCCTGGTCGTGGGACGCGCCCTTCGTCTACACGGCGGAGAAATACGCCGCCGAGAACGACCCGTCGGTAATCTGGGAGGGCCACAAGGCCGGCCGCGACATCGGCTACTGCCACCTCGAAAAGCTGCACAATCTGGAGGCGCTGCCCGGGAAAGGCTTCACGATCTGCTGCTTCCCGGTGAAGATCAAGGCGGCCTCGGCCGGCTGGACGCGCGCGGTCGCCATCCTCGACGGCTGAAGCTTGACATAAGTGTATTTTTACCGATAATGCCGCCTGCATCTGACCACGTGGAGGCGGACCATGGATCTCGGCGACCTGCTGGAGGAGCGCGCGCGGCTTTCGGCCCAGCGCATGGCGATCCTGGAAGCGATGGCGCCGCCCGTCGCCGCCTCCGATCTGGACGCCGACGGCCGCGAGGAACTCCGCATCGCCGTGGAGCAGGCCCTGGACGACGCCTTCTTCCCCCTCGCCGACCCGATCGAGGCGGAGATCGAGGAACGCCGCGCTTCGCGTGCAGTTCGCAATCTGCGCGCCGACCTGATCGACCTCGCGGCCCGGCGCTGAGATGGCGGATGCGCTGATGCTGGAACTCTTCGCCCGCATCGAGGACGAGGAGCGCGCCCTGTCGGTCATCCTCTCCGACGGCCAGGTCACACTGGAACCGGCGGACGGCCCGCGCCTCTGGTTCAGCCGCACCGCCTTCGACCGGCTGGCCGATCTGGTCCGGCGCTACGACGCCGCAATCGCCGCGGCCGGCGGCGGCTGACCTTTACCCCGGCCCGGCGCACCCCATCTGAAACCGCAGCACCGTTGCGCCCCGGAGGTCCGTCCATGCGTCTTATCCCGATCGTCATCGTGCTCGCCGTAATGGCCGCGCCGGCGCTGACGCAGGAGCGGCGCGCCGCGTTCACGCTCGGGGGCCAGGGCTACGCGATCGACGCCGGACCGGGCTTCTGCCGCGCCGAAGCCGAGGAGCTCGAGCGCTGGGCGCTCTGGCCCCGGATGATGGCCGGCACGGAGCGGCGCTTCGAGCCCAGGGCGGTCTTCCTCGACTGCGTCGCGCTCAACGCCATCCGCGCCGGCGCCCAGCCCGAGAACTTCGCCATGCGCCTGGCCGGAACGCTGCTGGGCGGCGGCGAGCCCCTGCCCGCCCGGCAGTCGGCGCGGGTCCAGTTCGACATGTTCCGCGGCATGTTCCGCATGATGCAGGACCGCCCCGGGTCGGTGACCGGCGTGCCCGTGGAGGAAATCGTCCAGGGCGCGGCCGAGGAGCGCGGACTGATCGTGGAATGCGTCCATCCGCGCGCCAGCGCCGGCTCCGTCGGCCTCGACATCTGTCTCGCCGAACCCGACGGGAGCGACCCCATGCAGGGCGGGCTCGCCGTGCGGCCGGTGGGTGAACGGTTCCTCGCCGTCGCTGCCCTCGGCCGCCCCGGCATGGCCGACGGTCCGGGCTTCGACGAAGCGGAGACGATGCTGGAGGGGTTGTCGCCGCTCGAGTGACGCGCGCGGCGGAGGCGATCGCCGACGCGTTGCTTTCGGATGCGGGCATCAGCCTGGAGGAAGCGGACGCGCGGAAGCGCGCAGGCGCCTCAGTCGGCGGCGGCGGTGCGCACCCTGGCGGCGCCCACCTCGGCGACCTCGTTCTCCAGGAACGGCAGCGCCGCGATCTCCGCGTCCAGCTCCGCCCGGAAAGCCTGGAAGGCTTCCAGCCGCGCGCCGGCCAGCTTCACGCCGGTGGGCAGCTTGATCGAGCGCGGATTCACCTGACGGCCGTTCTTCAGCACTTCATAGTGCAGGTGCGGCCCCGTGGACCGGCCCGAGGTGCCGACATAGCCGATGATCTGACCCTGCTTGACGTGGCTGCCGTTCTTCAGGCCGCTGCGGAAGCCCTTCATGTGGGCATAGGCGGTCGAGTAGGTGCCGTTGTGGCGGATCTGGATGTAGCGGCCATAGCCGCCGTTCCAGCCGAGACGGGCGATGGTGCCGTCGCCGGCCGCCATGATCGGCGTGCCGGCGCGGGCGGCGAAGTCCGTGCCCTTGTGCATCTTGGTGTAGCCCAGGATGGGGTGGCGGCGCTTGCCGAAGCCCGATGAGATGCGCGCGCCGTCGATCGGCGTCTGCATCAGGGTCTTGCGCGCGCTCTGGCCGCGGGCGTCGAAATAGTCCGGTCCCGGCTCGCCTTCCGGCTGGTAGCGGAAATAGGTCAGCGGCGAGCCCTTGCGGACCAGCGTCGCCTTCAGGATGTTGCCGGTCTTCATCACCTCGCCGGCCCGGTTAACGAAGCGTTCGTAGGTCAGTTCGAAACCGTCGCCGGGGTGGATGCCGCGCTGGAAGTCGACGTCGAAGCTGAACATGCGGATCAGCTCGGCCAGCACCTCGTGCTCCACGCCCGCGCGCTGGCCGGCCAGGAACAGCGAGTCGTCGATCGTGCCGCGGGCGCGGACCAGCTCCCGGTCGAAAGTGAGCCGCTCCTCCTCGCCCAGGAAGCCGCCGTCCGGCGTCGCCCGGGCGTAGACCACGCGCTCCACGCTCTCCCGCAGGCGCACCTCGGTCAGCTTGTCGGTGGCGTGATCGAACATCAGGGTCAGTTCCTGGCCCGGCTTCAGGCGCCTGAGGTCCGTCAGCTTGCCCAGCGCCGTCACCGCCTGGTGGACGATACCGTTGTCGGCGCCCGCCGAAGACAGCGCCCTGGCCAGCGTGTCGCCGGGACGGATCACCGTGTCCATCCGCCGGCCCGCCAGGGCCTCACCGGTCAGGGCGGCCTGCCGGTCCAGATCGGCGACGCCGTCCTCGACCATGCGGGCGAAGACCCGCTCCACGAAGGCGTCGATGTCGCGTTCGCGCTGGCTCATCAGCAGGCGCGGCGAATCGCCGGCCCCGAGGCCGACGGCGGCGTTCGCCCGGCCCTTGGTCTCGGGATCCTGAATGCCGAAGAGAAGCCCGGCCAGGCCGCCAATCACGGCAAGCGCGCACGCGGCGACCGTAATCCGCTTGCCACGGCGTCCACCGCGGTAACTCGGTTCCTGCACAATCATCGGTTCGGTTTCGGTCCCGCTCATCCCTCGGAAGCGCGCAAAATGATCAGATCGCCGCAGAGTGTCAACAATCGCGCTGATTCGCGAAGGGGTTATTCCACCCTAATCGCTTGAAATGCTCAACCGCTGCCGACACTTCATGCCAAGAGCGGCCTTGCGGGCGGACGCCCAGGCCGTAGACTGATCCCGGTGCAGTACGCGCCAGGGGGAACGGAGGGCTCGCGCAGACATGCGGATTTCCGGCTTGTGCGGGGTCGTCATCGCGGCGGCGTGGCTGGCCGCCTGCACACAGCAGGCGCCGCCGGCGGGTTCGGGCGCCGCCACGGCGTCGCCCGCGCCGGACACGCGCGTCATTCCGCCCCGTCCGGGCAGCGAGGAAGCCGCCGGCGCACCGGACGCGGCCTCGCCGCCGCCGCCCACACCCCGGCCCGAAGGCCTGGCGCGCGCACCCGCCGGCTCCGGGCCACCCGCCGGCGCCGCCGCCAAGCCCCGTGTACGCCGGCCGGCGCCGGAGCTGATCGGGATGTCGGAAGCCGAACTGCGTGACGCCATGGGCCAGCCCGACCGGATCCGCAACGAGCCGCCGGCCAGCGTCTGGCGCTATGATCTGACCGGCTGCGCCATCGACCTGTTCCTGTTCGAGGATGTCGCCAGCGGCCGCACCAAGGCGCTGAGCTACGAGATCGTCATCAACGAGGGCGGCGGCGAGACGCCCGACAAATTCTGCGTGGAGGGCAAGAGACTGGCCGATGGCTGAGAACGCGCTGATCTACGTCGTCGACGACGACGATCTGTTCCGTGAGTCCGTGGCGCAGAACCTGGCCGACGCCGGCTTCGAGGTCGCCGTCTTTCCCGACGGCCCGGAGGCCCTCGAAGGCCTGGAGAGCGAACCCCTGCCGCAGCTCATCCTGCTGGACTGGAAGATGCCGAAGATGAATGGCATCGAGGTGCTGAAACAGTACCGCGCCCGGGGCGGCGACATCCCGGTGATCTTCCTGACGGTGCTGAGCGACCAGATCTACGAGGAGGCGGCGCTGATCGGCGGCGCCGTCGACTTCATCGAGAAATCGCGCAGCTTCTCCATCCTGCGCCGGCGCATCGACCTGATCGTGGACGGCCGCCGCGGCGGCGCGGAGGAGGAGGCGCCCGAGGACCAGCCGCAGCGGATCGGCGAGCTGACGCTGGATCCCGAATCCGCGCGCGCCGCCTGGCGCGGCCGGCGCGTCGACCTGACCATCGCCGAGTTCGCCATCGTCAGCCATCTGGCGTCCCGGGCGGGGCGCGACTGCCGCTATCGCGAGATCTACGACCTCGTGCGCGGCGAGGGATTCCACGCCGGCGCCGGCGAGGACGGCTATCGCACCAATGTCCGCTCGATGATCAAGCGCATCCGGCGCAAGTTCGAATCGATCGACCCCGATTTCGAGGAGATCGAGAACTATCCGGGATTCGGCTATCGCTGGCGAAGGGACTAAGGTCGTGGGCGGCCGCATCTGGCGCTCCATGTGGATGCGCCTCGCCGCCATCGCCCTGGTTCTCGCCGTCGCCCCGGTCATCATCTACCTGCAGCTCCGCGCCGCCGACGCCGAACAGAGCGCGCTGCTGCGCCAGTCCGTCGCCGCCCAGGGGCGGATGATCGCGCGCGGCGTCGAGACCGCGCTGGACCCGGCCAAACTGCCGGAACTGGGCAAGCACCTGGCCCGCTTCGACACGCCGCGCAACGAGGTCCGGGTGCTGTTCCGTCCCAGCGACGACGCGGACCGGGCGTTCTATTTCGTCGGCGCCTCGCCGGCGCTGCCCGACGCCGACCTGGAACAGGAGCGCGAGCGCCTGCTGGCCACCGGCGCGGTCGCCGACATCGGGCCCGGCTGCGGGCCGGGCGGTCCGGCGGGACAGGTCTACGACACGGTCGCCGGCGACCGCCGCATCATCGCCTCGGTGGTGCCGCTGGCGAAGCCCGAGGGCTGCTGGGTGGTGATCCTGACCCGGGAGCAGTTCGCCGGCTTCGGCCCCGACGGCGCGCAACCCTACTGGCAATCGCCGGAGATGATCGCCAGCGGCGTGATCTACGTGATCATGGTCGGCCTCGTGCTGCTGGTCTTCCTGAGCTTCCGCCGCGACCTGCGCGGCTTCGCCGACGCGGCGCGGCGCACCGCCCGCGGCGAGGGCGGCACCCGCTTCCTGGACCAGAACCGGGTGCCGGAACTGGACGGCGTCGCCCGGGCTTTCGACCAGATGGTCAGCCATCTCCGGCGTTCGGCGGAAAGCCTGCTCAGGCTGTCGGAGGAGAACGCCCACGCCCTGAAGACGCCCGTGGGTGTCATCGCCCAGGCCGTGGAGCCGCTCCGGGCCATGGCGGCCGAGGATCCCCGCCGGCGGCGCTCGGTCGAGCTGATCGAGAAGGCGATCGAGCGCCTGGATCATCTGATCACGGTGATCCGGCGCAGCGAGGAGACGGCCGCCGCCCTGGTCGCGCCGCGGCTGACCCCGGTCGACGCCGGCGGCCTGCTGCGTCCGGTCGCCGACGACTACCGGCCCATCGCCGAGGACCGGGGCATCGAGGTCACGGTCCGCTCGCCGGGGCGCGTCATGGCGCTCGGCAACGAGGAGCTGCTGCGCACCGCGATCGAGAATCCGGTCGAGAACGCCCTCGACCTGACCCCGGCGGGCGGGCGGGTCGAGCTTTCGCTGATGACCGAGGAATCGACCGGCATGATCGAGATCCGCGTCACCGACACCGGCCCCGGCGTCGCCGACAGCCAGCTGGAGCAGATCTTCGACCGCCGCTTCAGCCACCGCGAGCCGGGCGACGGCGGCCATGACGGGCTGGGCCTGTGGATCGTGCGCCGCAACATGGAGGCGATGGGCGGCGCGGCCCATGCCGAAGCCGGCGACGAGGGCGGCCTGGCCGTCGTGCTCCGCCTGCCCGCTGCAAGGCCCTGATACGTAACGCGACCCGCCGCCACAGCTTTGCCACAGCCTCGCCGCTGACCCGCCACCGGCCTTGCCCGATATTCGATGGTGCAAGCAGCGGAATTTCCCGCCCGTCAGTTCGAGGCCGCAATGTACCAGACCATCATCGAGCAACAGGCATACGCCACCGCCCGCTCCGGTATCGGCGGGGACGTCTTCGCACCCAGGGACACACGCCAGTGTCTGCGGCGGCTGTCCTATGACCCGTACGCGGCGGGCAACGGCCGCCAGATGGTGCCCCGGACCTTCATCGAGCGGCTGCCGCGCGACATGGCCGGCATCGCCAGTCTGGCGGAGCGCCAGAAGACCTTCATCACGCTGATGCTGCCCATCGTGCTGCGCGCCAACGAGATCATGAGCCTGCAGCGCAGCATGATCCGCGCGGAGAGCGATCCCCTGATGCTGGAGCAGGCGATGCGCCAATATGACGCCCGCGACCTGGAGCAGCTCGACCGCCGCTTCGACGTCGTGCCGCCCTCGCTGCTGCTGGCCATCGCCGCGGCGGCGACGGACTGGGGCCGGGAGCGGACGGCGCACGATCTGATGGCGCTGGCGCCCGACTCGCTGGCCAGCCCGGCCAATCTGCCGCCGTCGGCGGTTCAGGCCCTGGGGGGCGCCCGGCGCAGCCACTACCGGGATCTGCTGAGCCCGATGCTTGACGTCATTCACGGCATCAACACCTACAGGGACGGCGCGGCGCTCAGGCGCGAACGCAGCCGCCAGCGGCGCAGCCGCCGATTCGATGGCTACCGTCTTGCACTCCTGCTGGATGGTGGCCACCTCAAACGCAGCCCATTCGTCCGCCGCGTGCTGTACGCGATGGAAGGTGGGGCGTTGACCCGACTGGACCATGCCAAGCTGGAGGCCCCGGTCGCGGTCGTACACTGAGTTCCAGCCAAGAAAGTTCAGAAAAGTGGAGCTAATCCGATGATCCGCAAGATTGGAGCCATCAGCGTTATCGGCCTCATGCTGGGTCTTGGCGCGTGCGAAGGCATGAACGAAACCCAGCAGCGGACCCTTTCCGGCGGCGCCGCGGGCGCGGCCGGCGGCGCGGCGCTCGGCGCGATCACCGGCGGCAGCGCCGCAACAGGCGCACTGCTGGGTGGCGCGCTCGGCGCGGGCGCGGGCTACATCACCTCCGACGACGACGCCTTCGAATAAGCAGGCGTCGGCCCGCAAGGCCGGATACCGGCGCGCGGCGGGGTCCGCAGGGACCCGGCCGGCGCGTCCGCAGCACCACGGGGGCCGCACCGTTCCCTCCTTTCCCTCACGGCGGCTCCCGCGACGGAGAAGCCCGTGCCGGCCCCCCGGCGCGGGCTTCTTCACGTCCGCCGTCCCGTCCCTCGCGAGAGGACTTACTTCCGCCCGGATCCCGATCTAAGACTTCGCAATGGCAGATTCGGGATCAGGCCGGCTGATGCGCGCGGCCGCCACGGTGGGCGGCTTCACCATGATCAGCCGCATCACCGGCTTCGCGCGCGACATCCTGATCGCCGCGATCGTCGGCGCAGGCCCCATTGGCGACGCCTTCTTCGTCGCCTTCAAGCTGCCCAACTTCTTCCGCCGCCTGTTCGCCGAGGGCGCATTCAACGCCGCCTTCGTGCCGCTGTTCTCGGGTCGGCTGGCGCGGGAGGGGCGGGAGGCGGCGCGGCTGTTCGCCGAAGACACCGCGGCGGTGCTGCTGACGGTGCTGTTCCTGCTGGTGGCGGCGCTGCAGATGGCAATGCCGGTAGCGATGATCGCCCTGGCGCCCGGCTTCACCGACGATCCGGCGACCTTCGACCTGGCGGTCGAGCTGACCCGGATCACCTTTCCCTATCTGCTGTTCATCAGCCTGGTCTCGCTCTTCCAGGGCGTGCTGAACAGCACCGGCCGCTTCGCCGCCGCCGCGGCGACGCCGATCCTGCTCAATCTCTGCCTGATCGCGGCGCTGCTTCTGCTGGTGGAACACGTGCCGACGGCGGGCCACGCGCTCGCCATCGGGGTCTTCGTGGCCGGCGCGGTACAGTTTCTCTGGCTGCTCCACGCGCTGCACCGGGCGGGCCTGGCGCTGAGGCTGCCCCGGCCCCGGCTGACGCCGGGCGTGAAGCGGGTCGTCTCTCTGATGGCGCCCGCGGCGCTGGGCGCGGGCGTGGTGCAGATCAACCTGGTGATCGACATCATCCTCGCCTCGACCCTGCCAGAGGGCTCGATCTCGTACCTGTTCTACGCCGACCGCATCAGCCAGTTGCCGATCGGGGTGGTCGGCGTCGCCGTCGGCACCGCGCTGCTGCCGCTGCTCTCCCGCCAGGCGGCTTCGGGGCAGCTGGACGACGCCCGGCTCAGCCTCAACCGCGCCATCGAGTTCGCCCTGCTGCTCTCGGTTCCCGCCGCCGCCGCCTGCCTGATGATCCCGTCGGTGCTGGTGGGTACGCTGTTCGAGCGCGGCGCCTTCAGCCCCGCCGACACCGCGGCCACGGCCTGGGCGCTCTCGGCCTATGCCTGGGGCCTGCCGGCCTATGTCATGGTGAAGGTGCTGGGCCCGGCCTTCTTTGCCCGTGAGGACACATCGACGCCGGTGAAGATCGCCGTCGCCGCGGTCGCCGTGAACGTGGTGCTGAACCTGATCCTGATGGGACCGATGCTGCACGCCGGCCTGGCGCTGGCCACTGCCATCGCCTCCTGGCTCAACACCGCCTTGCTGGCGTATTTCGCCTGGCGGCGCGGCTGGCTGAAGCCCGACCGGCGGCTGTTGTGGGCGATCCCGAAGATGTTCGCCGCGGCACTGGTCATGGCGGCGGGGCTGCTGTTCGGCGCCATCGCGTTGGACGTCCACCTGCCCGGCGGCGAGTTCTGGCGGGCGCTGTCGCTGGCGATCCTCGTCGCCGGCGCGGTGGCGGTCTATTTCGGCCTCGGCTGGATCCTCCGCCTCGTCCGGCCCTCCGATCTCGGAGGTCTGGCGCGCGGGCGGTGATCAGGTCTCGCTGAAAAAGGAAACGCCCGGCCTCCCTCGCGGAAGACCGGGCGCGTCCGATCGGTCGTTTGCGGCTGCGGTCAGACCACGCCGAAGGCCAGCATGCCGTCGGCGACCTTGGCGAAGCCGGCGATGTTGGCGCCGGCCACGTAGTCGGTCATGCCCTTGCGGCCATAGTCCTTGCCGTAGTGCTCGCAGCGGCCATGGATGTCTTCCATGATCTGGCGCAGCTGTTCCTGGAGCTGGTCGATGCCCCAGGAGATGCGGGCCGAGTTCTGGCTCATTTCCAGACCCGAGACCGCGACGCCGCCGGCATTCGCCGCCTTGGCCGGGCCGAAGATCACGCCGGCGTCGAGGAAGGCGTCCACGCCTTCGTTCGAGGTCGGCATGTTGGCGCCCTCGGAGATCGCCTTGACGCCGTTCTTGATCAGGGTCTTGGCGTCCTTGATGTCGATCTCGTTCTGGGTGGCGCAGGGCATGGCGATGTCGCACTTGACGCCCCAGGGCTGCTTGCCCTCGTGGAAGGTCGCGCCCTTGTACTCCTGGCAGTACTCGCTGATGCGGCCGCGGCGATGGCCCTTGTGCTCCTTGACCCAGTTCAGCTTCTCCTGGGTGAAGCCTTCCGGATCATGGATGAAGCCCTGGCTGTCGGAGAGCGTCACCGGACGCGCGCCGAGCTGCATCAGCTTCTCGGCCGCATGGACCGCCACATTGCCCGAGCCGGAGACCACCGCGGTCATGCCCTCGACGTCCTTGCCGGCCGCCTTGAGCATGTTCTGCAGGAAGTAGACCGCGCCGTAGCCCGTCGCCTCGGTGCGCACCAGCGAGCCGCCGAACTCCAGGCCCTTGCCGGTCAGCACGCCTTCGAACGAGTTGGTGATGCGCTTGAACTGGCCGAACATGTAGCCGATCTCGCGGCTGCCGACGCCGATGTCACCGGCCGGCACGTCGATGTTGGCGCCGATGTGGCGGTAAAGCTCGGTCATGAACGACTGGCAGAAGCGCATGATCTCGTTGAGCGACTTGCCCTTCGGATTGAAGTTCGCGCCGCCCTTGCCCGCGCCCATGGGCAGACCGGTGAGGCTGTTCTTGAAGGTCTGCTCGAAGGCGAGGAACTTCAGCACCGAGGTGTTCACCGACGGATGGAAGCGGATGCCGCCCTTGTAGGGGCCGATGGCATTGTTCATCTGCACGCGGTGGCCGCGGTTGACGCGGATGTTGCCCTCGTCATCCTCCCAGCAGACGCGGAAGCTGACCACCCGGTCCGGCTCCGCCATGCGCTCCAGGATCATCATCTCCTTGTAGCGCGGATTGCTCTCCAGGAACGGAATGATGGTGGCCGCAACCTCCATCACCGCCTGGTGGAATTCGGGTTCGCCCGGATTGCGTTTCTCCAGGCCTTCCATGAATTGCTGTAGCTGGTCGTTCGTGGACGCCATGATCGTCCCCCCTCCTTCGAGTCCTGCCCTGATTTCCATTGGGATTGCACCCGGCGGCAGCGGGTATCGAACCGCCCCCATTCCCCCACATGGCGCAAGCCTTCGCCGGGGAGTGTTGTCCCGCTGCGACAATCGGTCAACCTCCATCACGTGTGTCCCTGCCGGTTTTGCAGGCAAGGAGGCGAAGAAAGCTGCAATGTTTCGCCCCTGTGCGGTCCGTGCCACAATCGCGGCCGCCAGTCAGCGACCGGAGGGACGCCATGGACGCCAGGACCGACGCGCAGGATGAACTGCTGCAGGCCGTCACCGAACGCTGCCGCGATCGCCTGGCGGCCGAGGAGGCGGCGGCCCTCACCGACTTCGCCGCGCAGGTGCTTCACCGCGCGATCCACGAGGCGGTGGAGGAGCGCAGCGCCGAGGATATCTACGGCGCACTGCTGTCGCTGTGGAAGTTCGCGGCCCAGCGCAAGCCCGGCTCCGGCAAGGTCCGGGCCTACAATCCGAAGCTGGACGAGCACGGCTGGTCCTCGCCCCACACCATCATCGAGACGGTGAACGACAACATGCCGTTCCTGGTCGATTCGATCGTCTCCGCCCTGGGCCAGTTCGACGGCCAGATCCACGAGCTGATCCATCCGGTGGTGCATGTCGTCCGCGACGCCGAGGGCCGGCTGCAGGGCTGCGTCGACCGCGGCGCAGAGGGCGCGATCGCCGAATCGGTGATCCAGATCGAGTTCTCCACCCATTCCGACCCGGCGGACCTCGCGGCCATCGAGAAGGCGCTCGGCGAGACGCTGGACGATGTGCGCCTGGCGGTCGAGGACTGGCGGCCGATGCTGCGGCAGGCCGAGATCATGGCCGAGGACCTGCGCGAGAATCCGCCGCCGCTGGACGCCGAGGACGTCGATGAGGGCCGGGCGCTGCTGGAGTGGATGATCGACGACCACTTCACCTTTCTCGGCTATCGGGAATACGACTACCTGGCCAGCCGGGAGACCGAGAGCCTGGAGATCGTGCCGGGCTCCGGCCTCGGCCTGCTGCGCGACCCCGCCCGGCGCGTGATGGAGCGCGCCAGCGGCGAGCCCGCGCTGTCGCCGGAGGTGCGCGAATTCCTGCAGCGGCCGGAACTGATCATCGTCACCAAGACCAACAAGCGCTCGACCATCCACCGCCCGGTCCACCTGGACTATGTCGGCATCAAGCGCTTCGACGACGACGGCCAGATCGTCGGCGAGCGCCGCTTCGTCGGCCTGTTCACCTCCGCCGCCTACAACCGCACGCCGAAGGAAATTCCCTATCTGAGGCGCAAGACCGCGCGGGTGCTGGAGCGCGCCGGCTACGACCCCCGCGGCCACGCGGGCAAGGCGCTGGCCAACGTGCTCGACACCTTCCCCCGCGACGAGCTGTTCCAGATCCCGGAAGACGAGCTCTACCAGACGGCCATGGGCATTCTGGGGCTGCAGGACCGGCCGCGGATCAAGCTGTTCCTGCGCCGCGACCGCTTCGAGCGGTTCTTCTCCTGCCTGGTCTACGTGCCGCGGGAAAACTACGATTCCGAACTCCGCCGCAAGTTCGAGAAGATCCTGGCCGAGCAGCTCGGCGGGCGCATCTCCGCCTTCTACACTCAGATCGGCGATTCGGCGCTGGCGCGGCTGCACGTCATCGTCGGCGGCGGCCCGACTGCAAGCGAGGTCGACCGGGAGGCGCTGGAAGCGCGGCTGATCGAGGCCGCGCGGTCCTGGGACGACGCGCTGAAGGATGCGCTGGTCGAGGCCTGGGGCGAGGAGCGCGCCAACGTGCTGCACCGGCGCTACGCCCACGCCTTCTCCGCCGCCTACCGCGAGGTGTTCAGCGCCGAGATGGCCTGCATCGACATCCAGCACATGGAGGAGACGGCGCAGGACGCGATGGGCCTCAACCTCTACCGGCTGCTGGAGGACGACGACCGCACGCTGCGCCTGAAGCTGTTCCAGCGCGGCGAGGCGCTGGCGCTCTCGGACGTGCTGCCGATGCTGGAGCACATGGGATTGTGGGTGCTCTCCGAACAGAGTCACCCGGTCGGCGATCCCGTCGACCCGTTCTGCTGGATCCACGACTTCGAGATGGGCACGACCGACGGCGCGGAGCCGAATCTGGGCGAGTTCAAGCCGGCCTTCGAGGAGGGCTTCGCCAAGATCTTCTCCGGCGAGATGGAGAATGACGGCTTCAACCGCCTGATCGTCGCCGAGGGCATCGCGCCGCGCGACGTGGTGCTGCTGCGTGCCTACTGCAAGTTCCTCCGCCAGGCGGGCATCGCCTTCAGCCAGGATTACATGGAGGACACGCTGGCGACCAACGGCGCCGTCACCAGCCTGATCGTTGAACTGTTCTACTGCCTGCTGGACCCGGCCTCTCCGGGCGACCGGGAGGAAACGGCGCAGACCATCGGGGAATCCATCGAGCTGCTGCTGGACAAGGTGCCCAGCCTGGACGAGGACCGCATCCTGCGCCGCTTCCTCAACGCCGTGCAGTCGACGCTCAGGACCAACTTCTTCCAGCGCCGCACGGACGTCGACGGCAACCCCTATCTGTCGCTGAAGTTCGACAGCCAGGTGCTGGACGATCTGCCGCTGCCGCGGCCGTTCCGGGAGATCTTCGTCTACAGCCCGCGCTTCGAGGGCGTGCACCTGCGCGGCGGGCTGGTCGCCCGCGGCGGCCTGCGCTGGTCCGACCGGCGCGAGGACTTCCGCACCGAGGTCCTGGGCCTGGTCAAGGCCCAGATGGTCAAGAACGCCGTCATCGTGCCGGTCGGGTCCAAGGGCGGCTTCGTGCCCAAGCGCCCGCCCCAGGGCGGCGACCGGGAGGCCCAGATCGCCGAGGGCGTGGCCTGCTACCGCGGCTTCATCTCCGGGCTGCTGGACGTCACCGACAACATCGTCGACGGATCGATCGTCCCGCCCGAGAGCGTCGTCCGCCGCGATGGCGACGACCCCTATCTGGTGGTCGCCGCCGACAAGGGCACCGCGACCTTCTCCGACTACGCCAACCAGGTGGCGATCGACTACGGCTTCTGGCTGGGCGACGCCTTCGCCTCGGGCGGCGCGGCCGGCTACGACCACAAGAAGATGGGCATCACCGCCCGCGGCGCATGGGAGTGCGTGAAACGCCATTTCCGGGAGATCGGCGCCGACATCCAGACCGAGCCCTTCAGCGTCGTCGGCGTCGGCGACATGTCCGGCGACGTCTTCGGCAACGGCATGCTGCTGTCGCAGCAGATCCGCCTGCTGGCGGCCTTCGACCACCGCCACATCTTCATCGATCCGGATCCGGACCCGGCCGTCAGCTTCGCCGAGCGGCAACGGGTCTTCGAGCTCGGCCGCTCGAGCTGGGACGACTACGACCGGAGCAAGCTGTCGAAGGGCGCGATGATCGTGCCGCGGACCGAGAAGAAGGTGAAGCTGACGCCGGAGGCGGCGGCGGCCATCGGCGTGGAGCTGGCCGAGATGACCCCCTTCCAGGTGATGCAGGCGATCCTGCGCGCGCCGGCCGATCTGCTCTGGTTCGGCGGCATCGGCACCTATGTGAAGTCGGAGGACGAGAGCCACGGCGACGCCGGCGACCGGGCCAATGACGCCATCCGCGTCGACGCGCGGGAACTGCGCGTCAAGGTGATCGGCGAGGGCGCCAACCTGGGCATCACCCAGCTCGGCCGCATCGAGTACGCAAGCCACGGCGGGCGCATCAATACCGACTTCATCGACAATTCGGCGGGCGTCGACTGCTCCGACCACGAGGTCAACATCAAGATCCTGCTGGGCGCCGTCGAGGCCGCCGGCGACATGACCCGCAAGCAGCGCAACACCCTGCTGGAGGAGATGACCGAGGCCGTCGCCGGCCTGGTGCTGGAGGACAACTACGTCCAGGGCCAGGCGGTCACCGTCGCCCAGGCGCGCGGACGGTCCGGCAACGGCCCCTGGGGGCGGCTGATGCGCTCCTACGCCCGGGAGGGGCTGCTCAACCGGGACATCGAGTACCTGCCCGACGACGAGGAGCTGTCGGAACGCCGCGGCGGCCTGACCCGGCCGGAACTCTGCGTCATCCTCTCCTACGCCAAGATGACGCTGAAGACGGAGCTGCTCGACAGCGCCCTGCCTGACGAGGACGGACTGGAGGACGTGCTGTTCGGCTATTTCCCGGAAGCCGTCCAGAAGCGCTATCCCGACGCCATCGAGGGTCATCGTCTGCGCCGGGAGATCATCGCCACCCGCATCGCCAATTTCATGGTCAACCGCGCCGGGCCGGCCTTTCCGCGGCTGGCGCAGGACGACCTGGGCGTGGACGCGGCGGATGTCGGCCGGGTCGCGATGGCAACGCGCCAGGTCTTCCGGCTCGACCCGATCTGGGAGGCCATTGACGCCCTCGACAACAAGGTGCCGGCGGAGGTGCAGACGCGCATGCTGCTGATGGTGCAGGACGCGATGGTGCGCGCCGGCCTGTGGTTCCTGCGCAACGCCGCCCAGCCCATCGGCCGGGTCCGCATCGCCGAACGCTTCCGCCCCGCCATCCAGGACCTGCGCGGACGGCTGGACGAACAGCTGGGCGAGATGGAGCTGGCCGCCTTCCGCCAGCGCGCCACCGATCTCGCAGCCGCGGGCGTGGACGAGAAGCTGGCCGCCGACGTCGCCGCCCTGCAGCCGCTGGCGACGACGCTGGACGTCGTCGACGCCGCCGAGACCGCGGCCCGCGATATCGGGCTGGTGGCCGAGACCTATTTCGCCATCGGCGCGCGGCTGGGGCTGGACTGGCTGCGCGCCCAGGCGGCCAATCTGATGCTGGAGAGCGCCTGGGACCGCCAGGCCGTGAACATGCTGGTCGAGGACACCTACGCCCAGCAGCGCCAGCTCGCGGTCAACGCCTTCGCCGGCGACGCCGAAACGGTGAAGGGTGCGATGGAGACCTTCGAGGCGCAGTACGGCCGCGATCTCGGCCGCATCGACCAGACCATGCACGAGGTCCGGGCCGCCGGCGCCGTCGACATCGGCCGCCTCGTCCTCGCCAACCGCCAGATCGGCCGGCTGCTGGGATAGACCCTTCCGCTGTCTGATTGGACCGCCGCTCACTCGGCGTGTCACCCCCGCCTCTGTGCGGGGGTCCGGAGCGGCTTCGCCGCAAGTCGATGATCCTGGCCGGATGCCCGCTCGGGGGCGGGCATGACACCGAAGCTCTGCTGGCGATTCAATCCAACCGAGGATTGATCTGTCGAAGTCCTCGGGCTTGACGAGCCTCCCCCGGCCCCCGTTCCGGGGAGGAGCGGTGTCGTGGCGCGGATGGGTGCACAGGCAATTCTGCCGTTTCTCGGATTCGGAAGGCGCGCGAGCCGGCCATGCCAACCCTCGCGCGCCAGGCGGGACCGCCTAGAGACCGCCCAGTTCGCTGCGGACCTGCTCGCGGAAGATGTCGATGGGCGCCAGGCGGCCTTCGACGTCGACATGCCAGTAGGTCCAGCCATTGCAGCTCGGCGCGCCCTGCACATGGGCGCCGATCTTGTGGATCGAGCCGGTGGCGTCGGCGCAGACCAGGCTGCCGTCGGCGCGCACCCGCGCGGTGTGGCGGCGCTGGTAGTCGTGCAGGTTCGTGCCGGGCTCGATCAGGCCGCGCTCGACGATCATGCCGAAGGGCACGCGCGTCTGCTGGCGCTTGGGCGGGGTGATCACCCGGTCCTCCGGCGGCAGGGTGCGCACGCGCCCGATCCGCGCCTGGGCCAGACGGCAGAACTTGTCCTCGCGCTCGACGCCGATGAAGCGCCGGCCGAGGCGCTTGGCCACCGCGCCCGTGGTGCCGGTGCCGAAGAAGGGATCGAGCACGATGTCGCCGTCCCGGGTCGCGGTCAGCATCACCCGGTAGAGCAGCGATTCAGGTTTCTGCGTCGAATGCGCCTTGCGGCCGTTGACCTTCAGCCGTTCGCCGCCCGAGCAGATCGGCAGCAACCAGTCGGAGCGCATCTGCAGATCGTCGTTCAGCGCCTTCAGCGCCTCGTAGTTGAAGGTGTAGTTCTTCGCGTCTTCAGCCTTGGCGCACCAGATCAGCGTTTCGTGCGCGTTGGTCAGCCGCCGGCCGCGGAAATTGGGCATCGGGTTGGCCTTGCGCCAGACCACGTCGTTGAGGATCCAGAAGCCGAGATCCTGCAGCACGGCGCCGATGCGGTAGATGTTGTGATAGCTGCCGATGACCCACAGCGTGCCGCTGTCCTTGAGCAGGCGCTGCGCCGCCGTCAGCCATGCCCGGGTGAAGGCGTCATAGGCCTCCATGCTCTCGAAGCGGTCCCAGTCGTCGTCGACGGCGTCGACCACGGACTCGTTGGGGCGCTTCAGTTCCCCGCGAAGCTGCAGATTGTAGGGCGGATCGGCGAAGATCATGTCGACGGAACCCGCCGGCAGCCCCTCCATGATGGAGACGCAGTCGCCCTGGATGATCCGGTTGACCGGAAGTTCCTGCATCGCCGCGCCCGACCCGATTTCACCGCTTCTGGCCGATCCGCGACCCCCACGAATCGATCCCTCCGCGCCAAACTGACGCGACCTTAGCCTACCGTCAACATTTTGATATGGGAAGTCATGGACTTATCGCCCGTTGTTCAAGTGAACATGTCACGAACGGGGCGGAATGACCGGCGATGGGCGGGCGTGGGACCCAGTTGCTGCACCGCCTGGCGGTGCCGTTCGGTGGCGTAGCCGGCGTGGGTTTCCAGGCCGTAGCCGGGATAGAGCGCGCCCAGATCCCGCATGATCCGGTCGCGTTCGGTCTTGGCGATGATGGAGGCCGCGGCGATGGCGAGTTCCGTGCCGTCGCCGCCGATCACCGGCAGGCCGGGACAGGGCAGCCGCTCGGGCAGGCGGTTGCCGTCGACCAGCACCCCGGCGGGCCGCATGGGCAGGGCCTCGATCGCGCGCTGCATGGCCAGCATGGCGGCGTGCAGGATGTTGAGCGTGTCGATCTCCTCCACCGAGGCCTGGCCCACGGCGACCACCGCGACCGCGCGGATGGCGAGCGCCAGCGCCTCCCGCGCCGCCGGGGCGATCAGCTTGGAATCGTTGACGCCCTCCAGCATGAAGTCCTCGGGCAGGATGACGGCGGCGGCCACCACCGGGCCGGCGATGGGGCCGCGGCCCGCCTCGTCGACGCCGGCCACCGGGCCCTGCCAGAGACGGCTGCGTTCAGTTTCCAGCATTCGGTCGGGTATCGCCGCCATCTTCTCTCATGCTCCCCCTGCCGCTCCGCCGCCGGAACCGTCTTGCCCGTCCCCGTCCGCGCCCCCGCGCTTCGGCCGGACCCGACGCATCAGCCGGTCCACCTCGCCCCGGCTGTAGTCGCCCAGCGTCATCGACACCCGCCCCGGCCGCGGCGCGGCCGCCGCCGGCGCCCGCCGCCCCCGGCCGCGGAAATAGACCGCGCCTAGGAAATCCTCGAAGGTCCTGACGCGCCGCCACTTCACCCGCGCCATCCGCCGGGCGGAGAACAGCACGAAAGGGCTGGAGATCAGGCTGAGGACGATCACCGAGGTCATCAGGTCCCGACTGTAGCCGTCGACCACCCCCGCCGCCGCGCCGGCAGCCACCAGGATGAAGGAGAACTCGCCGACCTGGCCGATCACCGTGCCGGCCAGCCAGGCCCGGGGCCAGGGCTCGCCCAGCATGCGGAAGATGCCGATGTTCGCCGCCGTCTTGGTCAGGGTCACCAGCAGCAGCAGCCCCAGCACGACGGCGAGGTTCTCATAGATGAACCCGAGGTCGAGCAGCAAGCCGATCGAGAGGAAGAACACCATCAGCAGCACCGACTGGATCGGCTGCACCGCGGTGATCATCTTGCCGCGTTCGATGGTGTTGCCGACCACCAGCCCGCCGACGAAGGCGCCATAGGCCGGCGACAGGCCGAGCACGCCGCTGACCGCCGCGCCGGCGAAACAGATCGCGAGGCCGCCCATGGCGGCGAGATCGGCGTTGTCGGTGATCCAGTGGGCGAAGGGCAGGTGCTCGCGCTTGCGCCGGCTGAGCAGGAAGACGACGCCGACGAGGATGGCCACGGCGACGATCACCGGCAGGGCGGCGTCGGCCGGTCCGGCGCCCTCCCGCCCCATCTCGGAGACGATGATCAGCATCGGCACCACGGCCAGGTCCTGCGCCACCAGCACGCCGACGGCCAGGCGGCCGACGTCGGAGCGGAGTTCGCCGATGTCCTCCAGGATCTTGATGGCGACGGCGGTCGACGACAGGCTGAGGCCGAAGCCGACGATCAGGGCGACCTGAGGGGTCCAGCCCGACGCCGCGCCGATCAGCCAGGCCGCGCCCACGCCCAGCAGCACCTGCAGGCCAGCGACGGTGACGGCGAGGCGCCAGACGCGGCGGAAACTGCGCAGCGACAGCTCCATGCCGATCAGGAACAGCAGCATCAGAACGCCCAGCTCGGCGATGAACTCGACCTCGTCGCGGTCGGCGATCACGCCCAGCAGCGACGGCCCCAGAACGATGCCGGCGGCGATGTAGCCGACCACGACGGGCTGGCGCATCCGGCTGAACGCCAGTCCGCAGGCGAGCGCGGCCACGGCCACGATCGCGAGATTGATCAGCTCCTGTTCGTGCATCGCCCCAATCTAGAGCAATTCGGGCGGAATTGGCACTGACGACGCGCACCTGACGATGCGGCGGCGGCATGCGCGCCGCAGCCATCTCCCCTCGTTGTCATCCCCGATGGGGACTGCGCCGCTCGTCAGAGCAGCGAGAACTGGTCCCCCGGCGCCGGCGGCTTGCGGAAACGCGAGGTATCGAGCCGCAGCTTCGCCTCGTTGAGGCCCAGCCGCCGGGTGGCGATGCGGAAGCGGCGCGCCATCATTTCGGCATAGGGTCCGGCGCCGGACATGCGCCGCCCCCAGGCGGCGTCGTAGTCCCGGCCGCCGCGCATTTCCCGGATCAGCTTCATGATGCGCCCGGCCCGGTTCGGGGTCTCGCTCTCCAGCCATTCGCGGAACAGGTCGGCGATCTCCAGCGGCAGGCGCAGCAGGATGTATCCGGCCTCCCGGGCCCCGGCCTCGGCCGCCCGCTCCAGGATCGCTTCCATCTCCGGTTCGTTGAGCGACGGGATCATCGGCGCGGCCATGACGGCGGTGCGCACCCCGGCCCGTGAGAGATCCCGGATCGCCGCCAGCCGGTTCTCCGGCGTGGACGCCCGGGGCTCCATGGAGCGCGCCAGCCGCTTGTCCAGCGTGGTCACCGACAGCGCCACCTTGACCAGACCCTTCTCCGCCATGGGCGCCAGGATGTCGAGATCGCGGGTCACCAGCGCCGACTTGGTGACGATGCCGACCGGATGCTCGAAGCGGGCCAGCACCTCCAGGATCTGGCGGGTGACCTGACGCCGGCGCTCGATCGGCTGATAGGGGTCGGTATTGGTGCCCATGGCGATGACGCGGCACTGGTAGCCCGGCGCGCGCAATTCCTTCTCCAGCAGTCGCGCGGCCTCGGGCTTGTAGAGCAGCTTCGTCTCGAAATCGATGCCGGGCGAGAGCCCGAGAAAGGCGTGGGTCGGCCGGGCGAAGCAGTAGATGCAGCCGTGCTCGCAGCCGCGATAGGGGTTGATGGAGCGGTCGAAGGAGATGTCGGGCGAGCTGTTGCGGGCGATGATGGTGCGGGTGGCGTCCTCCGTCTCGGTCGTTCTGACGGCCGCGCCGCCTTCCAGCCACTCCTCGGGCGGGGTCCAGCCATCGTCGATCCAGACGCGCTCCTCGGCCTCGAAGCGGCCCGAGCGGTTGGACCGCGCCCCCCGGCCCCTGGCCTGGGCCGGTCCGGCCGCCGCCGACATGTCGAAGCCGTGGCCGTCATGGGATTTGTTCTTTTTTTGTTCCATCGCCGGATGGAACCATTGCATGGCCGCGCGGTCAAGCGGCAATGGCGCGGATCAGTTGCGGCTGACGTTCAGGCCATCGCCCTGGCCCTGCAGGACGATCTCGACGCGGCGGTTGCGCGGCTCGTAGACGCCGTCGGCGGTCGGCACCAGAGGCTGGGTCTCGCCATGCGCCTCGATGTCCATCACCGCCTGCACGCCGTGGCTGCGGATCTCGGCGGCGGTGTTGCGCGCGCGACGCTCCGACAGGGCGCGGTTGTAGGCGGCATCGCCGGAGCGGTCGGCGTGACCGGCCAGTTCGATCACGGCCGTACCGTCCTGGCGGGCGCGGTCGCTGGCCTCGGCGACCGTCTCGCGCGCCTCGGGACCCAGCTCGGCGCTGTCCAGGGCGAAGAAGACGACATAGGAGCGGCGCAGGCTGGCTGCGGCCCGGGCCTGGGCGTTGGGCAGGGGTTCGGCCCTGGGCCGGACCGCCGCCGCCGGGCGGGCGGGCGCGAGACGCCGGGGCGCCGTGCTTTCCTTCGGTCCCTTGGCGGCGGGCATGGCCGCGGCTGCGGCGTCGCGCACGCTCGTCGCGGCGCGGGCGGCCCTGGGCGGCTCGCCGAAGCGGTAGCGCAGGCCCAGTACCGCGGTGTGGGCCGCATAGCTGGCGTCGATGGTGGCGCCGGTCGAATCGCGGAATTCGGCCTCGCCGGTGCGGAAATAGCGGTACTCGGCGATCAGGGAGAGATTCGGGTCCAGCGCGAAGGCGACGCCGGCCAGGCCCTGCATGGCCAACTCGGTGGCGCCGTCGTCCAGGGTCCGGCCGCCGCCGAAATCGAAATCATTGGCCTGAACCTGGGCGATGCCGATGCCGCCGCCGACATAGGGATAGATGCCGGAATCGTTGTCGTACTCCCAGACCAGATTGACGAGGCCACCGAGGACGCCGAAGGAGCCGTTGACGTTGGCGCCGTTGAAGCTGTCGGCCCGGTTGTGGCGGTAGCTCAGCTCCGTCTCCAGACGTATCCCGGTGCGGAACTGGTAGCCGAAGGCCGCGAGTCCGCCCGCGCCGATGGCCATTTCCAGGTCGCCCGCCACGCCGCCGGAAAGTTCGCGGTCGCCGACATGCTGGCCCAGGACACCGCCGGCCAGGTACGGCCCGTCAAGCTCGGCCAGGGCCGCCGCCGGAAGCAGCGCCAGCGCCGCGGCCGCAACCGCCGTCAGACGTCGTTTCATCGTCAAGTTACCCACTCATGCGCCCCCCGGCCGCGCAGAATTGCGCGGAGCCGCGTCCCCGCACAAGCCCTTTGTGTCCGGAAAGGTTCAGCTTTCCCTGAGCCGTGGCAGCAATTCAACGAAGTTGCAGGGACGGAAGCGGATGTCGAGCTGGGTGGCCAGGATCATGTCCCAGCCGTCGCGGCAGGCCCCCGGCGACCCCGGCAGGGCGAAGATGTAGGTGCCGCGGGCGACGCCGGCGGCGCAGCGCGACTGGATCGTGGAGGTGCCGATCTTCTCGTAGGAGAGCATGCGGAACAGCTCGCCGAAGCCGGCGATCTCCTTTTCGCAGACGTCGGACAGGGCCTCCGGCGTCACGTCGCGGCCCGTCACCCCGGTGCCGCCGGTGGCGATGACCACGTCGACGCCCTCGTCATCGGCCCAGGCCCGCAGCCGTTCGGCGATCGCGGCCCGCTCGTCGACAACGATCAACCGCGCCGCCAGCCGGTGGCCTGCCGCCTCCAGCCGCTCCACCAGCACTTCGCCGGACCTGTCGGTTTCCGGCGTGCGGGTATCCGAGACGGTCAGCACGGCGATGTTCACGGGCACGAAGTCCCGGCTCTCGTCAATCGGCACCGATGCCTCCTCTTCCGATGAGGACCGGCGCCGCGGCGCGCGGCGGCGGACTGTAGAAGGGCCAGCGCCCTTGGGCCAGTTCGCCCAGCGTCGGCGTCTCCCACCCCAGCCGGTCGCGGTAGATCCAGTAGGCAGCCAGCACGTCGCGCACGAACAGGCGCGTCTGCAGCGACCCCATGAGTTCCAGGAACAGCAGCGGATCGTCGCGGTCGCCGAAGCGGCGCTGCCATTCGCGCACATTGCCCGGCCCTGCATTGTAGGCCGCCAGCACGTGCAGCAGGCTGCCGTCGGGCTCCACCGCGGTCATCAGATAGGCCAGATAGGACTGGCCCAGCTCCAGGCTCACCTCGGCGTCGAACAGGGCCGCCCGCCCCGGCGGCGGACGCCCGGACTTGCGCGCGATGTAGTCGGCGGTGCGCGGCATCAGCTGCATCAGGCCGCTGGCGCCGCGGCCGCTGCGCGCGCGGGTGTCGAAACCGGATTCGCGGCGCGCCACCGCCATCAGCAGGGCGCGGCCGACGGGCTGCCCCTCGTCGATGCGCCAGTCCGGCAGCGGGAACAGCGCCGGATCGTGGCGCTCGCCGAAGCTGTTCAGGCGGATGCGGGCGATGCGGTAGGCCGTGGCCGGGGCGTCGAGCGCCGCCGACAACGCCATCAGCAGCGCCGAACCGCGGGCGTCCGCGCGGCGCGACAGGCGGCGCAGCTCCAGGTCGGCGCGGGCGATCTGGCCGGCTTCGGTCAGGGCGATGGCCCGCCGGATCGCCGGGTTCGCGGCCATCAGCGTCTCGACCGCCGCGGCCTTGAGACCGGGCGGCGACCATTCGAAGTCGCCGCGGTCGGCAAGCTGGCGCGCGGCCAGCAGCCCGTACATGTCCCGGCTGTAGCTGGCCGCCCGGCGCAGATAGGGCACCACGGCGGCGTAGCGGCCGGCCGCCAGCGCCGCCCGCGCCGCCCAGAAGTCGGCGGCCCCGCCCATGTGGCCGATATGATCCGGCGTCGTGTCGGCGGCGGCGGCGAAGCGGTAGTGGGATTCGGCATGCCGGCCCATGGCCCAGAGCGCCAGACCTGCATAGAACGACCCGGCGCGCATGCCGCCGCCGGGGCCCTGACGGGCCAGGTCGCCCTGTTTCAGCGCACGCTCGAAACGGGCCTTGGACAGGTGGCCCCGGGCCAGCGTGGCCCGCGCCTCCGCCATCGCCGCCGGCGACATCGCCTGCCCCCTCGGCCCGTCCAGCATGTTCTCGGTGACCGTCATGCGGTCGCGCAGCACATTGCGCCGGACCTGGGCCAGCACCGCCCTGTCATGACCGGTGCGGCCGCTCTCCGCGGCCTCCGCGCGGGCGGCCGGGCGCACGGCCGGCAGCTCCACCCCCGGCGGCAGCTCCAGCCGCGCGACCCGCGGCCCGGGCAGCGGCTTCCAGCCGGCGATGCGCCGCTTCTGCGCCAGGGCGTGCAGCCGCTCGGCCAGAGGATGGTCGCCATGGGCCTTCATCCAGCGGTGCAGCTCGGCATAGGCGGAGCGGTAGGCGGTCGGGTGCATGTAGCGCTGGAACTGCACATGGCCCAGCAGCAGACGGTCCTGCAGCCCGCCGATCAGCCGGTCCGCGGTGCGCCAGTCGCCTTGGCGCTGGGCCTCGAAGATGCGCGCATAGCGTCCGGCGTCGGCATCCGAAAGCACGCGCGGCAGCGGCTCCGCCAGTGCCGCCGACGCCCCCGCCGCCAGCAGCGCGAGACTTGCGAGCCACATTCCCAACCTGCCAAACATGCCGCAATGAAACCCGAAGCGCCGCCGACCGCAAGCTTGTCGGCGGCCGGCGGCTCGGGAAAGATGTCGCGACCGCCAGCCCGGAAAGGATTTTCATGTCGTTGCCTCCCGAGATCGCCGAGCGGCTGAAACTGCCGCTGATCGCCGCGCCCATGTTCCTGGTCTCCGGGCCCGAACTGGTGATCGCCGCCTGCCGCGCCGGGGTCATCGGATCGTTTCCCACGGCCAACTGCCGCACCGTGGACGAACTGGACAAGTGGCTGGAACGCATGGGCCGGGAGACGGGAGCGGACAGCGCGCCGATCGCGCCCAACCTGATCGTCCACCGCACCAATACCCGCCTGCCGCAGGATCTGGAGGTACTGGCGAGGCATCGCCCTCCGCTGGTCATCGCCAGCGTCGGCAGCCCGGAGAAGATCGTCGACGCGGTGCATGGCTGGGGCGGGCTGGTGCTGGCCGACATCGCCTCGATGCGCCACGCCCAGAAGGCGATCGCCGCCGGCGCGGACGGGCTGATCCTGCTGACGGGCGGCGCGGGCGGCCAGACCGGCTGGGCCAACCCCTTCGCCTTCGTGCGCGGCGTGCGGCGCATCTTCGACGGGCCGGTGGTGCTGGCCGGCGGCGTCGGCGACGGGCGGGGCCTGCGCGCGGCCGAGGTGCTGGGCTGCGACCTCGCCTACATGGGCACGCGCTTCATCGCCACCGCCGAAAGCATGGCCGCCGACCGCTACAAGCAGATGCTGGTGGAGTCGGGCCTGGACGACATCAAGCTGACCAACGCCATCACCGGTCTCGACACCAGCATCCTCAAGCCCAGCCTGCTGGCCGCCGGCCTGGACCCGGACAACCTGCCCGAACGCGGCGCCATCGAGATATCCAAGGACATCAACCCGGACGCGCCGCGGCGCTGGAAGGACATCTGGTCGGCCGGCCATTCGGTCGAACTGGTGGACGGGATCGCCGAGGTCGCCGAGGTGGTGGCCGGGATCGCACGCGAGTACCACGAAAGCGCATAAGATACCTAGACAACGGCCGCCGCGCCGGTAATGCTGCTTCGCGCTTGCTCCGGCAAGCAACCGCCCGGCACCGGAGATCGGCGATGGCAGATGACAGGATGCGCCCCCCGGCGGGCGCGGCCGAACACGGCGCCGACGACGCGTTGAACCATCAGATCGTCACGTTGAGCAACAAACTGTCGCTGACCGTCGCCCGCCGCGCCCTGGCGCAGGACGGTCTGACCCTGCGCGAATGGCGCATCATGCTGGCGCTGTTCATCTACGGCCCCAGCATCGCGCGGCGCGTATCCGAACTGGCGCTGCTCGATCCCGCCCATGTCAGCCGCACCGTGCGGCAGCTGGAACAGCGCGGCCTGGTCGCCTTCCGGCCGAACGAGCGGGACCGCCGCCAGATCATCATCGTGCTGAGCGCCGCGGGGGAGAAGCTGGCGCGGCAGGTGCTGCCCAGGGCCATGGCCGTCGGCAGCGCCTTCCGCGAAATCTATTCCGACGCGGAGTACGCGACCCTGATCGGCCTGCTGTCGCGCGCCAACGCCTTCGCCGACCGTCTGTTGCAGTCGGACGAGACACCGCCGCCGGAGGCCGGGCAGGGCTGATCGCCTCAGCCGCCCTCGATCTCCTCGCGCAGCATCTCCAGTTCCAGCCATTCGCTCTCGGCGGCGGCGTGCTCCGCCGCGGCGGCCTCCAGGCGTTTCGTCGCCGCCTGGAAGCGTTCCGGATCCTGCGTGAACAGTCTCCGGTCGGCGAGCTCCGCCTCCAGCCGCTGCATCTCCCCTTCCAGCTCCGCGATGCGGTCCGGCAGGGTCTCGAGGGCGTATTTCTGCTTGTAGGAGAGCTTCCGGGCCGCCGGTTTGCGCGGCTTCTGTGCGGGCTTCGTCTTCCCCGCCCCGTCCGTCTTCTGCGCCGCCGCCGCTTCCTTCGCCGCGCCGGCGCGCTGCCGCATCATGTCGCTGTAGCCGCCGGCATAGACCGTCCAGCGGCCGTCGCCCTCGAAGGCGACGGTGGCGGTGACGCAGCGGTCGAGGAAATCGCGGTCGTGGCTGACCAGCAGGATGGTGCCGCCATAGTCGGCCAGCAGTTCCTGCAGCAGGTCCAGGGTTTCGATGTCGAGGTCGTTGGTCGGCTCGTCGAGCACCAGCAGGTTGGACGGCCGGGCCAGCGCCCGGGCCAGCATCAGCCGCCCGCGCTCCCCGCCCGACAGCGCCGAGATCGCCGTCGGCCGCTGCTTCGGGTCGAACAGGAAGTCCTTCATGTAGCCAATGACATGGCGCTGCTCGCCGCCCACGGCGACCATGTCGCCGCCGCCGCCGGTCAGCGCGTCGCCCAGCGACATCTTCGGGTCCAGGCTCTCGCGCCGCTGGTCCAGGGTCGCGATCTCCAGGTTGGTGCCGCGCGCGATGCGGCCCTCGTCGGGCTCCAGGTCGCCCAGAAGCAGCTTGAGCAGCGTGGTCTTGCCGGCGCCGTTGGGCCCGACGATGCCGATGCGGTCGCCGCGCAGGATGCGGAGGCTGAAATCCCGGACCACGGTCCTGTCCCCGAAGCTCTTCGAGACATGTTCGGCCTCGATCACGCGCTTGCCGGACTTCGCCGCCTCGGACGCGGTCATCTCCACCCGGCCCTGGGCCTTGTCATAGTTGCGGCGCTCCGAGCGGAGGTCGTGCAGCGCGCGGAGCCGGCCCATGTTCCGCTTGCGCCGGGCGGTCACCCCCTTGTGCAGCCACTCGGTCTCCGAGGCGATCTTGCGGTCCAGCTTGTGCAGCCGCTCCTCCTCGGCGGCGATCTCGGCGTCGCGCCATTCCTCGAAATGGGCGAAGCCGCGCTCCAGCCGCCGCGTCGCGCCGCGGTCCAGCCAGACCGTCGCCGCCGTCAGGTTCTGCAGGAAGCGCCGGTCATGGCTGATCAGCACGATCGCCGAGGCCGAGCCGGCCAGCTCCGCCTCCAGCCATTCGATGGCCGGCAGGTCGAGATGGTTGGTCGGCTCGTCCAGCAGCAGGATATCCGGCGCCGGGGCCAGCGCCCGGGCCAGCGCCGCGCGGCGCGCCTCGCCGCCCGACAGCGTCGCCGGATCCTCGTCACCCGTGAGACCCAGATTCTCCACCAGATAGCGGGCGCGATGCTCGTCGTCGCCCGGCGCGAGGCCGGCCATGACGAAACTGCTGACCCGCGCGTGGCCGGTCAGATCGGGCTCCTGCGGCAGATAACGGATGGTGGCGCCCGGCTGGCGGAAGATCTCGCCATCGTCGGGATCGACCACGCCGGCGGCGATCTTCAGCAGCGTCGACTTGCCCGAGCCATTGCGCCCGACCAGCGCGATCCGCTCGCCCGGACTGACGGCCAGCTCCGCCCCGTCCAGCGTGGGCTTGCCGCCGAAGGTCAGATGAATGTCGCGCAGATGCAGGACGGGGGGCAAATCGTGGCTCCAGAACTTCAACCTGTCCCGGGGCTCGACCCCGGGACCCAGTACGACCTCACCGCCCGCTGGACGCCGGGATCAAGTCCCGGCGCGGGCCTGATTACACGCGTCCCCGGCCGGCGTCATCCGCCATCCCCCCTCCCGGTTCCGCTTGCGCAGATCCACCC
>MRWG01000619.1_pt1 | contig 34095 bp, 25 predicted proteins | sample 1013341 | NCBI WGS metagenome assembly MRWG01 (sample SAMN06117577, study PRJNA244670) | biofilm metagenome | biome: Water; feature: Cathode Biofilm; material: Biofilm; isolation source: microbial consortium enriched at the cathode of a solar microbial fuel cell | place: USA: District of Columbia ... | reverse complement strand
GGCCTCGCCCACCGAGAGCGACCTGGCGATGAGAGCCGTGTATTCCGCAGACGATCGCGCTGTGGGGCCACCGTCCGGAAAGGATCGTGACGTCAGGTCGAAGCCGCCCTGCCGGTAGAGTTCCTCCTCGGCGGGGCTCAGCGCCCCTTGCGTTTCCTGGCCGAGCGCCTCGCGCTGGCGGCTCACGGCCTCGCCGACGAGTTGGATGAAACTCTCTACGGAAATCTGCAGCCCTTGCGCTTTCAGCAGGGCGGCGAGTTCCTCTTCCGGGCTGCCAACTTTGCTCATCTTCACATCGCACCAGTTCCAGCGGCCTCCCCGGCATGGCTTCTCGCGGGGGGAGCATCTCCCCAGTTCCGGGCGCCCGCCACCCCGTCGTCCCCTGCGCGAACATACCACGCTGGCGGCCGGAGCACAGGCGGTGACAACCTCTCTACTGCAGCCACCAGCCTCCGCGGTCGGCACCGTAGCAGCGGGCTCGCAGGCGACCTCTGCGCTACCGGCTGCGCTGGACGGCTCTGGAGCGTCCAAGTGTTGCCGGACCGGCACCGCGATGAAACATTTCCCCTGCCGCCCGGACCGGGCCCTACAGGAAGACGCTCGGCGACTGGGTACAGCGCGTCAATTGCATTCGCTTCAAATGTCTGTGGACTGTGCCACAACGCTGTGACACATTGCCTTCCGGCGCTTGCCGAAACGGCTGCGAAATCAAGTGGTTATGGTTAACCTCGGTTCGAATCCAGGTCCCCCAGCCAAATCTTCTCCAGAACAGTCCCTGCCTGGACCTTCCGGTTACCCCTGGGAGCGGACATTGCTGCCCGCGACGGCCGACTTCGCCTGAGTGCCATATGCGGACGTGTTGTGCCGACGTACGATTGCTCATGCGAGTTCCAGTTCGACACCCTCTTCTGCTTCCGTACCACTCGGCCCATGTTCGCCAATGATCTCTTTGAGCCAATCGAACACGGTTGGTCCCGTACATCTCTCTGCATCCAGTAGTTCGCGGGTGATGCGCCTGCGATTGGTCGAATGGCGACGTTCAAGTCTCAAACGAAGCTGGCGCACAGTCTCCGGATATCCCAGGTTCTGGCGCGAAGTCTCAGAATTTTGCCTAAGAAGTAGAAAGCCGCCTTCGGTCGTTCCAAAGCCTCCACGCAAAGTATCTTTGAACGCATCAAGATTGTGACCCCAGCTGCAGTCCGGCGCCAGGACACGGCTAACCTCCTCGAAAAATTCCTCGAGCGTCGAGAAGCGACCGCCATCAATTACATACGTTTGTTTCATGAAACAAAGCTAGCCACTCTGAAGGTGTGATTTTCATTCTCTTGCCTCGATCTTAGTGAGGGGGGACTAGTTCTCAAGCGGGTCACGAGGCGAAGCCCGCCGCGGGCACCACGTGGTCCGCATTCGACTCTATAGCTGAAGCCCAAGCGAGCAGCTTGCTGCTAGTGCTGCGAGGTCGCTTTGGCCCGCGGAGATTCGAAGCGCGAGCTGCTGACGTCAGACAATCCTGTTCATCGAGGCCTGCTTCACGGCGGCCGACGCCGAACGCGCCGCCGACCGCAAGCATCTGACCACGGCCCAGGCCGGTACCCTGGCACGCCGCGCCGCGGTGCGGCGCGTGGAGCCCTTCCACTTCTCGCCGCGCTACGCCGGGAAGGAAGCCCGGCTGCGGGCGGAAGTGGAGGACACCTTCCTCGGCCGTGCCGAGGCCCCGCAGCCTCTCCTCTCGCCGCAGGGCCCGTGAAGGACGACGACTGCGTCCGCTTCCTGCAGGGCGTGCTGCCGCGGCTGGACCTGAAGTGGACCGGCTACCGCAAGGTGCGGCGGACCGTCCGCAAGCGGATGGGCCGGCGCTTGCACGAGCTGCGCCTCTCCGCCCTCGGCGCCTACGCCCGGCTGATCGAACAGAATCCGGAAGAACGGGCCCGGCTCGATGCCTTCTGCCGCATTCCCATCTCGCGCTTCTATCGCGACCGCGGCGTCTTCGACGCTCTGACCGGACGTCTGCTGCCTGAGATGGCCGAGCGAGCCTTGGCCACCGCCCGCGCAGAGCTGCGCTGCTGGCGCGCAGGCTGCGCCTCGGGCGAGGAAGTCTACAGCCTGCGACTCATCTGGGACCTCGATCTGGCAGCCCGTTTCCCGGAGCTACGCTTGACGCTGCTCACCACGGACGCCGACGACACCATGCTGGCGCGCGCCGCCGCAGCCTGCTATCCGCCGGGTTCCTTCAAGGACGCGCCGGAGAACTGGCCCGACGTCGCCTTCCTGCGCGGGCGCGAGGTGCTGTGCCTGCGCCCAGAGTATCGCCATGACATCCGTTTCCGCCAGCAGGATGTCCGCGCGGTTCTGCCCGACGGGCCTTTCGATCTCATCCTCTGCCGCAACCTCGTCTTCACCTATTTCGCTGAGGCCCTTCAGCACCGCCTGGCGGGAAGCCTCGCCGCGCGTCTGCGGCCCGGCGGCTTGCTGGTCCTGGGTGCGCATGAAAACCTCCCGGCGGAGAGCGCCGGCTTTGAACGGGCCGAGAAGACCTTACCTATCTGGCGCAGAACGGAAAACAGCTAGCGCTTCAGCAGTTTGGCGACCTCGCGCCAGGGCCGCGTGTTGACCACGTTGTACGGTTCCAGCCAGCCGCGCCGCGCCTGGGCGATGCCGAAGCGCAGCAGGCTGAGGTCCCGGGTCGAATGGGCGTCGGTGGAGATTGCCACCTTCACGCCGATGTCCTTGGCCATGCGGCAGTGCACGTCGATGAGGTCGAGGCGCTCCGGCTGGGCATTGACCTCCAGGATACAGCCGCGCTCCTTCGCGGCTTCCATCACGCGCTCCATGTCCACCTCGTAGGCCGGCCGCGTGCCCAAGAGGCGCCCCGTCGGGTGCGCCAGGATGTTGAAGTTGGGATTGTCCATGGCGCGGATGATGCGCTCGGTCTGCTGTTTGCGCGACAGGTCGAACTTAGAGTGCACCGCGCAGACCGTTAGGTCGAGCTGCGCCAGGATCGAGTCCGGCAGATCCAGGCTCCCGTCCTCCAGGATGTCAACCTCACAGGACTTCAGCACGCGGATGCCCTTCAATTCGGCGTTCAGCGCATCAATCTGCCCGATCTGACGCGCGAGGCGCTTGGCATCCAGACCATGGGCAATGGTCACCTTCTTGGAATGGTCGCTGATCGCGATGTAGGCGTAGCCGAGTTCACGCGCCGCGGCGGCCATCTCCACGATGGAGGCATGGCCGTCGCTCGCCGTGGAATGGCTGTGCAGGTCGCCCTTGATGTCGTCCAGGCTCACCAGCTTCGGCAGACGCTTTTTCTGCGCCGCCTGGATCTCGCCCCGGTCTTCGCGCAGCTCCGGCGCGATATAGGGCAGGCCGACCTGGGCGTAGATGTCCTTTTCCGTGCGCCCGGCAATGCGCTTGTTGCCCTTGAAGACTCCGTATTCGTTGATCTTAAGGCCCCGGGCGACACCCATTTTGCGCACCGCAATGTTGTGTGCCTTGGAGCCGGTGAAGTAGTGCAGCGCCGCACCGTAGCTGGCGTCGCGCACCACCCGCAGATCGACCTGCAGCCCGTTGCGCAGCACCACGGTGGAGCGGGTCGTGCCTTGGGAAACCACCTCGTCCACGTCTTCGTAGGCAACAAAGCGTTTGACCACGGGCACGTCCTTGGCGCAGGTGACGAGGATATCGAGATCGCCTACGGTCTCTTTCAGGCGGCGGTAGCTTCCGGCCACGGCCACCTGTTTCACGCCTTTGACGGTTTTCAGATAGTCGACCAGCGGCACCGCGACTTCCTCGGCGTGCGGCCAGGGCATGCGGTGCTCCTCGGCGCCGCGCTTCCTGAGGGCGTCGAGGATTTTCTTCTCGCTCTTGGCGCCGAAGCCGGCGAGCCGCCGCAGCTTGCCGGCCTGCGCCGCGGCAGCCAGCTTGTCGAGATCGTCGATGCCCAGCGCGGTGTAGAGCGCCTGCACCCGCTTGGGGCCGAGCCCGGGCACGCCCAGCAGCTTTGCCAGGCCCGGCGGCGTGCGCCCCTCGATCTCTTCCAGAAAGCGCAGGTGGCCGGTTTCGGCGATCTCGGTGATCTTCGCGGCCAGGTCCTTGCCGATGCCCGGCAGCTCGGACAGGTCCGCCCCCTCGGTCAGCATGCTGGCGACGCTGTGCGGCAGCCCGGTCACCGTGCGCGCGGCATTGCGGTAGGCGCGGATGCGGAAGGGGTTGGCGCCTTCCAGCTCCAGCAGTTCGGCAATGCGCTCCAGGATCTCCGCGATGTCCGAATTGGTGACCGGCACCTTCGCCTCCTTGCGCTTCGAGATTCCCATCTGCACCCGGAATCGGCTCCGGGGTCCTTGACCCACGTCAATCCAGCCTGTTCTGGCCGCGCCCCGGGCAATCGGCTAGGCTTCTCCGGAGGGTCGCTCATGGCCGCCGCGCAAGTGAAGCAAATCCAGGATATGATGGGCGCGCTGCTGCAGGCCTGGCGGCTGCGGCGGCACGACCGCTGGACACGCGCCGACGTCAAGCGACACCAGCAGGCCAGACTGAACGAGATCGTCCGCCACGCGGCCCGGTGCTCCGCTTTCTATCGCGAGTTCTACAACGGCTTGAACCTGGACCGCGAAATCGACCTGGGGGCGCTGCCGGTCGTCGACAAAGCGACGGTGATGGACAACTTCAACCGTCTGGTCACTGACCCTCGCCTGAAGCTGAGCGACCTGGAAGCTCATGTGGGCCGCTCCGCAAGCGACCAGGAACCACCGGCCAATCCCGCCCTGACGGGCTACCGGCTGCTATCGACCACGGGCACGTCGGGGCGGCGCGGCCTTTTCGTCTATGACCGGGCGGCCTGGCGGACGGTGCTGGCCAATACCATCCGCTGGCAGCTTTTTGCCGGGGTGCGGCCGCGCTTGCCCCAGCGTCTGCGGGTCTGCGCCATCGGGGCCGACACCGCGCTGCACATCAGCCGCTGCCTGCCGGAGAGCGGCGACGTCGGGCTGTTTCGGTTGCTGGTGCTGAGTACGACGCAGCCGCTGGCGGAGCTGATCGCGGCGCTCAATGACTTCCAGCCGCAGGTACTGATGCCCTACCCCTCGATCGCCGCGCTGCTGGTGGAGGCCCAGCACGCGGGTCGCCTCTCTATCGACCCGGAGGTCGTCCTGCCCCACAGCGAAGCCCTCAGCGAGGAGATGCGCCGGCGCCTGACGGCGACCTGGAACGCGCCAGTCTTCGACCACTACGGCCTGACCGAAGAGCCGCATGTCGCCTGCGAATGCCTGTCCCATGCCGGGCTGCACATTTTCGAAGACCTCTGCATCGTTGAAGTCCTCGACGAGGCGGGAAAGCCCGCCCCGCCGGGCCGGCTCGGCGCGCGCTACCTGCTGACCAACCTCTACAACAGGCTGCAACCGCTGATCCGCTACGAAGTGACCGACATGATCGCCGTCACCGAGGCCCCCTGCAGCTGCGGCCGCCCTTTCGCCCGCATCACCCGGATCGCCGGACGCAGCGAGCAAACGCTGCAGCTGCGCGGCAAGCACGGGGAGTCGGTGGCGGTGCCGCCCATCGCCTTCACCTGCCGCCTGGACGTCATGCCGGAGCTGGTCGAGTACGAGTTGCACCACGACGCCTTCGGAATCGAGCTGCAGGCAGTGGCGCGTCCGGGCGTAGACCGGGAAGCGCTGCGCGGGCGCCTGACCGGCGAGCTGGAGTCGGTGGTCCGCGGCCTGGGCGCGGTTTCCCCGGCGATGAAGGTGGAGATTTGCGATGCCATCGAACGCCGCCCACAGCAGATGGGCAAGCTTCATTCGGTACGCGCCAGCGCCGCTACCGCGTCCTGAAGATTGCGCGTGATCCGCTCGGCCGGCGTGTCTCCCGGGCCTTCGGTCAATCGCTCCACCGACAGCGGATCACCGAAGCTGACGGAAAGCGGATGCAGGCGCGGCAGGCGCGCCCAACGCGGCATGGCCTGGAAGGTGCCGCCGATGTAGGCCGGCACGGCGGTGGCGCCGGACTTCTCGATCAGGCTGCCGATCCCGGGCAGGAAGGTCTGCAGGTCGCCGTCCGGCGAGCGCCAGGACTCGGGAAACCAGATCAGGGCATCGCCGCGTTCGAGCACGGCCTCGGCCATGGCCACCGAGGCGGCCGGCGCACGCTCGTCGACGGGAAAAATGTGCAGCGCGCGGCAGACGAAGCGGCGCAGCGGTCCGGAGAAGAGGCGGGCGACGTCACCGCCCCAATAGACGCGGCGCATCACCGGATAGGGCAGCGCCGCCGCCAGGGCCAGGGGATCGAGATCACTGGCGTGGTTGGCGACGATAACGACACGGCCCGGTGGCGGCAGCTTGTCCAGGTTCCGGACGCGCAGGCGGAACAGCGCTTTCATCACGGCCCAATTGACCGCGAAGAGAACGGCGGCGAGCAGCTCGTGTCCGAAATGGCCGGGCCGCGTCCACTGTCGGCGCTCCGCCAGCATCTGCGCCGATGCATCTTTCTGCAACGGCGCCTCGGCCGGCCGTTGCGCCGCGCGCTGCACCGCCTCGATCAGGTCGCGCACCGTGTAGACTTCCGCCAGTTCCGCCTCGCTGAGTTGCACGCCGACCCGGCGCTCCAGTTCCAGGCTCAGGGTGACCCATTCCAGCGAGTCGATGCCGAGATCGAGCTGCAGGCTGCCGTCCAGTGCAAGCGGCGCCTGGGGGTAGCGCTTCTGCAGCAGCTGCCAGACCTCGCGCGCCAGGGGCTGCCACAGGAAGGCGCGGTCCTCCTCGGTGAGCTCCACCGTCTCAGGTGCGGCCCGCCCGGCACGGGCCCGCTCGTAGAGATCCGGCAGCAGGAAGCGACGGTACTTGCCGAGCCGCGTGCGCGGCAGCGGCTCCCGCACGATGACGTAGCCGGCCAGGCGCTGATAGCTCGGCAGCTTCTGGGCCACGGCCCCCAGGGCGACGCGCAGGCTGTCCTCGATGCGCGGCGTACCGCTTTGCCGGATCGCCTCGGTATCGGGCCGCACCAGGGCGTGCAGGGCGCCGCCGCGCTCCAGCACCGCGATCTCCTCGACAAAGGGGCTGGCGCCATAGGCCTTCTCCAGCTCCTCCGGAAAGACGTTCTTGGCGCCGCCGAGGACGATCATCTCCTTGGAGCGCCCCTTGAAGTAGAGATATCCGTCAGCGTCGAGACAGCCGAGATCGCCGGTGCGGAACCAGCCGTCGGCGGTGAAGGCCACGCGGTTGGCCTCGGGATTGTCGCAGTAGCCCTCGAAGACGTTGGGCCCGCGCAGCTGGATCTCGCCGACACCCCGCTCGTCGGGCTCGGCGATGCGTATTTCGCCGCCCTGGAAGGGGCGGCCTTCGCTGCCGATCTTCTCGCGCCCCGGCAGGTTGCCGGTGAAGGTCGAGGCGGTCTCCGCCAGGCCGTAGCCGTTGCGCACGGTCCAGCCCAGCCCCTCGAGCTTCCAGATCAGTTCTTCCTCGAACACGGCGCCGCCGGACACCAGAAACCGCAGCCGCGGGCCGAGGCGCGCCAGGATCGGACGAAACAGCAGCCGCCCGGCACGCCAGCCGGAACGGCGGCGCAGCCAGATCGAAAAGTTGAGGAGCCCCTTGAAGACCAGCGCCGGCAGCCGGCCGCGCGCGGCGAAGCGGGCCTCCAGATTAGCGACCACGGCGGCGTAGAGCCGCGGTACACCGACAATGGCCGTGGCGTCGCCGAGGCGCAGCGCCTGCACGATCTGAGGGCCGGCGACGCCTTCGGGCAGGATTACCGCCGCGCCGCTGGCCAGCGGCACCAGCAGGCCGACGACGAAGGGATAGACGTGGTGCAGCGGCAGCGGCAGCATCACGCGGTCGCTCGGCCCGACCAGCCGTTCCTGCACCAGCCCTTCCACGTTGGCGCTGATGTTGGCACTGCTGAGGGTGAAGCTCTTCGGCCGGCCGGTGGTGCCCGAGGTGTAGAGCAGCACGGCCGGCGCCGCACTGTCGAGCGGCGGCAAGGAAGCGTCAGCGTCGCGGCAGAGCGCGCACCAGGAGGCCAGGCCGCTTTTCGGCGCCTCCCCTTCGGCGGGCCCCTCCAGCAGGTGGAGAGCGAGGTCGGCGCCGCCCTCGAGGCCGCGCAGCATCGCCACAAAAGTGCTGTCGACGAAAGCCCGGCGGCAGCCGCAGTCATGCAGCAGCCTCTCCACCTCCTCGCGCGTCGAGAGATGGTCGCAGGGAACGGCCAGCGCGCCCATCGCCCCAAGGGCGAGACGCGCGACGATCCAGTCGGGGCCGGGCTGCCCCATGAGGACAACCGGATCGCCGGGCGCCACGCCCTCGTGCAGCAGTCCGGCGGCCAGACGCGAGGCCTGCCCCGTTAGTTCGGCGAAGGTCCAGGTGGTGACATCCTCGCCCTTGATGACGAACAGCGCCGGAGCGTCTCCATAGGCGGACAGCGCCGCCAGCAGAGTCTGCAGGGTCCAGGCTTTCTGCTCTTCCTGGTCCGTCGCCGTGGTCATGCGACAAGCTCCTGAGGGCGGGTGGCCTCTCCCTCGCCGCGACAGTCTAGATCATGATAGGGATTGAGGCGAAGGCCTGCTGTTGACCTGCATCATTGCCGTTTTCATGCCTCCACAACAGCCTGTTGATCTGTTCCGCTACTCGGGAGCTGTCGCATGTCTGCCACTGAAAAGGTTCTCAATGCCGCCCGCATCGCCTGGCGCAGCGAGCCGCGTATCGGCCCCAAGGCGCCCCACGTCGCCATGGAACTCGATGCCGGCACCCTGACGCTGGAAGGCGAAATGCCGGACATCGCCGCCAAGAAGCTGGCGTTGGAGCTGGCCGCCGGGGTTTCCGGCGTCACCGGTATCGTCGACCGCCTGCATGTTGCGTCGGCCGAACGCATGGCGGATGGCGAGATCCGCGACCATCTGCGTCACGCCCTGGAGCAGGAGCCGGCCTTCGCCGAGTTGGCGCTGAGCGAGATTGTCAAGGGCGCGGAGAACGTCCTGCGCGAGCCCGCCGAACGGCGGCGCGGCTGGATCCGCCTTGCCGTGGCCGAGGGCGTGGTCACCCTGGACGGCGAGGTGCCGGGCCTGGAGTTCAAGCGTCTGGCCGGCGTGCTGGCCTGGTGGGTGCCGGGCAGCCGCGACGTCATCAACGGCCTGGGCGTTGAACCCGAGGAACCCGACAACGACGCGGAGATCACCGACGCGGTGCGCATGGCGCTGGAAAAGGATCCCTTCGTCAACGCCGGTCAGGTTATCGTCGGCACGGTCGATGCGGTGGTCACCCTGGCCGGGCTGGTGCCCAGCGAGAGCGAGCGCGAGATGGCGGAGTGGGATGCCTGGTACGTCTTCGGCGTCGACCGGGTGCACAACAAGATCGAGGTCGCGCCCTTCACCCCGGACGGCGCCGCCAGTTGACGCGCTGCCGCTGCCGCGCCCTCCAGGCTGCCGTGGACGCTATGAAAAACGCGCTTTTGGGATTTCTCATGCTGACCGGCGTCCTGGCGGGTGGCCTGACCGGTCTCGGGCCGGCCGCCGCCGAGGAGTCGCCTTCCGAGAGCTGGGAGAACCCCTGGTACCGCGTGACCCCGGCCGGCGACGTCGAGGTCAGCCTGCACTTCTTCTATTCCCAGACCTGTTCCTACTGCGCCGAGGCCGAGCGCTTTCTGCCGGGGCTGCTGCTGCGCCGGCCCTGGCTGAAGCTGGAATCCTACGAGGTCGACTCCTCGCCCGAGAACCGGCAACTCTTCGCCGACTTCGCCGCCGCCCTGGATGAGGAAATCCTGGGCGTTCCCGCCTTCTTCGTCTGCGGCCAGATGATCATCGGCTTCGACGACACGATCCGCGGCCTGCTGGCCGAGGTCGCCGACTATTGCCACGAACTGCTGCTGCAGGACCTGCCGGTCACCGAAACCCCGTCCCAGGAAGCTCCGGGCCAGGAAGCGCCGGGCCAGGAAGTCGCCGTGCCGCTGCTGGGCAATCTCGACGCCACGGCGCTTTCCCTGCCGGTGCTGACACTGGTGCTGGGCGGGATCGACGCCTTCAACCCCTGCGCCTTCTTCGTGCTGTTGTTCCTGCTGAGCCTCCTGGTGCACGCCCACAGCCGCCGGCGCATGCTGCTGGTCGGCGGCGTCTTCGTGCTGTGCTCCGGCCTGCTCTACTTCCTCTTCATGGCCGCTTGGCTGAACCTCTTCCTGGTCCTGGAGGGACTGCGCGCCGTGACCCTGGTCGCCGGCCTCGTGGCCTGCGGGCTCGCCGCCCTCAATATCAAGGATTTCTTCCTGGCCGGTCACGGCCCCTCCCTGGCCATTCCCGAGGGCCACAAGCCGGGGCTCTTCGCGCGCATGCGCGGGCTGCTGGCCGCCGACAGCCTCGCGGCGGTGTTGACCGGCACCGTGGTCCTGGCGCTGGCGGCCAATACCTACGAGCTGCTCTGCTCCACCGGCTTTCCGCTGGTCTATACCCGGGCCCTCACCCTGAACGAGCTCTCCACCGCCGGCTACTACCTCTATCTCGCGCTCTACAATCTGGTCTACGTGCTGCCGCTGCTGGTCATCGTAGCGCTCTTCACCGCCACCCTGGGCAGCCGCAGGCTGAGCGCGCGCGAGGGCCGCGTCCTGAAACTGCTCTCGGGACTGATGATGCTGGGCCTCGGCGTGGTGCTGGTCGCGGCGCCGCAACTGCTCGACAACGCCCTGACGGCCGTCGCGCTGCTGGCCCTGGCGCTGACCGTCACCTGGCTGCTGTATCGCCTCGACAAGCGGCGCCCGCAGAGGGGATGAAGGGCGCCTATTTGCGCCGCTCGTAGACTCCAACGAGTTCGGTGAACGCCAGCACATAGGGCCGGGCCAACTGCATCACCTCGACGCAGCTCGCCGAGGGCGCAGCAGACAGGCCCGCCTCGCTGAGCGCACTGAGCCGGAAATGATAGTGGTGCAGACCGTGGCCGCGCGGCGGGCAGGGCCCGCCATAGCCCGGCTTACCGAAGTCGTTGACCGCCTGGCGGAAACCGGGCTCCAGGCTTTCCGGCCCGAAGCCGGCGTCCAGTCCACGCCACGCGGCGGGGATGTCGAAGGCCGCCCAGTGGTGAAACACGCCCGACGGAGCGTCGGGATCGTCGCAGACCAGGAGGAAGCTCCGGGTGCCCTCCGGGACGCCGTCCCAGACCAGGGCCGGGGAACGGTTCTCGCCGTCGCAGGTATACCGCGCCGGAATCTCCTCGCCTTGGGCAAAGGCTGGAGAGGTCAGTGTCAGGGTCATCGGCCGTCTCCTCACCGTGGCAGTTGCGCCTCCGAGGCATAGTCGCGCCGCTGCGGCGCCGCGTTGACTCAGGTCAAGGCCGGGCCGTCCGCCCTTTGCTTTTCTGTCGGCAAGGGCAGATTATGTCCTGATCGCCCCGAGAGGGGCGGAGCAGCGCGAAGGAACGATGTCATGACAACTGTCCTCGATGCGGCGGGTCCGCCCAAGGGCAAGGGACCCAAGCGGCCCTACAGCTACACCGAAGGCACCGACGAATCGCCGTCGCTGCTGGAAGAAGAGCCGGTGGACGTGGAGGAAAGTACGCCCGCCGACAAGCGCAGCTCCGTCGAAAGCATAGAATCGGACGACAAGGACACGCCGCCGCTGTTCGAAGAGTAGGCGCCAGAAACCCGGCGGCCCGGCCGCAGCCCGAGGCCTGCAGGGCCAGGTTCAGCGTCCGGGTCACATCGTCCGCCCGCATGGTGGTGCAGAGCTTCCAGGCGATGATGTAGCGGGAGTGGTCGTCGAGGATGGTCGACAGATAGAACCAGCCCCAGCTGATCACCTTGGGGTAAGTGAAGTCGGTCTGCCCCACTTGGTTGGGCGCCGTGGTCCGGTCCTTGAAGACGTCGGCGGCCTTGATCACCACGAAGGCCGGGCTGGTGATCAGGTCGTGAGCCTTCAAAAGCCGGTAAACGCTCGCTTCCGAGACGAAGTAGCCCTTGGTGTCGGTGAAAGTCACCGCCAGTTCGCGGGGCGACAGCTCGGGCTGGTCCAGGGCCAGGTCCACGATCTGGCGGCGGATGCGATCTGGGATGCGGTTCCACACCCGGCCGGGGTCGCTGGTGCGGTCGGCGAGGCCGGCCTCGCCGAAAGCCAGATAGCGATCATACCAGCGATAGAACGTGGTCGCCGGAATCCCCAGCTTGTCGAGTGTGCGGTGGGCCGGCAGGTGGGAGCCTTCGACCAGGCCGATGATCTCCAGCTTTTCGGAGGCGGGGTATCTCATGCGCCGTCTCCCCCATCCCCGCTCATGCTTTTTTGAGCAGCCGGTTCTCCAGCATCTGCTCGGCCAGGGCCTCCTTGAGATCGCGCCTCTCGCGGCGCAGGTCCTGACCTCACCCGAGGAAGCCTGGCGCGCAGTATCGCCCGCCAGCCGCCTCTTGCCGGCTTACAGAAACTCCTTCGACCAGCTGTAGTAGAGGCTCTCGGCGATCCACTCCCGTCGGCACAGCTCGGCGAGGCTCTCCTAGCCCCGCAGGCCCGCCAGCACGATGCGGATCTTCTCCTCGGCTGAGTACTGCTTGCGCATCCGCCGCCGAATGTCCCTGACGGTCGCCTCGGCGCCTTCCTTCGACCCCATGGATTTCTGTCCCATTGGCGCTGACGTCAGACACTGTTCTGACACCAATTCCCGCCCCGGCAGCTCGTCCGTGGCAGGCGAAAGATTGAAGTAATAGGACCCAGGCGTCCCCCGCTTGCAGCACTTTGCCCGTCGTTTTTCCCGTCGTTCCGCCCTGCCGTCCGCACTTTTCCCTCCGCTGAGTCACCTCTCCCCTTGCGCGCTCTTCCTCGGTCAATCTGCCGGGGTCGCCGCGCAGAGTTCATCGCGTCTTTCGCGCCATAGGCGAGCGTCAAGAAGCGACGCCGCCGGCTCGCGTCACCCCTCGTCCCGGCGGCGCTGCCGGACAAAGGCGATCGCCGCCTGCCCCAGGACGAGGGGGGTCAGGCTGCCAGCCGCGACAAGCAGCCACTGCTCGACGCCGGGCGCACTGAGCTGGAGCAGCGCGGCCAGGGGGGCGAAATAGAGCGCCGCGACAATCAGGCCGACGCAGAGAACGATCGCGGTCCAGACGTAGGGATTCGTCACCACATTGTTGCGGAAGAGGCCGCTGTCCGGCGACCGCATGTTGAAGAGATGCCAAAGGCGCGCAAAGGCATAGGTCAGGAAGGAAACCGTGACCGCCGCTGCGACCTCCATATCCAATACCAGCAGGGAAATAGCGAAGGCCGCAAGCACAGAGCCGGCGATCACAAGACCGAAGGCGGTTATGGCCAGCCAGTGGTCGCGCGTCAGGATCGCCTCGTCCGGATCGCGCGGCGGCTGCTCCATGACCGAGGTCTCGTCCTCGCCCATGCCGAGGGCGAGGGCGGGGAAGACATCGAGCAGCATGTTGAGATATAGGATCTGCAGCGGCAGCAGCGGCAGCGGCGCGCCCAGCAGCGCCGCCAGGGAGATGGCCAGAACCTGCCCCAGGTTACCCGACAGCAGAAAGACGACGAACCGGCGGATGTTGGCAAAGATGCTGCGCCCTTGGCGCACAGCCATGACGATGGTCTCGAAGGCGTCGTCCTTCAGCACGATATCGCCGGCATCGCGCGCCACGTCTGTGCCGCGCTGCCCCATGGCGATCCCGATGTCCGCCTTTTTCAAGGCCGGCGCGTCGTTAACGCCGTCGCCGGTCATGGCCACGATCTCTCCGGCGTCCTGGAGTGCTGCGGCGAGGGTCAACTTTTGCTCGGGGCTGACCCGCGAGAAAACGTTGATGCTCCGAAGCCGCTGCGGTGACGCGTCGCTCAATTCGCCCCCATCGACGGCCTCGGCGTCTTCGCCGTCGTCGATTATGCCCACCTCTCGGCCCACATTCAGCGCGGTGGCCGCCTGATCGCCGGTCACCATGACCACGCGTATGCCGGCTTCGCGACAGGCGCGGATCGCCTCGGCGACAGACTCGCGCGGGGGATCGTAGAGACCGGCCAGCCCGATCAGGGTCACTTCCTCGTAGGGCTCCGCCGAGCTGTCGTCGACAGTCTTCTCCGCCAAGGCCAGGACTCTCAGGCCGTCCGCCGCCAGGGACTCGTTGCGTTCTCGCCAGGTCCGCCGCCCCTCTTCGTCAAGATTCTCGATCGCCTCGCCGCGGCGCACCCTGGTGGCCACTTCGATCACCGCCTCCGGGGCGCCCTTGATGGCGATCAGGCAGCCGTCGTCCCGCCGGTGGAAGGTCGCCATCATCTTGGTATCGGGATCGAAACTTTCCTCGCGCTCTTCAGGCTGCTCATTCAGCAGCGCGCCGCGCTGCAGGCCGGCCATGGCACCGCCTTCGAGCAGCGCCACCTCCATGGGGTCGCCGTTCGCCTCCCCGTCGTCTCCCGCCACCTCCGCATTGTTGCACAGCACCGCAACGCGCAGCGCGGCCATGATATCGGGTCGCTCGTCCGGATCGACAGCCTCGCCGTCCTGGCGGAAGGTCTTTTCCTTGCGCGCAACCTCGACCTCTCCATCGGCGAGAGCCAGGCGGCGCATCACCATACGGTTCTCGGTCAGAGTGCCGGTCTTGTCCGCCAGGATCACCGTGGTCGCCCCGAGGGTTTCGACGGCAGAGAGCTGCTTGACCAGCGCATTACGCCGCGCCATGCGCCACATGCCGCGACCGAGGGAGAGGGTGGAGACGACGGGCAGGCCCTCGGGCACGGCGGCGATCGCCAGGACGATCGCCGTTTCGATCATGAGCAGAAGCTCTTTCCCGGCCAGAATGCCCGAGGCCGCCACGACGACGCCGACCCCCAGCACCAGGAAAATCAGCCGGTGGCCGAGACGCTCGAGGCGCCGCTCGAGTGGCGCGCGATCCTCTTGCGCCTCTTCCACAAGCTCCGAAATGCGGCCGATCTCGGTCGACTTACCGATGCCGACGACCACGCCCTCCGCCGCCCCGCGGACCACTGCGGTACCCTTGAAAGCCATATTCAACCGCTCGGCCAAGGGCACATCCGAGTCCGACAAGGCGTCGGTGCGCTTGCCCATAGGTTCGGATTCGCCAGTTAGCGCCGCTTCGTTGCACTGCAGGTTCTCCACCTCGATCAGCCGCAGATCGGCCGGCACGACGCTACCTTCCTGCAGCACCACGATGTCGCCCGGGACCAGCGCGCGAGCCGGCAGCTCCCAGGTCTTCCCGCCGCGCCGGACGCGGGCCGTCATCTGCCCCATGCGCCGCAACGCGTCCATCGAGCGGGTTGCCGTGTATTCCGTGCCGAAGCCCACGGCCGCGTTGATGACCAGCGCCCCAGCAATGGCCAGCGCCTCGACAAACTGGCCGAAAATCGCCGCGGTGCCGGCGGCCGCCAGCAGCAGCAGGACGACCAGACTCTCGAACTGATTGAGGAGAATTCGCCAGATGCTCTTCCGACGGACCACTTCCAGTCGGTTTGCGCCGTAGCGGCGCTGGCGGTCCTTGGCTTCCGCCTCGGTCAGCCCGTCCTCGGGCTCGACCTTCCACTGCGCCAGGATTTCCTCGACGGATCGCCGATAGGGCGCCGACCCGGTGCCCTCTGTCTCCGCACCCTCCGTTTTCGCTTGGCGGCCCTCTTCCCGACCCTGTTGCATCACGATGTCACGATGTTCCCGAAATATGCCTAGCGATCGGAAGGGCAGAGACAGAGCTCCAGCGCGGAGCCAGGCCCGTTACAGGGTAAGGCAGGGGCCTGCCGGCGGTTCCGTCGGCACACAGACGACTCCCGCCCATCGCTGCAGCCATTCCTTCCGCGCGTCCCAGAACCATTCTTTTGTGCCATGAGGGCATTCTGCGCCCGGACCAGGCTGCATTCCAGGCGGGTCGGATCGTTGGCGCGAAAACCATAGAGGCGACACATTTGGCTTCCTCACAATCGCCGGCCCGCTCTTCCTAGTCTGGAGCAGAGGCGCCGTGATGACCGTGATTCTGGCAGGAACCGCGAGGAAGGCTTTGATCCGGGTCAAGTTTCCGCGCTACGGACATAGATTCTTGTCAACAGCGCAGGCCGTCCAGCCACGGCTCTCAAGCGCCTTGCATCCAGCGGCGCAAGCGGCGCAGCACCACACCGAGTCGCTAGATCATAGCGCGATGCTCCGTCCTCTAAGGTTGCAGTGCGGCGCCAGTTGCTTCCGATATGCCCTTCAGCAGCTCCCACTCGGTCGCGATCAACCTGCGAGTCGCAGCCCACAACCTGTAGGGCTTCCGACGGTCTACACGCTGGTCGCGAGCCACCCGAGCGTAGAGATCAAGGCTTCTCTTCGCGGAGCGATCCAGGGAGAAAGCCTGCGCCGTATCGACCGCCTCAGTGGTGAGTTGGTTGCGCGCTGATTTGGGCATCGAGAACTGCCACTCGAGCGCGCCGCAGAAAGCGTCCACGGAGGCATCCTCTTTCAGGAGCCGACCGTTCCGGCGATCCCGGAGCACGTCGCGCACGCCGGGGGCGTCAAGCGCTATAACGGGCGTTCCAGCCGCCATCGCCTCCGTCAGAACCATCCCTTGCGTCTCGCTCTTGGACGCGAACACGAAGGCATCCATGGCGTGATAGGCGTCCACGAGGCGCATACCTTCGAGGATGCCGGTCATATGCAGGCGCGCCGCCAGCCCGCTCTCCTCGAAGTGCCGTCGCAGCTGCACTTCCAGCGGACCACGGCCTGCCAGCAGGAAATACGCCTGTGGATGCCGCGTCAGAAATGCAATGACGGCATCGGTTAAAAAAGAAAGGTTCTTCTCTGGTGCCAGGCGCCCCACGTGCCCGATCACGAAGGAGTCCACCGGAATGCCGGCCGCTGTACGGAACGCGGCTCCATCCCCCTCGGCGAAGCGGCTAACGTCGACTCCCGTAGGGATCACGATAATGGGTGCCCGTACGCCCCGCTGCTGAAGCAAATCGGCGATGCTCTGACTTGGCGCAACAACGGAGTCACAAAGGTTGGCGTAGTGGGTGGCAAGGTCGATGACAAAGCGCTTGAGCGCCGGTGAGTCGCCCGGAACATAGTGCGTGTACTGCTCGTACCGCGTGTGATGCGTAAAGACCAACGGGCGATCATAGAAATGGGCGACGCGCACCGCCGTGGCGCCGAGCAGGAAGGGGTGGTGGGAATGGATGACGTCCGGGCCGAAGTCCTCGATTTCTGACCGGAGAAAGCGCGGAACGGGGAGCGCGACCGAGAAGTCGCTGCCGTTGAAGTTCTGAATCGCCGGAATACGAATGACGTTTGCCTCGTTCTCCGGCTGGTCCTCGAACTCAGGGGCGACAACGAGCACCCGGTGGCCGCGTCGCTGGTACTCCGCTGTGAATGCAGAAACAGAGCGAGCCACCCCACCGACATGTGGCGCGAAGGTATTGGTGACCATCAGGATGTTCATGGCACAGCCCCAAGCGGGACCGTGACGGATGTCTGGTCCCTTGCACATCTGATGCCGCGGCTGTCCGGCAGCTGGACCTCGACTGGCGGCGCATGCATTCGCCAGTCGCCGCTCCAGGCGACCAGCACGTCGGTTTGGCTGCACTCAACAGAAACAACGATTGCGCCGTACGGCGTTGGCGCCGGTCCGAAATGAAGCCTTTCACCGGGGCGCAGCCAGTCGCGGATGAGGCCGGACGCGAGAACCAGCCGGTCGCCCTCCTCCCGCACGAAGCAGTTCCGCAACATCATGATCCATTCGGCGGCCGCCCATACATGCTGACCATCGCCCATGCAGCCGCCACCGGTGTGCGGATGGATGGCCTCCGGCCATTGGCCGGTGGGTGACGCAAGCGCCGCCACGGCGGATACCAGAGCGTGCCACCGCCGGTCCCCCGCGCGGAGAAGCAGCTGTGCCAGATGCAGGGTGAGGTAAGCATTGATGCCGGAGTGCACCATGTCCTGGTAGAAGGCGTCCTTGATCAGGCAGCGTGAGAGCAGGAACTCGGCCGTGGCCATGAGGCGCGGGTCCTTCGGCGCCCAGAGCTGCAGAGGGTAGTCGGCGACGATCGAGCCGATGGCGCCCGAGTCGAGCCGGCGATAGGGGGACGCGGGAATCACCGGCCCGCCCATGCGCGCAGCGACGGCCTCGAGACTGCGGTCGATGGCCTGGGAGAGGCTCCGGGCGGATTGCATGTAGTGCTGTGCATCCGCTTCCTCTCCCAGCATGCGACTGAGGCCGGCCGCGGCCTGCAGGCCAGCGACCCCCCAGAAATCGTCCCAATAGTAGAAATCGTTGGGCCCCAGATGCTCGGCGCTGAATCCTGCGGGCAGGAGGCCTGCATGGGGAGATGCCGGCTGCTCAGGAAGACGTTTTCTTTTGATCCAGCGCGCACCACGACGAATTGCCCGATGCCAAGCCTGTTTCGGCTCACTGCCGCCCAGTAGGCAGAAGCGATGCATGATCCACAGAGCCTCGCCGTTGGAATCCCACTCCCCTGCCTGCGAGTGGAAGTAGCCGTCAGCGCGCTGGCGGCCTGGAAAACGGTCCAGGGCCCGTTCAGCGCGGTCGGTAAGGCCGGCACACAGCATTGCGTGGACGATGAAGGCGGCATCGCGGAACCAGAACCGCTTGTAAGTGTAGGGACCAGGGTAAACGTCTTCGGGGGCATGGAGGATCAGCGTCCTCAGCGCGACATCGTAGAGCCACTGGAAGCGCTTGTCCGGGAGCTCGAGCTTGCAATGCCCGTCCAGGCTTTGACTCCAATCGGGACGCCTCCTTGGCCCAGCGGCGGCCTCATCCTCAAGCGGAATAGTGGCCGTCACCTTTCTAGATTGCCCCCCCTGCAGGCGGAAGAGCGCTGCTGCCGTCACCATGCCGACGTCGCATGTCCCCTTCAACTCGTCCTCGCGGTCTCGCAAATGAATGTGGACATCACCAAGGCGGTATTCGGAGACATGGTGGCGATCTGCCGTGGCATCAAAAGTTACGGCATTGCGCCCTTCAACGTCCCAGCTCTTGCGATCCGGGGAAAGCGCGACCTCGTGAACGAAACTCACGCCTTCCGGATTGTATGGCCGCAGGGAAATGACCAGCCAACCCGCTGTATCGGTTCTCGCGGTCAGCTCAAGACTACACAGCGGACTGCAAGATTTTTCCGCCACTTCGGCGGTGCTCCTGAGTTCCAGCCCATCTGCTTCCAGCGCGGTGATAACTGCCAGGCCCTTATTGAGATCGACCCGCTGTGTGGCTACTTCGGCGCGCGACGGCAGGAGGGCACGGCCGTCATCGGTGACGATCCAGCCGTCCAGAGACCAGCCGTCGAAGAGCGGCGTAACCAGCCCGCGCGGATCGACAATGGGCAGACTCTCGCAGTCCGGCCGCCCCACCGCGGTCCAGTTTCGGTGCGATAGGTTGATATGAGTTATCGAAAAGGCGCGCGGCAGAAAGGACGGGTCGCGCGGATCGTACTGCCTTTCAACCCAGTATGGCCACACCCAGTCCCGATTGTGTTGTATGACCCGGCTGTTGATCAGCCCACGCGCATGGAAGAGCACGCCCGCTCGCAGCAGCTCGATCGGCTCAGCCACCTCGGAAGGTTGCGCAAAGCGATGTAGCTGCGTCAAAATTTCGATTGGGTCCAGAAAGCCGCTCGCGCGCGCAATCCGTCGCACAGCGAACTTCCACGGCAGCCATCGCAGCAACATCCTACTCACCCTGCACTAGCCAATCGTCGCAACCCATAGGGCGACCTCACAAGACCCACGGCATAGATTCGGCAAAGCGTGTTCCTATCGAATTGATTCTCCCCTCTAGAGTAGTTACGACGTATGATCGGTCGCCCGCAGGCTCTCAAAGCCAGCAACAACATCAAGCAATTCCTCGGTGATCGACTGCTGACGGCGGTGGCGATATTCAGCGTTCATCTCCTCCAGATGGTCCTTGATGTTGCGTTCGGCCGCCTGCATGGCGGAGAGACGTGTGGCGTGCTCGCTAGCGATGGACTCCGCGCCGGCCCGATAGAGGGTGACGAAAAGATGCTGGCGGATCAGCGCCGAGAATAGGCGCTCGGCTTCCATGGTGAAGGTCGGCAGCGAGCGGCCGGCCCAGGGACGTTCCTGCAGCGCCTGCAGCCAGCCGGGGTCGAGGGGCAGGAGCTGCGCCCTGCGCGGCGTGGCCGGCGCCATATCGGTGCGGGCGTTATGGAACACTGTGATCCGTATGCTGTCCTGGTCGGCCTGCCAGGAATCGATCGTCAGGAGGATGCGCTGGGCCGTCGCGGTCAGGCCGCTGACCGCCCCCGGCAGGAGCAGGCACTCGTCAACCGTCGCGCCCGCGGCTTCCAGACGCGCCGACGCCCGCAGACCGACAGCCAGCCAGCGGGTCGGTGTCTGCCCCGCCGCAGCGCGGCCCACCTTGGCCCGTGCGAAGTCAGCGATCTGCTCGTTGAAACGCCCGCAGAGACCATGGTCGGAGCCGAAGACGACGGCGATCAGCGGGCTGTCCGCCGCCAGAGGCTCGGCCACCAACGGGCGCTGCTGCAGCACAACCTGCAGGCCGAGGTTGATGGTGTGGGTGTACTGGCGCAGGGCCAGCGCAGCGCGCTCGTACTGCCGGATGCTCACGGCCGACAACGACTTCATGGTGCGGACGATGGACTGCAGATCCTGGGTGGTAGCGATCCGCTTGCCGAGGGCCTCAAGCGTTTCCATGGCCATCCTCTGAATCTTCTCCGTCTTCCGGACCTCCCTCCAATGCCCGCCGGATGGCATTCGCCAGTGCTTCGCTGTCCTCAGCAGCGACTTTCTCACCGGTCAACAGGCGCTTACCCAGTTCGGTCAGATCTTCCGCCATGAGGCGCCGCAGACGCGCTTCCGCCCAGACTATCTTTTCAACCGGCAGGCCATCGAGCAGCCCCTGGGTCGCGGCAAAGAGCACAGCGATCTGCTCGGGCACCGTCAGCAGGTCGCTTTCTGGCTGTTTCAGGATCTCCCGTACGCGCCGGCCGCGCTCCAGAGCCTTGCGCGTTTCCTCGTCCAGGCGAGTGCCGAAGCGCGAAAAGGTCTCCAGCTCCTCGAACTGCGCATAGGAAAGTCGCAGGTCACCGGCGATTCCTCTGAACGCGGGCAGCTGCGCCTTGCCGCCCACGCGTGAGACCGATTTGCCGATATCGATGGCCGGCAGTTGGCCTTTCTGGAACAGTTCCGGCGAGAGGTAGATCTGCCCATCGGTGATTGAAATCAGGTTGGTCGGGATGTAGGCGGAGATGTTCTGCGCCTGGGTTTCGATGATCGGCAGGGCCGTAATGGAACCGCCGCCTTTCTCGCGGCGCAGATGCGTGGCCCGTTCCAGCAGCCGCGAATGGATGAAGAAAATATCCCCTGGATAGGCCTCGCGTCCAGGCGGACGGCGCAGCAGCAGAGAGAGCTCCCGATAGGCACGGGCATGACGCGTAAGATCGTCGTAGACGATAAGCACGTCACGGCCCTGCTGCATGAAGTACTCGGCCATGGTGGTCGCCGCGTAGGGCGCGATAAACTGCAGGCCCGGCGGAGCTTCACCTGGCGCGGCGAGGACGATGCTGTTCTGCATCAACCCTTCCGTCTCCAACCGCGCGATGACGCGCGCCACCGCGGAGCCACGCTGGCCGACGGCGCAATAGATGCAGACGGTGTCGGTCTCCCGCTGGTTGATGATGGCATCGACGGCGATCGCGGTCTTGCCAGTCTGGCGGTCGCCCAGGATCAGTTCGCGCTGTCCGCGGCCGATGGGGATCGCCGCATCGATCGCCTTGATCCCGGTCTGCAGCGGAACGGAGACCGGCGCGCGGTCGATGATCTGCGGCGCCGGCCGTTCGATAGGCAGGCGCCGCGCCGCCTTGATCGGCCCTTTCTCGTCCAGCGGCCGGCCGGCGGCATCGACCACCCGCCCGAGCAGGCCCTCGCCGACCGGGGTGTCGACGATGCGCCGCGTACGCCGTGCCTCGTCACTGATATTGAGACGTTCGCTGTCGCCGAGCAGGATGACGCCGATGGCCTCGAAGTTCACGTTGGCCGCGATGCCGAGGAGGTCGCCCGGAAAGCGGATCAATTCGTGGTCGTTCAGGTCGGAAAAGCCCTCGACACGCGCGATGCCTTGCGAGACCTCGGTCACGATGCCGATTTCGTGCGTTTCGACCCGCGCCCGGTGGCTGTCCAGCACGCGGTCGAGATCTTGGAATACCTCGCACGCCAGTTCGCCGAAGGGTGGCTTCGCGGTCATTGCGCCGCCTCATCGTCGGCCTGCCCGGTCATCTTGCCGATCTCCTTGGCCAGCGCGCGCTCCAGACTGTCGAAATAGCCGTCGAGGCTCCAGGCAATGGTCTGGCTGCCGGCCTTGACTACAATGCCGCAGCCGATCTCCTCGCTCAAACGGTAGTCGATCTCCGCGCCGTCGGATATGGCGTCGTGGATCGCCTTGGTCAGACGGCGCTTGTCGTTGGTGGACATCTCGAAGCGGCTGGTGACGTCAACCCGGTTGCCGGCCGCCCGGGCCGCCTCCTTCGTCTTGCCCCTTATCTCCTTATCGACGTCATGCAGCCTGTCGATAAAGACCGAGACGATCTGGCTCTCCAGCTCCGTGTTAGCCAGCTCGGCCATGGCCTGGCGGTTGAGCCGGTAGAAGCGGTCGCTCGCCTGGCGGCGCAGGTCGCCCAGGAATGTCTCCTTCTGCTCGGCCAGCTGATGCAGCCACTCCTGGCGTTCAGCCTCTACCGCTTCGCGGGCCGTCCGTTCAAGGCTGCGGCGCTCCTTCTCGGCGCTTTCGCGTGCTTCGGCGATCAGGTCTTCGCGCTGGCGCTTCAGCTCTTCCTGCTGATCGCGGTAGCTGCGGGCCTCGCCATCGGCCTTCTCCCTGCTCTCGGCCGCCTCGCGCAGGCGCGCGGCGATGCGCTCTTCTCGGCGCTTCATGGCGCGCGTGATCGGCCCGTAGAGAAAGTGCTGCAGCAGCCAGACCAGGACCAGGAAGTTGGCGATCTGCGCGGCAACTGTGATCCAGTCTATCTGCATGGACTATCCCGCGTTCTGGCTGATGACGCTTTCCCAGAAGGGATTGGCGAAGATCAGGATCATCGACACAACGAAGCAATAGATCGCCGTCGATTCGATCATCGCCAGGCTGACAAAGAGCGTGCGCGTGATGGTGTTGGCCTCGTCCGGTTGTTGGGCGATGGCCCTTAAGGCCTGGGCGGCGGCCCGCGCCTCGCCGAGAGCCGGGCCGACTGAGCCGATGGCGATGGTCAGTCCAGCCGTCAGTATCGACACCGCGGCAACTACTCCCACGTTATCCATTCACTCCTCCTGATTGTGATCCTGCATTGCAACTCCCGGCGCTATCGCCCTCCCCGGAACCATTCCCTGCCCCGCCGCTATGCGGCCCCATGGCCGAGGCGATGTAGACCATGGCCAGGATAGCGAAGATATAGGCCTGGATGAGCCCCGTGAGCAGGCCGAGCAGCTGTATGACGATGGGAAACAAAAACGGCGTGATGCTGAGCAGGATGGCGACGATGACGGTGCCGCTCATGATGTTGCCATAGAGGCGGATCGCCAGCGCCAGGGTGCGCGACAACTCCCCGATCAGGTTGAACGGCAGCATGAAGAACGTGGGCCGCACATACTTGCCGAGGTAGCCGAGCACGCCGCGCTCGGCAACGCCGTAAAGCGGCACGGCGATCAGCACGCAGATGGCTAGCGCCGTGGTGGTCGACAGCGAGCCGGTCGGCGGCTGGAAGCCCGGAATGATGGTAAATGCGTTGGCCGTGGCGATGAACAGGAAGAGCGTGCCAATGAACGGCAGATAGCGGCCAGGATCCTGCTGGCTCACGCCACGGATCTGGTCGCGCAGTCCAATGACCAGGACTTCGAGCAGGTTCTGCCAGGGCGACAGATCCTCCGTGTCTGTGAGACGCAGCGTGAGCAGCCGCGCACCAAGCGCAAGAACGGCCATCACCACCCAGGTGAAGACGATGGTGGCGTTGAGGACAAAGGGCCCCCACTGCCAAAAGATCGTTTGGTCGGGCGTGATCTGCATCGTCTCGCCGCCTCCTAAGGCAAGAGCGCGCGCGCCGTGCGGCGCAGCCGGGGCCAGTTGGTCGCCAGCACTCGGGCGACAACGAAGCCGGCGAGGCAGGCGATCAGCCGCTGCCACTGCCCGTCGCCGACCCAATAGAAGCCGGCCAGCAGCAGCAGGACTCTCAGGGCCGCGGAGAAGGATAGCCAGAGCGCTGGCTGGCGGACCATCGCGACGCGCTGCACCGTGAACCACAAGGCGGCGAGATACAGCGCACCCAACACTACGCCGGCGGCAAGACTGCCCATCATTTCCGTCAGTACCATGCCCGGCCCCTCCTGGCACCGGCCGCCGCGGCCTGCAAAGCGCACTGCCGCGCCCATCTGCGTTCAGTCATTGCGGCTCTCCTTGCGGACCCAGTACCAGGCATTGAGACAGCCCAAGGCGATCCCGATGAATAGAAAAGTAATTGTCCAGGACACTTTATTGTCGAACTGGGCATCCAGCCACAGGCCGAGAGCGATGCCTAGGATGGTTGGCACCGCTACCGACCAGCCAACCAGCCCGAACATGCCGAGGCCGAACCATACCGCCTTGCGGCGCTCGCTCTGGGCCTTCAACTTTCGCTCGGCTTTGCGGCCGATTTCCCGACTGACCTGCCTGTCGTTCTCGTGGAGCGGATTGCTCATTTATGGCTACCCTCCGCTGTCGCCTATTGCAGATCAATGAAGCGGCGCACGATGCCCGCTTCAAGGCGTCCCAGGGCGGTTCGTGCCGAACGCTCGTGTTCATCGAGTTCCATGAACGTCCGCTCAACCACCTCCTGTAGGCGCGGCAGGTCATCGCCTGCCACCGCGTTTCTGGTTGCCACCGTCAGCAGGCGCCCCTGCTTCACCAGGGTGCCGTGGTCGGTGCCGGCAAAGCGCTCGCGATCCTCGCTGTCGACATAGGCGAGCACTCCGGGCACCAGCGCGGTGACGAAGTCGATATGCCGGGGCAGGATGCCGAAAGAGCCGTTCTCCGCCTCGGCGACCACCTTGGTCACCTCCACGTCGAGCAGCACCTCCGTGGGCAGCAGTAGCTTAAGGCGCATCGTGCTCATGCAGTCTCCTCGAGGTCCGCGACACCGCCGATCATATAGAAGGCGCGTTCCGGCCGGTCGGCAAAGTCGTCCGTCAGGATGCGCTCGCAGCCCTCGAGGGCCTCCTCAAGACTCACCAGCGCGCCGGAGCGGCCGGTAAAGGCCTCGGTGGAGAAGAATGGCTGGGTGAGGAAGCGCTCAAGGCGGCGGGCGCGAGCCACTGTCCTGCGGTCCCTTTCGGAAAGCTCCTCCTGGCCCAGCATGGCGATGATGTCCTTCAGCTCCTCGTACTCCGCCAGTGCGTGGCGCACGCGCGCAGCGGTGTCGTAGTGCCGCCGGCCGACGATGGCAGGCGTCAGCATCTTGGAAGAGGACTGCAGCGGGTCTATTGCCGGGTAGAGGCCCTGGCTGGCGCGCTTACGCGATAGCACGATCGAGGCGGAGAGGTGCGCGAAGGTATGGGTCGCCGCCGGATCGGTAAAGTCGTCGGCGGGCACGTAGACGGCCTGAATGGAGGTGATCGACGCCCCGGCGGTGGATGCGATGCGCTCTTCGAGCGCGGCCAGCTCGGTGCCCATGGTCGGCTGGTAGCCGACCCGCGAGGGAATGCGCCCGAGCAGGCCGGATACTTCCGACCCGGCCTGAATGAAGCGGAAGATGTTGTCGATCAGCAGCAGCACGTCCTGCTTGCGGTCGTCACGGAAGTATTCGGCGATGGTCATCGCCGTATGGCCGACTCGAAAGCGCACGCCGGGCGCCTCGTTCATCTGGCCGAAGACCAGGACCGTCCTATCGATGACGCCGGTGTCCTGCATATCGCGGTAGAGCTCCTCGGCTTCCCGGCAGCGCTCGCCGATGCCGCAGAACAGACTCACCCCTTCGTACTTTCCCACCATGTTGTGGATCATCTCGGTGATCAGCACCGTCTTACCGACCCCGGCACCGCCGAACAGCCCGGCCTTGCCGCCGCGCTCAAGCGGGATCAGCAGGTCAATGGCCTTGATGCCGGTCTCGAAAATCTCCGAGCGCACCTGGCGGCGGGCTAGCGGCAAGGGTGCACGGTGGATGGACCGACGCTCCATGTCCTCCAAGGCCGGTCCGCCGTCGATGGGCTCGCCGAACATGTTCACCATGCGTCCGAGCAGAGCGTCGCCGACCGGGGTCTCGATGGGCGCGCCGGTGTCGAAGACCGCCATGCCCAGGGAGAGGTTGTAGTCGGCGTTGAGGGCGAGCCCGCGCACAGTATTCCGACCGATCAGGGAAACCACTTCGATGACCACTTGCCGGCGGCCGCCGCTGCGCAGCATGCGGTTGATCGGCGGCACCCCGCCTGTAAAGCGCACATCGACGATGCCCCCCTGGATGGAGACGATCATGCCCGCGGCTGTCTCACCAGACCTGTCTCTCAATGGGGCATCTCTCACGTGGCCAGTCCCTATCCTTTTCAAATAACAGACGCCGGCAGCACCCGGAAAGGGTGGACGTCAGGCTTCCGCCTCCGCAGCCGCCACCTGCTGCTTGACCTGCAGGAAACTATCCGGGCTCACCGAGATGGAGTCGATTCCCTCGCCGACCAGGAAGCGGGCGAATTCCGGATGGTCACTCGGCGCCTGACCGCAGATGCCGGTGTGCGCACCGCACTTGCGCGCCTTGGCGAGCAGCTCTGCGATGGCGCCGGTCACCGCCGGGTTGCGCTCGTCGAACAGGTCGCTCAGCAAGTCGCTGTCGCGGTCGACGCCAAGCACTAGCTGCGTCAGGTCGTTGGAGCCGATAGAAAAACCATCGAAACGCTTGGCGAAATCCTCGGCCAGGATCACGTTAGCCGGGATCTCCGCCATGACGAAGACCTCAAGGCCGTTCCGGCCGCGCTCCAGCCCGTTCTCGGCCATCACCGCCAGTACTCTGTCCGCCTCCTCCAAGGTGCGGCAGAAGGGAATCATCACTACCACGTTGGTCAGGCCGATGACCTCGCGACAGCGCCTAAGAGCGCGGCACTCCAGGTCGAAACCACGGCGGTAGCCCGCGCTGTAATAGCGGCTGGCCCCCCGCCAGCCCAGCATGGGGTTCTCCTCGTGCGGCTCGAAGGCAGCGCCGCCTATGAGCCTGGCATACTCGTTGGTCTTGAAGTCGCTCATGCGCACAATGACGGGGTTGGGCGTATGGGCCGCGGCGATGCGGGCGATGCCGCGCGCCAGAGTCTCCACGAAGAACTCAGTCTTGTCGGCGAAGCCCGCTGTCAGCGTCTCGATCTCGGACCGCGCGTCGGCGTCCTCGACCCGCTCGAAGTCGACAAGTGCCATGGGATGGACCTTGATCAGGTTGCCGATGATGAACTCCATGCGCGCCAGCCCCACCCCGTCACTCGGCAGGCGCCACCAGCGGAACGCCGCCGCCGGATTGGCGAGATTGATCATCACCTTGGTCTGCGTCGCGGGAATGTTCTCCATGTCGATATCCTCGACCTCGAAGTCCGCCTGCCCGCGATAAACCACGCCCTCGTCGCCCTCGGCGCAGGACACGGTGACGTCCTCGCCGTCCTGCAGCCGGGCGGTGGCGTCGCCGGTACCGACGACGGCCGGCAGGCCCAGTTCGCGGCTGACGATTGCGGCGTGGCTGGTGCGGCCCCCATGGTCGGTGACGATGGCCGCCGCGCGCTTCATGATCGGTACCCAGTCCGGATCGGTGATCTCGGTAACCAGCACCGCACCGGTCTCGAATCGGTCGATCTCCGCGGCACTGCGCAGGCGGCAAACCCGGCCAGTGGCGATAGCATCGCCGATGGCGAGGCCCGTGAGCAGGCGCTCGCCCTTTTCCTTCAGACGGAAGGTCTTGAGGTGGGCTGCCTCGCGGCGCGACTGCACCGTCTCCGGGCGGGCCTGGACGATATAGAGGTCGCCGGTCTCGCCATCCTTGGCCCACTCCATGTCCATCGGTTGGCCATAATGCTGCTCAATGGCCGCCGCCCAGCGCGCCAACTGTAGGACTTCTGCGTCCTCGAGTACATAGGCCGCGCGGTCCGCCGCCGGCGTATCGACCAGTACCGACTGGCCGGCCTTCTCGTCGTCGCCGTAGACCATCTTGCGGGCCTTCGCGCCCAGCGCCTTGTGGATGATGGGGACCAGGTCTCTGTTTTCCAGCAGCGGCTTGAAGACCTGGTACTCGTCCGGGTCGATCATGCCCTGCACTACCGTCTCGCCGAGGCCCCATCCGGCGTTGATCAGGACGCTGTGGGGAAAGCCCGTCTCTGTGTCGATCGAAAACATGACACCTGACCCTGCGAGGTCCGAGCGCACCATGCGCTGGACCCCGACGGAGAGCGCCACCTCCATGTGATCGAAACCATGGTTGCGGCGATAAACTATGGCCCGGTCGGTGAACAGGGAGGCGAAGCAGCGCTTGCATGCCGCCAGCACGGCTTCTTCGCCGCGCACGTTGAGAAAAGTTTCCAACTGCCCGGCGAAGCTCGCCTCCGGCAGATCCTCGGCGGTAGCGCTGGAGCGTACCGCGACATCCGGGGTCCGCCCGAGCTCGCGGCCGATCTCGGCATAGGCCTGCCCAATCGCCTCTTCCAACGCGCGCGGAAAGCTGCCGGCGAGGATCAATTCGCGCACTTCCTGCCCGATCTCCGCCAGGTTGCCGAGATCGTCCTGCAGCTTGGCCAGCGTACCGCGAATCTTCTCCTCCAGCGCGTTCTCGGCGATGAATGCCCAATAGGCCGCCGCGGTGGTGGCAAAGCCTGCCGGCACGCGGATGCCACCAGCCTCCAGCTGGCTGATCATCTCACCCAGGGAGGCGTTCTTGCCGCCGACCTTGCCGACGTCCCCGCGGCGGATTTCGGACAGCCAGAGAACCTGTGGGTCAGCAGTCATGCGTGACCCTCCTCCGCAGCCGGCACCGCCGTTGCGGACTCCGGGCGCTGCAGCGTTGCGCGCGCACGCTCCTTGGCGTCGCGGTCGCGCGGCCTGTGGTGCACCAGGCGGAATACGAAGGACTGGCCGGGGCTGATCTCGCGCACCTGGCCGCGGTAGGCGATGGTGATCGGGTAGGCGGTGAACAGACGGCTGGCAACACGCAGGCACTCGTGGTCGACCTCGATGTCGAGGGTTTGGCCGCGATAGCGCACGGTTGTCTTGAGGCATGCGAGTTCCTGCGGCAGCTGCGGATTGAACGTCAGCACGTTGGCGCGTGGTTCGATGCCCAGATAGCAGCGCTGGATGAGGTCGACGGTTCCGGCCATGGCACCGAGGTGTATCCCTTCGGCCGTAGTGCCTCCCTGCAGGTCGGCAAAGTCGCTGTCGAGTGCCTGGCACAGCAGCTGCCAGGAGCGCTCCCGGTCGGCCCGCGCCATGACCCAGGCATGCACGATCCAGCTGAGCGTCGAGCCGTGGGAGGTGCGCCGGCTATAGTAGTCGATGGTACGGAAGATCATGTCCGGCGTGAAGCGGTAACCCAGCCGCGTGAAGATCTCCGTCAGTTCCTCGGTAGAGAACAGGAAGAACAGCATCAAGACATCGGCCTGCTTGGAGATCTTGAAGTCGTTGGGATTGTGCCCTTCCTGATCGAGGATGCGGTCGAGGCGCTCGATGTCGCCGTACTTCTCGCGGTAGCACTCCCAGTCGAACTCCTGCAGGTCCTCGTAGCCGTCGAACTGGCTGATTACGTCGTCACCGTAGAAGGGGATGACCAGGTTGCGACTGATATCCTCCCAGTCGCCGAGTTCGGCTTCGCTGATCTGCAGGCTCTCGCAGAGCTCCTCGCGCCGGCTGTCCGGCAGCAGATCGAGGACGTCGAGGGTTCGTGTCATTAGCCAAGATACCATGACGTTGGTATAGGCGTTGTTGTCCAGGCCACCTTCCTCGCCCGGATCTTTGCCGGGATAGGCGGTGTGGAACTCGTCGGGCCCCATGATGCCACAGATCGCGTAGCGGCCGGTTTCTTCGTCGTACCTGGCGAGGCTGGCCCAGAACCGGGCGATCTCCAGCATCAGCTCGGCACCGAAAGTGTAGAGGAACTCGCGATCCTCAGTGACCTCGTAGTATTGCCAGATGTTGAAGGCGATGGCCGCGTTGATGTGGCGCTGACGCTGCGAGGTGTCGGCGATCCAGCGCCCCGACAGCGGGTTAAGGTGCAGCCGCTGGCTCTCCTCGCGTCCGTCACTGCCACTTTGCCAGGGAAACATGGCGCCGCGGTAGCCGGCCGCCTGCGCGGCCCGGCGCGCCTCCAGGATCCGCCGGTGGCGGTAGCGCAGCAGGGCGCGGGTCAGCACGGGAGCACGTAGATTGAGAAAGGGGAAGATGAACAGTTCGTCCCACATGATGTGACCACGATAAGCCTCGCCGTGCCAGCCGCGCGGCGGCACCCCGACGTCCAGGTCGATGGAATGCGCGGAGACCGTCTGCAGCAAATGAAAGATGTGCAGGTTGAGCTTCATCTGCACTTGCGAGTCCGCTTCGGTTTCGATCTCGATGCCGCAGTGCTGCCAGAGTTGCGACCAGGCTCTCCAGTGCTCCTGCAGCAGGCTTTCGAAGCGGCCGGCATGTTCGAGGAGCTTGAGGGCGGCCAGTCCCGGCTCGGAGATCGCCATGTCGCGGGAGGTGTAGATCGCAACGACCTTCTCGACCGCCGTCGTCTCGCCTTGCGCGGCCTCGAACGTCATATCCTGGGCGACGGAATCCGGCAGGCGTTCCAAGGAGCAACCAGCCTCCAGGATCGCGCCGTCGCGATAGAGTTGCGTCCGGGCCGCCTCGACGATTTCGCGTCGGCTCTGCACCGTGCGGCAGCGCAGCAGGATGACATCGTCTTCGACCTGTGCGCTCTCCAGCGGTTCGAGGTGCCGGCTGCTGAGCTCGCGATAACGGGGCACGCCGGCGTTGACAACGCTGCCGTCGAGCGCCGAGCGCACCGTGACACGCCCTGACCAGTCCTCCGGTGTCAGGCGCACTTCTATGGCCGCCAGGTGTGGATCCGCCATGGAGACCAGGCGCCGCTCCTGCCACCGCGTGGTGCGTCCCTGCGGATCCTGAATGCGAAGGTCACGGTAGAGCACGCCTTCGCGGAGTGCGAGCTCGACCCGGTAGTCAGAATAGGTCACCTCCTCCGGCCGCAGCCAGGGGCCGTCGTCGATGGCGAAGACCAGCGGCAGCCAGTTGGGGATATTGACGAGGTCCTCGTTCTCGACCTCGTGCCCGGCCACCTCCGTGGTGAGGCGGTTGTAGCCGCCAGCAAGATAGGTACCGGGATAGTGGATGCCGTCAGCAAAGGCGTGGGCCGCGGCGCCGCGGGTGGCGACATAGCCATTGCCCAGGGTGCAGAGAGTTTCGCGCAGCCCCTCCAGCTTGGGGTCATAGCCTTCGTAGCGCAGGATCCAACCGTTCATGGCGCCCTTCCCCGGCACATCGCGGCGAGGGCTTCAAGGAAGCGGCGGACCTCTCGGGTATCCCTGAGGCGGTAATCGGCGCCGCCGCCCGCCTCGGCCTCCTCCGACACCAGGAGGGAAATCCCTTTGCCGCGCAGCGCCTTGAAAGCGTCGTGGTCGGTGACGTCATCGCCGATGTAGAAGGGCATAATCTCGTCGCCTTCCAGGCCGAGGACGTCGAGCAGCCACAGCACGGCCCGCCCCTTGTCCCAGTCGATGTCGGGGCGCAACTCGAAGATCTTCTTGCCGCCGGTCTTGCGCAGCCCGCGGTGCTGCTCCAGCACGGCATTTACCGCGACTTCGACGTCGTCCACCTTTTCCGGCGGTACAAGTCGGAAGTGGACCGCCAGCGCGTAGGTCTTGTCCTCCAGCAGGATGCCCTCTACCTGGTCGAGTCGCTGGCGAAGCGCTTCCGCCGCGGCCTTGATCTCAGGCACATAGCTGCGCCCTTCTTCATGCTGGATGTTGGTGCCAGGCGGGCCGGAGATGTCGAAGCCGTGGCAGCCAGCATAGATGATGCCTTCGAGAGAGACGAGGTGTTCAACGTCGCGGCGGTCCCTGCCACTGATAATGATGACAGGGCAACAATCGACCAGTGTCTGCAGAGTTTCGCGCATATCACCCGACAAGATCGCGAGCTCCGGCCGCTCTACGATCGGCGTAAGGGTTCCGTCATAGTCCAGAAACACCGCGAGGCGCCGATTGCCGATTCGCTGCCTGATGTGAGCAAGCTTGTCGAGTGCGGAAGGCGGCGCAGCAGGAGCCTCTTCCACCCCTCCATCGAAATGCAGCTCGCTCAGGTCTGACACCACGATGTCTGCGCCACTGCTACGCAGCAGTTCCGGACGCCCGCTTCGGTCAACCCCGATGACGAGGCCGAAATGTCCCGCTCTACCAGCCTCAACGCCTGATGTCGCGTCCTCTATAACGGCGGCATTTTCCGGGCGGACGCCGAGCCTACGGGCGGCTTCCAGAAATACGTCTGGAGCAGGTTTACCCTCGAGCATCCACTCCGCTGCGACCCTTCCATCGACCTCCGCGTCGAACAGCTCTGCGATGCCGGCCGCTTGCAAAACCTCGTGGCAGTTCTGGCTTGAAGTCACAACGGCAACCTTCAGCCCATGGGCCTTGGCTTCTTCAATGAAATCGATGGAGGTCTCATATGTCTGAACACCATCCTGCCGTATAGCTTCCAGGTAGCGCTGGTTTTTCTTATTTCCCAGCCCGCATATCGTCTCCGTTTCCGGCGAATCGTCCTCCCGGCCGCGCGGCAAGAAGATATGTCGCGACTGCAGAAAGTCGGCGACGCCATCGTATCGCGGTTTGCCGTCGACGTAGCGCTTATAGTCATGACCCAGATCGAATGGCTCAAATTGGCTGCCAAAACCTGCGGCACGCTCCTCAAGGTAATCATCGAATGTGGACTTCCACGCCTCTGCATGGATCCTCGCTGTCTCGGTGACGACTCCATCCAGGTCCACGAGCACGGCTTCGATCGCTGCAAGGCCGATCGGCAATCGACCTGCATCCGAGTGCGCCTCCAATCCATTGGCCGCCATCCGCCATTCTCCTGTAGGATCACTCTGTTAATTGGCTTCTGCCAGCTAGGCCGCGGTGCCGCGCTTCTAGGTCGATACCGATGCGACGCGTCTTCCCTATCAAACCGTTTCCGCTTTCGAAAAAAAGCTGCCAGCACTACCGCCAAACCAGGCCCCAAGCCGCCTCCGTCGGCGAAAGCCGCAAGAAACACGTCAAAGTATGTGAGGTAGCCGAACGGCCGGCATTGAGCCTGATCAATCCGAGTTAGGCTTGCACAGAGCACCAAAACGCCGTGAAAGACTGCAAGCCCCTCACCGACTGCCCCGCAAGCAAAGTGCTTCAATAGAGCGGTTGGCCGTCTCAGGATCTGGTGAAATAGCTTCTCTAGGAATTATGTCTGGACGCGGGCTCGATGTTTGTCAGAACAGCTTGCGCGCCATTGTATTGCCGCGAACGTGCGATGTTCTTGATTCCAGTCAACACGATCAGCAGATGAGGGAGCCATTTTTAGGTAACGTGGTACCCGAATCACCGAGGATTGGTTCGACGGGTGCCGGCCAGACATCGGATCATGGGTTCACACAAGAACAGACCCAAGGCATTGCCATGGCCGGGCCCCTAACGAGCTGCAGCCTCCGATGACCATTTTGGGTCACGAAGCGAAGTCGGTAGCCGCTGTGGGCATGTCGGCCTCCAAAGTTCGACCTGACATTGCCAGCCCGACGGCGGAGCGTGCTGCAGCCTTCGACCGAGGGACTCTGCAGCTTGCCGCCTCAACCGGATTGTGGCTCATTTCTGTCCACGCGCTTCATAAGCAACTGACTTTGTTTGGAAAAGCTGGCGACTTGGAATCCAGGTCTCCCAGCCGGTCCCCCAGAGAACGTCTGAAATTCGCAGCCGGGCCCGGCTCAGCCGCGCACCAGGGTGACGCCGCGGCGGGCGAGATCGACGGCGACGTGGTCGCCGGCCTTGGCGGGCCGGTCGATGTCGGGATCGATGGCGAAGAGCTCGCCCAGCGGCGTCGCCAGGGTGTATTCCATGTGGCTGCCGAGATAGGTCGCCTTCACGACATCGGCCTCCAGGGTCCCGCCCACGCCGTTGCGGGCGATGCGGATCG
>MRWG01000618.1_pt1 | contig 34097 bp, 32 predicted proteins | sample 1013341 | NCBI WGS metagenome assembly MRWG01 (sample SAMN06117577, study PRJNA244670) | biofilm metagenome | biome: Water; feature: Cathode Biofilm; material: Biofilm; isolation source: microbial consortium enriched at the cathode of a solar microbial fuel cell | place: USA: District of Columbia ... | reverse complement strand
GGCGGTGGCCATCACGCCGGGGCGGGTGCCCCGATCCCGTCGAGCCAGAGCGCGCCGTTGCGATAGCCGCCCCGGATGAGCCGCCCCGGTTCGGCGACCTCGGGGTAATCATCGGCCCAGTCGCGGTAGCGGTCATTGGTGACGATCGGCGCGTTGTAATCGCGCGCGGCGGTCAGGAGGTAGCTGTCGGCAATCGTGCCCTTGGGCACGACCAGCACACGGTCCTCGGGCAGGCCGAGGGCCCGGGCCATGACGTGATCGTCCTGATACCGGCCCGCCAGCAGGTAGCCCGCGTTGGCGTCGAAGATGACGGCAGGGGCGCGGCGCAGGTCGCCCAGATGGGTGATCACCTCGCGCAGCGTGTCAATCTGCGGGGTGTTGTCCTTCCAGTGCATGACGTTGGAGCCGTCGATCAGGATCCAGTCCGGCGCGGGGGCCTTGGGGGTCAGGGCCGCGCGCAGGCACAGGATGAGGGCCGCGATGGCACAGGGGCCCGCCAACAGGATGAGATCGGCATAGCCGGGGATCAGAAGTGCGGCGGCGACGCCGGCGAGAGACGGGATCAGGAGCAGGACCGGAACAACCATGAGAGGTGTTTAGCGCGGGTGGTGCGGAGGGGGAAGTGGGGGATTTGGTCGGGTGGAGGGAATTTAAGGGGGCACATGCAGCGCTGTCGCGGGAATGACAGAGGTGGTGGGCGTGGCTGTCCGCCCCAAGCCTGACTTCACCGTGACGTGAGTAGATGTCCGGTAAGCGCAGGGAGCGGGCTTTGCAAAATTGTGAGACAAGGGCCGCCTTCGAGGCAGGTCCGGCCCAATCCGGACATTCGGCGCCGGCGGCCGCTTCACTGGTGCGACCGCCAAAGCGGACATCGACGGTCAGAGGACGAGGAGAAGTCCTATGGACAGCGCAATGAGTTCGATAAATTCAAGTGAAATGGAGTAGTCGGCATCCGGTAAATCAGGGTGAATCACTGCCGGTGAAATCGCTATACGCTTAGGCCACACCCCGCACCAATTCGTGCGCATTGATCGACTATGTTCAGTCTACCTTGACGACCCCTATAATCCTATCGACCCAACTCTGGTCAACCCCAACCTTTTTGAGCTCTCTTACAGTACAAAACCGCAGCCCAGTCTCCTCTTGCCGCAACCCATCGTACTCATGACTGCTTGGCAGACAAAGCACGACCCCTGGGGCATCGCGCTTTATCAGCCTGCGCTCACCGTTGGGCCAGTCTATTGGCGCAGTGCAGACAGAAGGGCTGTCGGCACGGATCGCGAAACTCTTCGTCACATAACCGGAAGTGCCATCCTCTAAGGCCCGATTGTCGAAGCTGAAGCAGCTTTCAAACTCTGCTGCGAGCTGTTCCAGGTGCTCGATCGCAGGCCGGATCTCCTCGTCAGTGAACTCAGCACAAAGACGAGATCGCGTCGCAAACTGCTCGCCTGTGCTTGGTCGCGTCGCGATGTCGCCTGCGGCGCGCGCTTTTGTCACCAGTTTGCCCACGTCGCCCAGACTACAAAGACCGTTTAGGTCCGCCTTGAAAGCCTGTGCTGACGGCGGATCGCAGAAACGACCTTTCTTCCAGAAGCATTTTATCTCCTCCAATCCAAATCGGTAGATCGAGCCCACGACAAGGAACAGCAGAGCCAGACCTAACCATATGGCCGCGCGCCTAAGGCCACCCGGTCCTCCTTGCGCTGGATCAGTCATCGGGTGCTGCAAACTGGAACGTGATTGCCGCCGGCCCTTCGTCAGTCATTAAGCCCAGACTGGGAGAGGCCAACGTAAGCTGTAGCAGCCCGCCCGGTATTGCTTGACAGGCATATGCCCCGTTTTCGCGCACTTCGAAGAGCTCTTCGAGTTCATTTTTACTGGCTGCGCGATACGCCTCCAAGCAAGCATCAAGGGCCTCCGCATGCTGCGCCAGAAGGCTATCCAGAGTCTCCTTATCGATTGGTTGTTCCGAGTCTGCGGGGCTACCACCACCTGCAACACTGACAATAGCGCTGTCGCCACCACGTGCCTTCAAATGCGCACTCGTTAGTCTCTGCAGTAGCCCGAAGAGGTTGCGTGCGTCGGAGACCGCCCGGGGGTCTTCACCGCAGGCAGGCCCGGACCGCCCATCCTCGAGACACTGCACGGTAATCTCACACCGCGGCTGCGTACCTGGAACACCCACGCAGATGGATGCATTGCCGATCGAGCTTAGCGTACCGCCATCGTCTTCAGTAAGTGACGGGCAATAACACTCGTGCTTGGATCCAGCAGAAGCCGTGTGAACACTGAGTAGAAAGAAGATTGCTAAAGCGAAAAGCATCAAGCCTAGGAATGTTCGGGGTCTAATTCTCATTGCGCGCTCTCAATTGGTTTAATACCGTCCGCAGGCGGTTTTCTGTCGCAGTCTCAACAAACTCTGCCAAGATATGTCCGCAGCGTAGCCGAAGAATAGCAACTTCTCCACCCGTGCAATGGTCTGACGGGCGATGCGCACCAACTCCCTGTTCAGCCAAGCCTGTGGATTGACACAATTATGCTTTGGCTCAATGCAGACATTTTGAAGTGGTCCAGGTGTCCTTCCCCCCTAGAACTGGGCCGCTACATTGGCTGCAAGAGGGGGATTGGGCATGGCGAGGAAGCGACATTCAGATGAAGACGTACTCAAGCTGCTGTGTGAGATTGATCTGAATCTGGCTGCGGGTGGCGGCGTGGCCTCGGCGCACCTCGGCGATTTCGCATCCGCAGCGAATGACCGAAATCCGCCCTGCCTGTCGAAGGTGGGCCCGACGCTGCGCCACGCTCGAATGTCGTGTTCGGGCTGGCTCCGGACGTGCGCCGTATGCACACCAAGATCGGCTATTGGCCGAAGCCACTCCCCCTCACAACACATACCTCGACAAGTCCGCCGACCGCATCAGCTCGCCCAGGTTCTTCTCCACGAAATCCGCATCCACCGTTACCGCCTCTCCCGCGCGGTCGGGGGCGGTGAAGGAGAGTTCCTCGAACACCCGTTCCATCACCGTGTAGAGGCGGCGGGCGCCGATGTTTTCGACCGACTGGTTGACCTCTGCCGCGATATGGGCGAGCGCGGCGATGCCGTCTTCGGTGAAGTCGACGGTCACCTCTTCGGTGCCCATCAGCGCCGTGTATTGGCGGGTGAGGGCGTTGTCGGTCTCGGTCAGGATGCGGACGAAATCGGCCTCGGTGAGGGCGCGCAGCTCCACCCGGATGGGCAGGCGGCCCTGCAATTCGGGCAGCAGGTCTGACGGCTTGGCGATGTGGAAGGCGCCCGACGCGATGAAGAGGATATGGTCGGTGCGCACGGCGCCGTGCTTGGTGGAGACGGTGGTGCCCTCGATCAGCGGCAGCAGGTCGCGCTGCACGCCCTCGCGGCTCACGTCGCCGCCGCGCGCGTCGGACTTGGCGCAGACCTTGTCGATCTCGTCGAGAAAGACGATGCCGTTCTGCTCGACCGACTCGAGGGCGGTGCGGGTGACTGTCTCGTCATCGAGCAGCTTGTCGGCCTCTTCGCTGACGAGGAGGTCGTGGCTCTCGGCCACGGTGATGCGCTTGCGGGTGGTGCGACCGCCGAACGCCTTGCCGAAGATGTCGCCGAGATTCATGATCTGGCCGCCGGGCTGGCCCGGAATCTCCATCCCGCCGAGGGGGTTGGAGGTGTCGGCGACGTCGATCTCGATCACGGTGTCGTCGAGCAGGCCATCGCGCAGCTTCTTGCGGAACATTTCGCGGGTGGCGTCGCGGGCATCCTCGCCGGCGATGGCGGTGATGACACGCTCTTCGGCGGCGGCCTGGGCGCGGGTCTTGACGTCCTCGCGCATATATTCGCGGGTCTGGGCGATGGCGCTGTCCACCAGATCGCGGATGATTTGCTCGACGTCGCGACCGACATAGCCCACCTCGGTGAACTTGGTGGCCTCGATCTTGATGAAGGGGGCACGGGCGAGCTTGGCCAGGCGGCGGGAGATTTCCGTTTTGCCGACGCCGGTGGGGCCGATCATCAGGATGTTCTTGGGGTAGACCTCCTCGCGCAGGTCATCGGGCAGTTGCTTGCGCCGCCAGCGGTTGCGCAGGGCGACGGCGGTGGCGCGCTTGGCGTCCTTCTGGCCGATGATGAAGCGGTCGAGCTCGGAGACGATCTCGCGCGGGGTGAGGTCTGTCATTGAGGAATCCTTTACCGGTTTGGGCGAGAGATACGCATGGCGGGCGGGGAATTGAAGGGGTTGTGATTTGTATATACAGATCGTATATACAAACATGGCAGTGCGTAACCGTCTCTGCCTAAGAAAGAAAAGTCACGAAGAGGAAGGGAAGCCAGTCATGAGGGAAGCATGTATAAATAGAAGGAACCTGTTCAATGTACGAATGGGACGAGGACAAACGCCGTCTTTCTCTGAAAAAGCATGGCATTGACTTTCTCGACGCAGTCGAGATTTTCGAGACCGACTATCTTTGTCTCTCCGGCAGAAGCGATATCGAGATACGGGAAATCGCGGTCGGATATCTGGACGGAAGCTGTGTCGCGGTGGTCTTCACCATGCGCGGTGAGTGAGACCATCCGGATCATCACAGTTCGAAAGGCAAGACGCGATGAGCGAGAAACATATGACGCGTATGTCGCTCGACGAGATACGCAAGATGAAGAGCCAAACTGACTGGGACCGCGTCAAGGCGGCCCCGGATCACGAAGGCGAACAGGAAATCGACGTGGACTGGTCCAAGGCGCGGCTGGTCGAGCCGGAGCCGAAAAAGCTGATATCACTGCGCCTCGATCGCGATATCGTCGAGTTTTTCCGCGGCCAGGGAAAGGGCTACCAGACCCGGATGAACGCCGTTCTGCGCGCCTATATGGAGGCGGTGGAGAAGAAGGATTAGCCGCGGGCGATCTTTTCCACGGTCAGGTTGCCGTTGGTGTAGACGCAGATGTCGGCGGCGATCGCCATCGCCTTGCGGGCGATTTCCTCGGCGGTGTGGTCGGTCTCTGACAGCCCGCGCGCGGCGGCGAGGGCGTACATGCCGCCCGAGCCGATGGCGGCCACGTCGTGTTCCGGTTCGAGCACGTCACCCGCGCCGGTGATGACGTAGAGCTGATCGCCATCGGTGACGATGAGCATGGCCTCGAGCTTTTGCAGGTACTTGTCGGTGCGCCATTCCTTGGCGAGATCGACGCAGGCGCGCTGAAGCTGGCCGGGCGTGGCCTCGAGCCGCGCCTCGAGCTTTTCCAGAAGGGTGAAGGCGTCTGCCGTCGACCCGGCAAAGCCCGCCACCACGTCGTAGCCGCCGGGCGAGAGGCGGCGTACCTTGCGCGCCGAGCCCTTGATCACGGTCTGGCCGAGGCTCACCTGCCCGTCGCCCGCGACGACCACCTCGCCGCCCTTGCGCACGCCGATGATGGTGGTGCCGTGCCAGCCTGGAAATTCGTCGCTCATGCGTCCTCCGGTGTGGTTGGCCCTATATGGAAGGGGCGCGCGCGGGGTGCAAGGTCTGTGGTCAGCCGAGCAGGTCGCGGGCGATGCGGTGGAAGATCCGCACGCCCGTGGGGATGAGGTCGTCGGGAAAGTCGTAATCGGGATTGTGGAGCGCCGGGTGATCCTGTCCGGCGCCGAGAAACAGCATCGCCGCCCGGGCGGAATGGCCGAAGCGCCCGAAATCCTCGGACGGGCGCATGGGCAGACCGCGCCCGTCATGGGCGAGGCCGAGCGCGTCGAGCGCGGTTTCGATGATGCGGGTGGCCTCGGGGTGGTTCTCGGAATGGGCAAAGATGTCGTGCCACGCGATCCCGGCGGAGAGACCGTGGGCCGCCGCCGTCTCTGACACCAGCGTTTCCGCCGCGTTCACGAGGGCCGCCATACGGTCATCGGTGAGCGTGCGCAGCGTGGCGTGGAGGGTCGCGTCACCCGGCGCGATGCCGAAGGCGGGCGGCCCCATCCGCGCATGTGTCACGGTGGCGAGGGTGAAATCGGCCTCTTCCAGCGTGCCGTGCGACAGCGCCGTGAGATCGGGCATGAGGCGGGCGAGCGCGGCCATCGGCGAGGTGCCGGTCTCTGGCTGCGAGGCGTGGGCGGAGCGGCCCGTCAGGGTGATTTCCATGCCGCGCGAGGCGCAGGTCACCGGGCCGGGGATGAGCGAGACATGGCCCAGGGGCAGGCCGGGGACATTGTGGAGAGAAAAGGCGTAGTCCGGTGAAACAGTCTCGAATCGCGGGTCGGCGAGCACGGCTGCCGCCCCCGCGCCGGTTTCCTCGGCCGGCTGAAACAGCAGCACGGCGCGGCCCCGTTCGGGGCGGGCGCGCGACAGCAGGCGGGCGAGGCCCGCGAGGATCGCCATGTGCCCATCATGGCCGCAGAGGTGCCCGTTGCCGGGCACCGATGAGCGATGCGGGGCCGTGCCGGTCTCGGCGATGGGCAGCGCGTCGAGCTCGCAGCGAAAGAGCACGGTCGGTCCGGGCTCCGCGCCCGCGTAGGTGGCGGCGATGCCGTGGTCGCCGAGGCCGGTGAGCAGGTGGTCGGGCGCGTGCGGCCCGAGCGCCGCGGTGACCCGGCGCGCGGTCTCGGCCTCCTTGCCGGAGATTTCGGGGTGGCGGTGCAGGTCGCGGCGGAACGCGGTGAGGTCGGCAACATCGGAATTGGTCAGGGTCATGAGGCGATCATGCGTTTTTCCCGAGCAAAGAAAAAGGGCCGCGCGCTGCGCGACCCCTTCTGTAGCCGACCGCAATCATGCGTACTGGATCAACTTCCAGGTAACGGCACGACCACCGTGCGGGGGCATGACGTTGCCTTTGGCGATCGGAGCAGTTGTCGAGTTGACATCCTGCGACTTCCAAACGCCGCTTTCAGGGCAACGCTCGCCCGTGCGAGCCGTCGTTCCAATGGGCTTTCTGTTCGTGTGAATATTCATCACAACGTTCCTTCTAGTGATTTAGAAGAAGCAACGCTTATCGAACACCACACTCGAATCGCGCTGCCTCTCCACCCTTCTCGGGCAAATTGAACGTCATGTAGGGGCGATCGGGAGTCAAGCAATTTGTGGCGCGCATATCATAAAACGCAACATCAAGTAGTTGCGCGTAAATATGGGCAATCAAAAAACGCCTGAAGCTAGAAGCTTCAGGCGTTTCTCGAACTTCGCGAACAGCGCGATTCGAGTGTGGTAAGTCACAATGAATCTATCTGACAAAGATAGTCAAACTAAAAAATATCTCTTTTATAAACCAATATCTTAGCATGTCTTGCGCAGCCCTTTCGGACTGTCGATAGCTTACAATGAAACTACTCCGCATCAGATCGGCGCACGGCAAAAGAAAAGGGCCGCGCGGGGCGCGGCCCTTCGCTCTCGACCTTTCCGGGTCTCAGATGCTGTCTTCGATCCAGCTTTGCAGCGCGGCCTTGGGAGCGGCGCCGGCGCGGTTGGAGATCACCTCGCCGTCCTTGAAGATGAACAGCGCGGGGATGCCGCGCACGCCCATCGCCACGGCGGAGTTGGGGTTGCTGTCGACATCGACCTTGGCGACCTTGATCTTGCCTTCCATCTCGGTGGCAAGCTCTTCGAGGGCGGGGCCGATCTGTTTGCAGGGGCCGCACCATTCGGCCCAGAAATCCACCACGACGGGGATATCGGAATTCTTTACCTCGGCGTCGAAGGTGGCATCGGTTACGGCGACGGTGGCCATCGGCATTACTCCTTGTGTGTGGAACTGTGTCTGGAACTTGCGCTGAACCTATGTAGCCCCGCCCCCGGCGTCAAGCTGTCCCGCCCGCATCAGCGCCGCGGTCACGAGGGCGTGTGGCAGCGGCATCAGCGTGGCGGTGCGCGTCCAGAGGAGCGCGGTCTCGACCTCGCGGTCGGGGTAGATCGCGGCGAGCGCGTGGGCATAGGCGCCCATCTGCCGCAACAGGCCCTCGGGGGTATCCTCGGGGCGGTCGGGCAGCACGGCGTTGGTCTTGAAATCGACGGCAAGCACACGGTCGGGTGCGAGGATCAGCCGGTCGATCACCCCGTGGATGCGCCGCCCGCCAAGCGCGTCTAGCGCGGCGGAAACAGGCACCTCGGCGAGCGCGTCGGCGGTGAAGAGGTGGGCGAGCGTGGGCCTGGACAGCACCTTCTCCGCCTCGGCGAGGAGGAGCGCGATCTTTTCCTCGCCGGCGGCGTCGGGGCCGTGGCATAGCAGGGTGTGGGCGGCGGCGGGGCGGTCCGAGGTGGGTAACGGCGGCAGGATTTCCAGCAGGCGGTGGACCTGCCGCCCGCGGCGCTTGGCGGCGGCCTCGTCAAGCCCGCCCTCGCCGGGCAGCGTGGTGGCGCCGCCGAGATCAGAAGGGTTCAGGGTCTTTGGCGCGGTGTCATGCGCGGGGGCGTGGGCGGCGAAGAGCGGATCGAGGAATGTCTCTGTCCCAGGGGCCAATTGGGCCGTATCAGTGCCTGTTTCTGGCCAGGCTCCGGCCTCGAGCCGGAGGCCGTCGCCGGTCGGGAAGGCGTGCGGCCTTGCCCCCGCCGTGGCGAGACCTTCGCGGATGCGGTCATGCCACGCCGCCCCGTCGGAGCCGAGGTCGCCCGCCGCCGCGACGATCAGCCATTTCTCGGCCCGGGTCATGGCGACGTAGAGCAGGCGGTCGCGCTCGGCCAGTTGCGCGGCCTGGCCGGTTTCGGCGGCGGTGGCGAGGGCGCCTGGCATCTCGTCCTTGTTGCCGCGCCAGAACGGGGTGCCCTCGTGGATGACGATGGCCGGGGCGGCGGGCGCGTTCCATTTCCCGGCCTGCGGCAGGATGACCACCGGTGCCTCCAGCCCCTTGGCGCCGTGGACGGTCATCACGCGGATGCGGTCTCCGGCGCTGTCCATCTGGCGCTTGATCTCCATCTCGTCGGTTTCCATCCAGACGAGAAAGCCGGTGAGGCTACTGACGGCGCGGCCCTCGTAGGTCATCGCCTGCGCGAGCAATGCGTCGATGCCGTCCTCCGCCTCGGGGCCGAGCCGGGCGAGCAGGCGGCGGCGGCCCTCGTGGCGGGTGAGCATCCGCTCGATCAGGTCGTAGGGGCGCAGGAAGTCGGCATGGTCGCGCAGGTCGTCGAGGATGGCGAGGGTCTCTGGGTGGGCCGCGCGGGCGGCGTGCAGCGCCTCCCACAGGGTGCGCGGGCCACGATGGGCGGCAAGGTCGAAAAGCTGTGCCTCGGTGAAGCCGAAGAGCGGCGAGCGCAGCGCGGTGGCGAGCGCGAGGTCGTCATCCCCGGTGGCGAGGAAGGACAGGAGCGCGGCGAGGTCGCGCACCGCAAGCTCGCCGCCGACCTTGAGCCGGTCGGCCCCGGCGACAGGCAGGTCGGCGGATTTGCAGGCGCGGATGATTTCGTGAAACAGGCGGCTGCGGCTGCGCACGAGGATCAGCACGTCGCCCGCCCGCATCAGCCGCGCGCCGCCCTCTGCGTCACGGTCGGGGATGGCGGTGCGCGCGTCTAGCAGCGCGCGGATATGGTCGGCGATATGGCGGGCAAGGATCACCGCCGGGTCGGTCTCGGCGGGGATATCGACGGGGTGATGCCAGGGCGGCGGCTCGGCGCTCTCGGGCTTGGCCACGGGCGGCCAGAGATCGACCCGGCCGGGCAGCGTATCGAAGAAAGCGATGTGGCTCTGATCCGGCGCAAAACCGCTTTCTTCGGCCCCGGAGAGGCAGGTATCCACGGCCCGCAGAATGGCCTGCGAGGAGCGGAAGGAATAGTCGAGGCGGCGCTCTTGCAGGGGGGTGCCGGTGGCGTCGAGCCGGAGGCCGAATTCCTGCCGCATCCGGTCGAACTCGCGCGCGTCGGCTCCCTGGAAGGAATAGATCGACTGCTTGCGGTCGCCCACCACGAAGAGCGTGCGCCGCACGTCCGCGCGCGCGCCCGCGCCGGCGGTGAATTCCTGTGCCAGCCGCTCGATCACCTGCCATTGCACGGGGCTGGTGTCCTGTGCCTCGTCCACGAGGATATGGTCGATTCCGCCATCGAGCCGGTAGAGCACCCATGCGGCGACCGAGGGATCGGTGAGCAGGTCGCGGGCGCGCAGGATCAGGTCGTCGAAATCCAAGAGGCCACGGCGCTGTTTTACGCCGGAATAGAGCCGAATGAAGACCTGCGCGAAATCGTGGAGCGCGCGGGTGCGTTCGATGGTGAGGAGCGCGAGGCGGGCCTCGCGGGCCGTCTCGACACGCGCCATCCATTGCTCGATCTGGTCCATGACCGCGGCGAGCGCCTCGCGCGCCGCCTTGGTGGGAAAGCTGCCTATCTTGGCGGAATACGGGGCCTTGGCCGACGCGCCGGTGAGAAACACGCCTTCGAGCACCGGCAGCGCGCCGAAATCGAGCTTGGTGAGCGTGGCGAGTTTCTCGGCGGCCTTGACGTCGTTGGAAGAACTCGCGCGCAGCACCGGCAGGAGCTGGTCGAGCAGCGCGCCCTCGGAGCCGAGAAAGACCCGGGCGGCGATGCTGTCGCGGCTCAGATCGCTGGGCTGATCAAGCAGCGCGCAGAGCGCGGCATCGTCGGGCGCGGTGGTGAAATCGACCTGCCGGGCGAGGATGTCCCTTGCCAGCGCATCGAGGCTCTCGTCGGCGTGGTGGCGCGCGAGCGCGGCGAGCACCGGGGCCTCGGGACCGGCGGCGATCTCCTCAACGATCTCGGCGCGCAGCAGGCGTGCGGTCTGGTCGTCGATCTCTGCGAAATCCGGGGTCACGCCCGACTCCAACGGGAACCGGCGCAGGAGCGCGGCGCAGAAGGCGTGGATGGTCTGGATGCGCAGGCCGCCCGGCGTCTCGATCGCTTGTGCGAAGAGGCGGCGCGCGCGGCGCAGCATCTCGGGGCCGCTTTCCCCGTCGTGACCGAGATCGTCGAGCGCGCCGGCGAGGGCGCCATCGGGCATCATCGCCCATGTGCCGAGCGTGTCGAACAGGCGGATCTGCATCTCGCTGGCAGCGGCCTTGGTGTAGGTTAGGCACAGGATGTGCTGCGGGTTGACGCCGTCGAGCAGGAGCCGCGCCACCCGGTTGGTAAGCACCCGCGTCTTGCCCGACCCGGCATTGGCCGAAAGCCAGGTGGAGCGGTCGGGCCGCGCGGCGATGATCTGTGCGAGGGAGGCTGGGTGGAGCGTGGTCATTCGCCGACCCTCATGCGCTGCGGCGGATCGGTGATGTCCCATTCGCCGTGGCGGGCGAGCTGATCGTAATCGCCGCGTGCCTCGGTGGTGCGCGGCGCGCGGCGGGCGACATAGCCGGTCGTGGGATCGCCGTAGGCGGCGATCAGCGCGGCAAGCTCTGACAGGATGCGCGCGGGCGGCATCTCGTCCAGCGGGGCGTCAATCTCGCCGGGCTTGGCGCCCATGCCGATATAGGCGGCGCGCCGCACCGGCATCGGGCCAAGCCCCTCGAAATCGCCACGCTCGACCATCGCCGATTCGAGCAGGAGCTGCTTGTTGAAATGCGCCTGTTCCTTTTTGCCCGGCGGGGTGCCGGTCTTGTAATCGTAGAGCAGCGCGCGGCCCTGCGGGTCGATGTCGATACGGTCGGCCTTGCCGGTGAGGGTGAAGGGTGGATCGGTGAGCGTCAGCCGCGCGGGCCGTTCGAGCGCGGCGGGGGATGCCCCGGCGCGGCGGGCGGCTTCCTGGGCCACGAACCATTGGGCGACCCGTTCCATCCGCGCGAGCCAGAGCGCGCGTGCCTCGGCCCAGGGCACGGTTTGGGCCAGAACAGTCTCTGTCATCTCCATCAAGGCGGCCGCGGTGAGCCGCTCGGGGTGGTCGCGCGTCTCGGCGATGAAACGTTCCAGAATGGTGTGGTGCACGGTGCCGCGCAGGAGCGCGTCGGGCACCTTCATCAGCGGATCGAGCGGGCGCAGCCGCAGAATGTGGCGGGCATAGATGGCGTAGGGGTCGCGGATCAGCGTCTCGATCTCTGTGATCCTAAGCCGGTCGGGGCGCAGATCGGGCGGTGGGCAGGGCGCGGGGCGCGGGGCACGCGGCACCTCGTCCGGTGCCTCGAGCAGGGCGGCGCGGTGCAGCCAGTCTCGGCCGCGCGCGCGCATCGCGTCGAGCGTTTCGGGGCCGCCCTGATCGGGCAGGCCGCCGAGCAGGTTCTGCACCCGGTTGAGCCAGCGAGAGACCACCGTCTGTGCATCCGACGAGCGCACCGAGCGGGTGAGCCAGACCTCGCGCGCCGCGATCGCCTGCTGGAAATCATGCGCCTGAAGCCCGATGCGCCGCTCTGGCAGCAACAGCCCTGCCTGAACCCGCAGTGCCCGGTTGAGCCACGGGTCGGGCGGGGGCGGATCGGGCCAGCCGCCCTCGTTGAGCCCGCCGAGAATGAGCAGGTCGGCGCCTTGCACCCGCGCCTCGAGCGTGCCCCAGATGCGGATGCGGGGATGTGGCTCGACCGGGTCGCGCGCCTCGCGCGCGGCAAGCGCGTCGTGGACGAGGCGGCCATAGTCGAGCGGCGTCATGGCGCCGCCAGAGGCGGCCTCGGCGGCCAGCTCGTCCATCGCGGCGCGGGCCTCTTCGCCGGCGGCCTTGTCCCACAGCGTGCCGGCGTCTTCGGGGGCCTCGGCCCCGCGGGCAATCCGCTCTGCCAGCGCGCGGTGGGCGGTCACGAGCAGGCCGAGCGGATCGGGACCGGGCCGGTCGCGACCGATGAGGCAGGTGCAGACCCAGTCGATCCATTGGGCGATGGCGGGCTCTTCGCGTTGCCGGGCGGCGGCCCAGTCGCGCAGGCCGCCCGTCTCGGGATAGGGCGGGCCGTGGCGGCGGAGGTGATGCTCCAGCAGGCCGGTGAGCCGCAGGTGGGTGCCGCGCCCGGCGCCGGTGTGCGTCAGCGGGTGCTTGAGCAGCGCGAGCAGCGCGTCGGCCCCGGTGCGGTCGGCGAAGAGATCGGCGACATGGCGCAGAAACCGCCCCGGCGGCGAGAGGTGCAGCGGCTGCCCGGCGCTGTCATCGGGCAGGATGCGCCAGCGGTCGAGCGCGGCGGTGACCTGCCGGCTGAGCGTGCGGTCGGGGGTGATAAGGGCGGCGGTGATGCCCTCCTCGGCGGCGGCGCGCAGGCGCATGGCGATGGCCAGCGCCTCGCGCCGCGTGTCGGGCGCCTCGAGCAGGGTGACGTGCTGCATCGCCCCGGGGATGTCGGCGAGCGCCGGGCCGTCGCGCAGCCATTGATCGGTGACCGGCGCGGGCCGCAGCGCCAGCGACACGAGCCGGTTGCGCGCGGGGCAGGGCGGCGGGGTGTCATGCCAGGGGCGGACGGCGTCCGGCGCGATCCCGGCCCCGTGCACGAGGCGGGCAAAGCGGAATTGCGGGTGATCCTCGGACACCATCGGATCGGTCAGGGCGCCCCAGACATGGGCGGGCGCGTCGAAATCGAAGCCCGGCAGCACCACCGCCCCCTGCGGCAGCCGCGCCACCGCCTGCATCAGCATATGCGTCGCCCCGCGCGAGCCGGTCGACCCGGCGACGATCACGGGGTGGCCGGGGGGTGTTTCGGCCCAGGCCGCGATGAGCGCCTCGACCACGCGGCGCTGGCGCGCCTCTGCGTCGGGCGCGTCGGCGCCGCTGTCGAAGAAGGGTCGGAGGATGCCGAGAAAGGTCTTGATCCGTGCCCAGTGCCCGGACTGATCCGCGATGTCGAGGGCGGCGATGGTCTCGGGGGCGACACCCTCGCCGTGCATCTCGTCGATGAGTTTGGCGAGGCTGTCGGCGAGGCCGAAGACGGCACTGCGCGGCGCGATATCGGGCGCGCGGTCGAGCAGCGCCGAGACGAGCTGCGCCAGTTCCAGCTGCCGCCGCAGGCGCGGGGCGGGGGGCGGCAGGCGGCCCGCCTGCCAGCTTTCGCCGAGATCGGTGACGAGGCTCAGACGTGGCAGAAGGCCGGGCGGCCCGTCGTCGAGGATGTCGCGCAGGCGGCGGGCCATGCGGCGGGTGTTGACGATGATCTGTACCCGCGCCAGCGCCTCGGGGGGCGCATCGCCGAGCCGTGCGCGCAGGCCGTCGATGAGCGCGCGGGGAAAATCCACGCCGGGCGCGAGGCCGAAGATGCGTGGGGCGGGATCAGTCTCGAACATGGCCGGATTTCAACATGTCTTCGGCCAGCGCGATGCCCCCGGGGTGGCCGACATCGCACCAGTGCCCCGGGTAGATTGCGCCGAAAAGGCGGCCCTCGGCGGCGAGCGCGTCCCACACACGGTTGAGCGAGAAGGCGCGCTCGGAGATATCGGCGAGGCAGGCGGGGTCGATCACCTGCACGCCGGAATAGACCAGGCCCGGACCGCGGGAGAGGCGGCCATCGGGAGCCCGCGTGAAATCGCCCGGCCCGGCATGGCCAAGGGCGCGGTCGGGCGGCAGGCACAGCAGCAGCGCGCCCATGCGCGCGCCGTCCCAGCGGGCCGCGAGATGCGACAGCGGGTTGGGTCCGCGCCAGATCGCGTCGGAATTCATCGTCAGCACCGGACCCGTACCGAGAAGCGGCAGCGCCGCGCGCAGACCGCCGCCGGTTTCGAGGATATCGGGCGTCTCGTGCGAGAGCAGGATACCGCGCCCGTCGAGATGCGCGGCCAGTTGTGCGGCGCGGTAGTGGAGGTTGACCACCGTGCGGGGCGGCACATGATCGGCCACGAGGTCGAGCGCGTGGTCGATGAGCGGGCGGCCGGCGACCTCGACCAGCGGCTTGGGCAGATCCCGCGTGAGCGTGCCCATGCGCGTGCCGAAGCCTGCGGCGAAGATCATCACCGGAAAGCTCATGCCGCGTGGCCTGACGTGAGGCGCGCAAGATGCGCGGGGGTGGGCGGCGGCAGCACCTCTTGCACCAGCGCGGCGAGGGGGGCGAGCGCGGGGTGGCGCAGGTCGGTTTGCAGATGCGCCCAGACGCGGGGGATGAGCGCCACGTAATGCGGCTTGCCGTCGCGCAGGCTGAGCCGGGCGAAGACGCCGAGAATGCGCAGGTTGCGCTGCGCGCCGAGCCAGTGGAACGCGGTGGTGAAGCCCTCTGCATCCGCGCCGGTGGCGGCGATGTAATGGGCGAGCATCGCGTCGGCAGTGGCGGGCGAGACATCGCGGCGCGCGTCTTGCAGCAGCGAGACGAGATCGTAGGTGCGGTGCCCGCGCATCGCGTCCTGAAAATCGAGCAGGCCGACGCGCGCCACGCCGGCGCGGTCGGGTAGCCAGAGCAGGTTCTCGGCGTGGTAGTCGCGCTGGATCAGGACGCTGTCGGCCTCCGGCAGTGCGGCCAGATGTGTCTCTAACATGGCGCAAAGCCGGGCGCGAAGCGCGGCATTCCCGTCGCCGGTGGCACCGTGATGATACCAGTCGAGCGCGAGCGCGGCGAGATCGGCCATCAGCGGCGGATCATAAGGGGCGAGGCCCGGGGGCGGCGCATGGCGATGCAGATCCACCAGCAGGTCGGTGGCGGCGCGGTAAAGTTCTGGCTCCAGCGCCGGGGTATCCTCCAGCACCCGGGCGAAGAGCGCGTCGCCGAGATCCTCGAGTAGAAGCAGGCCCGCCTGCGTGTCCTGGGCAAGGATCGCGGGGGCCGAGAGGCCGAGGCTGTCGAGGTGGCGCGCGATCGCCGTGAAGGGGCGCACGTCCTCGCCGCGTTCGGGCGGGGCGTCCATCAGCACCGCGCGTGCGCCGTCGGGCTGCGCCAGCCGCAGGTAGCGCCGGTTGGAGGCGTCGCCCGCGAGCGCGTGGCGCGCGGCGCTGCCCCAGCCATTGGCGGCGAGAAAGGCGTCGATCCGGGCGGTGCGGTCGTCAGGCATCGGCGTGCGCCTTTGCGTCCGCGAGCCGGGGTGTCCAGCGCGGATCGGACCAGCGCAGGGTGAGGTGGCGCGTCTCTGGCGCGGTGCCGTGGGCGAAATCGAGATGCAGTGCCGTCTCCGGGGTCATGTCGGCGAGCCGGTCGGGCCATTCGACGAGCGTGATGGCCGCGTCAAAAGCCTCGGCGAGGCCAAGCTCGACGATTTCGGCGGGGTCGGTGAGCCGGTAGAGATCGGCGTGCCAGATATCGGTGGCTGGGCCGGGATAGGTCTGCACCAGCGTGTAGGTGGGGGATGGCACCTCTTCGGTCGGTGTGGTGAGGGCGCGGATCAGGCAGCGGGCGAAATGGGTCTTGCCCGCGCCGACGGGGCCCGAGAGCAGCAACACGTCGCCCGCCCCGAGCCGCGGGGCGAGGTGCCGCGCCAGCCCGCAGGTGGCGTCGGGGCTGGTGAGGCGAAGGCGGCGGGTCTCTTGCGGCATGGGCCAAGACTACACGTGGCCCGCGCGCGCCTGCAAGCGCGATGCGGTGGTCAGGCGGTCAGGCGGAGAGCGCGGCCCGGGGGTGTTCCGGCGGTGCGCGGTGCAGCGTGAGCATCACCTGGCCGGGGCCGAGCGGGACCAGGCTCAGGGCCAGCGCGGGACCGGTGTCGAGCGCAAGCTGCCCGGTCATCGCTTGCGGCTGGCTGTCGGCGTCGAGGCGGGCGGCCACACCCTGCCAGATCGTGTCGTCGGGAAACCGCGCGCGGCAGGTGTCGATCACGGCGTCGAGCGGCATCCCGGCCTCTCGTGCGCCCGGGTCGAGCCGCGCGAGCGTGGCGAATCGGCGGTTGCAGAACACCAGCCCGCCGTCGCGGGACAGCACGGCGATGGCGTCGTCCACGCGGTCGAGCGCCGCGAGCAGCACGTCGCGTTCGGCGCGCTGGTGGCGGGTGGCGGAGATTTCGTCGGAGATGTCCTCGATCAGGAAGGCCACCGCGCCGTCGGGATGCGGCCGCCCGGTGACGCGGTAGGTGCGCCCGGTTGCAAGGCTCCAGACCTCGCGGTACTGGCCGTCATGGGCGGCGTCGATCATCGCGTGGATCTGGCCGCGCCAGCTTGAATAGTTGCGCGGCTCGGGCATCACCTGCCGGTCGCGCAGCATGTCGAAGAAAGAGAAGATTTCCGGCTGCCCGCTGAGGAACACGGGGTCGAGCCCGGTGAGATCGGCGAGCGCCGGGTTGAACATGGCGAGCCTGTGCGCGCGGTCGAAGACGGCGAGGCCGGCGGGCAGGTCGGCGAAGCTGCGCCCCAGCGTCTGGACGAAGTCGCGCCGCGCCTTCTCGGCGCGGACGAGGGGGGTGACGTCGGTGGCAAAGACCAGAGTGCCGCCGGCGTCGTCGTGGCTGGCGAGATCGAACCAGCGCGGGGGGCTGTCGAGCGCGACGCGCGCCGATTCCGTGCCTGACAGAAGCTGCGCCCGGTCGTCGGGCGGCAGGGCCGCCGCCGCGGCATTTTCCCAGGTCACACGCCCCTCTTTGTCGCGCAGCCAGACCGGCATCGGCATCCGCGAGAGCGCCGCGCCCTGGCGCGAGGTTTCCCGGAGGTATGCAAGAAGCGCGTGGCGCGTCGCCGGGCAGGCGGCGCGCGGGTCGCGCAGGGTGAGACGGGTGCGGGGGCCGCCGGTCTCGACCTCCAGCGTGGCGGGGTCGGTTTCGGGGTCTTGCGCGGTGTAGCGGTGCGTTCCCCCGGGCGGCTGGCCGGGCAGCGCGAAGCGCGGTGCCAGCCAGCGGGTGAGCCGCGCCCAGTCATCGCCGGTGTCGTCCTGAGTGGGCGGGAGCGCGCCCTCATCCGCGTCGGTGTCGATGAGCGCGCCGTCGCGCAGCAGAAAGGTGGAGGTGGCCGCGGAGGGATCGGGCGGTGCGGCGGGCGCGCGACGTGGCGCGGGCAGCAGCGCCCCCGCAATCCACAGCGCCGCGACCGAGAGCGCGAGCGCCGCTGCCGCCAGAATCACCATTTCCGTCATCGCCATCGCCGCCATCCATCCGCTCCGCTGTCATCGCGTCCAGCGTTGCGCAAACTGGTTAAGACGGGCTTAACGGCGTTCCGGGCAGTCAGCCGGAGAACGGGCGGTTCTCGCCCAGACCGGCGGCCCCGGTCTCGTCAGTGACGGCAATTGCGGCGAGTGGCCAGCTTACCTCGATGAGGGCGCCGGGCGGGTCGGTGCCGTTGGTAAAGGTCAGATCGGCGCCCGAGCGTTCCAGCAGGGTCTTGGCGATGAAGAGGCCAAGTCCCATGCCCTCGTAGCCCGGCCTGTGCGGATCGGGCGCGGCGCCGCGGCGGCGCATGAACGGCTCGCCCAGGCGCCCCATCATGTCCGGGGGAAAGCCGCGCCCGTCATCCATGATCCGCAGCGTGATGCGGCGGTCACTCCAGCGGGTCTCTACGATGACCGTCTCGCGCGCGAAATCGACCGCGTTCTGGATCAGGTTGCGCAGGCCGTGGATGATCTCGGGGCGGCGCAGCACCGTGGGCTGCGTCGTCGGGTCGTCGCCATTGGCGCCGTGGCGGAAGCGGATGCGTTTGCCGCGATCGACATGCGGCTCGGCGGCTTCTTCGACCAGGGCGGTGAGGGGGGCGCGGCGCAGGTGCAGGTCGTCCTTGCCGGCACGGCCCATCGAGCGAAGGATATCGCGGCAACGATTCGCCTGGTCGCGGATCAGCAGGGCGTCCTCGCGCAGGTCGGGGCGGTCGTCGAGATCATCGGCCAATTCGGTGCTGGTCAGCTTTATGGTGGCGAGCGGCGTGCCCAGTTCGTGCGCCGCCGCCGCCACCACGCCGCCCAGGTCGGTGAGCTTCTGCTCGCGCGCGAGCGCCATCTGCGTGGCCTGGAGCGCGTCGGACATGGTGCGCATCTCCTGCACGACGCGGCGCGAATAGACCCCGAGAAACACCACCGCGATCACGATCGCCACCCAGTTGCCGAAGCGGAAGATGTCGGGCACGCGCAGCACCTCGTCCTGCACCGTGCGCAGCGGCAGGTGGAACTGCATCAGCAGCGTCACGATGACGATGGCCATCACGCCCACGAACACGGTGGAGCGACCGGACAGCGCCGAAGCGGAGACGGTGACCGGACCGACGATCAGGATCGAGAACGGGTTGTTCATGCCGCCGGTGAGATAGAGCAGCACGCCAAGTTGCAGCATGTCGAACAGCACCACGAGGAGCGCATCCTGTTCGGCGAGGCGCTTGGTCTCGGCGAAGACGAAGGTGGCGACGAGGTTGGAGGCGACGGACACGCCGATCACGAGAAAGCACAGCCCCATTTCCAGGTCGAGGTGGAAGAAATGTTCGGCGACGACGAGCGCGCTGGCCTGCCCGGCGATCGCCCACCAGCGCAAGAGCGTGAGTGTCTTGAGGCGGATCCAGTTGCGCCCGTGGCCGGACGGGAAGCTGTCGGGGGAGATATCGGACATCTGCGCGGACACGTCCCATTGTGTGAACCAAGGATCGAAGGTAGAGGGTTGCACCGGAACCTGACCGAGGCAAGAGAGACCGATGATCCGCACGATTGCCATTGCCGCCGCCGCCATCGCCGTCGCGGGTCTTGGGGCCATGTATATCGCAGGCTTTGGCGAGGCCGATTCCGAGGATCGCTTTGCCCAGTGCCGGGCGTCGAACGTGGCGGGCGGGGCCGCGCAGATCGGCGGGCCGTTCGAGCTTGTGAGCGAGACCGGCGCGACGGTGACCGACAAGGACGTGATCGACAAGCCGACGCTGATTTATTTCGGCTATACCTTCTGCCCCGATATCTGCCCGCTGGATGCCGCGCGCAACGCCGCCGCCGTGGACCTGCTCGAAGAACGCGGTCACATGGTCAAGCCGGTGTTCATCTCGATCGACCCAAAGCGTGACACGCCCGAGGTGATGGCGGAGTTCACCGATTACCTGCATCCCCGGATGCTGGGCCTCACCGGCAGCGAGGAACAGGTGCGCGCCGCGTCCAAGGCCTATCGCACCTATTACCAGGCGCAGGAACCCGAGGACGGCGCGGAGGAGTTCTACCTCGTGGATCACTCGACGATGAGCTATCTGAGCCTGCCCGGGCACGGCTTTGTCGAGTTCTTTCGCCGCGACGTGACACCCGAGCAGATGGCCGACCGGATCGCCTGTTTCGCCGACGCGGCCTCTTGACGCGTTTGTTTTGACGCCGAATAGTCCACGGGCTACAACCCCTTGCACGGATGCGCGCAAGGGAGGTCGGCAATGACCGCAGAACAACTCGATATCGGCGAGGACAGGACGCTTCTGCTGGTCGATGACGACGAGCCGTTCCTGCGGCGGCTTGCCAAGGCGATGGAAAAGCGCGGATTCGAGGTGGAGATTGCCGACTCGGTCGCCGCGGGCCGCGCAAGCGCGCTGGCGCGCCCGCCCGCCTACGCGGTTTGCGACCTGCGGCTCGGGGACGGCAACGGGCTCGACGTGGTCGAGACGATCCGCGAGCGCAGGCCGGATGCGCGGATCGTGGTGCTGACGGGTTACGGGGCCATTGCCACCGCCGTCGCCGCGGTCAAGATCGGGGCAACGGATTACCTGTCCAAGCCCGCCGACGCGACCGATATCACCAACGCCCTGCTGGCCAGCGATGTCGACCTGCCGCCGCCGCCCGAGAACCCGATGAGCGCCGACCGCGTGCGGTGGGAGCATATCCAGAGGGTCTATGAGCTGTGCGACCGCAACGTGAGCGAAACGGCGCGGCGGCTCAACATGCACAGGCGCACGTTGCAGCGTATTCTCGCGAAACGCTCGCCGAAATAGGATGCCGTTCAAACTGTTGCCGATACCGCAACAATGCTCTGAATAGTGGCAATCTGTTCCGATGCGGGGTTGTATTAACCGGTCTCGGGTAGTGTGGTGACGACAGGGATTTTTGGGGGATCGCTTTGGGGGTTTGGCAATCATACCGGATGCGGCTCAGGCGCAAACGGGCCAAGATACGTGCGTTCCGCAAGCATTTCTCGCTGCGCCCGGTATCCGATCGCACCGGACAGATCCGCCCCGGCCAAGTGCTGCTGTTCTCGACGCTGCGCGACGAATATGTGCGGCTGCCCTATTTCCTGCAGTACTACCGCGACCTGGGGATCGCGCATTTCCTGATTGTGGACAATGACAGCAGCGACGGGGGAACCGAGTATCTCGCGCGGCAACCCGACGTGTCGCTTTGGACCACGAAGGCGAGCTACAAGCGGTCACGCTTTGGTGTCGATTGGCTCAACTGGCTTCAGGCGCGTTATGGCCACGGGCACTGGACGCTGGTGGTCGATCCCGACGAATTCCTCGTCTACCCGTTCTGCGACACGCGACCCATCCGGGCGCTGACCGACTGGCTCGATTCCAGCGCGGTCAAGTCCTTTGGCGCGATGCTGCTGGACATGTATCCCAAGGGGCGCATCGACGCCGTGCCCTACCGCGCCGGGCAGGACCCGATAGAGATCGCCGCCTGGTTCGACTCGGGCAACTACATGGTCGAGAAGAACCGTCTCTACGGCAACCTGTGGATACAGGGCGGGCCGCGTGCGCGGGTGTTTTTCGCCGACCGGCCCAAGAAGGCGCCCGCGCTCAACAAGACGCCGCTGGTGCGCTGGGACCGGCGTTATGCCTATGACAGCTCTACCCACATGCTGCTGCCGCGCGGGCTCAACCTCACCTATGACGAGTGGGGCGGCGAAAAGGCGAGCGGCATCCTGTTGCACGCCAAGTTTCTCGACACCTTTGCCACCAAGGCCGAGGAAGAGCTGAGCCGGGGTCAGCACTACGCGGGCAGCGTGGAGTACAAGGCCTATGCCGCGCATGTGCGCGACAACCCCGAACTTTGGTGCAAGTGGTCGGAAAAGTATATAAACTGGCGGCAGTTGGAGATCCTTGGGCTGATGTCAAAGGGCAACTGGGCATGAGGCAGGGCCAGGGGGCAGGGAATGGCAGCGACATGAGCCTCGGCATCGTCATGCTGGTTCATACCGCCTTTGGCCGGGCCGAGCAGGTTGCGCGCCATTGGGCGGCGTCGGGCTGTCCGCTGGTCATCCACGTCGACAAATCGGTGCCGCGCAAGGCCCACGCCGATTTTGTCGAGGCGCTGTCGGACCTGCCGGACCTGCGCTTTGCCAAACGCCATCGCTGCGAATGGGGCATGTGGGGGCTGGTGGCGGCCACGCAGGATGCCTCGGAGGTCATGCTGCGCGCGTTTCCCGATGTGCGGCATGTCTACCTCGCGTCCGGGTCCTGCCTGCCGCTGCGCCCGGTGCAGGAGCTGATCGACTATCTCGCCGCGCGCCCGCATACCGATTTCATCGAGAGCGCGACGACGGCGGACGTGCCCTGGACAATCGGCGGGCTGCACGAGGAGCGATTTACCCTGCGGTTCCCGTTTTCCTGGCGCAAGAACCGGTATTTTTTCGACAAATACGTGGCGCTGCAACGCGCCGTGGGGTTTCGGCGGCGCATCCCCAACGGCATCGTGCCGCACATGGGCAGCCAGTGGTGGTGCCTCACGCGGCAGACGCTTTCGGCGGTGCTTCAGGACCCCGAGCGCCCGGTCTACGACCGCTACTTCTCGAAGGTGTGGATCCCCGATGAGAGCTATTTCCAGACCCTGGCGCGGCAGTATTCCCGCCAGATCGAGAGCCGGTCGCTGACGCTGTCGAAATTCGACTACCAGGGCAAGCCGCATATCTTTTACGACGACCACCTCCAGCTCTTGCGCCGGTCGGACTGTTTCGTGGCGCGCAAGATATGGCCCTATGCCAACCGGCTCTACGAGGCGTTCCTGACCGATCAGGCCAGCGCGATGAAGCGGACCGAGCCCAACCCGGGCAAGATCGACCGTATTTTCGCCAAGGCGGTGGAGCGGCGCGTGCGCGGGCGACCGGGCCTGCTGATGCAGAGCCGGTTCCCGGTGGAGGGGCGCGAGAACCGAACGACCTGCGCACCGTATTCGGTGTTCGAGGGGTTCGCCGAGTTGTTCGAGAATTTCGAGCCGTGGCTGGCGCGGGTGACGGGAATGCGGGTTCATGGCCACCTGTTCGCCCCCGCGCGCGCCGAGTTTGCCGATGGCCAGGCGGTGATGGCCGGGGCGCTGTCGGACAGCGCGGCGCTGCGCGACTATAACAAGCGCGCCTTTCTCACCAGCTTGATCTGGAATACGCGTGGCGAGCGGCAATGTTTTCAGATGGGCCCGGGCGACGAGGTCGAGGATATCGAGTGGGATATCGCCAAGGACCCGAACGCGCAGATTTCGGTGATCTCGGGTGCGTGGGCGGTGCCGCTGTTTCAGTCCAACGCCAATTTCGCCGACCTGCGCAGCGAGGCGGCGCGGCTCCAGCATGTGGAGGCAGAGCATCTCAAGGTGCTGCGCTCGCAATGGGCGCGGGCGCGGGTGCGGATATGGACGATGGCGGAATTCGTCGAATCGCCGATGGAGCCGTTGCAGAGCATCCTTGACGAGATCGGTCACAGCAATCCGCGCGGATTGGCCGAGGTGCCGCGCATGGCCGATCTGAGCGGTTTCGGGCAATTCCTGCAAAACCTCAAGAACCAGGGGATGCATCCCTACCTGATGGGCGATTTCCGGGCCGATACAGGGGTTCACGAGCCGCCGGGAAACCGGGGCAGGCCCTACCTTGTGCGGTAGCGGGCGATGACGGCGGGTTTCGATTATTTCGTGATCTTCGCGGAGATGCGCACCGGCTCCAATTTCCTGGAGAGCAATCTCAATGCGTTCGACGGGATCGAGTGTCACGGCGAGGCGTTCAACCCGCATTTCATCGGTTATCCGAACCGGACCGAGCTGCTGGGGATAACGCAGGCCATGCGCGACGAGGAGCCGGCACGCCTGATCGGGGCGATCAAGGGGCAGTCGCAGGGTATCGGCGGGTTCCGCTTCTTTCACGATCACGATGCGCGGGTGCTCGACCAGATGCTGGACGATCCGCGCTGCGCCAAGATCGTGCTGACACGCAACCCGGTGGACAGCTACGTGTCGTGGAAGATCGCGCAGGCAACGGGACAGTGGAAGCTTACCAACGTCAAGCGGCGGCGCGACAGCACCGTGCGTTTTGACGCCGGGGAATTCGAGGGCCATCTCGCGCGGCACCAGGCGTTTCAGCTCGTGCTGCTCAACCGGCTTCAGACCAGCGGACAGACGGCGTTCTACATCGGCTACGACGATCTGCAATCGGTCGAGGTGATGAACGGGCTGGCGCGCTATCTCGGCTGCGAGGCGCGGCTCGAGGCGCTCGATGCCTCGCTCAAGCCGCAGAATCCCGAGCCGCTGGAACGCAAGGTCGAGAATTACGACGAGATGGCGCGGGCGCTGGCGCAGTTCGACCGGTTCGACCTGTCGCGCACGCCGAATTTCGAGCCGCGCAGGGGCGCGGCGGTGCCGGGTTTCGTCACCGCCGCGCATGCGCCGCTTGTCTACATGCCGGTGCGCGGAGGGCCAGAGGCGGAAGTGCGCGCGTGGCTGGCCGCGCTTGACGGGGTGCCCGAGGACACGCTGCCCACCCGGCTCAACCAGGGCGCGCTGCGGCGGTGGATGCGGGGCAAGCCGGGGCACCGGCGGTTCACCGTGCTGCGCCACCCGGTGGCGCGGGCACATGCCGCGTTCTGCGAGCGGATCCTCGTGCCGGGGCCGGGCTGTTTCAACAGCATCCGGCGCACCCTGCGCAAGGCCTACAAGCTGCCGATCCCGGCCGACTGGCCCGATCCGGGCTATGACCGGGCGGCGCATCGCGCGGCATTCGCCGGGTTTCTCGGGTTTCTCAAGGCCAACCTCGCCGGGCAGACCGCGATCCGGGTGGACGCCCATTGGGCGACGCAGGCGGCGGTGATCGAGGGGATGGCGCAATTCGGCCCACCCGACGCGATCCTTCGCGAGGAAGAGATGGCGGCGGGGCTCGTGGCGGTGGCGCGGCAGGCGGGGGTCGCGGCACCGCAAGCGCCGGGTTCGGTGGTGCCGACCGGGCCATTTGCGCTCGGCGATATCTACGATGACGAGATCGAGCGCCTGACGCGCGCCGTTTACCAGCGCGACTACGTGACCTTTGGCTTCGCCGATTGGGCGTCGTAGGGCTCAGGCGGCCTGCGCCGCCTGAGCCTCTGACACGATGGTGTAGAGCGTCGCGCTGTCGTGGTTGGCGCGCAATTTGGCGCAGAACGCGGTGTCGCGCAGTGTGCGCGAGACCAGTGCCAGCGCCTTGAGGTGCTCGACCCCCGAATCGGTCGGCGCGAAGAGTGCGAAGACGAGGTCCACGGGCTGGCGGTCCACCGCGTCGAACGGGATCGGCTTGTCGAGCACGGCGAGCGCGCCGACCACGTGCTCGAGCCCGTCGAGCCGCGCATGCGGCAGGGCAACGCCGTTGCCAACGCCCGTGGGGCCAAGGCTCTCGCGCTCCAGCAGGGCGTCGATGGCATCGGAATGCGGCACGTCATAGGCCGCCTCTGCCAATGCGCCCAACTCGTTCATCAGGCGCTTCTTGCTGGTGACGCCGGACAATGCACGGACGGCCTCGGGTTTGAGGAGCATGGTTAAATCCATATTTTATGACGTATCGACCGGCTTGCCGGTCATCCTCGATCAGGGGTCAATCCAGCCGATATTGCCGTCATCCCGGCGATATACGACATTGACCGTCTCCTTGCCTTCCTTTCGGAACACCAGCACCGGCGCGCCAGCAAGCTCCATCTGCATCACCGCCTCACCGACCGAGAGAGAGGGGATCTGTGTCTCCATCTCGGCCACGATGATCGGTTGCAGGCTGTCGGGTTCGTCGTTGGCCCCGCCCACATCCGATGAGAGGATATACGAGGACACGCCGGTGAGTTCAACCGGTTCCGAACGGTCCTTGTGATGGTCTTTCAGGCGGCGCTTGTAGCGGCGGAGCTGCTTTTCCATCTTTTCGTTGCAGGCATCGAAGGCGGCGTAAATCTCGTGCGCCTTGGCCTTGGCCTGTGCGGTCAGCCCGGTGGAAAGATGCACGACGGCCTCGCAGGCGAACTCGCTCGCATTCTTGGAAAATGTCACTTGCGCGTCGGTCGGGCGTTCGGCGTATTTCGACACCACCGTGCCAAGCTCGTCCTTGACGTGAGTCTGAAGGGCTTCGCCGATGTCGATCTGCTTTCCACTGATTTGATAGCGCATCTTGCCTCCTTTTATTCCACGGACTGGCGCGGCACAGGGTGTGCGCGCGTGGTCAGGCCCGGTTCTCGATGCAGATAGGGGACATGTCCTGATCTTGGCCAAAGCCCGCCCCACCGCGTGGGGATGATCGGGAATCCGGCGTGCGATCACCACATGTCATGATACAATTGACGCCCCTTGCCGGGCCTTTGTCAATCCGATTTGCGCAGGCGATCACGAGATGCGAAATGTGTCGCCGAGATAGACCCGGCGCACGTTTTCGTTATCGACGACGTCGCGGGGGCTGCCGGACATTAGAACCTTGCCATCGTGCAGGATATAGGCGCGGTCCACGATCTCTAGCGTTTCGCGCACGTTGTGATCGGTGATCAGCACGCCGATGCCGCGCTTCTTCAGGTCGGCCACGAGGTGGCGGATATCGCCGACCGAGATCGGATCGACCCCGGCAAACGGCTCGTCGAGCAACAGGTAACGCGGATTGGCGGCGAGACAGCGTGCGATCTCGACCCGGCGCCGCTCGCCACCCGACAATGCGAGCGCGGGGGCGCGGCGCAGGTGTTCGATGGAGAACTCCGACAAGAGCTGTTCGAGTCGCTCGCGGCGGTGCGCGCGTGACGGCTCGGTGATCTCGAGGATGGCCATGATGTTGTCCTCGGCCGAGAGGCCGCGGAAGATCGACATTTCCTGCGGAAGGTAGCCGATCCCGAGCTTGGCGCGGCGATACATCGGCAGCGCCGTCACGTCGCGGCCATCGATAAAGATATGCCCGCCCTCGGGATGGATGAGGCCCGCGATGGCGTAGAATGTCGTGGTCTTGCCAGAGCCGTTGGGACCGAGCAGCGCCACCACCTCGCCCTGATCGAGCGAGAGCGAGACGTCGCGGATCACCAGCTTCTTGCTGTAGCTCTTGCGCAGGTTCTCGACCCGCAGGCCGGTCGCGTCGTTGCTGTGCGCGAGGCTGAGGTTCGCCGCGCTCATTGATCGCCACCCGGTTGCAGCACGGTCTTGACCCGCCCGCTCACGCGGGCGGTGCCCGCGGCGGTATCGACAAAGACGGTCTCGCCGGTGATCGCATTGTCACCCTGCACGAGCAGCACGTCACCGCGCAGTTCGATCATGCCGGTGGTGATGTTGTAATCGGCGCGCGCGGCTTCGGCGGCGTCCTCGCCGCTGACAAGGGTGACGCCGCCGGTCGCCTCAAGCGACTCGATACCGCTTTGGTCGGCGAGATAGTTGACCCGCACCCTCGGGGCCGACAGCCGCATGGCCCCCTGCGAGATGACCACGCTGCCGGTAAAGAGCGCGGTGTTGTCGGCCTGGTTGACGTTGAGATTGTCCGAGGTCACCTCGATCGGCAGAGAACGGTCGCTCTGAACCTGGCCGAACGCCACGGGCGTGCCTTGCGCTCCCGCCAGTACCGGCAGGCACGAAAGGGCCACGGCGGCGGCAAGGCGTGCAAACATCGTCACTGGTCCTGTTCCTTCTCGATATTCGGGCGGTATACCAGCTTGACGCCCCCGCTGAAAACCAATTCGGCATCGCCGCTTCCGGGGGCCTCGCGCAGGATCATGTGCCCGGCGTCCAGGTCTCCCAGCGGCCCGGTCGCGGTAACCGGCCCGGGGCTTTTGGCGTAGAGCGCGTCGAGGCGGGTGTCGAGCCGGTCCGTGTCGATCTCGTAGCCGGTCGTGCTGGTGATATGGACCGCGCCTTCGAGCATTGCTGTCATCTTCGTCTGGTCGAGCCGGGCGTTGGCCGCGCTCAGGTTCAGCACGGTCCCGCCAATCAGGCCAATCTCGCCGGTGATGCGCTCGGCTATGAGACGCCGCATGTCGTCGGGGTCGGGCCAGGCGACATCGGCGCGCATCTTGATCTCGTCTCCCCGCCCGGAAATCCCGGCAAAGCTGGGGCGCGTCACTCCGAGGCTCTGCGCGCGCTGTTCGAGGTCGATGGGGGCGGTCGGCACGGGGCCGGACGGATCAATGGTGTTAGAAATGAGAAACAGGGTGGACAACAGCCCGAGCGCCACGAGCGGCAGGAGAATTTTCATCCCCGCCACGATGCGCGAATAGGTGTTGTCAGCGCGGGCCATCGGGTCAGTGGGCGAAAATGTCGGTCTCGGGCCATCCGGCGAGGTCGAGCCGCGCGCGCACGGGCAGGAAATCGAAACAGGCCTGGGCCAGATCGGTGCGCCCCTCGCGGGCGAGCATCGCGTCGAGCGTCTCGCGCAGCCGGTGCAGGTAGAGCACATCCGAGGCGGCATAGGCGTGCTGTGCCTCGCTGAGCGTCTCCGCCCCCCAGTCCGAGCTTTGCTGTTGCTTGGAGATATCCACGTTCAGCAATTCCTGAAGCAGGTATTTCAGCCCGTGCCGGTCGGTATAGGTGCGCACCAGCTTCGATGCGATCTTGGTGCAATAGACCGGGGCGGCGAGCGCGCCAAAGGCGTGATACATCGCCGCGATGTCGAACCGCCCGAAATGGAAGAGCTTGAGCACGTCCGGGTCGGTCAGCAGCCGCTCGAGGTTGGGCGCGCGTGTCTGCCCCTTGGCCACCTGCACCAGATGCGCGTCGCCATCGCCGCCCGAGAGCTGCACGAGGCAGAGTCGGTCGCGGTGCGGGTTGAGGCCCATCGTCTCGCAATCTATCGCGACGACGGGGCCGAGATCGAGCCCGCCGGGCAGATCGGCCTGGTAGATGTGGTTCGTCATTCAATGCCCTTTCGCCCGCGCGGGGTCACGCCGTGAAAACAGGAGGTTCGGGTCTGATTAGGCGCTTTCGTCGCATCCCTCAACCCGGATATGGGGCGCGTCCGGCCGCGCCGCCACCGCTTTCGTCGCAATCCGGCTTGCGGTCCCGGGGCGGCTCGGCCACAAATCGTGCGGATATCGAGAAGGAGCCCCCGATGACCGACGCCAGCATACGCGCCGCCGACCACCTCGCCCGGCGTCTTTACGAAGCCGGCTGCCGACATGCCTTCGGCATGCCCGGCGGCGAGGTGCTGACCGTGATGGACGCGCTGGCACGCGCGGGGATCGAGGTGACGCTGGCGCGGCACGAGAACGCCGCCGCCTTCATGGCCGAGGGGACGTGGCACCGCACCGGCGCGCCCGGCATCCTGATCGCGACGCTGGGGCCGGGGGTGCTCAACGGGGTCAACGCCATCGCCAACGCGCATCAGGACCGGGTGCCGCTGATCGTGATTTCCGGCTGTGTCGATGCCGACGAGGCGCTGACCTATTCCCATCAGATCCTCGATCACGAGGCGGTGCTGGCCCCGATCACCAAGGCCACGTTCCGCCTGACCGCGCAAGGCGCCGACATCATCGCCGACAAGGCGGTGGGCATCGCCACCGAAGGCCGCCCCGGCCCGGTGCATATCGACGTGCCGATTTCCGTGGCCGACGAGCGGGTGAGCCTGCCGCGCCTGCGCCGCCGCCCCGACGCCGCGCCGATGGTGCCCGACGACGCCACGCTGGCACGCGCGCGCGGCTGGCTTGCCGCGGCGGAGCGACCGGTGATGGTCGTGGGGCTCGATGCCGTCAACGAGGGCGCGGCCAGGACCGTGCGCGAGGTGGCCGAGCGCCTGTCGATCCCGGTCATCACCACCTACAAGGCCAAGGGCATCATCCCCGAGACGCATCCGCTCAGCTTGGGCGGCGCGGGGTTGTCGCCGCTGGCCGATGGTATCCTCGTGCCCTTCGTGCAACAGGCCGACCTGATCCTTTGCGTGGGTTACGACCCGATCGAGATGCGCCCCGGCTGGCGCGAGATATGGGATCCGGCGGCGGTCAACGTGATCGACATCACCGCCGAGCCAAATCACCAGTACATGCACCAGGCGACGATGAATATCGTGGGGGCCTGTGCGCCGTCGCTCGCCGCGATGGCCGAGGGCGTGACACCGCGCGCCACATGGCCCGGCGGCGAGGTGGTCGCGGCGCGCGACGCGCTGGCGCAGGCGTTCCCGGTGGCGGACAGATGGGGCGCGGCGGCGGTGATCGACGAAGCGCGCCGCGTGCTGCCAGAAGACACCATCGCCACCGTCGACAGCGGCGCGCACCGCATCCTCTTGTCGCAGATGTGGGTGACGCATCACCCCCGCTCCGTGCTGCAATCCACCGCGCTGTGCACGATGGGCTGTGCCGTGCCGCTGGCGATGGGTGCCAAGCTCGCCACGCCCGAGGCGACGGTGGTTAGCTTTTCCGGCGATGCCGGGTTCCTGATGGTGGCCGGGGAGCTGTCGACCGTGGCGGAACTGGGCCTGCCGGTGATCTTCGTCGTGTTCGTCGATGCGAGCCTCGCGCTGATCGAAAAGAAGCAGCGCGAGCGGCAGATGACCAACCTCGCGGTGGATTTCGGCCATCATGATTTCGCATCCATCGGTCGCGCGTTCGGCGGCAATGGTGTGCGGGTGACGAGCCGGGCCGAGCTGTGTGCCGCGCTGATCGAAGCGCAGGGCGCCGACCGCTTCACCGTCATCGCCGCCGAGATCGACCGTGGCTCTTATGACAACCGTTTCTGAGGAGGTGCCCATGCCCGGCCCGCTGGATGGTCTCGTTATTCTCGACCTGAGCCGGATTCTGGCCGGTCCCACCTGCACGCAGCTCTTGGGTGACCTCGGCGCCGAAATCATCAAGATTGAGAGCCTCGCCGGTGACGATACGCGACAATGGGGGCCGCCTTTCGCGCTGGACGCGGAGGGCAATCCCACCGACCTGTCGGCCTATTTCATGTCCGTCAACCGCAACAAGAAATCGGTGGCGGTGGACCTGACCGATCCAGAGGTCCAGAAATGCCTGCGCGATCTGGCAGGCCGTGCCGACGTGGTAATCGAGAATTTCAAGCCCGGGGGCCTGCGTAAATACGGCCTCGATCACGAGACGCTCTGCGCCGCGTATCCGGGTCTTGTCTACTGCTCCATTTCCGGCTTCGGCCAGACCGGGCCGAACCGCGACAAGCCCGGCTATGACCTGATGGCGCAAGGGTTTGGCGGCATCATGTCGATCACTGGCGAGGCGGGGCGCGAGCCGATGAAGGTGGGCGTGGGCGTGGCCGATGTGGTCTGCGGCCTCTATGCCGCGACAGGTATTCTGGCGGCGCTGCGTCACCGTGACGCCACCGGAGAGGGGCAGCATATCGACCTGGCATTGGTGGATGCGACGATGTCCTGGCTGGTCAACCAGGGGCTCAATTACCTGACCTCTGGCACCGCGCCTGTCCGCGCGGGCAACGCGCACCCCAATATCGTGCCCTACCAGGTGTTTGCCACGTCCGACGGATACGTGATCGTCGCCGTGGGCAATGACAGCCAGTATGCGCGGTTCTGCGATTACCTTGGCCAGCCCGATTGGACCAGTGATCCGCGCTTTGCCACCAATAGCGAGCGGCTCGCGCATCGCGACACGCTGGTGCCGATGATCGCCGCGGTGCTGGAGCGCCGCACCACACGCGACGTCATCGACGGGCTGGAGGCGCGCAAGGTGCCGGTAGGCCCGGTCAATACCATCGACCAGGCGCTCGAATCCGACCAGGTGCAGGCGCGGGAGATGACGATCACCCTGCCCGCGCCGCAGACCGCGACGGGCGAGGTGCGGCTGCTGGGCAATCCGCTCAAATTCTCGCGCACACCGGTCAGCTATCGCAGCGCGCCACCCGCGACAGGGGCCGATACCGAGGCGGTTCTGTCACGGCTCCGGGACGATCTGTAACCTTGGCTCGCGGCCACGTGATTTGCCGCGACTCGAGGCAAGGCGTAGCCCTCCGGGTATCAAACCGGAGGGCTATTCATGCATGGAATTCTGAAACTTCTCGCCATTTTCCTGCTCCTTGCCGCGCCCGTGCAGGCGCTCGGGCCGCGCGACGGCTGGATCGTCCACGACACGGACAAATCCTTCGCCGATCTGGTACAAGCGGTGCGCGACGCGGTCAGCGAGGCCCCCATCGCCATCGTCACGCAGGCCAGCGCCTCGGACGGGGCGCGGATGCAGGGCCACACCATCCCCGGTAACCGCGTCTTCGGGCTTTACCGAAACGATTACGCCCGCCGGATGCTTGATGCGAGCGTCGCGGCCGGCATCGAGGCGCCGATCCGGCTCTACGTTACCGAGGATGCAGACGGCACCGCGACGCTCAGCTACAAGACGCCGAGCCATGTCTTTGCGCCCTATGCCGAGGAGGGGGGCGCGGCGCTGCGCGCACTGGCGGACGAGCTTGACGCGGTGTTCGAGGATGTGGCGCGGGCGGCTGTGGCCGAGTGAGGCCAGATTCTGTGCCATTTCTTCGCCGCAAGCGGGTTCTCGCGCATCGCCATGCGCCTGAGGGTTGAGCGGCGCTGCACAACACGTCACATTCCGAACCCGGAAAATAACGTATTGGTGAGGACCCTCGCGACCGTGTTGCCGGTGTCACATTTAGCGGGCTAGCTGAAACCGATAAGTATCGCCGAAAGGAAACCGGGCCATGCGTAACGATCAATTCGGGTATGACATCTCGCTCTCGTCCCCCGAGGCCGTTCAGGCCTGGGACAGGATGGTGCTGGCATTCCTTGCCCACGCCGCCGCGACGCCCGAGCATCTGGGCAAGGTTCTGGAGGCCGAGCCCGGCTTTGCCATGGCGCACGCGGTCAAGGGGCTGTTCTGTCTCATGCTGGGGCGGCGCGAAATGGATGAAACCGCCCGCGCCGCGCACGAGACCGCGGTGCTTTGTGCCCGACAGGGCGCGCCGCTGCCGCGCGAGACGGGCTATGTGCGCGCGCTGGGTGCCTGGCTCGGCGGGCGACCCTCGGACTCGGTGCGAGAGATGGAGGCGATCCTGACGCGCTGGCCAGAGGATGCGCTGGCGATGAAGATCAGCCATGCGATCCGCTTCATCCTTGGTGACAAGGATGGGATGCGCGCCTCGATCGAGGCGGTCCTGCCCGCCTATGACGTGCAGAACCCGGCCCGCGGCTACCTGTTCGGCTGTCACGCCTTTTCGCTGGAGGAAACCGGCGAGTATGGCCGCGCCGAAACGGCGGGGCGCATGGGGCTGAGCGTGTCGCCCGACGATGCCTGGGGCCTGCACGCGGTGGCGCATGTCTTCGACATGACCTGCAACGCGCGCGCCGGGCTCAACTGGCTGGAGGGGCGCGAACACGCCTGGGCGCATTGCAACAATTTTCGTTACCACGTCTGGTGGCACAAGGCGCTGATGCATCTCGACCAGAACGAGATAGAGGCGGTATTTCACCTCTACGACACCGAGGTACGCAAGGACCGCACAGACGATTTCCGCGACATTTCGAACGGCACGGCGATGCTGATGCGGCTCGAGCTGGAGGGGCACGACGTGGGCGACCGCTGGGAGGAGATGGCCGACATCTGCGAGGCGCGCACCGAGGACGCCTGTCTCATCTTTGCCGATCTGCACTACCTGCTGGCGCTCATTGGCGGCGGGCGCAAGAGCGCGATCCGGCGGATGATGACTCGGCTTCATGCCGATGCCAAGCGCGGCGGCGAGAGCGAGATGATGAGGCGCATGGCCAATCCCGGCCTGTCGGCGGCGTCCGGGCTTGAGGCTTTCGGCGAGGGTGACTACAAGACAGCCTTCCTCAACCTGAAACAGGCGCGCCATTCCATGCAGCTTGCCGGCGGCAGCCATGCTCAACGCGACATCTTTGAACGGCTGAGCATCGATGCCGGGATTCGCGCCGGATTCCTTGACGACGCCGAAACGATGCTGGGCGAGCGCAGTGCGCGGCGCGCCGGCAGGCACGACCGCTATGCCAGCACCCGGCTCGATCTCATCGCCGAGACGCGCGGCGAGTGGGGCGAGGCCGGGCGCCTGCCGGCCGAGTGAGCGCGAGACACGATCAGCAAGGACACGACACCGCCATGACGAGTGTTGCCGATCCAGCCATGCCACGGGCGCCCGCCCGCGAGTCGGCCACCGTCGCGCCCGCGACGGGCACGCGCGACATCCGGCTGGATTTCTTTCGCGGGCTGGCGATGTTCATCATCCTCGCTGCCCATACGCCACGTAATTTCGTTACGAGCTGGATCCCGGCGCGCTGGGGGTTTTCCGATGCCACCGAGATCTTCGTGTTCTGCTCGGGCATGGCCTCGGCCATCGCCTTTGGCCGCACCTTCGACCGGGCGGGCTGGCGGCTGGGGTCGGCGCGGG
>MRWG01000615.1_pt1 | contig 34359 bp, 29 predicted proteins | sample 1013341 | NCBI WGS metagenome assembly MRWG01 (sample SAMN06117577, study PRJNA244670) | biofilm metagenome | biome: Water; feature: Cathode Biofilm; material: Biofilm; isolation source: microbial consortium enriched at the cathode of a solar microbial fuel cell | place: USA: District of Columbia ... | reverse complement strand
TCGTCTACGGGCCGCTGGACGTGTTCTTCAAAACCCGGAAATGGGTTGCGGTCGGGGGCAATCTGATCGGGCTCATGGCAATCGTGCTGCTTGCCTTCATGCCGGTCTCGACGATCTTCATCACGACGGTCGTGTTCGTGGTGATCGGCGTGTGTGGTGCGAGCTATGGCCTTCTGATGGCGCATGGGCGGGCCTTTGTGCCGGCCCATCTGACGGGGCGCGGCGTGACGCTGCTCAACTTCTTCTCCGTCGGCGGGGCGGGCGTGATGCAGTTTTTGACCGGTGGCGTTGTGGCGGCATCGGTCGTGCCGGGAGACCCGGTGGCGGCCTACCAGACGCTGTTCATCTTCTATGCGGTGCTGATTGCGCTTTCTCTGGCGATCTATCTGGCATGCAGGGATGCGCCGCCGGAAGTGGAGCGGGCGCGGGCCTGACCCGGATCAGCCGGCGGCCCTGCTGCGCTTTTTGCGGGGGCCGAGCGGGCGCTTGTTCCAGCCTGTCAGGCGGTACATGACGAAGAAGACCACGGGCTTGGGGAACATGCGCAGAAATTTCAGCGGCCAGACAAGGCGCTTGGGGAAGGTGATCTCGTAGCCGCCCCGGCTGATGCCATTGGCGATGCGGCGCGCGGCATCCGGCGCGGTGAGAAGCGCCGGCATCGAAAAGCTGGTCTTGTCTGTCAGCGGCGTGGCGACAAAGCCCGGATTGATGATCTGCGTGCGGATGTTCAGCTTCTCGAAATCGAAGCGCAGCCCCTCAATGAGATTGTTGAGGGCGGCCTTGGTGGAGCCATAGGCCGAGGCAGACGGCATGCCGAAGAAGGACGTGACCGATCCCATCACCACGATCTGCCCAAAACCACGGTCGCGCATGCGGTCCGACAGGGGAACGAGCCCGTTCAGCGTGCCAAAAACATTGATCTGGTAGCTGCGGATGAAATTGGTCGTCTCCAGCCGGTCGCCGCGAACCGGCAAATAGGTGCCGGCGTTGAAGACGGCGAGCACGATGGGGCCGAGAGACTTCTCGATATTGGCGACGGTCCGCTCCATGCCGGCTTCGTCCATCACATCGCACGGAAAGACGAAGATGCGGCCTTTCAGGTTTTCCACCTCATCGGTGATGGAAGCGAGACCGTCTTCGGCGCGCGCCGTGGCGGCGACCGTGTAGCCATTGCGGGCAAGATGAATCGCAAGCGCACGGCCGATCCCGGTGCTCGCACCGGTGACCCACGCAATGCCATCATTTGGACTGGCCCGATAAAGCGCCATCCCATCCCCTCTTTCTCGCAGGCAAGACTTAACGGGCGGGTGATGGATTGAAAAGCGTATCAGGGCTAGAAATCGCTGAAAAACCTCAACTTATTGTCGGAATTTGTTCGTTCGTGAAGCAATTACAAAACGCGATAGCTTTGCGTGCTTTCGGCGTCTTGTAAAAAATCCCTCCTTGCAAGGCAGGAACGGGCTTCTTAACCTCCGCAAAAATTCAAAGAGGACGACATGAAGCACTCGGTTGTGGACGCCATCGGAAACACGCCGCTGATCCGCCTTAAGCGGGCCTCGGAGGAGACGGGCTGCGAGATTTACGGCAAGGCCGAGTTCATGAACCCGGGCCAGTCGGTGAAGGACCGGGCCGGACTGTTCATCATTCGCGACGCGGAAAAGCGCGGGCTTCTGAAGCCGGGCGGCGTGATCGTGGAGGGTACGGCCGGCAACACCGGCATCGGGCTGACGCTGGTTGCCAAGGCGCTTGGCTATCGCACGGTGATCGTGATCCCCGACACGCAGAGCCAGGAAAAGAAGGATGCGCTGCGGGTGCTTGGCGCGGAACTGATCGAGGTTCCGGCGGTGCCCTATAAGAACCCGAACAACTATGTGAAGGTTTCGGGCCGGCTTGCAGCGCAGCTTGCCAGGACCGAGCCGAACGGCGCGATCTGGGCGAACCAGTTCGACAATGTGGCGAACCGCGATGGCCATATTCACACGACGGCTGCCGAGATCTGGGAGCAGACCGGCGGCAAGGTGGATGGCTTTGTCTCTGCCGTTGGAACCGGTGGGACGCTGGCCGGCGTGGCCGATGGCCTGCGCGGCCGGAACCGGGACGTGAAAGTGGCGCTTGCCGACCCGATGGGGGCCGCGCTCTACAGCTATTACACGCAGGGCGAGCTGAAGTCCGAAGGCACCTCCATCACGGAGGGCATCGGGCAGGGACGCATCACCGCCAATCTTGAAGGGTTCACGCCCGATTTCTCGTTCCAGGTTCCCGATGAAGAGGCGCTGCCCATCGTCTTCGATCTGGTGCAGGAGGAGGGGCTTTGCCTTGGCGGCTCGACCGGCATCAACATTGCGGGCGCAATGCGTCTGGCGCGCGAACTGGGACCGGGACACCGCATCGTGACGGTGCTCTGCGACCATGGCACGCGCTACCAGTCGAAGCTCTTCAATCCCGCGTTCCTGCGTGAAAAGGGACTGCCGGCGCCCGGCTGGATGGAAGGCGCGCCGGAAATCGACATTCCTTTCGAGGAGGTCGCGTGATGGCGCCGACCGAGACGCTTTTCCGCGAAGACGCCTATCTGCGCGATGGCGCAGCGCGGGTGGTGGGCATCAATGACCGTGGGGGCATTCTGCTCGACCGGACGATGTTTTACGCCACGTCCGGCGGGCAGCCGGGCGACACCGGCAGGTTCACGCGCGAGGATGGATCGCTGATTCATGTGGCGGCGACGGTGACGGGCGAGACCAAGGACGAGATCATTCACGTGCCGGCCGCCGAACAGGCCCTGCCGGAAGTAGGCGAGACGCTGCAGCTCGCCATTGACTGGGACCGGCGGTTCCGGCTGATGCGCATGCATACGGCCTGTCATCTTCTGAGCGTGGTCTGCCCTTTTCCGATCACCGGGGCATCGGTGAGCGAAACGGATTCGCGCGTCGATTTCGATTTACCCGATGCGAGCGTCACCAAGGAAGACGTGACCGCGCGCCTGATGGAGCTGGTGAACGGAGATCATCCGGTTTTCACCCGCTGGATCAGCGAGGAGGAGCTTGCAGCCAATCCGGATCTGGTGAAGTCGAAGAATGTGCGTCCGCCGCAGGGGGCAGGGCGCATCCGGCTCGTGTGCATTGGCGACGAGGCGTCGGTCGACAGCCAGCCCTGTGGCGGCACGCATGTGGCCCGCACGTCGGAAGTGGGCGAAATCCATATCGGCAAGATCGAGAAGAAAGGGCGCGAAAACCGTCGTTTCCGCCTGCGCTTCGGACCAATTCCAGCAAACTGAGACTGAGAGAAGAAAATGAGCGAGAAAAGCCGCTTCACGGTATCGCCGTCATGGCTGGAAGAACGACTGGAGACGCCGGGCCTCTCCATCGTCGATGCGTCCTGGTATCTGCCGGCGCATGGCAGGGATGGGCGTGCCGAACATGAGGCGGGGCGCATTCCCGGCGCTGTGTTCTTCGATCAGGACGCTGTGGTGCATCCCGAAACGGACCTGCCGCATGCGCTGCCGGATGCCGCGACCTTCCAGCGCCATGTGAGCGCGATGGGGATTTCCGAAGACGACACCATTGTCGTGTATGACGGGCCGGGTCTTTTCTCCGCGCCGCGCGTCTGGTGGATGTTCCGCGTGATGGGCGCAAAGAATGTGCTTCTGCTGGATGGCGGGCTCGATGGCTGGCGCGCCGAGGGACGGCCCCTGACGGACAAGCCGGTCCAGACGGCTCCGGCGGTGTTCAACGCCAAGCTGGACGAAGAGCGGGTGGCGAGCCTTGAGGCGATGCTGCAACTGGTGGAGGATGCGACGGCGCAGATCGCCGATGCGCGTCCGGCAGGCCGCTTTACCGGTGCAGAGCCGGAACCGCGTGCAGGCATGCGTTCGGGCCACATGCCCGGCGCGCGCAATGTGCCGGCCTCCGCACTTTCGCGGGATGGACGCCTGTTGCCGCCGGACGAGCTGCGCGCACTTTTCGAAGGGGCGGGCGTCGATCTTTCGCGGCCCGTGGTGACTTCCTGCGGATCGGGTGTGACGGCGGCTGTTATCTCGCTGGCGCTCGAAACGGTCGGCCATTCCGACCACCGGCTCTATGATGGTTCGTGGAGCGAGTGGGGCGGACGCGCAGACACGCCGGTGGAGAGCGGAGAGGCCTGACGATCCGGGATGTGAAGCGGCTGAACGTTTCGCAACGGGACGTTCATCGCAAATTCAGCGGGGTTCGATGAAGATGTGCGCAATGATGACGCATGTCTTTGAAAGGAATCCTCCATGCTGAACCGTCGCCAGATGCTGGGAGCGGCCATTGCCGCCGCATTGATGCCGGGCGCTGCCATGGCGCAATCCCAGATGCCTTCGGCCTCTCGCATCCAGCGCAGTCTCGAAGCCGCGCCCGCGCAGCGCGTGCGCCCGCAGGACCGTGTGACGGTGCGGGAGCTGAAGCGGCGACCGGAGCTGCGCCGGCGCGCGCCATCCATCGACATTCAGGCCATCAATTTCGGCTTCGATTCAGCCGAGATACCCTATTCGCAGTTCCGCAAGGTGGAAGAGATTGCAGACGCCCTGCATCGCCTGCGTCGTCGCAGGCCGGGAACGGTTGTGCTGCTTGAAGGCCACACGGATGCGATCGGGTCGTTCGCCTACAATCAGCAGCTTTCGGAGCGCCGGGCCAATTCGCTGAGGCGGGTTCTGGTGCGTGAGTTCCGCGTGCCCTCGCGCATGCTGGAAACGGTGGGCTATGGTGAGGAGTTCCTGCTGGTGCCGACACGCCAGGAGAACTGGCGCAACCGGCGTGTGACCCTGCGGCGCATCGACGATTTCCTGCGCTGACAGGCGCATTTGGCGGGAATCGGGTGGGAAGCCCCGGTCTCGCCCGGCACATTGCTCTCCAACACCTTTGAAGGAGAGCAATGATGGGCTTGATCAGATTTGTCGCCATGGACAGCGACGTTGCGCGGGCGTATCGCAATGGTGTGCCCGATGCCTATGGGCGGAGGCCGGAACGGCGGATTTCCACGGGCAGCGGGGTTCCCTGCCGCCATTGCCTGCGCACCGTTCCCGAAGGAAAACCCTATCTCATTCTGGCCTACAGGCCGCTTCCCGATCTGCAGCCCTATGCCGAGACGGGACCGGTCTTTCTGTGTGCGGAGGACTGTGAGCGGGCGCAGGAGAGCGATGTGATGCCCGACCTTCTGCGGGCTGGAACGCAATGGCTTCTGCGCGGCTACGGAGATGATGACCGCATCGTCTACGGGACGGGTGACGTTGTTCCGCAGCAGCATATCTGCACCCGGGCGCATGAACTTTTGCAGCGCGATGACATCGCTTATCTGCATGTGCGCTCGGCAAAGTACAATTGCTATCAGGCGCGCATTGAACGCGCCTGACGTGAGGCTCTTCAGATCAGACGAAAAAAAAGCCCGCCGTTTCCGGCGGGCAAGTTTAGGAGGAAAGTCTTACCGGGCTCAGGCCGCGAGCACGGAGCGGGCTTCAGCCATCTCGTAGCCCAGTGCGTCGGCGACAGCCTGATTGGTGATCCGCCCCTTGTGGACGTTGAGACCGTTGCGCAGGTTCTGATCGTCGACGAGCGCCTTGAGGCCCTTGTCGGCGAGCTGGAGCCCGTAATGCAGCGTGGCATTGTTCAGTGCATGGGCGGAGGTGACGGGAACCGCGCCCGGCATGTTCGCCACGCAGTAATGAATGATGCCGTCCACCTCATAGGTGGGGTCGGAATGGGTGGTGGCGTGCGAGGTCTCGAAACAGCCGCCCTGATCGATGGCAACATCGACAAGCACGGCGCCCTGTTTCATGCCCGACAACATTTCACGGCTGACGAGCTTGGGCGCGGCTGCGCCGGGGATGAGCACTGCGCCGACCACAACGTCGGATGAGAAGCATTCTTCCTCGAGCGCCTCGACGGTGGAGTAGCGCGTATGGACGCGGCCATTGAAGATGTCGTCCAGCTCGCGCAGACGCGGGAGCGAGCGGTCGATGATGGTGACATCCGCGCCGAGGCCGACGGCCATCTTGGCGGCGTTGAGGCCGACCACGCCGCCGCCGATGATGGCGACCTTTCCGGGCAGCACGCCGGGCACGCCGCCAAGCAGCACGCCGCGGCCGCCATTGGCCTTCTGAAGCGCGGTTGCGCCGGCCTGAATGGCGAGACGCCCGGCAACCTCGGACATGGGGGCGAGCAGGGGCAGGCCGCCGCGCGCGTCGGTCACGGTTTCATAGGCGATGGCGGTGAGGCCGGATGCGATCAGGCCGCGTGTCTGCTCCGGATCGGGTGCAAGGTGGAGATAGGTGTAGAGGATCTGGTCTTCGCGCAGCTGGACCCATTCCGAGGGCTGCGGTTCCTTGACCTTCACGATCATGTCGGATTTGGCGAAGACGTCTTCAGCGGTTTTGGCGATGGTTGCGCCAGCGGCGCGATAGGCGTTGTCATCGGCGCCGATGCCTGCGCCTGCGCCGGTTTCCACGAGCACATCGTGCCCATGCGCCACATATTCGCGTACGGACCCCGGCGTAAGGCCGACGCGATATTCGTGATTCTTTATTTCTTTCGGACAGCCGACACGCATCCTTGTCTCCTCCAACATGTGTGCGAATTTTCTGGCTCAATCGATGAGACCACAAAAAAGACCGAACGTCTTTGCGAACTCGTTTGCAGTATCTGGCGATTTTCGCTATTCCTTGCGCGAAATATCGCGTTCGTAGAAGGAAATTCGAAAAATGGCCCTGGATAGGATTGATATCGCCATTCTGGATGCGTTGCAGCAGGACGGGCGGATCTCCAATTCCGCGCTTGCCGAGAAGGTCGGACTGTCGCAATCGGCCTGCTCGCGCCGTCTCGACAATCTGGAGAAGAGCGGCGTGGTCAAGGGATACCATGCCCGGCTTTCGAATGCAGCCCTTGGGCATGGTGTAACGGTGATAGTCCATATCTCCTTGTCGGGCCAGTTCGAACGCACGTTGAGCGAGTTTGAGGCGGCGGTGCAGCGCTGCCCGAATGTGGTGTCATGCCATCTGATGGCGGGCGAATATGACTACATTCTGCGGGTCGCTGCGCGGGATCTGCAGGACTATGAGCGCGTTCACAAGGAATGGCTGACGGGCATGCCGCATGTCATCAAGATCAACTCGGCCTTTGCGCTTCGCGAAGTGGTAGACCGCACCGCGCTGGGGCTGAAGCCTGAAATGTCCTGATCCGGGGGCAGGCGGGGACGCCTGACGGCAAAATCTTCTCGCCGGCAGTCAGCCGGTAGTCACTATGTGATCCATCGCAATGTCATGGGGCTGCGGGTAGATGGTCGGCAATTGCGATAGGGCATAGCCGATGCCCACGACCAGCGGTTTCTTCGCCAGTGCGGCGAGGGTGCGGTCGTAGAAACCGCCGCCATAGCCCAGCCGGTAGCGCGCGGCGTCGAAGCCGACCAGCGGTGAAATCACGATATCAGGCGCGATTTCCGCCTGCGTTGCGGGAACGGGAATGTTCCACACGCCGCGTTCAAGTGTGTCGCCGGGCCGGTAGGGCCGGAAGACGAGCGGTGCGCCCTTTTCGATGACGACGGGGAGCGCGGTCTCTGCTCCCCGCGCTGCGCATCGGGCAAGCCACGGGCGTAGATCCGGCTCCCCCCGGAACGGCCAGTAGAGGCCGATCACCCGGCCGGCGGGATCGCCGATGAGACGGTCGAGCTGATTGGCAATGTCTTCTGCAAGTTCGCTTCGGGTTTTCGCCGGCACGGCAAGCCGCTCGGCGATGAGGCGCTCGCGGGCCGCCTTGCGCCAGCGCCGGACATCCGGCCAGTGGTCTGCATCGGCCGCCTGTGCGCCGCTTGCCAGCTCATGCATGAAGCAGGGCGGTGACGCGTAATCCCGGTCGCCGGAAGAAGTGTTCATCTCTTTTCTCTCCCTCTGCTTTGTCCGTGCAGCGCTTATCAAGACTGCGGGGCGGGCGGCTGAGGCGCTTTTCTCGCTGCGACATGTGAAGCGCCGTTTGTGCCATGGCCCTGTCATCCGGGCGTCACGAGTTTTTGCTGGAAGTCTCGCCACGAGAGCGCAATCATGACTGATCGCTGTTTCCGTTTCAAAGATCGAAAGAGAGATGACCATGACCCGACCGCACGCCCTGCTTTCCCGTCGTTCCTTCCTCGCCGGATCGGCGGCTGCCGGTTCGCTGGTTCTCATGCATCCGTTTTCCGCACGCGCTTCCGGCAATCAGGCGCATCTGCGCATCATGGAAACGACCGATCTGCATGTGCATGTCTTTCCCTATGACTATTATGCCGACAAGCCCAACGACACGATGGGGCTGGCGCGCACGGCCGCGATCATCGATGGCATTCGCGCGGAAGCCACGAATTCGATCCTGGTGGACAATGGCGACTTCCTGCAGGGCAACCCGATGGGCGACTACATCGCCTATGAACGCGGCATGCGCGAGGGTGATGTTCATCCGGTGATCAAGGGCATGAACACGCTGGGCTATGATTGCTCGACGCTCGGCAATCACGAGTTCAATTACGGGCTCGACTTCATGTTCAAGGTGCTCGATGGCGCGAACTTCCCCTTCGTCTGCGCCAATGTGACCAAGGGCGCGCTCGCTGCCAACGCGCGCGATGACGCGCTTTTCCTGAAACCTTATGTGATCCTTGATCGCAAGGTGAAGGACGGCAATGGCGAAGAGCATCCGATCCGGGTGGGCCTGATCGGGTTCGTGCCGCCGCAGATCATGAACTGGGATTCGAAGCATCTGGCCGGCAAGGCCATGACGCGCGACATCGTGAAGGCCGCAGAGGCCTGGGTGCCGCAGATGCGCGAAGAGGGGGCCGACATCGTGGTCGCGCTGTCGCATTCCGGCATCGGCCCGGCGAAGTATGAGGAGAACCTCGAAAACGCCTCGCTGCTTCTGGCCGGTGTTGACGGCGTTGACGCCATCGTGACGGGGCACAGCCATCTGGATTTCCCCGGCCCGAAATTCGAGGGGCTGGAAGGCGTCGACAATGCGAAGGGCACGATTGCCGGCAAGCCGGCGGTGATGGGCGGTTTCTGGGGCTCGCATCTGGGGCTGATCGACCTGATGCTTGAACGCGACGGCAATCGCTGGATGGTGGTGAACTCCACCTCGGAGGCACGGCCGATCTTCAAGCGCGTGGAGCGCAAGGCCGAACCGCTGGTGGAAAGCGTGGCCAAGGTGGAAGACGCGGTGCGCGAGGACCACGAGGCGACGCTGAAATATGTGCGCACCGCCGTGGGCAAGACCTCCGCGCCGCTGCACTCCTATTTCGCGCTGGTGGCGGATGATCCGTCCGTGCAGGTCGTGAGCCAGGCGCAAACCTGGTACATCACCGACATGCTGAAGGATGGCGCGCACAGGGATGTGCCGGTGCTTTCGGCGGCAGCCCCCTTCAAGGCCGGCGGACGCGGCGGACCCGACTATTATACGGACGTGCCGGCAGGCGATGTGGCGATCAAGAATGTCGCCGACCTCTATCTCTACCCCAACACGGTGCAGGCGGTTCTGGTGACCGGGGCGGATGTGAAGGAATGGCTGGAAATGTCGGCCGGCATCTTCAATCAGGTGGAGCGGGGCAAGGCCGACCAGCCACTGCTCGATCCGACGTTCCCGTCCTACAATTTCGATGTGATCGACGGGGTGACCTACCGGATCGATCTTTCGCAGCCTGCAAAATATTCGCCCAAGGGCGAGCTTCTGAACGCGGATTCGAACCGCATCGTCGATCTGCAGTTCAAGGGCGCGGCCATCGATCCGGCGCAGAAGTTCGTCGTCGCGACCAACAATTACCGTGGCGGGGGCGGGGGCAATTTCCCCGGCATCGGCCCGGACAGAGTGATCTTCGAAGCGCCCGACACGAACCGCGACGTGATTGTGCGCTATATCGTGGAACAGGGCACGATCAACCCGTCCGCCGACGCCAACTGGAACTTCAAGCCGCTGGAAAACACCTCGGTGCTGTTCGAGACCGGGCCGAAGGGCGCGGCGTTCGCTTCGAGCGTCGAGGGCGTTTCCATCGAGCCGGCAGGCGAGGGCAAGGAAGGTTTCGCGCTCTACCGCATAACGCTCTGAACGGTAGTCGGTTAAATATAACGATCAATGATGAGAGGTCGGGCGCATTGCCCGGCCTTTCTTCTTTTGAAGCAAGTGTTTGCCGGCTTCGGCGGATAAAGTGATTCAGGCGGTTCGCGCTTTGCGTGACGCTGGGGCGCATTGACTTTTTCGGGCGGTCGGCGCGATTTGCGGGCGCAATTTCCAGGAGACATGCCCGTGATTCGACACATCGTTTTTTTCAGCGCAAAGGATGAGGCTGATGTGGAGCGGATTGCCGAGGGTCTCGGCATGCTTGCCGAGATTCCGCATTCGGATTTCTTCGAGATCGGCATCAACCGCAAGGTCGACCAGATCGGCACCGAGGTGGATGTGATCGTCTATGGCGAGTTCCGCGACGAGGCGGCGCTGGCGGCCTACAAGGCCCATCCGGTCTACGACGCCTGCACGGCGAAGGTGCGGCCCATGCGCGAGATTCGCATGGCGGCGGATTTCGTTTCTAAAAAGAAAGACTGACGGGCGACCCGTCAGTCTGCATTTCTGATCGACTTGTAGGCGGAGAGCGCACTCTCCCGTGCGGCCTTGTGGTCGACCATGGGGCGGGGATAGGTCTCGCCGAGGCTGACGCCCGCCTTTCTGAGTGCTTCGACCGGCGCTTTCCAGGGCTGGTGCAGGTGCTTGTCGGAGAGGTTTTCGATCTCCGGCACGAAGGCGCGCACATAGCGCCCCTGCGGGTCGAACTTCTCGCCCTGAAGCACGGGGTTGAAGATGCGGAAGAAGGGGGCGGCGTCCGCGCCCGAGCCCGCCACCCACTGCCAGTTGGCCGGGTTGGAGGCGGGGTCCGCGTCCACCAGCGTATCCCAGAACCACTCCTCGCCGGTGCGCCAGTGGAGCCCCAGATGCTTGACCAGGAATGAGGCGACGATCATGCGCGCGCGGTTGTGCATCCAGCCGGTCTGCCAGAGCTGTCGCATGGCCGCGTCGACCACCGGATAGCCGGTTTGCCCGCGCTGCCAGTCTGTGAGCGCGCGGTCGTCCCTGTGCCAGGGGAAGGCGTCGAAATCGCTGTTAAAGTTCTTCGTCGCAAGATCCGGGTTGTGGAACAGGAGATGCCAGCAGAATTCACGCCAGCCGACCTCCTTGCGGAAGGTGAGCATGTCTTCGCCGGCAAGCTCGTCCGTGCCGTCAAGCGCCTGCCAGATCTGGAAGGGCGTGATCTCGCCATGGGCGAGATGGGCGGAGAGGCCGGAGGTGCCATCGTCTCCCATCCGGTCGCGGCGCGTCTTGTAGCCATCACCGCCGCCATCGAGGAACGCGATGAGGCGGTCTCTGGCGCCGGCTTCGCCGGGTGTCCAGGTTTCCCGCAGGCCGCCCGCCCAGTCCGGGGTGGTGGGCAGAAGCTGCCAGTCTTCGAGCGCATCGCCCGTAACGTCGCCTTCGAACGGTTTTAGCGATCCGGGGCGGTCGGCGGGTGCGCGCGGATGCACATGCTCGACCAGCGCGCGCCAGAAGGGGGTGAACACCCGGTAGGGACCGCCGGAGCCGGTCTTGATGCGCCAGGGCTCGTGCAGAAGGTGGCCGGCAAAACTCTCCGCCTCGACGCCGGCCTCCTGAAGGGCGGACTTCATCTGTGTGTCGGCGGCGATGCCGGGCGGGTCGTAGCGGCGGTTCCAGTAGACCGTGGCGGCTCCGGTTTCCTCTGCAAGGGCGGACACGGTCTTCGCCATCGGGCCGCGGCGCAGAATGAGTTTTACGCCAAGCGTCTTGAGATCCTTGCTGAGGGCCGTGAGGCTGTGATGCAGCCACCAGCGCCGCGCGCCACCGAGCGGGCGCGCGCCTTCGCTCTCCTCGTCCAGAATGAAGGCGGCGGCGACCGGCCTGCCGGCATTGGCGGCGGCGCACAGCGCCAGATTGTCGGAAAGGCGCAGATCGTGCCGGAACAGCACCAGAACCGTGTTCCGGTCATTCTCATTGGGCATGTGATTATCCGTGCGGCTTTGGTTCAGTCGTCGTTTGTGGCGTTGAGCTGGTCCGGTCGCAAGCCTTCATCGCCATTCATGCCGCTTTGCAGGAGGCCATTTTGCATGGCCCAGTCGCGCAGGGCCGAAATCAGCGCGTCCTCGCGCGAGATGCCCTGATCCTGCGTGGAGACGTAGCGGTCAAGCGCGGCGATGATGTTTGCCGGCAGCGTGACCGATAAGGTTTCCTGTTTTTCGTTTTCCCGTTTCATTGTGCCCGCCCGTTCTGGCCCCTTGGGGATTGTCGTAGCACAACCTGCAAAAGCCGGTTTGGTTCCGCGCCGGAAACATGGTCACGGAACTGTGTTCGCGGCGTGGGCTGGTGGTGGGGTGGAGGGATGCGCTCTGTGGCCTATTTGTGTTTTCGCTTCCAGAACAGGTGACAGGTCTTCAGCGCCTTCCAGTGGGCCTGCGCCGTTGTCCAGTCATAGGTCACCCGTGTCTCGCATGCGCCGAGCAGCCGGCCGATGGCGCGCTGGGCCGCGAGGTCGTTGATCGAGGAAAGCGGCGGTTTGCTGAGAACGGCTTCGACGACCGTGGCGTCGTTCAGGCTTCCGAACACGGTTTGAAGCGTCTTCAGCCTTTCGGTCACGCGCTTCACATCGCGTTTGGGGAAGAGCGGGCCAAGAAACTCTATCGTGTAGCGGAGCTTTTTCAGCTCCTTGCGCAGCGCGTGCTTCTGCTCCTGATCGAAGCGCTCGATCCCTTTTGCTTTGGTCAGGACGTGGGCCCATCGCCTGTCGAGTGTCTTGCCGGCAAAGTCCGTCAGCCTGCGGCGCTCTCGCTTCTTGCGATGGTCATCCTTCCATCTGGCGGTTTCGATGAACTCGGAGAGGGACAGAAGGAAGTCGCCGACGCGCTCGCCGCAGAGTATCTGGCGCAGATCGTTGCGTATTTCTTTGGCGTGGCGCTCCAGTGTGCCAAGCACGGGGGCAGCGCCATGGGCATGGCCATCGAGCGCGAAATAGGGGCGTGCGATGTCGTTGAGGACGACGTCCAGATCGCGCAGGCGTCCGACCTCGCGGCCAAGCCAGCGGGCTTCCTCGCTGAGGCCGGGGGCTGCTTCTTCCGGCGAGGCAATTTCGTGCGCAAGGAGGGCAAGCGCGCTGCGCAGTCGCCGGAGCCCGATGCGTAACTGGTGCGGGCCTTCCGGATCGTCGCATTGCTGCACCGCCTCAATGTTGGCCGCGATCTGGCTGAGGCACTCGTGCAGCATGGCGCGGGCCGCTTCACCGGTCGCGTATCCGGGTTTGAGGGGAACCGTCTCGGCTCTGCGTGGCGTCGCCGGCGGCTCTATATGCCCCTGTTCGGCGAGAAGAACGCTGCGCGCCGCCTTTGAGAAGCGCGAAAACCGCAGGCTGCCTTTGGGGAGAACCATCCGGGCGGTTCGGTAGAGGTCGGCGGGAGCGCCTTCGACCAGCTCGATTTCGAGTTCGTGCAGGTTTTCGCTGCGTCCGGCCGCCTTGATGGCGCCGCTGTCCACGGCGAGCTCCGCCTTTGCACCGTCATCCAGGCTAAGGTCGATCTGGGTGCGGTTGATGTGGGTCTCGGCGATGGTCTTGAGCGGCCTGTCGCTTATGAGCTTCCTGAGTCGTTCGCGCACGTCTGCATCTTCGATGGCGTCGATGGAGACCTGACCGCTCGGCACGGGGCGCTCGAACTCGCTGACCTTCGACAGCCCGCCTGCAATCGTGCCGTTGAGCTTGACCGTCTGAAGCCAACGCTTTCCATCGCGCCTGAGGCGCAGGGAAATACCGTTCTTGCGCAGATCGCGCGCTGCCGTGTCGAAATAGATGCTGCGCAGGAGGCGGGAGGCATGCTTCGTGCAGGCCTGCGAAGGCAACTCGTCAATGCGGGCGAGGACAGCGGGGACCTGTTGTCTGTCCAGCAGGAGTTTTAACTCGACTTCGGACACAGGCGCAACTCCTTCAGGAACGTCAAGCGTCACCCTAGCGTCAAGGTGTTGAAGGAGGAAGCACTTAAGCGGGGAGGGGTGATGACGGAGTGTCGCGCCGGATGGATGTCGGGCACACTGGTGCTGCTCCAGCGGAGGTACTGAAGGGGTGGGCGGCGTATAGTGTTTGGAAAAGAAGTGGCTCCCCGGGCCGGATTCGAACCAGCGACCAACCGGTTAACAGCCGGTTGCTCTACCACTGAGCTACCGGGGAACGCCTGTGCTCTGTCGAGTGAGCGTGCCTATAGCAAACCGAATTCAGCTTTGCAAAGAGGCAAATGTGTTTTTTGTCTTTTTTTTCACAAACGCCATTCCTTGGATCCAATTTGCAACGCATATGAAGCATCAGCGTTTGTGCAGCAAAACCGCTGAAATGTGCGGAACGGGCGACGGAACGGGCGATGGATCAACAGGAAGACAGGCAGGACGACGACAAGCGCGCGAAGCCTTCGGTTTCGCTGATGGGGAAGCGAATCCCGATTCCCCAGTCGCGTCTGGCACGAATCACGGGCGGGTCGGGCCTCGTGGTGCTGGGCATATTCGGCTTTTTGCCCGTGCTGGGCTTCTGGATGATTCCGCTTGGCCTTCTGATTCTGTCCTATGACATCGCCGTGGTGCGGCGGAAACGGCGCAAGATGACCGTCTGGTGGAGCCGCCGGGGCGGCGACAGGACGAACAGGCGGTGAGAAAGGGCTCTTATAAGGGGCTATGACGATAAATTGCGGATCAATGACATTGTCCGCTTGACGGGGAAATGGTCGCAACCTATTGAACTGCTCGATGCTGCTTGCCAGCATGGCCTCGTGGCGGAGTGGTTACGCAGAGGACTGCAAATCCTTGCACCCCGGTTCGATTCCGGGCGAGGCCTCCAAATTCTTTTTCTTCATAAATCCATATCGTTTTGGTGCTGGCTGCCGTGGGCGCGCCGGCTGGCGTAAGCCAGTTGGTTCGGGCTTGCGAGAGCAGATTGTCTCTCGATCCAGCCTCGACCGTCCTCACCTCTTGGATTGCTCCGCCCGCTGGCAAGGGGGAGGTGGAAGGGGAGGGGGAAGCCGTTAGTCGACTGATAACCATATTCCTGCCCTAGCGTAAGCTGAAACTGGCGCTCGCCCTTAGAAGGGGCGAGACTGCTTCGCGTTCCGCTCTTCTTTGATTCGTGAAAGGAAAAGCGGGCGGGGACGGTATTTGTATGGAAGTACACAGGGGCGATCTTATGATGAATTTTCACGCACTACGTGCATTGCTTTTGGCGGGCACCGTGTTTGCTGGTGGAGCGGCTTGCGCGCAGGAAATTGCCGACACGATCTACAGTGGTGGCCCGATCCTGACGATCAATGATGCGCAGCCGACCGCTGAAGCGGTTGCGGTGAAGGACGGACGTATTCTCGCCGTTGGCGCGCTGGCCGACATTGAGGCCCACAAGGGCGATGAGACGACCGTTTTCGAATTGGACGGCCGCGCCATGGTGCCGGGCTTCGTCGACAGTCACGGTCATGTGGTGTTTGGCGGCCTTCAGGCGCTCTCGGCCAACCTTCTGCCGCCGCCGGATGGCGGCGTTGCTGACATCGCCAGCCTGCAGGAGTCGCTTCGAAAGTGGATCGAAGACAACGCCGAGACCGTCGACAAGGTCCAGATGGTCATCGGCTTCGGCTATGACAATGCGCAGCTGGCTGAACTGCGCCATCCGACGCGCGAAGAACTGGATGCGGTTTCGACGGAGTTGCCGATCCTGATCGTCCATCAGTCCGGGCATCTGGGCGTCGTGAACTCCAAGGCGCTGGAATTGGCGGGCGTTACGGCCGATACCAAGGACCCGTCAGGCGGCGTGATCCGGCATGACGAGAACGGTGAGCCGAACGGTGTGCTGGAAGAGTATGCGTTCTTTACCGCTCTCGGTAAGATGCTGGGTGACCTCGGTGAGGAAGGCATGCACGCATTTGCGCGCGCGGGCGCCGAACTCTGGGCGCGCTTCGGCTACACGACCGCGCAGGACGGGCGTTCTGCGCCATCGATCGTGGAGGTTCTGAAGAAGCTTGGCGCCGAAGGGGATCTGCCGATCGATGTCGTGGCGTTTCCCGACGTTCTGGAAGCGCCGGATTACATCGTCGAGAATTTCTCGCAGGACTATACGAACGGTGTCCGCGTGGGCGGCTGCAAGCTGACCATTGACGGTTCCCCGCAGGGTTTTACGGCGCTGCGTGACCGCCCCTATTACAACCCGGTTGGCGATTATCCGCCCGGATATTCGGGTTATGCGGTGATCGGGATGGATGTCGTGCAAAACGCCGTCAACCATTGCTACAAGAACGGTCTGCAGATCATCACGCACTCCAATGGCGAAGCGGCCTCGGACATGCTTCTGACTGCCATCGAGGTGGCGCAGAAGGAATACAGCGACGCGAACAATCGCCCGGTTCTGGTGCACGGCCAGTTCCTGCGCGAGGATCAGGTCGACACGATCAAGCGGCTTGACGTCTTCCCGTCGCTGTTCCCGATGCACACTTTCTATTGGGGCGACTGGCACCGCGATCACACGGTCGGACCGGTGGCGGCAGACAATATCTCGCCGACCGGCTGGGTGCGTCAGCGGGACATGATGTTCGGTTCGCATCACGATGCGCCGGTGGCTCTGCCAGACAGCATGCGCATTCTCTCTGCGACGGTGACCCGCCGCACGCGCTCGGGCGACATTCTGGGACCGAGCCAGCGGGTGGACGTGCCGACGGCCCTGAAGGCCATGACGATCTGGCCGGCCTGGCAGCATTTCGAGGAGAACGACAAGGGTTCGATCGAAACCGGCAAGCTGGCCGATTTCGTGATTCTCTCCGACGATCCGACCGCAATCGACCCGGAAACCCTGTCCAGCCTGACCGTCCAGGCGACGATCAAGAATGACAGGGTGGTCTATGAGGCGGACGGAAGCATGCAGAAGACCGAGTTCCTGAACTGGCCGGTCGGCCCGGATGGCGAGGCATCGCATCATCTGCTGCACGCCATGTATGACGGCATGAGCAAGAAGTAACGGACGAACCCGTTCAAGATCGACCGCCGGAGCACGCTTCGGCGGTCGTTTTTCTTTTGTGCCGACCATGCGGATGGTACTGTTTGGGGATGAGCTGACCCGTGTATGGAGGCGTCGATGAGCTGGAACCCCGCACTCGAACCCGGCTGTCCGGATGACATTGAAGCCGAATCCATCGAGACGCTGATCATTCCGCGCGCCCGTGACATTGGCGGGTTCGAGGTGCGCCGCGCGCTGCCGGCGCCACGCCGCCAGATGGTTGGTCCGTTCATCTTCTTCGATCAGGCGGGGCCGGCCGAGTTTCTGACCGGGCAGGGGATTGATGTCAGGCCGCATCCACATATCGGCCTGGGGACGGTCACCTATCTCTTCCGCGGCGATTTTCATCACCGGGACAGTATCGGCTCGGACCAGGTCATTCATCCGGGCGCGCTCAACTGGATGGTTGCCGGGCGTGGCGTCTCGCATTCGGAGCGCACCAGCGAGGCAGCCCGCAAGGGGCCGCACAGCCTGTTTGGCATCCAGACCTGGGTGGCGCTGCCCGAAGCGATGGAAGACGCTGCCCCGGCATTCGAGCATCATGAGAAGGAGACGCTGCCGGAGATCGTCGATGACGGCATCGCGCTGCGTCTGATTCTGGGGCGGGCTTATGGCGAGACTGCGCCGGCGACGGTGTATTCGGACATGTTCTATGCGGATGTGATGCTGGAGCCGGGTGCGCGTTTCCCGTTGCCGGACGATCATGAGGACAGGGGTATCTATGTGACGGACGGGGCGATCTCCGTTGCGGGCCAGGTTTTCGGGGCCGGGCGGATGATGGTGTTTCGTCCGGGCGATTCGATCACCGTGGCGGCGGGAAGCGAAGGAGCACGGATGATGCTTCTCGGCGGTGCAACGATGAACGGCCCGCGCTATATCTGGTGGAACTTCGTCGCCTCTTCGAAAGACAGGATCGAAGCGGCGAAAGAAGACTGGAAGCGTGCGCGCTGGGGTGCGGGACTGTTCGATCTGCCTACAGGAGACGATCAGGAGTTCATTCCGCTGCCCGGCTGACGCGGTATTCGGCCTTTGACACAATTGGCGCCGGGAATTCGGGGGCGCCGGGGCGCTATCAACCGCCAATATGCCGCAGCGGGGCGGAGTAATTGACAGGGGCGGCGGCAGCCGCTAGCAAACCCGTGAAATCGTTGTTTTCGCCGCGTTGGGAACACAGTCCCGAGGGCGGCGCGAAAACAGGCATCGGGAACCAGACGCATGACAATCGATTTTTCCCAGCAGCGCGCCAATATGGTTGAGGGACAGTTGCGCACGTCGGACGTGACGGCGAGCGCTCTTCTGGACGCCATGGGTGACATTCCGCGCGAGGCGTTCGTGCCCAGCCGCAAGCAGGCTCTCGCCTATCTTGACGAGGATCTTGAGATCGCGCCGGCAACGGATGAGAGCGCGGCGCGCTACCTCATGGAACCGGCTGCGTTTGGCAAGCTGGTGCAGCTCGCCGACGTGCGCTCCAGCGACGTGGTGCTCAATGTGGGCGCGGGCTCGGGCTATTCGGCTGCGGTTCTGTCGCGTCTTGCAAGCTTTGTGGTTGCGCTGGAGAGCGATGAGGATCTGGCCGCCAAGGCAACGGATGCGCTCAGCGAACTCGGTTGCGTGAATGTTGCCGTGGTCAGCGGACCTCTGCAGGGCGGCTATGCCGACGATGCGCCTTATGACGTGATCTTCATCGGCGGCGCGGTGGATTCTGTGCCGCAGACGCTGATCGATCAGCTGCGCGACGGCGGGCGACTCGTCGCCGTGATCGGTGAAGGCAACGCTGCGCAGGCGCTGCTTTATGTTAAGGATGACGGCATTGTTTCGAGCCGCGTTGCATTCAATCTGGCCGTGAAGCCGCTTCCCGGCTTCCAGAATGCACCGGAATTTGTCTTTTGATCAGTGACTTGTTGCTTTCCTGCAACGGAATTGATCAAGAGTTTGATGTAATGTCTATATAAAGAGCGCCTGGATTTGGGGGTGGGGGACAGGCTAACCGTTTGGTCTCCCGGGCGTGGACGCCGGTCGAAAGGCCGGAATTGATATTAGAGGTGGTGGTGTCGATTCGGCGCGGCTGCCGAAAACAGTCCGAGGTTGGCAGATCGTGTCCTTTTACCGTCGTTTCCTGATCCCTCTGGTGGCATCGTCCGCGCTCATTGCCGCGCCGGCCATTGCTTCCGCCGAAACCATTCTCGGCGCTCTGGCGAAAGCCTATCAGAATAACTCCACCCTGAACTCGGAACGCGCCGGCGTGCGGGTGACGGATGAAGACGTTGCGATTGCCAAGTCCGGCATGCGCCCGCGCATTCAGGGCACGGCGTCCTTCGCGCTTACCCACAATGACGGCACGGATATCAGGACCGGTGAGTTTGGCGTTTCGCTGACGCAGCCGATCTTCGACGGTTTCCAGACGCGCAACAATGTGCGTGCGGCCGAGGCTGGCGTGCGCGCTGCGAATGAAGGGCTGCGCAACCAGGAACTCAACACGCTGTTTAACGCTGCCAGCGCCTATATGGACGTGATTCGTGATCGTCAGATCGCGGCGCTGCGCGCGCAAAACCTCGAATTCCTTGAAGAGCAGGTGCGCTCCGCACGTTCGCGCTTCGATGTGGGCGAGGGCACGCGCACCGACGTGGCACAGGCGGAAGCGCGCCGTCAGGCGGCTCTGGCGCAGCTGAGCGCCGCGCGCGCTTCGGTGACGTCGAGCTCTGCCGTCTATCGTCAGCTCATCGGCGATGCGCCGGACAATCTGAAAACCGCCAACCCGCTGGTCAAGCTTCTGCCGAAGAGCCTCGACAGCGCACTGGCAACCGGGCTTGCAGCCCACCCGGCCATCAAGGGGCGTCAGCATCAGATCGATGCGGCTTCGTTCCGCGTGAAGTCTGCCGAAGGCACTTTCCTGCCGCAGGTGAATGGCTCGGTCGGGCTCTCGCACAGCTATCAGGACACGTCGCCTGGCATTCCCAGCGACGGTTCGCGCGACAGCGCGCGTGTCGGCATCAATCTGACCGTGCCGATCTACCAGGGGGGGCAGGCTTCTGCGCAGGTGCGCAAGAACAAGGAATCGCTCGGCCAGGCGCGCATCAATCTTGATGTGGCGCGTGACCAGGTTCGCGCTGCCGTGGTTTCCGCATGGAGCCAGTATCAGGCCGCGCAGGGCGTTCTTTCCGCCAACCATGAACTGGTGCGGGCTGCACAGCTGGCGCTGAACGGCGTGATCGAAGAGCGCAATGTTGGACAGCGCACCACGCTGGACGTGCTCAACGCACAGGCCGACGTGATTGCCGCGAAGGTGGACCGTGTCAGCGCCGAGCGCGACATCGTGGTCGCCAGCTACGCCATTCTTTCTGCCACGGGCAATCTGTCTGCGAACCGTCTCGGTCTGCAGGTTGCCGAATACCGGCCGCAGGAACACTACGAGGCCGTCAAGGACAAGTGGTACGGACTGCGCACGCCGGACGGTCGCTGAAACCGCAAGCGTATCCAGCGCCGGTCCCGCAGGGCGGCGTGTTTAACGCATTTTTCATAAAGTCTCGTGTGCCGGGTTTGCTTTTGCGCCCGGCATTCTTGTGTGCAACCTGAAACAGGTGCTGCGCGGGGATTCTCATACCGCAGACGCTGCGTTACCCTTTTTTAGTGATTCGACCGTCTGCACTGGCGCCCGGACTTGGAATGGGAATGTCGCTCCGGACAAAGTCGGTGAAACGGACACAGGCTAGAGGCGGCTAATTTGACTATGTCACAGGGTTTCGGTGCGCACAAAATGGAAGCAGCGGTAGAAGCGCTGACTTCGAATGGAAGCCAGCGCGAGCCTTCCATGGAAGAGATTCTCGCTTCGATCCGACGGATCATTGAAGACAATGATGCGCCTGTGGCGCGCGCGGCAGATGCGGTTGGCGCCGTGACCAATGGTGCTTCTGCGGATGAGCGCTCGCAGGAGCGCGCTGCGCAGCCCGTGGAGGCGCAGCAGCCTGACGCCGCGCCGGCCGCAGCCGTTGAAGAGCGCGCCGCGCCATTTCAGCCTGCGCCTGACGTCGAGAGTTTCCGTGCAGGATTGCGCGAGGAGCCTTTCCGGCCATCCGTGAGCGAAAAGCGCGACGAGGGGCGGGCTGCAAACGGTTTTGACTCCAAGTCTGTCGAGCCTGAGCCGGCCGTGGATCACGGTCTCATGCAGCGCCTTGCCGAGGCGCGGCCCGCTGCTGCTCCTGTCGTTGAGGATGTGGCTGACGTCGATGATGCGTCGGATGTCTATTCCTACCGCAGCGTTGAGGAGCAGGAGCCCGAAGCGGCATCTCATGAAGATGTTCGTACGGAGGAACTTCCCCAGGTGAAGGCCTCTGCAGATGAGGGCGAGGGCGCGAAACAGGGCATCCTCTCCGAGTACACCGGACGCAAGGTTGCGGCGGCCTTTGGCGAACTGAACGAGGCCTTCGAGGCCAGCCGTCGTCGTCAGCTTGACCAGATGGCCGAGGAAATGCTGCGGCCCATGCTGCAGGACTGGCTCGACAACAATCTGCCCACGATTGTCGAGCGCCTGGTGCGCGAAGAGATCGAACGGATCGCGCGCGGCGGATAAGCCGCGCCGACTGCCGGTTGACTTGATCTGACCCTTCGGCTTTACACCCTGCTGTGAACGGACCAGATTTCTGGTTTACTGTCTCGACAGTGCGTTTCTCCGTTTCATGAAGCGGCGGGGCGGGCTGACCATTTGACTCCATGCAATTCCGGGCGAAAATCCGGTTTCCAATTTTTCCGGAATTGCTCTAGCGCGGAAACCCTCATGCTTGAAAAGACTTACGACGCAGCAAGCGTCGAGCCCAAAATCGCCGCACGCTGGGAAGAGGCCGAGGCCTTCAAGGCCGGCGCCGGTGCAGAACCTGGCGCGGATCCCTTCACCATCGTCATTCCGCCGCCGAACGTGACCGGCTCGCTGCACATGGGCCACGCGCTCAACAACACGCTGCAGGACATCATGGTGCGCTTCGAGCGCATGCGCGGCAAGGACGTGCTCTGGCAGCCGGGCATGGACCATGCGGGCATCGCCACGCAGATGGTGGTCGAGCGCCAGCTCATGGAAAAGCAGCAGCACCGCCGCGACATGGGCCGCGAGAAGTTCGTCGACAAGATCTGGGAATGGAAGGCGGAGTCCGGCGGGGCGATCATGAACCAGCTCAAGCGGCTGGGCGCGTCCTGCGACTGGTCACGTGAGCGTTTCACCATGGATGAGGGCCTGTCGAAGGCCGTGGTCGAGGTGTTCGTCTCGCTCTACAAGCAGGAGCTGATCTACAAGGACAAGCGCCTCGTCAACTGGGATCCGAAGCTTCTGACGGCGATTTCGGACCTTGAAGTCGAGCAGATCGAGACCAACGGCAATCTCTGGCATTTCCGTTATCCGCTCGCCGACGGGCTGACCTATGAGCATCCCTACAAGCTGGACGACGAGGGCAACCGCGTCATCTGGCGGCCTTCGGATGGGCAGCCGGATGGCTATGAGACGCGCGACTATGTGGTGGTCGCCACGACGCGTCCGGAAACGATGCTGGGCGATTCCGGTGTTGCGGTTCACCCCGACGATCCGCGCTACAGGGATCTGATCGGCAAGAACGTTCTCCTGCCGCTGGTCGGCCGCCGCATTCCGATTGTTGGCGACGAATATCCGGACCCGGAAGCGGGCACCGGCGCGGTGAAGATGACGCCTGCGCACGACTTCAACGATTTCGAGGTCGGCAAGCGGCATGATCTGGCGCAGATCAACGTGATGGCGACGGACGCAACGATCACGCTGAAAGGCAATGAGGCGTTTCTCGAGGGGCTGGAAGGCGCTGATGCGCCGCTCGCCCGCACGATCGCGGAGCTTGACGGCGTCGACCGCTTCGACGCGCGCAAGATGATTGTCGCGATGATGGAAGAGGCCGGGCTTCTGGAGAAGATCGAGCCGCACAAGCACATGGTCCCGCATGGCGACCGTGGCGGCGTGCCGATCGAGCCGTTCCTGACCGACCAGTGGTATGTCGACGCGAAAACGCTGGCGAAGCCGGCGATTGCATCGGTGCGCGAGGGCCGCACGAAGTTCGTGCCGAAGAACTGGGAAAAGACCTATTTTGAGTGGATGGAGAACATCCAGCCCTGGTGTGTTTCCCGTCAGCTCTGGTGGGGCCATCAGATCCCGGCCTGGTACGGCCCGGACGGGCAGGTCTTCGTCGAGAAGGACGAGGAGACGGCGCTCGAGGCCGCGATCCAGCACTACATCTCGCATGAAGGCCCCTGGAAGGCCTGGGTTGAGGACAAGCTGGAGAACTTCAAGCCGGGCGAGATCCTGACCCGCGACGAGGACGTGCTCGACACGTGGTTCTCTTCGGCGCTTTGGCCGTTCTCGACGCTTGGCTGGCCGGACAAGACGCCGGAGCTCACACGCTACTATCCGACTTCGGTTCTGGTGACCGGTTTCGACATCATTTTCTTCTGGGTCGCCCGGATGATGATGATGGGCATGCACTTCATGGAAGAAGAGCCGTTCCACACGGTCTATGTCCATGCGCTGGTGCGCGACAAGTCGGGCGCGAAGATGTCGAAGTCGAAAGGCAACGTCATCGACCCGCTCGAGCTGATCGACGAATATGGTGCGGACGCGCTGCGCTTCACGCTGACCATCATGGCCGCACAGGGGCGTGACGTGAAGCTCGACCCGGCGCGCGTGGCGGGCTACCGCAATTTCGGCACCAAGCTCTGGAACGCGACGCGTTTTGCCGAGATGAACGGCGTCAAGCGGGACGAGAACTTCCGTCCCGAAAACGCGAAGCTTGCCATCAACCGCTGGATCCTGACGGAGCTGACGCGGGCGGCAAAGGGCATCACCGAGGGCATCGAGGCCTACCGCTTCAATGAGGCGGCAGGCACGGCCTATCGCTTCGTGTGGAGCCTGTTCTGCGACTGGTATCTGGAGCTTCTGAAGCCTGTGTTCGCCGGTGAGGACGAGGAGGCCAAGGCCGAGGCCCGCGCCTGTGCGGCCTATGTGCTCGACGAGACCTACAAGCTTCTGCATCCGATGATGCCCTACATGACGGAAGAGCTGTGGGCGCATACCGGCGGCGACGCCGGGCGCGACGCCGTTCTGGCGCTGACCCGCTGGCCGGCTCCCGATTTCGTGGATGAGGATGCGGCAGCCGACATCAACTGGCTTGTCGACCTCGTTTCGGGCATCCGTTCGGTGCGCGCAGAGATGAACGTGCCGCCGTCTGCGACGGCTCCGCTCGTTGCGGTCGGTGCGGATGAGGCCATGCGTGCGCGCATCGCCCGCCACGATCCGGCCATTCGCCGTCTGGCACGTGTCGGCGAGCTTGGCTTTGCCGGTGAAGCGCCGAAGGGCTCGGCGCAGATCGTGCTTGGCGATACCACTTTCTGCCTGCCACTGGGCGATCTGATCGACCTGTCGGCGGAAGCCGCGCGGCTTGAGAAGGAGATCGCCAAGACGTCCTCCGAGATGCAGCGGCTTGAAAAGAAGCTGGGCAATGAGAAGTTCGTGGCCAATGCGCCGCAGGAGATCGTTGCCGCCGAGCGCGAAAAGCTTACCGAGTTCGCCGATGCGAAGGGTAGGCTGGAAGTGGCGCTCGCCCGCGTGAAGGAAGCCGGGTGACGAAACTGCGCCAGTCTCTCTAAAGGGCTGGCGTCAGCGTGAAGACAATCAGGGCCGCGTCCGCCGAAAGGTGGGCGCGGCTTTTGTATGTCCGCTTGCGATTCGCCTGAATGGGAAGTCCACAAGGAGAAGCGCGACGCTTTCAACAAGCGGATCGTGACAGTTTCTTGAAGAACTCAAGGTTGTGTTGCGCCTGTGCAACACTGGCGTCATTTGTGATGCTCACCATGTCAGAATGTGTCAGATTCAGGGGTTTTTTAAGGCATGGGCGGCAAGACTCAGGCTAACCGCAACCGCTGTCGCCTGCCTATTCAATAGGCGTATTACGTTGACGTAAGCGTGAGGTGCGACAAACTGTACAAAGGCCAATTGTGGTGGGGCATGGCGCTGCTATCCTCCCATCGGACAATTGGAGGAGAGGGTTCTCATGGGTTTTGTTCGCTTTGTTTCGGCAGCGTTGTTGTCTTCGGCTGCGGTGGGCGCCGCTCAGGCCGGCGGGCTGGAGCGCGGTGGTTACAATGTTGATCTACTGTTCAATTCGGCACCGTTCGCTGCGGAGGCGACCGGCACCTATGTGATGCCTCAGCGTAAACTCGACAATGTTGTCGATACGAATCCGCTGGATGGCACGCCGGCGGGGCCGTCGCAGGGGGTGAAGGATACGGAGAGCTACTTCTCCCCGCGCCTTGGCCTCAAGGTTGGCATTGGCGAGCAGGTAGACTGTCTGGTCGACTATTCGGAGCCATGGGGCGTGCACACCAATCCCGGTGCGAACTGGGCAGGCGCAAATCACAACATCGAGACCAAGGTCAACAGCCATAGCTTTGGCGGAACCTGCTCATACAAGATGCAGGCAGGGAAGGGCGAATTCCGCGTACTCGGTGGTGTGTTCTACCAGCAGCTCAAGGGTTTCAAGGAACGTCTTGTTACGCCCGCAACACCGTTCGGAAACGGTGTTGGGCGTCTTAACCTAGAGGGCAGCGGTGTGGGCTGGCGTGTCGGTGCGGCCTACGAAATTCCGGAAATCGCCTTCCGCGCGAGCCTGGTTTATAACTCTCGGGTCAAGCTGGACGACGTGACCGGTACGCTGGATCTCTCCCGGAATCCCCCCATTGGGCCGCTTCTCGGTCAGGTGACCCCGGTATATGGCTCGGCTGAAATGCCAGAGGTCGTGGAACTCAAGCTTCAATCCGGTATCGCGCCCAACTGGCTGGCCTTCGGCTCTGTCAAATGGGTGAACTGGAGCATTCTTCAGTCCATCCCGTTTTGCCCGGAATCCACACGCGGCTCGCCTTGCACCACCACAAGCAACAGGGCGACGTCGCTTGATCTTCTGTACCGGGACGGCTGGACGGTTTCCGGTGGTCTTGGCCACAAGTTCAATGAGCAGTGGAGCGCTGCGGCGAGCTTGACCTGGGATCGCGGCACCTCGAAGGGCTTTGGTCATCAGGCCGATTCCTGGACGCTTGGCGGCGGTGTTGCCTATACGCCCAACGAGAATGTGGAGATGCGCCTGAGTGGAGCGCTCGGCATTCTGACCTCTGGCGAATCCGGCGCCATCGTGGGCGATGACGGTCGGGTCTACGGCAACGACGTCTCCTACACCTTCGGCAATGATCTGGTTGGCGCGCTCTCCGCCTCCATGAAGGTGCGCTGGTAACGCGTCGCGCAGACTGTTTTTCGAGACCCGGCTTCGGCCGGGTCTTTTTGTTTGGGGAAGGGGTGAAAATGCCATGCATTTTTGCATGGCTTGGGCAGTTCGGCGGATCCGAAGGCTTGTACTGCGCCGGATTTTGCAGCACATAAGAGGCAGTCACCCGGTCCGGGCCCCTCTGGCAGGCAAGGCGTTGCCTGTGATGTCGGATCGAACGACAACGCGCAAACGCGGCGCAAACCTCGTATCCTTCCAATGACAACCCATGATTGGCTCTGGCCCGGCTTTCTAGCTTTTGTGGCCGTTATTCTCTTTTTCGACCTTTTTGTCCTGCATCGCCGCGATCACGTGATCACCACGCGTGAGGCGATGAAAACCGTTGCCGGCTATGTGGCGCTCGCCATGGTCTTTGCAGCAGGCGTGTTCTACTTCGGCGGCAAGGACCGCGGCGCCGAATTTCTGACCGGCTATCTGGTCGAGCAGGCGCTTTCCCTCGACAACATTTTCGTCATCGCGCTCATCTTCACCTATTTCAAAGTGCCGTCGGAGGCCCAGTACCGGGTTCTCTTCTACGGCATTCTTGGCGCGATCGTGATGCGTCTCTCGCTGATCGTGCCGGGCGTGAAGCTCGTTGATCAGTTCATGGTGATCGGCATGGCGCTTGGCGCGCTGCTGGTTTTCTCCGGCTTCAAGATGATGACGTCCGACGACGAAATGGTGGACCCCGGCGAAAGCCGGATCGTGAAGCTGTTGATGCGCACCGGACGCGTGACGGAAGAGTATGAAGGCTCGCGCTTCCTGACGCGGCGCAACGGCCTTCTCTACATGACCCCGCTTTTCGTGGTTCTGGTCACGGTGGAGTTCACCGATCTCATCTTCGCGGTGGATTCGATCCCTGCGGTGCTGGCGATCTCGAACGATCCCTTCATCGTTTTCTCGTCCAACGTCTTTGCGGTGATGGGGCTGCGCGCCATGTTCTTCGTGCTTTCGGGCATGATGCGCAATTTCAAATACCTTCAGACGGGCCTGTCACTCGTGCTGATGTTCATCGGCTTCAAGATGCTGATCGCGCACTGGATCAAGATCCCGTCGCCGGTGGCACTCTCTGTCACGGCGCTCCTGATCGGCGGGTCGGTCGTGATCTCCATCCTTGCGCGCAAGCGCGAAGAACAACGGGCTCAGTCCTGATTTGATGCTCCGGGGCAGGGCGTGTTTTCGCCCTGTCCGACACCCCGAAGTCTACGCACAGACTTCTGTGCCCATTTGGCAACAGTTTCTCAATAAGCATTCGGCTAAGACTAGCGTGGGGCGGAACGTCAATTTCCCGCCATAAACCCGGCGCATCGAAAATGCTCGATGGCGCTCGGGATACAACCGAATGTTCAGGAGAATGCCGCGCGCTGCGGATGGGGTAGTTATGGACGCTAAAGCAATTTCGAAAGACAAACTTCCAAGCCGATACGTGACGGTGGGCCCGGCAAAGGCGCCGCATCGCTCCTATCTTTACGCCATGGGGCTTTCGGAGGACGAGATCGCGCAGCCGCTCGTGGGTGTTGCCACCTGCTGGAACGAGGCAGCGCCGTGCAACATTTCGCTTATGCGCCAGGCGCAGGTGGTCAAGAAGGGCGTTGCAGCCGCTCATGGCACGCCGCGCGAATTCACCACCATCACCGTGACCGACGGCATCGCCATGGGCCACCAGGGCATGAAGTCTTCGCTGGTGTCGCGTGAGGTCATCGCCGACTCGGTCGAGCTGACCATGCGCGGCCACTGCTATGACGCGATCGTGGGCCTCGCCGGCTGCGACAAGTCGCTGCCGGGCATGATGATGGCGATGGTGCGCCTCAACGTGCCGTCCGTCTTCATCTATGGCGGTTCGATCCTTCCCGGCAATTACCGTGGTCGCCAGATCACCGTTCAGGACGTGTTCGAGGCCGTTGGCCAGCACTCCGTCGGCTCGATCTCCGACGCCGACCTGACCGAAATCGAGCAGGCTGCCTGCCCGTCGGCCGGTTCCTGCGGCGCGCAGTTCACCGCCAACACGATGGCGACGGTTGCCGAGGCCATCGGCCTTGCGCTGCCTTATTCCTGCGGTGCGCCGGCTCCCTACGAGATGCGTGACCGGTTCAACTACGCCGCCGGCGAAAAGGTGATGGAACTCATCGCCAAGCAGATCCGCCCGCGCGACATCGTTACCCGCAAGGCGCTGGAGAACGCCGCTGCCGTGGTTGCTGCTTCGGGCGGTTCGACCAACGCCGCGCTGCACCTGCCGGCGATTGCCAACGAGGTCGGCATCGACTTCACGCTGTTTGACGTTGCCGAGATATTCAAGAAGACCCCGTACATTGCCGACCTGAAGCCGGGCGGCAAATACGTGGCCAAGGACATGTTCGAGGCCGGCGGTATTCCGCTCCTCATGAAGACGCTTCTGGAGCATGGCTTCTTACACGGTGATTGCATGACGGTGACTGGCCGCACAATTGCCGAAAACATGGAGCATGTTCCGTGGAATGAAGAACAGGACGTCGTTCGTTCGGCGGATAACCCCATCACGAAGACCGGCGGTGTGGTTGGCCTCAGGGGCAATCTGGCTCCGGAAGGTGCAATCGTGAAGGTCGCCGGCATGAAGAACCTGGAGTTCACGGGCCCGGCGCGCTGCTTCGATTCCGAAGAGGAATGCTTCGCAGCCGTTCAGAACCGGAACTACAAGGAAGGCGAAGTGCTCGTCATCCGTTACGAAGGCCCGAAGGGCGGACCCGGCATGCGCGAGATGCTTGCCACCACGGCCGCACTTTACGGTCAGGGCATGGGCGACAAGGTTGCGCTCATCACCGATGGCCGTTTCTCCGGCGCAACGCGCGGCTTCTGCATCGGCCATGTCGGGCCTGAGGCTGCGGTCGGTGGACCGATCGGTCTGCTGAAGGATGGCGACATGATCACGATCAATGCCGTTGACGGCACGATCGACGTGGCGCTCAGCGATGAAGAACTCGCAGAGCGCGCCAAGGATTGGAAACCGCGTGAGACAGACTATCAGTCGGGCGCGATCTGGAAGTATGCCCAGACGGTTGGTCCGGCTCGCGATGGCGCGGTGACCCATCCCGGGGCTAAGAAAGAAACGCACTGTTATGCGGATATTTGAAGCAGGGAAAACAGCTGTTCTTGCCGGCTTGGTAGCGTCCTTCGTGGCGCTACCGGGAGCCGCTTACGCGCTCGACGAGAACGCTGTGATCCAGGAGCCGGAGAAGCGCAGCCCGTGGGCCGTGTTCCGCTTCGGCTTCTCTGCCTACAAGCGTGGCGAAAAGCAGGAAGCCGTCGAGGCCTATCGCTACGCCGCTGAAAACGGTCAGGTCGGCGCGCGCTGGAAACTGGCGCGCATGTATGCCGAAGGCGATGGCGTTGCGCGCAACGACTACGAAGCCTTCAAGTTCTTCTCTGCGGTTGCGCAGCAGGAAGTGCGTCCGGGCAGCCCCGACGAGACCTACATTTCCGATGCGCTTGTGGCGCTTGGCAAATATCTCAAGGCTGGTATTCCCGACAGCCCGATCCGCGCCAATCCGCTGGCCGCGCAGGAACATTTCATGCGTGCGGCTGCGACCTATCGCAATTCCGAGGCGCAGTATCAGGTCGGCCGAATGTTCCTGAACGGCGAGGGCGTTGCACAGAGCGTGCAGCAGGCCGCCCGCTGGTTCCAGCTGGCTGCTGAAAAGGGCCATTCCGGCGCGCAGGCGATGCTCGGACACATCCTGTTCGAGAGCGGGCGCGTGGTGAAGGGGCTGGCGATGATGACCGCTGCGCTCGACCATGCCGCACCAAACGACGTGGGCTGGATCCGCGGTATGCAGGAGCAGGCCTTTGCGCTGGCCGGCGAATCGGATCGGCGCACGGCAATCGCACTGGCGCATGATCTGCGCGAAAACGGCTTCGACTGAAGCATGAAACCCGGCGGGGCTATTTCCCGCTGGATGCGGCGCTGAGCCGCGTGGCTGTCGGATAAGACAGTTTCTCTGGAAGCCTTGCCGTCTCAACGCAGGGGCGATCCAGAACCTTCCATGAAGAATTGTTGAGCACCATCTCGCAGCGCGCGAGGCGCGGGCCGTCCGGCATTGCCAGACAGGCCGTTTCGCCCTGCGCGAAGGTCTTGCCATTGGCGCGACACGCACATTCGGTCGCAGCAGATGCTGCGACCGGCAGGCAGAGTGTTGTCGCCAGTGCGACGACCGGGAAGGACCGGAACATGCCCATAACCCGCAAATGATAGCACGCAAGCGCGGCGCGGGCCATCAAGCGGCTTTGAGGGGCAGCACCCCAAGGGGCAGAATGCGGGGCGTTTGCCTCAGGCGGGGTTGAGCTTCAGATCGACAACGACCGGCACGTGATCGGAGGGCTTCTCCCAGCCGCGCGTGTGCTTTTCCACCGTGACGGACCCCAGATGGTCTGCGGCCTCTGGCGACAGCATCAGGTGATCGATGCGGATGCCGTTGTTCTTCTGCCAGGAGCCACCCTGATAATCCCAGAATGTGTAGACGCCGGCTTGATCATTGACGGCGCGCAGTGCGTCCGTGAAGCCGAGTGCGCCGAGACGACGGAAGGCCTGGCGGCTTTCGGGCCTGAACAGGGCGTCACCCACCCAGGCGTCCGGGTTCTTCGCATCTTCGGGCTCGGGAATGACGTTGTAGTCGCCGGCAAGAACGAGCGGCTCTTCGAGTTTCAGGCGCTCTGCGCTCCAGCGCTCGAGCCGCTCCATCCAGCCAAGTTTGTAGGGGAATTTCTCGGTGTCGACGGGGTTGCCGTTTGGCAGGTAGAGCGACACGACCCTGAGAACGCCCTTGTCGGTGGAGAAGACGCCTTCGATGAAGCGGGCCTGTTTGTCGCTGTCATCGCCGGGCAGGCGGCGGTTGACCTCGTCGAAAGGCAGTTTGGAAAGAATGGCGACGCCGTTAAAGCCCTTCTGGCCATGGGTCTCGACATTGTAGCCGAGCGCCTCGATGGCCTCGCGCGGGAACAGTTCGTCGACGGATTTGATCTCCTGCAGGCAGGCGATGTCCGGGCTGGACTCGCTGAGCCAGTGCAGCAGATTGTCGATGCGCGCCTTGACGCCGTTGATGTTCCAGGTAGCGATCTTCATGGGGGCCCTTCCACAGCTCAACCTCTTCTTAGGTTGGACGGGAAGGGGCCGCAACCGCCTTGTGCAGGATACTGACAGCCCATGCCTTGCGCGCCCTATTGCGCGGCCGGGCTGCCTCGCAGGCGGAAGGGCAGACCGGAGAGAAGCGCCTCGACATAGCGGCGGCGCTGATAGAACCCGTTGAGCGAGACGCGGGGCAGGGCTGCGAGCGCGTCGCGTGCGCCGGGCAAGAGCAGGCCGGGCTGCGTGGTGACCGCAGCGGCAAAGCCCGCCTGTTCCACGGCGGCGATTTCGCGTGCGCCGACGGCGGACGGATAGCCATAGGGATAGGCGAAGGTCGTGGGAGAAACGCCCACATAGCCGCGAAGCTTCGAGGCGGAGGCGGAAAGCTCTTGATGGAGGCGGGCGTCGTTGACCTTGCGCAGATTGGCGTGGGTCAGCGTGTGTGCGCCGAAACGGGCAAGCGGATCGCCTGCAAGATCGGCAAGCTCTTCCGCGCTCATGGTGAGGCGTTCGGTGATCTCCAGCGGATTGACGCCATGGGCCAGCGCAAGATCGTCCAGCAGCGCGATTGCCGCGTCTTCGTCCTGCGCATCCGTCACGAGATCCGACAGCCGGTCAAACAGGGCGATCTTGGCCATGCGGGTGCCGGCGCTCACGCGCCCATCGATGCCGATGCGTGCGAGGTCGACCGTTTCGCAGCACATGGTGATTTCCTGCGCCGTCTTCCACCAGATCGAGCGGCTGCGCTCGACGAAGCCCGAGGTGATGAAGATCGTGTAGGGAATGCCGTGACGCTGGAACACGGGCGCGGCAAAGCGGGCATTGTCGCGATAACCGTCATCGAGCGTGAAAGAAACATAGCGGCGTGTGTCGCTCTCGTCGGCCAGGCGTTCGGGCAGGTCCTCGAGCGCGATGGGGGTGAGCCCCTGTGCGCGCGCGGCGTTGATCGCTTCTTCAAGAAAAGCGGGCGTGATGCTGAGCCACGCATTGGGCGTCCAGCCTGGCGGCGTCTGCGGATCCACGTGATGCAGGGCGAAGATGACGCCGCGTGCCGGCGTTTTCGATGGCAGGCCTGTCCTTAGGGCAATGGCTGAACCTTCCAGGCCGGCCCGGATCAACGCGTAGCGAGCGGATCTCTTGAGGGCTTGGAGTGGCAGCATCAGGCGTTCGGCGTCTTTCCGCGGGCTGGCATTGATTTTGAACGGTGGGACCGGGCTCATGTGAGCCCGGTCCGGTCAGGGCTGGGAACAAGGCGATCCAAACAGAAAAAGCTGAAGAATTTCCTTCGCGAAAAGCTTCAATGTTGCGGACGCTTACTGTTTGAATCCGTGTCTGTCTTTCAAAAAATTATAGATAGTTGCGCGCCCCATTGTGCCCGATGATTTCAAGAAAAGATTTCAGAAAATCTGAAACACAACCGGGGAACGAAATGACACAGACAATGGAGCGCGCCGGCGATGCTTTATCGCGGGCCGATTTGAGCAATCCAGATTATACGCCACCGCTGATGCAGGCGGTGCCGCTGGGCATTCAGCATGTGCTGGCGATGTTCGTTTCGAACGTCACGCCGGCCATTATCGTGGCGGGAGCGGCCGGTTTCGGTTTTGGCTCCAACTCGCCCGATTTTCCGAATTTGATCTACATGATCCAGATGGCGATGCTGTTTGCGGGCATCGCGACGCTGTTTCAGACAATTGGCATGGGCCCGGTGGGCGCAAGGCTGCCGATCGTGCAGGGCACGAGCTTCGCCTTTCTGCCGGTGATGATCCCGGTCGTGGCCGGGCAGGGCGTGGCCGCCATGGGCGCGCTGATGGGCGGTGTCGTGATCGGCGGCATTTTCCACTTCTTCCTGGGCAGCTTTGTCGGACGCCTGCGCTTTGCGCTGCCGCCGCTGGTGACCGGCCTGATCGTTCTCATGATCGGCCTGTCGCTCATTCAGGTGGGCATCCAGTATTCGGCAGGCGGCGTGCCGCTGATCGGCAAGCCGGAATATGGCAGCCTTCAGAACTGGAGCGTGGCGCTGGTCGTGGTTGTCGTGACGCTTCTGCTAAAATTCTTCGCGCGCGGCATGTGGTCGATTGCAGCCGTGCTTCTGGGCCTCATCGCCGGCTATGTGGTCGCGCTCGCCATGGGGATGGTGAGCTTCTCCAATGTGGGCAATGCATCCTGGGTGGCGGTTCCCGTTCCCTTCAAATGGGGCTTTGAACTGGCTGCGCCCGCAATCATCGGCATGTGCTTCATGGCGGTCATCTCGGCCATCGAGACCGTGGGCGACGTGTCGGGCATCACCAAGGGTGGTGCGGGCCGTGAGGCGACGGAGAAGGAAATCTCCGGTGCGACCTATGCCGATGGTCTTGGAACGGCCATTGGCGGCATTTTCGGCGGTCTGCCGAACACCTCGTTCAGCCAGAATGTCGGCCTGATCTCGATGACGGGCGTGATGAGCCGGCATGTGGTGACCTGCGGCGCGGTCTTCCTGATTGTCTGCGGTCTGATCCCCAAGGTGGGCGCAATCATCTCGACCGTGCCGATCACGGTGCTGGGTGGCGGCGTGATCGTGATGTTCGGCATGGTTGCGGCAGCGGGCATCAACATGCTTTCGGAAGTGAACTGGAACCGCCGCAACATGGTGATCTTCGCCGTGTCGCTTTCGGTCGGGCTCGGGCTTCAGATGGAGCCGGCAGCACTCCAGCACCTGCCGAAGACGGCGCAGATCCTGCTGACCTCCGGCCTGTTGCCGGCGGCATTCCTGGCCATCGTCCTTAACCTGATCCTGCCTGAAGAGGTCGGGGGCGAGAACGAAGCGTAAGCCGCACGCGTCTTCGGGGGCTTGCTCCCGAAGACGCGTGCGGCTTACGCTTCGTTCTCGCC